>Ga0123519_10001468_pt1 | contig 40299 bp, 35 predicted proteins | sample YelNatPaOPRAMG02_FD_87396 | JGI IMG/M metagenome (GOLD analysis project Ga0123519, IMG submission 87396) | Hot spring microbial communities from Yellowstone National Park - Yellowstone National Park OP-RAMG-02 (version 2) | ecosystem: Environmental > Aquatic > Thermal springs > Hot (42-90C) ...
GGCGAAAAACGGAGCCGCCAACCCCCTCGAAATCCCTTAAAAAACAGCCCTGCGTCGAGCAGCCGCCCTCGCTTGGGCTATTGTCTTGCCGCACCCAGAATCAGGGGCTTGATCAGAGACTCCTTAGATGATTCGGTAAGGTTCGACCGCCTAAGAAAGGCTCGCCATTGCGCTTGCTTACCCGGATCCTCGCAGAATTCCGTGGAAAGACCAACCGGGGCGGCTTCGATTGCTGTATTTCGATTTCGGAAGGTGCGCTGAATGGCATAGCGGAGCGTTGTAACGTCCAGTTCCGGATGCCGGGAGAGAAGCCAGAGGTCATAGTAGTCTTTCATCCGGCTATTGAGCATCCGAAGCTGTACAAGGGCTTGTAGCTTTTCTGCGATTACCGTTTCCCTACTGTAGCCCCAAAGTACAGGCGCGGGGAATGCGAGAATTGTCGGATAGGACAATTCTTCCGGCGCGGGCGTTATGACATCGCCAAAGCCGGTATCGATCTGCATGTGAAGTTTTGCGCCGGCCAGATCCCCTTTGAAGGTGACGCGAACTCCAGAGTAATCGGCGTCTTCTCGAATCGCCTCGCCTCTAAACGAGTCGGGATCGAAGGCAATACCATCGTGCGGAATTTCAATCTGAGCTACTTCCCTCATCAGCTGCAGGACGGCTTCCACTTCATTGCTCATCTTCCCAAGGAGATCAATATCCATGGTGGGGCGGGAATCAGATGCTCTCCACGCCGTAAGAAGCAGGGCTCCCTTCAGAACAAATCTCTCGGAATGCGGCGATACCGATAGCCGGTAAAGAAAACGCTCCATCGCGAAATACTGGAGCACTTCGGCAAAAGGACGTTTGCTGGTTCGGGCGTAATTCAACGGACGTTGTCGAACGGAGGCGGATACGTTCTTGATCCGGGAACCTGTCATACGACCGCCTCAAGGTAAGGACGCATGATTCGCTCGACACGACACACCTTTGCATAGCGCTCAATCAGATCCAGCTTCATTCGTCCGCGTTGGCGATACAGATTCAGAGCCTCCACGCAAACATCGATACCCAGCTTGTTGCGGTATTTGAAACAGTCCGCAAGTGTCTTCTCCGGCGAGTAAAGACGAACCCTCGTGTTGTCCAGTCTTTCTTCTACGATGCCGCTCTCGTATACGGCATTGGAATACCAGAAGAGCCGCAGTGGTGGATATTCCAGAACCGGAGCCTGGCTGTTTGCAGGAATGGCAAGGTAGACGGCATGCGGAATCTGCGTTGTCATGCGGTGAAACGCAAGGGCTGAAATCAGGCACACAATTCCTTGCGGAACCTTTAGGGCAACCGTTACCAGGTCGGGATTGCCGAGTGGCTGGATATGGGCAAGTCGATAGAGGCCCCGCCCCATTCGCTCAAGCTTTGCGTCGTCGCGGAGCGCATATAGTGTCCGCGGATGGATTCCGAGCTTCAGGGCCTGACTGGTGCTCAGGATGCCTCCGTGCGTTTGGAAGATCTGCAGGGCACGCTCTGCCGGCGAAGAAAGATTGGGCTGAGCCGTCATTGGATACTATCCTCGGACAATCGTATCAATCTCCGAGCTATTTATCCACACTGAACTCCCTTCCTGACTGCAAATTGTCATCCAGCGCCAGCAAACATTTCACCCATCGAGATCTATGCAAGCCGAAGAAGGCAAGTCTTGATGGCAAACATGAAGGCGGGTATGGCAGCGCATTGACCCAACATCGAGGCGGTTCGACAAGGTTCGGTTCAGTCCAAGAACCTCCGCCGACATTGTGGGTACGAGTATGGGTACGGAATAGCTTCGATCTTTTAAGTATCTTTAGAATGAGCGCAAATGAATCCCTGGGGGGCAACCAGATCATTACAAACAGCTTAAGCTACTTTTTAGGGTTCATTTTTGAGCCGCTGCAGGGGCTTTTGTGGGTGCAGCGGCGGAATGCGCGAATCTCACTTTGGCAGAATCACACGGAGTGGAGATATCCGCGATCCAGCCGGGATTCCCGGCCAGATCGCGAACGTGGAAGAACGTAGTTACTGAGTTTTCAGTTCGTGGCTTGAATCACCTTTACCAGTTGATTGTCGGGCTCGGTCCACGCTTCTGCGCCGGAATGCGTAAAGCGCTTCTGCTTGTCATTCCAATGCAGATGGGTCAGGCGTCCGCCTCCGTGCTCAAAGCTTTCCGTCACGCCATTATCGTCATACAGAGTGAAGCTGGCATCCGCGCCCGGATAGATAAGAATCTGCTTCAGCTTCTGATGCTGATTCATGTCCTCGACCTGATCTCCAATAGGGAGAATGGAGCCGGCCCTTACAAACAGCGGAATAGTCTGAATGGGCGCATTGGCCACGATAGTTTGTCCGCCGTGATATTTCCTGTTTGTCCAATAGTTATACCAGTCAGCGCCCGCAGGCAGATAGACCTTGCGACTGGTCTGCCCCTGATGCGTGACGGGAGCCACAAGAAGATCTGGCCCAAACATGAACTCGTGGGTCAAGGTATCGACCTTCGGATCATTCGGGAAATCCATGAAGAGAGCCCGCATGTATGGAGCGCCCGTCTGGTAGGTCTGATATGCGAGTGAATAGATGTAAGGGATCAACGAGTAGCGCATGCGCAGATACTTTTCGAGAATCGGCGTCGCTTCGTCTCCATAAGACCATGGCGTATTGAAACGCCTCATTCCGTGGGTACGGAAGATTGGCATGAAGACGCCGTACTCAAACCAGCGAACATAGAGTTCCGGGTAGTCATCATCGCCCCCTACGTTGGCACGCGCAGTGGCTGGATCGATCAGAGGCTTGTGCACCGGATGATGCACAGCAGGAAGCGCCCAGAAGCCGCCCACATCATCGGTCCAGTAAGGAAGCCCTGAAGCTGTTACATCGAGTCCGGCTGGCACCTGCCGTTGCAGGGTGTTCCAGGTGGGAGATATATCAGAGGACCAGAAGACGGTGGCATTGCGCTGTGCCCCGGTATAAGCGGCACGGGCAAGAATCAATGGCCGCTCATGCAGAGACTTTCTCATGCCGTTATAAACGGCCGTCGTCTCAAACAAGGGATAGACGTTGAAATACTGCGTTCCGGGTCCGATGTAATAGTAACTGCCGTTGGGCGGAATATCCGGCTCCGTCTCATCGGTCCAGATAGCGTCAAAGCCTTTGTTGATGATGTGCTTGTCGATCGCCTGCCAGAACCACCTCGACGCAGCGGGATTGGTCATGTCGAGATTGGAACCGGTCATGTTACCCGGCAATCCGTTGGTCGTGGTGGGCTTGCCATCGGCGAGATGGTAGAACCATCCATTCTTGAGCAGCATGTCGTAGTACCGTGAACCCGGAGCAAAGCGCGGCCAAACGCTAATCAGCGTATGGAAGCCCATCTGATGCAGCTGCTGGTTCATGGCAGCGGGATCGGGCCAGTCCTTTGAAATGAAATTGAATTGCCCCATCATGCTGTAATAGAAGAAATCGACAACCAGGTAATCACACGGCAGATGGCGATCCCGATATTCCTTCGCAACATTCAGGAGCTGCGCCTGTGTGCTGTAACGCTCCTTTGACTGCGTGAATCCATAAGCGCCTTTAGGCAGCATGGGAGCAGGACCTGTGAGCAAACGGTAGCCCTTGTAGAGATCATTTGCCGTCTTGCCCACGACCACAAAAAATGAGACGCGCTGGCCAACTTGAGAGCTCCACTTCGTCTGCTCGTTGAAATAAGGCTCTACCGTGGTTTTTGAGGGGTTATCCCAAAGAACGGCGTATCCCTTGTTCGTCACGAGAAATGGAACGCAGAAGCTTTCGCCGCCAGCCGCGCCATAATCGCTCCAGCAATGCACGTCCTGATCGCGATGGTCGAGCCGGCCCTCCTGATTTTCTCCCAAGCCGTAGTAGTGCTCGCCGGGCTGCACGCCGAAGGTGGCTCCTACCGTATAAAACGGAGGATCAGACGGCCGGCGATCCTGAAGTACTTCGGCATTGCCAGAGCCGCGATCAGGCTTATTCATGGACCAACTCAGCATCTTGAGCACGATCTTGCCGTTGGGTAATTGGAAATTCAGGCGCACATTGGCGTATGGCTGGCCGCCGTTGCTTGCAAAGAAGTTGTTGATCGTGGTCTGCCCTAAAAGATGAGGGCTCTGGTGAGCGGGCGGTCCGGGAAGAGTAACGGACATTTGAGAAGAGCTATAGGTGCCACCATCGGCTGCGGGAGTAAAGTGCCAGCCGGAACCGTCGGGCTTTGCCAGGATGCCGTACCCGGCGGGCGCCAACGCATCGCTCTTCAGACGGCTGATGCTGACACGAAGAATGCCAGGAGCGTAGGGCTCAAGCATCAACGTGGTGCCACCTCGGGTAATCACAACGCGATTTGGCTGTGTGTTGACACTCCCCTGCTGCCCAGGAACCGCTGCGTGTGCGCAGATGCTAGCAGCAGCCAGCAGCGTGAAGATTAAAGCAGCGAATGATGCCCTTCTCAAGTTCATGAGTTTCATCCCTGATCCTTCCCATCCCAAATGCTGCACCAGCTTATCAAGCTGTCAGCACGATAGCCCAGGGCTTTGCGGCCGGGTTGCGATCCAATGACGCGACAGGAGTGAACATTCGATGGCCATGAGAGGGGAAAGCGTCGAAGCGATAACGGAGGGGACTCAAAAAAGAATGGGCATCGGCGGCGCTTGCAAGCCCATCGATGCCCATTCCTTGAAAGTTGAGGAGTTCTACTTTACGAGTGTGCCTTGAAGCGTGAGGTCGATCTTCACGTCCTTGGCCTCTTTCATAAACATCATGGCCGGGTCTTTCATTCCCCACTGAACATAGGGGATGGTGAAGCTTCCCTTTGCCACGCATTGATTGCCCGTGATGGTGACCGTCATGGGGACCGCGATGGAGTGCGGCTTGCCGATCAGAGTAAACAAGCCGTGGACCTGAATGGAAGACTCTCCTTCATCCTTGAGGATTCCGGTGAACTGGGTGGGAGCAAACGTGATGGACGGAAACTTGCCGGCGTGCAGTTCGTCGCCCTTCATCTTGTTATCGCGTGCACTGTTTCCACTATTGCCGCTGGCCGCCTCCACGGTAATGAGACCGCTCATGGCACCGCTTTTGCGGTCAAAGTGAACCTCTCCGCTGCTGACTTTGAAGAAGCCGTTGACCTCGTGAAAGCCCCCGAGTGAGAACTGTACCTGGCTCTTTGCCGGGTCAATGCTCCAACTGGTTTGAGCCATGGCGGCGCTGCACGTTGCACCGGCTAAAACCAGTGCAATCACCAGGCTGAGGCCCATGCGCAAAGCATTACGCGAAAGTCGAAGTCTACCCTGAACACCGCGGCGAGGCTCGGCCGCGAAGGTTGCGAATTTAACAAGCATTGCACTCTCCGGCCTCTGCCATTGCGAACAGAGGCATTCTGCCTTCATCTGACGCCGACCGGGCACAGAGGTCAATGCCAAGGGCCCTCGATGACCAGATTGTCATGCGCCAAAAGACAGAAAATAACTCTCTTGCTTCTTGGTGCAGAAAAAAGCATGGACAACTTGTAAGGCAAGCGTCATCCATTTGTCATCTCGCTCTGAAGCGAGCATGATTCACTAGGATTCAGGTGAGCTTCAGAAAAAGACCGCTCCGAGCGGCCACACAGAGTAGCTCACCCATGAACCCGCCGCAGAGCAGGTCATGAAATGTCTGAGCGAAGCCAGCGAACTGAATTCAGGCAACCAGGTATTGGGATATTCATGACAATTGCTGTTTCCGCATCGATCGCATCACGCTTAAAAGCCCTCTACCAGCAATCCTGCCATCCCCAGGCTGACACCGAATCCCATCTTTCGGAAGCTCTGCGCCAGACTCTGCAGCACCCGGGCAACATGATTCGCGCGGAGTTGGCATACCGGCTGGGGCGCTCTTACGATCTGCCTGAAGCAAGCAGCGAGTGTCTTGCGATCGCCATCGAGTACTTTCATACAGCTTCGCTGGTTTTTGATGATCTGCCTTGCATGGATGACGCCGTGCTGCGGCGAGGCGCCACCTGCATACACCGCGCACACGGAGAAGGTGCCGCCATTCTGGCCGCGCTTGCTCTGATCAACCATGCCTACGGTTTGCTGTGGCGAGGAGTTGCCCATTCCTCTGCGGAGGCACGCGCCCGCGCATTGGAATATGTAGAGCAGCAGCTAGGCCTGGCAGGGCTGCTGAATGGCCAAAGCCGGGACCTGCACATGCGTGAAGCCTCGCGGCAGCCGCGCGTATATCAGCAGATCGCCATTGGAAAAACCGTCTCGCTCATTCGCATGGCGCTTGTAGTGCCAGCCATCGCAGGCGGAGCCAGTGAATATGAACAGTGCCTTCTGGATCGACTGGCCATGGCGTGGGGGCTCAGCTATCAGATTTTGGACGACCTGAAGGACGTGCTGCACACCGCGCAGGATAGCGGCAAGACTGCAGATCGCGACCAAAAGTTAGAACGGCCAAACCTTGCATTGACTATCGGCGTGGAGGCTTCTTTCCGAAGGGTGCAGCGCCTGGTCAATATCAGCGACCGGCTGCTCGCCAGAATCTTCCAGCAGCAGACTGGCCTGTTTTTTTTGCGTGAGACGCTGGACCGCTTCCGGAGTGAGATGGCTACGATGGTGACGGGAGCGTCTGCAGCAAGCCTATGATTTTTTTCAAACTCATCCTCACCAACCTTAGCCGGCATCGTGTGCGCACGGCCATCAGCATAGCTGGCATTGCATTCAGCGTGGCCGCGATGCTGACAGTGGTGACCATTTTGCAAGGCGCGGTGGCGATGTTTTCAGGGCTGCTCTCAGCCAACAGCCAGATCGTTGTATTTGAGAAGAATGTTTCCGATCTGTTCTTTAGTAATGTGCCTGACTCCGCAGCGAAGCAGATTCAGTCCTGGAGCATGGTCGATCAGGCCAACCCCGTGCTCTTCGGGATCGTAGCCAGCACCGATCATCCCATCATCACCTGCTTTGGAGTGACGGCAGACGATGCACGCCTTCGCGATTCCAAATGGATTGCCGGCCAGCGTAACAGCTTCGGACCAGTGCCGGATGGCGTCCTGCTGGGACAGCGCGCGTCTGACTTTTTGCATGCGCGCCTTGGCTCTCAGGTGGCGATTGGACATGGAACCTTCAAGGTCGTTGGAATTATCCGCCTGAAGAATGGCTTTGAGGATGGAGGTGTCTTCATGCCTCTTGCCATGGCGCAGAAGTTCTTCCATAAGCAGGATGCATCCTCAGTGATTACCGTGAAGCTGCGCAACCGGAAAGACGCCGCGGAGTTCAAGCGGATGGTTGCGCAGCGTTTTCCCACGCTGGTCGCCCTCAAGGATCAGGAATTTGATCGAACCTACTCGCAGTTCAAGATACTCAAAGCCACTGCCTGGGCTGTGGGGATCTGCGGGTTGTTGCTGGGCGGACTGGGCGTCGCAAACACGATGATCATGTCAGTCTTCACGCGGATTAGAGAAATTGCCATCCTGCGCGTGAACGGGTTTTCAAACGGACAGATTGCCGCGATGATTTTCGGCGAGTCGGGATTCGTTTCTATTCTTGGCGCAGTTGTGGGGCTTCTATTGGGAATAGCCACCATCTTTCTGCTGAAGATGATTCCCGCCCTTCACGGATATATTGATTCGCATTTGCAGCCCTGGGTGATGCTGATTGTTGTCATGCTGGCATTCCTCACAGGAATCGCCGGCGCTCTTTATCCTGCGGCCTATGCCATGCGAGTTCGAGCAGTGGAGGCATTGCGTTTTGAATAGTGATAGCAGCCGCCCGGTCCTGATAGTTGAGGACGTCAGAAAGAGCTATGAGAATGATGCGATTCGCGTACTCAACGGGGTGAACTTTACTGTGCATCGCGGCCAGACCGTTGCTCTTTGTGGACCTTCCGGCTGCGGAAAAAGCACATTGCTGCACCTGATGGGCGCACTCGATGAACCCACTACCGGGCGCATTTGCGTGAACGGACAATGGCTGCAACGAGGCAGTTCTACACTGCATCTGCTACGTCACCAGGTTGGCTTTGTCTTTCAACTGCATCATCTGATTCCGGGTCTGACGCTGGAAGAGAATTGCCTGATTCCGGCGGTTGCCGCCGGAACTTCGCGCGGCGAGGCGCAGCAACGATTGCTACAGCTTGCAGAACGCACGGGGATCGCACACCGTCTGAAGCAGCCTATTCAGAAGCTTTCAGGAGGAGAACGCCAACGCACCGCTCTCTGCCGCGCACTGATGAACCGCCCGGGCATCCTGCTTGCCGATGAGCCTACCGGCGCGCTGGACGAGAAGACGAGTGAACAGATTTTTGCGTTGCTGATGGAACTAGCCCAGACAGAAGAGATCACGCTGGTGATGGCGACACACGACCGCAGCCTGGCGCGGCAATGCGACCGGCTGGTGGAGATGCGCGACGGAATGGTTGTGGAATCCTCCGATACTGGCGAGGCAAAATGAGCGGCGCTCCTCAAGACGAGAGCTGTCATGATGTGACCACACCCGATCCATCGGTCGTCCGTCATGCGGCGTGGCATGGCATTGCATGGCTTGCAGTGGCTAATCTGATCGGGGTTTGGCTGGCGGTGCTGCTTCTGTTTCCTCAGGCCGGCAATCTCATCGCACCCCTGAGCTATGGGCGTTGGATGCCCGTGCATCTCGATCTGCAGCTTTATGGATGGATCAGCCTTCCCCTGATTGGCTGGCTGCTGCGCGCTTACCGGGCCGATCACGGCCAATTGGCTCAATGGAGCAAAGTTGCCATCTTTTTCTGGTCATTGGCGCTCACCGTGGGAAGCATTTCCTGGTTAAGCGGACATTCGAGCGGAAAGCTTTTCCTCGACTGGACAGGATATGCGCGCGTCTTCTTCCCCGCCACCATCCTCTTTCTATGGGTTATCGTGCTGCTGGCCTTGCTGCGTGACCGGTTCTTCAACCCGCAGCTTTCCCGCAAAGAGCTTTATAGCAAACTAGGCGGGGCTCTCCTGCTTTTTGTGGTTCCGTTTGCTCTCTACTTTGCGAGCAATCCTGATGTCTATCCGCCGATCAATCCATCCACAGGTGGACCGACGGGCAGCAGTCAGCTGGAATCTGTACTCATCATTGTTCTGATTTTGTTCCTGCTCCCTTATGGCATTACACGCCTGAAGACAGCCAGACCGAAATGGCACCGCACCTGCTGGATTGTTTTTGCACTTGAGTGCCTGCTGTGCCTTGCTCTCGGCCGCCACAATGCCAGCCAGCACAATCCCGTGCAGTACATCAGCCTTGGAACAGTGCTCGTATGGGCTCCCTTGCTGCCGCTGTATTACAGAGCATTTACATGGCCGATGAATGCGCGCCTATGGTTGCGCGCGACCTACGTGTGGTGGTGGATGCTGCTTGTGACGGGGTGGCTCGTCTTTCTGCCGGGAGTTCTGGACCGCTTCAAATTTACCGATGGGCTCGTTGGGCACTCCCTCATGGCGATGGCAGGATTTGTGACCACACTGCTGATCCTGATTCTGGTCGTGCTGCTCGAACGGGAGGGCGACATTTTTCGCTCCATGTGGGCCTTTTGGGCCTGGCAGCTGGGAACGTTTCTTTACGTGGTCATTATGTTTTACGCCGGCTGGATCGAAGGCGTCGATCCAGCGTTCACAATTGTGCCTGGACCATTGCGTGACGCGATCTACTGGCTGCGACTGCTGCTGGGTATTGCCATGACGGCAGCTTCCTTCCAGTGGTTGTGGCGGAGCACTCTTAGCCTGCGTGCCAGGCATGAGACCACCGCACAGGTTGTCCATCTGCATGAAGATTCTGTCGCCGAGGTGGTGTCTTGAGAAAGCTGCGAAGGCTCCTCCTGCTGTATCACTACATTGCCGGCGCCACAGACACGGGCACAGGCCTGCTACTGCTCTTTGCGCCGGCGATGGCGCTTCATCTTATGGGCGTGTCCACGCTGCCCCATCCACTCTGGTACGCCAGCTACATTGGTGTTTTTGTTTTGTGTGTGGGAGCCAGCTACTTTGCGGTGCTTCGCGGTCCCTTTGCACGATCAGCGCGCGCTAATTGCTGGCGAACGCAGTGGATGGTCACCGCATTGATTCGCTCAGGCATTGCCATCTTCATCCTTGCTCAAATCGCGACTGGAACCATGCAGATGCCATGGATCACGGTGGCGATGACCGATGGCTTCTATGCCCTGATTCAGTGGGTAGGACTTTATAAGAACTGGATTGCCCTTGCCGAATAATGCCATCACCTCGTCGCCGAACACTAGCGGTCGATTCTCCGGCTGGCGCGGCATTGCACTTATCGTCGCGACGTATTTTTATTTCCTGATCTTTGCGCAATTTGGATTTTTGAAGCGGCTTGATCGTCTCGGCCTCAGCGATGCGCACCTCAAGGCAGTGATGGCGGCGATGGCGGCCGGAGGCATCCTCGCGAGCCTTCTGGCGCCACGATGGCTCACCCGAGTCTCCCCGAGCTTGCGCCTGAAGGTAGCCATGGCGGTCTGCGCCGCGGCTGCCGTGCTCACTTTATTTACGCTTCATCTCTGGTCGTGCCTTGCGATTGCAGCCTTAGTGGGTATTGGTCTGGGAGTAGTCACCGTCACCCTGGTGACCCACCTGCCCCTGTGGATAGGCGCGAAACACGCGCTCTTCAAAATTGCACTTGGCACAGGTCTCGCATATTTTCTCAGCAACATTCCGGCACTCTTCACCGCGCCGGACTCAGTGATCGCACTGGCAGCAGCCTCGGGAATGGTATTGTGCATTCCGCTGACACGGGAAGAGCAGGACGCATCGGAATCCTCGCTACCCACTGCAAGGCGATGCAGTCTGCCCTTTCTGCTGATGCTCTTCTGGTTCACCGCACTGGTGTGGTTTGACTCTGCGATGTTCTACATCCTGCAGCATCAGCCTGCGCCGCAAGCGGGTGCTTGGGTGGGTGCTGCGCATCTGTGGCGCACAGGCGGCATTCACCTCTTAGCTGCTGTTGCCGCCGCCTGGCTGCTCTCACGCCGCGGACTTCCCACCACACTGCTCTCGGCATTTGCTCTGCTCGGGAGCACGGCGATTTTGTTGCACAGTGCGCACCCTGCTGCTCTTGCAAGCTGGCTTTATCCTGCTGGCATCTCTCTTTATTCTGTCGCGCTGGTTGCCTATCCTGCCTACCTGCTCGCTGCAATGCCTCGCGATCGCGCTCTCCGCGCAGGATGGCTCTATGCCGTCGCCGGATGGATCGGTTCCGCCATGGGCATTGGCATGGCGCAACACTTGCACCGAGTTCCCTTGTGGTTTGTGGCGGTTGCCGGAGTACTTTTTCTGTTCCCTCAACTTCGCCGTCTTGCGCGCAGATTCTGGCGCGGCACCATTGCCCTGCTGCTGACGGCCGGTTGCTCAGGATTGGTTTATGGAGCGATACACCTATTCCATGCGCCGCCTGCGCAACTGAACGCCGTTGAGCGCGGCAGAAAAGTCTATATCAGCGAGGGCTGCATCCACTGTCATTCCCAGTATGTGCGGCCCGGCAGCCCCGATGTCGCCATGTGGGGCCCCGCGAGTATTCCGGCAGCGGTGGAGCAAGAGAAACCACCATTGATTGGAAACCGGCGGCAAGGGCCAGACTTGAGCAACGTAGGCAGCCGCAGATCTGCACTCTGGCTGCGGATTCATCTGATGGATCCACGTTCCGTCAGCCCGCACTCCATCATGCCTTCGTATGCTTATCTATTTCGTAGCAGTCGCGGTGACGATCTCGTGGCCTACCTGGAAAGCCTGCGCAGCCCTGACAGCGCATCCTTTCTGCAGCATCAGATGCATACCTGGAGCCCAGACGCCAATGCAGTGCAGGCTGCCGCGAAACTCGATGGCCTCGCTCTCTATCGTGAATATTGCTCGACCTGCCATTCCGCCAACGGCTATGTGCGCCGGCATTGGGGCCAGGACTTCGCCGTGAGGCCTCCCGATCTTGCCACCGCTTCGCTCAAACAGGTTCCGCAAGGTTCAGACCGCCAGCAGGAGTTGCTCTCGCTGGAGCGCATCATCAAATATGGCATTCCCGGAACCAACATGCCCGGACATGAATACTTGCCAGACTCTCAGGTGCTTTCACTGGCACAGGAATTAATGCTCCTTCGCAACTCGCCCGCAAAAAGAGCCGCGCAAGGGATGGTTCAATAAGACGAAAGACCATCGGGTAGCGAAGAGGAATTGCGCCGCGGGGATGCTTCTTCGACATACTCTGCCGGAAGCATGATCGTGAAGATGGTTTGCCCTGGCTGGCTTTGCAAACGAATCTCACCACGATGCTTGTCCACGATGCTTTTGGTCACCCACAAACCGAGGCCGGTTCCCAGTGATCCTTTGGTGCTGAAGAAGGGCTGGAACAGCTTGCTTTGCAGGTCTTTCTGAATCCCATGACCGGAATCCTCAACTTCGATCTGCACAAAGTCGATGCCATTCTCCAGGACCTTGCTGGCATGCAGACGCAGTACTCCATCCTCAGGAGATGCATCGATGGCATTGCTGACCAGATTCACTAGGACCTGGCGAAGCTCGCCAGTGATTCCCTGCAGTTGAACATTTCCATCGACCGTGATGAGTGGCGTTATTTTGCGTGCACGCAGTTTCGCACGAAAAAGGCTGACCGTATCCTCAAACAATGCCCCGCAATCGATATGGCCCAGCACGGCCTTGCCGCGATAATAGGTCAGCGTCTGCCGGGTGATGCTGGAGATTCGGAAGAGTTGCTGATCCGCTTCTTCCAGAAGTCCCCGTCCAGGATCGGTGCGGGTATCTGTACCTTTAAGCAGATAAAGCAGATTGACCAGCGACTCCAAGGGATTGTTGATTTCATGCGCGATGGCGCCTGCCATGCGGCCCACAATGGCCAGCTTTTCTGAGACGCGGAGCGACTCATCTCTTTCCTTCTGCATCTGCACATCGGTGCAGGTACCAACCCACCTGAGTTGAGATCCTTCCATGGTCACCGGTACGGCGCGCACCAGGTGCCAGCGAGGAACCTGATCAGCGGCACGAATGAGCCGGCATTCCAGCTCAAGCGCCTTTCCTGTGCTCAGAGCGTCTCGCCAGGAACGTCGTGTCTGAGAGATGTCCTCAATATGAACGCCCGCCGGTTCGCACCAGGACTTTCTATCGTCCGATCCGAAATACTCGCGCCAGATGTCGTTGCAATAGAGAAGTTCTCCATCTGCACTGGCCGTCCACACCATGGCAGGCAAAGCATTGGTTACCTGCTCAAAGAGAAGCTCTGATTCTCGCAGCTTTATTTCTGCCTGCACGCGGGAGCAATGCTCGTCATACTCCTTGAGGGCGCGCCGGATGGCAGGGACAAGCCGCTCCATGCGCGCTTTCAGCACATAGTCTGTGGCGCCGCGATGCAGCGTCTCTACCGCGACTTCTTCACCCAGCACGCCTGACACAAAGATGAAGGGTAAGTACTTGTTATCGCGCCGCACAATCTCAAGCGCCGATAATCCGTCGAAATCCGGCAGAGCGTAGTCGGCGAGGATCAGGTGCCAGGTATGCTGAGCATACTTCTCAAGAAAGTCAGAGCGATTGCTGGCGACATGCACTTCAAAGTCATACCCAGCCTGCTGCAAGCGACTCTGAGCCAGTTCAATATCGAGCGGATTGTCCTCAAGAATGAGGACCGAAGGCCGTGCGTCTGCTGCGGAAAAGGACATCCTAGACAAGCCTCCGGATCACAAATGGGGGCGGTTCATTCACGACGGCCCAGAAGACGCCGAGATCCTGAATCGCTTTGATGAAATCAGGAAAGGCGACGGGTTTGACCACATAAGCATTGCTGCCGAGCTGGTAGCCGGCGAGAATGTCCTGCTCTTCTCGTGAGGAAGTAAGAAGCACCACCGGCAGATGTCTCAATTCCTGCTCCTTACGGATCATCGAGAGAACCTCAAGTCCATCTACCTTGGGCAGCTTGATATCGAGCAGCACCACGGCAGGATTTCCATGTGGACGCCCCGCGTATTGGCCGCGATAGAACAGATAATCGCAGGCCTCTTCTCCATCCCGCGCAACTACCACTTCGTTTGCGAGTCCACTTTTGGCCAGGGCCGTCAGGCTCAACTCCAGATCATTCGGGTTATCTTCCACCAGCAAAATAGGTCGTAACAAGGCTTCTTCTCCGCGCGATCTCAGGACTACAGGTTTTCAGGGATTGGCATTGAAAAAAAGAAAACGGCACCGGCATTCAGCTTGCCTTCGGCCCAAGTCTGGCCACCATGGCGCGCGATGATTCTGCGTACATTCGCAAGACCAATTCCTGTCCCTTCAAATTCTTCTATGCGATGCAGCCGCTGAAACGCGCCGAAGAGCTTGTGTGCATACCGGTTATCAAATCCTGCCCCGTTGTCGCGCACGCTGAAGATATATTGCTGCTGATCGCGATGCGCATTGACCTCAATGCGCGCCAGATCCCTTTTGCTGGTGTACTTGGCAGCGTTGGACAAAAGATTGCGCCATACCTGACGGAGAAGATTGACATCACCTTCGACCAAAGGCAGATGGCCACAGGTAAACTCAATTTCCCGCCCACGCATTTCCTGACTCACCACATCGTCCCAGACTTCACGCACCAACGGTTCCATCTCGACCGCGCGCAGAGTGAGCTTCGTTCTGGCAATTTGTGAAAAATTGAGAAGACTGTCCACGAGCACACCTGCAAACTGGGCAGATTGTGTAATCTTCTCGATGTAGCGCTTTCCCTTGTCCGTCAGCTTGTCTGACTCATCAATCAAAAGCAACTCGGCAAAGCCGGAGATGTGCCGGAAGGGAGCGCGAAGATCATGAGACACGGAATAGGAGAATGCTTCGAGCTCTTTGTTGGTGAACTCTAACTCCGCTGCCATGTCCGCCAGTTCCTCGGCGCGCCGCAATACGATGAAGAGCATGGCATTGCGAAAGTCGCGAGCCGCCTCAATCTCCACAGCCGACCAAGCCTCGGAGCGTTGGCGCACAAGCTCACTCCACCCCTCAAAAGAGTGACGTGGATCGATGCGAATCGTTCCGCCGACCTCGCTGACTCTCTTACGTGGCTCTCCCGCCCAGTGCACGGTGCGAATCATTTCGGGCCGGAACCACAGAATCTGAAAGCGATGCACCTGAGAGAGCGAGATGGCGAGCAGTCCGCTCGCGGTATCAAGAAAGCCCTCTGCCGCGGACAAGTGCGAAGAAAGATGATCGGTCGCAAAGAGATCAGGCCGGCCGGTATTCCGCAACCAGTCCGCGATCAGTCTCACGCCCGCTTCGTTTGGCGTCTCACCCATCAGCAGGCAGGTATCATCCAGCACAAATGCAGCTCCAGTGGCCCGAGCCAGCTCCATGACTTTATCTGGATGATTCGTTAAGCCATCGACATATTTCTCTTCGAGCGTCATGTACGTGAGCAGGTCACGCTCGACGGCCTTGAGGCGGATGGCTTCAGCAAAATTCGCCGCACGGTCATACGCACTGATCTGAGCTGCGACAATCCTTGTGAGCACATCGCAGCCGGAGCGAACCACATAAGGAACCGAAAGCGGCGTTGCGTGATGACACGAAATCATTCCCCACAACTTGCCTTCCACGACAACAGAGAATGACATGCTCGCCGCAGTCCCCATATTGCGCATATATTCGCGGTGAACCGGAGATACACTGCGCAGCACGCAATAAGTCATGTCCAGTGGTTCGTCGCTGCCATCCGCAGCTATCAGGGGAGATGGCTCATAGTCTACGTCCGGAATGATTCGTAATCTGTTCAGAAGATAAAGATGTCGCGCCTGCTTTGGAATATCCGTGGCAGGAAAGTGCAGATGCAGCATGCCCGGCAATTTGCCGCCGTTGTTTTCGGCAACAACCGTCCCGTGTCCCTCTTCATCAAAGGAATAAAGCAGTACACGGTCAAAACCGGTCAGAGCGTGAATCTCGGCCGTGATGGTTCTCGCCAGTTCCCCGATGTCGTGGATTGTCTCAAGCTGAGCCACTACATTGACGATGGTTTTGTTCAGGCGCGCAGGACTCACGTGCTCTTCCGCGCGCTCAAACTCCACCACCAGCCGCTCGCCCAGCGAATGCGTGATCAGCTCCACCTGCTCACCCGAGGCCAGTTGCATACTGCGCAGATAGTGGCTCGATCGCGAATCAGGCCGCGAATGAAACTCCGCACGCAGCTCAGAAGATAATTGCTCGCCCAGCAGATTCGCGCAAGAGCCCCCGATGATCTGATTGAGCGACACACGAAGCCACTCCGCCGCATTCTCACTGGCTTGAACCACGATCAGCCGGTCTTCAGCAGAACGCGCAAAGACCAGCAGAAATCCGTGGGCCTGAACACTGCCGGGGATGTGAATGAGCTCCCGATCACAATTGGTGAGATTTACGGCAGAAACCGGGTCCAAAGAAGTCATAAACCAACACGGAGGCAACAATATATGTAATCGAAGGTGTGATGCGCACCTTTCACCATCAAGTTGCCATCGAGATCATCGCCTTCCAAAGCCAGTTTGACCTGCCGCCATCGTTCTGCAGTTTGCTCGCCGTAACCGCTGAAATAGCTATACCCGCGCCCCTCTGCCCAGCCGAAATGTTTTTCCAGGTGCCGGCAGATGACCTGCCCGCCCAGCGTGGAGCCCTCCACCACATAGATAGCCCCCAGCCACAGCGAAGCCGAGGATAGTGGCGGCAGGCAGACATCCGCGGGAGGATTCCGGGGTGCGGCCTGCCCAAACCAGGCCAGATCGGCCTCTAGCCGCCGGGCCTTCTGCCTGCCCTGCCACAGGGGCCGATACGGCTCCGGGCATCGATCTTCCAGAGCAGCTTCCAGCGGCACCATGGCGGCGTGAAAGTTCCTGAGAATTTTGAGGTATCGATTCTGGTCAAGCGCGGGCGACATGAGATCGAGCATCGCTTCGATCTTCCTGTGCTCTTTTCGTGTTTCCTGGCGCAGCCGGTCGATCATCATGCATTTATCCAGCTTTCTCCAACACGGGAGAATTTCGCTCCTCTTTTCACTTGCTTCGATGCCGCGTCGTGGCCTGCTGTCGCCGGCCACCAGGAACAAGGTTTCACGGCTGCCCCAAATGGCCCCACATCTGCCCCGAAATAGTGATCGTGGCTCGTGCGGGGATTCCATTATGCTTACGCTAAGAATCTCAGAAGTTTATTGCAGGTACACGCAGAGCTCATCCTATGGCGAATGCTTCCCTGCCGCATTCCCGTATTCAGCGGCAATCGAGAACAGCAGCTTCAGGCAATACGGCGTGCCGGGCTGTGTCAGAAGTGTCTCTGCTGATTGGTCTGCTACTGCTGTGTCTGCTGCCCGCGGTTTCTCACGCGCAAGCCCCGCCGCGCCATGCTGACGTTGTCTTTGAGAATCTGGATCGCAGCCAGGGGCTTCCCAGTCCGGTGATTCAGGCGATGGCGCAGGACAGCCATGGATTTCTCTGGATCGGAACGGGAAGCGGTCTTTCCCGCTGGGACGGCTACCACTTCAGGAACTATAGCTTTGCCGTGGACGTTCCGGGCTCCCTGCCTGACAACGATGTCTACAGCCTGTACACCGCCCCCTCAGGGACACTCTGGATCGGTACCCGATCACGCGGACTGGCCCGCTATGAACCCCAGGCCGACCGCTTCCAAACCTTTCTACCGCCGGGGAAGGACGCAAACAATAACGCCCCTGCCGTCTATGCCATCGTGTCCACCGGCAAAAACCGCCTGCTGATAGGCACCCGCGTTGGACTCGACGAACTAAACCCCACCACCGGCAGCTTTACCCCTGTTCTCCTGCATGGAGCAGCCGGGCGAATTGCCGTAGTGTCACTTATCCGGGCACCCTCTGGCCGCATCTGGGCAGGCACCTCGCAGGGAATTTTTCTGAGCGACAGCTCTGGAAGAAACTTCCAGCAGCAGAGGATATTCGGAGGCAAGCAGCCCGGCGTCTGGCGCCTGCTGCTGGACCGTAAAGGGCGTCTCTGGATTGGAACGATTGCCGGAGCATACCTTCTCAGGCCATTTGCAACCGAAGCAGTTGCACTTCATGAAAGCGGCCCGGGACCCTCCCTACTCGATCAGGAGGCAATTGACGCCATCTGCGAGCCGATGCCCGGCATCATCTGGTTTGGCACCTTTGGGCAAGGGATTGTCGCTGTCGATGCTGCCACGCTGGAAACCCATCGCATCACGCATGATGCGGCATTCCCCACAAGCCTGCCCAGCAATACGGTCGTGACCCTACTGACTGATCAGGCAGGCGCCACGTGGGTAGGAACGACCAATGGAGTGGGGCGTACCGACCCCGGCAACGGAATTGACACATTCTTCGGAGCAACGGGTACGTCGAGTCGCTCGGCACGCATTCCAGACTCCGGCATCACCTCCATTTCGCCGGAAAGAGATGGACACTTCTGGCTCGGACTGAATGAGAATGGCATCGCGCTGGTTGCGCTGAAAGGCAATACGCTGCAAACCATCCGGCATATTGCCGCAGGACTGAAGGCTCCACTGCCGCCCGGCCAGGTCAACGCCATTACCACCTCTGATGATCATGTCTTCATCGGAACTTCCAACTGGGTTTATCGTGCCAGCCTTGACGGAAATCACCTCACAGCACTGCCTCAGCCCAAAGAATCCGGCATTCGCGTGGATGCGCTGGTCTATGAGAACGACGGGCTTCGGGAAAACGGCACACTCTGGATCGGGTCACATCACGGCTTGTGGCGCGAAGACTTCTCCGGGCCATCCAGCAACGCTCCCCTTCGCGCCCCTGTGGCTATTCCATTGACTGATCTGGAGATCACCGTACTCGCGAGAGGAACCGGACATGCTTTATGGGTGGGCACCGCGCATGAACTCTTTCGCTATGACACAAACACCCATCAGGCGATCCGTATTCCGGTAGATCCATCCAACCCGGATGCATTGCCGGCGCCGGTCACTTCCCTGCTTCTGGATCGCGAGCATCGGGTATGGGCCACAACCTGGGGCGGCGGGGTTTGCGTTCTGACCGATGCGGGCCATCAGCATTACAAAATTCGCAGGCTGCTGCATGGATTGCCCAATGCGAATACAGATGCTGTTTTGCAGGCCCCTGACGGTAAACTCTGGGTCAGCACCGATGATGGCTTCGCCATCATTAATCCGCACAACTATTCCATTCATGCGCTGCGGCAGGCCGATGGCATCGCCATTCCGGCTTACTGGGTCAAGTCAGGGGCAAACACCGCGGATGGACGCCTGATCTATGGAGGCGATGGCGGCCTTACGGTGATTCGCCCTGCGCAGGTCAGAGTGTCCGCACCCGCTGCCCCGGTGGTCGTGACCGATGTTCAGGTGGAAGCAAAGCACTATCCGCCCGATGCTTTTAACTCCACCAGCAGCCCCATGCTGAATGTTTCTCAGAATGCAAATCGCATTGCCATCGAGTTTGCTTCTCTCGATTACAGCGGAGCCACTAGTAACCGTTACGAGTACAAACTGGAAGGGTTTGACGAGGACTGGGTGAAGACAACTGCCCGGCGCAGAGTAGCCAGCTATACCAATCTTCCTCCCGGGGATTATGTGCTGGAGCTGCGCGGCTCCAATCACAACGGCGTCTGGGGCAAAGTTCGCACCCTTCGCATTCATGTGATGCCTGCCTGGTACCAGACAATTTGGATGAAATTGGGCGCGCTGCTCTTGCTTTTACTGCTGCTCACCGGCTGCTATCGCCTGAGCACGGCTTACATGAGGGCCCGGCAGCGTGAGTTGGAGAGGCGAGTGGAATTGCGGACCGCCGAGCTGCAGAAAATCACCGAAGAGTTGCAGGAAAGCCGGCGTCAACTGGAGCAGATTGCTCACACGGACCCGCTCACCGGATTGCCCAACCGGCGCATGTTCAGCGAGCACTTCCGGCGGCTTCTGGCCACATCCAGACGGCAGCAGAAACGCTCCTTCACGCTAATCCTCTTTGACCTCGACAAGTTCAAAGACATCAATGACAACTATGGTCATGATGCAGGCGATGAGTGGCTAAAAACAGTTGCAGAGCGCATTCGCTCGATGGTGCGGCAATCGGACTGTTTCGCAAGAGTCGGAGGCGATGAGTTTGCGCTGCTGGTCGCTGATCCCATCAATGGGCACGGCATTCGTACCCTCTGCGAGGCTCTGGCCACAAGCGTACGCGAGCCATTGCTGATGGGTCAAACACCTCTCAAGACCACCTTCAGCATCGGTGTCGCGAGCTATCCCAAAGACGGAGACGATGAGATCGCGTTGTTCAAATCCGCAGATATTGCTCTGTATCGCGCCAAGCGTGCAGGAGGAAATTGCTGGTACAGCTACTCGCCAGCAGAAGTTGAGAATCCGCAGATATAGATTCTTAAGCTATTTGCGCGAGAAGCTTGCGCGGCATCTTCACTCCTCGCGCAAGACCTCCAGCGGCCGCTGCCCGAGAATCCGAAAGCTGGCGATCCAGCCGGTAAGCACCGCAAGCGCCACATTGGCCGCAATGGTCACTACGGATGCAGTGTAGCTATGCGCAAAGGGCACGTGCAGGCGCTTGAGCAAGATGCTCGACATGATTTGCGCAAACAGTACGCCCACCGTGCCGGCCAGCAGCCCCAGCACAGCAAACTCAATACTGAAGACCAATGCAATGCGGCGGCGAGTGGCTCCCAGCGTCTTGAGCACAACCACTTCCCGAATGCGGCGAAAGCGCGTGCTGGCAATGCTCGATGCCAGGATGACCAGTCCTGACAAGATAGAAAATGCCGCGAGGAAATGAATCACCACGGTGATCTGATTCACTATGTTGCTGATCGTATCGAGAATATCGGCCACATTGACCACTGTGATCGTCGGATAAGCCGCGAAGAGTACTCGCTCCAGTTGTGGAATCTCACTCGGCTTTACGTGCATGTCTGCATACCAGATCGCAGGCAGAGGCTTGAGCAGATGCGGTGGCAGCACGTAGTCCGCGCGCGAAAAAGCATGATTGCCTTTGGTCTTGAAAATAGCGGCAACGTGCGTCGCTATGGTGGTATCACCCGCGGAGAAAACAATACTCGAGCCGGGATGCACCTTGAGACGCCGCGCAATATATTCGTCGAGCGCGACACCATCCGTGGTGTCGCTGGTCCACCACTTCCCTGCTGTGACTTCGGTATCCGGCAGCAGCTTCGCGCTCCACGTCATTCCTACATCGCGCAGCAGGTGCCTGGGATAGTGTTCGCTGGCAAGCGTCTTCTCTGGCACGCCGTCAATCGATGCGATGTACCCCTGCACAATTGGCACCGTCTCCAGCTTGCCCTGAATGCCGGGCTGTGCCGCAATAAGGTGCTTGAGGCCTTGCAACTGATCGCTCCCTATATCCACAAGAAACACGTTTGGGAGCGACGGTGGAGCGTCCGCACGCAGCGACAGCACGATGGAGTGCTGCATGAGGAAGACGCTGAGAATGAGCATCACGCCCGCACCCAGCGCCGCGAGCACGGCACCTGACTGATTGCCTGGCCGGTAAAGGTTCGCAAGTCCGTGCCTTAGAGCAGAGGGCAATTGCGCGCGTGTGCGCCCCAGAAGCAAGCGCAGCAGCCTCAGAAATCCAGATGACAGCGCCAGCAGGAATGCGAGCAGCGCCGCCAGACAAATCGTGAACCACCGGCCCACCAGCCAGGAGTCAGACAATGCCACGGCGATGCCACCCAGCCCGGCAAGAATTACAAGGATGCTGAATAGCTGCAGCCGATTCTCCCGCAGCCAGCCGCGCCATCCCCGGCCGGCGAAGCCTGTTTCCACTGCACGCCGCAGCACAACGACCGGGCGAATCTTGCGCACATCGAGCAGCGGCGGCAGGCAAAACAGCACGGTAGTTAGAATGCCGGTGCCAAAGGCGGCCAGCACGGGCCCGATCGGCAACGTGAGGGCTGGTTTCAAGGGCAGCAATTTGCCAAAGACAGTGGGCAGCGCGTACTCGACGCCTACCCCCAGCAACACTCCCAAAAGCGCGCCCGCTGACCCCAGCAAAATGGTTTGTAACAGATAGATGCGCAAAATATCGCTCGAACGCGCGCCTATCGATTTCATAATGGCGAGCACTTCAATGCGCTGCTGCAGGTGCGCACGCATGGCCATGCCCACGCCAATGGCTCCCAGCACCATGGCCACCAGGCAGATGAGACTGAGCAGTCCCGTGGCGTGATCGAGCCCTGCGGTGAGCGAGGGATTTGTCTCGCGATAATCCTCGAGTTGCGCCTGCGGCAGAATCTGCTGCAGCTTCGCCTTGAGCGCGGCAATGTTCGTCCCTTTAGGGACTTTGAAGAGATAGCGCACAGACGCGCGGCTGCCCATCTGCACCAGGCCGGTCTCGTCGAGCATGTGGCGCGTCATCATCACACGTGGACCAAAGCCCACGCCCGCGCTCAACCGGTCTGGTTCACTCACAATGACAGCTGCGATGCGGAAGATTTTCCCGCCAATCTTCAACTGGTCTCCCACCTGCGCATGCAGGCGCACCAGCAGATTGTCGTCCACCAGCACGGTGTGGTCGTTCAGCAGTTGCGGCAGCGGGCCGGCCGGCTTGAGCACCAGATTTCCGTAGAAAGGATACTTGCCGGGATTGACGGCCTTGAGCGAAACCAGAATCGGTACCGGGTGCCCGACCGCCTGCGCCATGGACACGGTGCCGATCGTCTGCGTCATCTCAACGCCGTGCTGCGCCAGCGCGTTCATGGCGCTCACCTGTGCAGGGCTGGCCGCGTGATAGAGGCTGGCCGAAAGATCGGCCGCCATCAGCCCCCGTGCCTGCCCCAGCAAGGCACGCTGAAAGGACTGGCTGAAGCCGCGCACGCCGGTGAGCGCCGCTACTCCAATCGCAACCGAGAGCAGCACAAATAAAAACTTGGCTCGCGAGGCGCGCAGTTCGCGCATGCCAATGCGAAAGGCTGTGCTCCAGGGCAGCGCCGGTTTCATCATGCCTCCTCGGCGGCGAGCTGGTCGGCGACGACGACTCCATCGCGCATGTGAATCTGGCGGTCTGCCTGCGCCGCAATCTGCGGATCATGCGTCACCATCACGAGCGTGGTCGAGGAGTCGCGCTGCCGGGTCGTGAGCAGGTCCAGCACATGCTTGCCGTTCCGCGAGTCCAGATTACCGGTGGGCTCATCGGCCAGCACAATCGGCGGATCGAGCACAAAGGCGCGTGCCAGCGCGACCCGCTGCTGCTCTCCGCCTGAGAGCTGCACAGGGTAATGCTGCAGGCGGTCGCTCAGGCCCACGGCATCGAGCAGTTCCAGAGCCTTTTTGCGTCCATTGCCGCTGGCATTCAGCTCATACGGCAGCAGCACGTTTTCCAGCGCCGTCAGAGTGGGAATCAACTGGTATGACTGAAAGACAAATCCAATCTTGCGGCCCCGCACCTCGGCCAGCTTGTCTTCGGCCAGATGGGCAATCGAGACGCCGTCAAGAATCACATCGCCTTCACTCGGCGAATCCAGCCCGGCCAGCAATCCCAGCAGAGTGCTCTTTCCGCTTCCCGATGCGCCCATGATGGCCACAAACTGCCCCTGCGGCACCGTGAAATCAATGCCACGCAAAATCTCCACCGTACGCGCGCCGTTGCGGATGGATTTTCTGAGCCCTCGCACTTCAATCATCGTTTTCCCCTGCCCCCTGCGTTTGCCCTGCGATTGCTACACTGAGTGCGTGAACTGTCGCCGACTTCGCTTCTGGCTGCTGCTCGTCTGTTTTGCCATCAGTCTTTCCAGTATTGCCCGCGCCGCTGCCCATGAGCCGCTGGTGGTCTGTTTTGGAGACAGCATCACCGCCGGTCATGGACTCGACCCAAGCCAAGCCTATCCTGTTTTCCTGCAGCATGACCTGGCCGCGCGCGGATATCACTACCGCGTCATCAACGCCGGCGTGAGCGGCAACACCACCAAAGACGCGCTCGACCGCCTGCCGCGCGTGCTTAGCCTGCATCCCGCAGCGGTCATCGTCGAGTTCGGCGGCAACGACGGGCTGCGCGGCTTTCCGCTAAATGTGACCGAGCACAACCTCGACACGCTGGTAGGCCGCCTGCGCGCCGCGCACATTCCCGTGCTGCTGGCCGGCATCACGCTGCCGCCCAACTACGGGCAAGACTACATTCATCAATTCGATGAAATGTACCGCCGCGTGGCTCAGAAATATCACGTGCCCTTGCTGCCCATGCTCTACGCAGGCATCTACAACCTGCCCGGAACCATCCAGCCGGACGGCATTCACCCCACAGCCAAGGGCTCGCGGCTCATCGCCCAGCACCTGCTGCCGCTGCTGCTGCCCCTGCTACATCGGAAATGACGGCACGGAAGGACAGGCAGAAAAACAGCGTCAGCCCAGCACGGCCACCGGCTGAAAGAGCGTGCCGGCCACGCGGCGGCCAATCGCAATCAGGTCGCGCTGCCCGACGAAAATGCGCACCATCGGAGCTGTGGAGAAATCCGGCAGATTGACCTGCATGCCGTTGCGCAAACGGCCCGCTGTCTGCAGGTCGGCAGTCACGGCCGGCATCTCGGGCAAAATCGCGCGAGGATGCGGCATGCGCATCTCCAGTTCGTTTGCAGCGGCCAGACGCTCAATCTCATCGAGCGGTATGGCTTCAGCCAGCGGGAACGCGCCCGCCGCAGTACGGCGCAGACTGGCCAGGTGCGCTCCGCAGCCGGCAGCCGCGCCTAACTCATGCGCCACCGAGCGCACATAGCCACCGGCGGAGACACGCATGCGAAAGGCGGCTGTGTCTTCGGCGAGAGACTCCAGCACAAACTCGTGAATGGTCACGGGAACGGCGCGCAGTTGCGGCGTCTCGCCCGCGCGCGCGGCTTTGTAGGCGGGCTGTCCGCCAATTTTCTTTGCGGAAAATGGCGGCGGCATCTGCTCGACCTGCCCCTGAAAGCGCGCGGCCATGGCTCGCAACTCCTCGAGAGAATGCGTCAGCGGCCGCGGCTCGCTTGAGGGCTGCCCTTCCGCGTCATACGTGTCTGTGGCAAAGCCAAACCGGATGGTCCCGGTATAAGACTTTTCGCTGGAGCCGAAATATTGCGCCAGCCGCGTAAACTTGCCCAGCAGCAGCGGCAGCACGCCGGTCGCCATGGGGTCCAGCGTGCCGAGGTGGCCAATGGACTTCTCGCCTGTGGCCCGGCGCACGCGCGTGACCACGTCATGAGAGGTGATGCCCCCCGGTTTATCGACAATCAAAAGCCCGTTCACTTGCCTCACTTCCAATGGCAAAACAGAGCGGGCCGCACGCGGTGCGGCCCGGCTCAGATGCCTCAACTTCTAAAATGTTCAGGACGCAGTTGCGCCCGCCTGATCGTATCAGAGTTGCGAGTAGTTGCGGTCGCGCACCAGCGAGAGAAATTCGCCGCGTGTGTTCTGCTGCTGAAAGACACCCAGCATGGCCGAGGTCACGGTCGAGGAGTTCTGCTTCTCCACACCGCGCATCATCATGCACAGGTGACGCGCTTCCACCACTACGCCCACCCCCTGGGGATTGATCGCATCCTGAATCGCTTCGGCAATCTGGCGCGTCATGCGCTCCTGCACCTGCAGGCGGCGGGCAAACACTTCGACCAGGCGCGGAATCTTGCTCAGGCCCACCACCTTGCCGTTCGGGATATAGGCGACATGCACGCGGCCAAAGAAGGGCAGCATGTGGTGCTCGCACAGCGAGAACATCTCGATGTCCTTCACAAGCACCATCTCGTCGTAGTCCACGTCAAAGAGTGCTCCCTGCAAAATGCCGGCGGGCTCCTGATGGTAGCCCTGCGTCAGATATTTCATCGCCTTTTCCACGCGCTCGGGGGTACGCAGCAGGCCGTCGCGGGTGGGGTCTTCGTCATAACGGCGCAGCAGCTCGGCATAAATCTCCTGCGTGGAATATTTTTCCAGTGGCGCCGGAACGGCTCCATTATTGCGGGAGAGTTTGTCCTGCAGCGATATGGTTGCCATGGGTCCTCGTTTCATTTGCGCCCTGCGGTGCTGCCCGAACCGGAAGCGCTGTGTTCTATCTCAAAAAAGTTGTTGTTGGTCTCTTCGACCCGCACGGAAAAAATCTCGGCCTTGCGAAAGGCCTGCCGAATGCGACGGTCGATTTCAATACAAAGATTCTCTGTGGTTGGAACGAACTTCTCAAAGCACGAAAGTAAGTTCAGGTTGGTGTGATCGAAAGGCTCCAGCACCTGTTCTCGCACGCAAGCATCCAGATCGACGAGATTGCACACCATACCGGTATCAGGATCGACCGGGCCGCCGACCGTAATCTCCACCACGTAATTGTGGCCGTGACCGAACGGATGATTGCACTTGCCGTAGGTAGCGCGGTTCTCAGCCTCACTCAACTCATCGGTATGCAGCCGGTGCGAGGCACTGAATCCGTAGCGGCGTCCGAAGTAGGCTTTCATGCTTCCCCGCGATATTCAGCAAAGAGATCGGGCATTTCATAAACCCGCACCTTATAGAGGCGCGCGCCGGGAATCTTGCCCTCCAGCCGCTTCCAGATGGCAATGGCGATGTTCTCCGTTGTCGGAATCACGCTGCGGAATTCCGGGACCTCATGGTTGAAATGACGGTGGTCATAGACCGAGATCACTTCGCGCTCGATGACCTCTTTGAGCTGCTTCAGATCGACCACAAAGCCGGTGACGGCATCGACCTCGCCGGCCACCGTGACCTCGAGCGTGTAATTGTGGCCGTGGCCGTTTCGATTGGCGCATTTGCCGAAAGCTGCCACGTTCTGTTCTTCAGTCCACGCATCATTCCAATAAAAGTGAGCGGCGGAGAAATCTGCTTTTCTTGTGAGCAGGATCATAGGGTTCCCTTGATTCTTACTGATGAGATGACCGGACGGCACATGCCGCTTCAGCGATTGGCGCTTTCGAGCGTACGTCCCTTCCAGACCACGCGCTTTTTCACCATGTGATCAAACCAGCTTTGCCAGAGCATGGCAGCAAACAATGGCAGAGCCAGCGGGGCCAGCATACAGTCCTTTGCGGCAAAGTTGGAACGGCCCACGCGGCGATAAAAGCGTAGAAGCGTGCGCAGCCACAGCAGCAGAATCACCGCCCAGTACCAGACATGCGGATTGAGCCGGTAAACCGCCAACGCCCCAAACGGCAGGCCAAGCAGCAGCACCAGATCGAGCACGCGCCAGGCCGCCAACGACAGCGCATTGCCAAAGAGCAGCGCGAGGTTCTTCGTCCAGCCCTGCCACATGGCCTTGAAGTCACGGTACATGTGAGCCGCGACGGCCTCGGGCGCATACCGGAAGCGCAGCCCCACCTTGCGCCGCTTGGCCAGGTTGGCGAGAGCCACATCTTCGAGCACAAAATCCATCACGGCCGCGTGGCCGCCGATTTTTTCATAGGCCTCGCGACGAACCAGCAGGAACTGCCCGTTGGCTGCGGCGACGCGATGTGCCGGATCATTCACCTTGGCCGGGGGATAGGCGCTGGCCAGTTCGCTGAAAACCAGTGGCATCAGTGCGCGCTGCCAGAAACCATGCACAATCTGGCGCGGCGAATAGGAGAGCATCTCCACTTGATGGCGCTCGGCCTCGGTGATGGCCAGAGAGAGATGCCCGGGCTCATGCACGGTGTCCGCGTCAGTAAAGAGCAGCCACTGGCCCTGGGCGGCCCGCACGCCCGCCATGCAGGCATTGGCCTTGCCGGTCCAGCCGGGCTCGGGGGGCGGAGCGTCGAGGACAGTAATGCCGGGGATGGCCGCCGCGACGGCGCGCGTGCGGTCGGTGGACGCATCATTGACCAGCAGGACCTCCCACTCGCGGCCCAACTCCCAACCGGGTTCGGACTGCGCGGCCAGAGAACGGAGGCAGGCTTCGATGCAATCCTCTTCATTGCGCGCGGGCACGATGACCGAAAGTACCCGCGAGGCGGGGGATGCAGAATCGATATCGTGTTCTTTTTGTGGGTCTTTATTTAGATCAGGCACGCCTTATTATAGAAAGGTGAGGTTTCCATTGCGGTTTCGCTTCTTTCAAGCGCTGCCTGCGCTGCTGGTTCTTCCCCTGGTGCTGGTCTGTCTTCTGGCGGGGGGATGCAATGACAACACCCATCCGGGCGCAATTGGACACCCTGCTCCCAACTTCACCATTCATAACGGTGCCGAAACCGTAAGCCTGAAGCAGTACCGTGGCCATGTCGTGGTGCTGAACTTCTGGGCATCGTGGTGCCCGCCCTGCCTCGAGGAATTTCCCTCGCTGATCAAGCTGCAACAGGAGATGCCGGACATCCGCGTGGTCGCGGTCAGCTTTGACACCGACAAGCAGGCTTATGACCAGTACCTGCTTGAGAACAGGATCGGCGGCATCACGACGGCGATTGATCCGACCCAGAAAACCAATCGCGAGTTTGGCACGACCCGCCCCCCGGAGACCTACATCATCAACCGGAAGGGCGTGATTGTGCGCAAATTCATCGGGCCGCAGGATTGGACGAGCCCGGAGATTGTGAACTATCTGAAGGCGCTGTGAGCCGCACTACTGAGCGGGCGCGGCCTCGGCGGGAGCCGGTGGCGGCGGCGGGGCGACCAGAGGAAGCTCTTCCACAATATCGATGCCCGAGCAGCGCAGAAGCTGCAGCACGACGGGCTTGTTGAGCCGGGTGGCGTCGTATTCCACGCGAATGGTCTTCGCGATCTCATCGATCTTGATTCGCCGAACGCCGTAGACCTGGCGAGCTGTGCCGAGGGCGGCCATGGCGGCCTCCGTCGGGTGCATTTCGTACCGGTAGAGGACCTCAAGCTGCGTCATGCCAACATCATAGCAGCGCCCGAGGCGGAAAAATCACCCGTTTGAAGGGCGCTCTCGCGGGAAGGCCCTGTAGAGATGGTGCATCGGGCCCCGGCCCTGCCCGATGGGGTAGGCGGCCTCCATCGCCTCCTTTACATATTGCTTGGCTGCGGCCACGCCGGCCTCGGCGGAGTCGCCCAGCACCAGCCGGCAGAGCAGCGCCGAGGAGAAGGCGCAGCCGGTGCCGTGGGTGGCCCGGGTGGCCAGATGCCGGCCCGGAAACCAATGCACCTCTCCGTGCGGCGTGACCAGCAGATCATCGGGCGGGTCGAGATGGCCCCCGGTGGCGGCCACCCGCAGCCCGGCCGTGGCTGCCAGCGCCTCGGCGGCGGCCCGCATCTGTTCGCGGTTCGATACCGGAAGGCCGGTGAGGGCGGCCAGTTCGTCGAGATTAGGGGTGACCCAGCCGGTTTGGGGCAGCAGTTGGTCGCGCAGCAGGGCCTGGCCCGGCGCATCGAGCAGATCGCGCCCGGAGCTTGACCACAGGACGGGATCGAGCACGACCCGCTCGCGCGGCAGCGGCAAATCACGCAGCCATGCGGCGACCGTGGCGACATTTCCCCCTGATCCAAGCATCCCAATCTTCACTCCGGCAATTTTCAGGTCGTGCTGGAGACACCGGAGGGTTTCGCCGAGGAGGGCTGAATCGACCGGCTGGCTGCGGAGCACGCCCTGGGTGGATTGCACGGTGAGGGCTGTCACGGCCGAGACTCCGTAGAGCTGGCAGGCGGCAAAGACCTTCAGGTCGGCGGTGATGCCGGCGCCGGAGGAGGGGTCAAAGCCGGCGATGGTGAGCACGACGGCAGGCGCGGGGGCAGAGCTTTGGGCAGGTTCCGTTTCGGGAAGCCTTTGTTCATGCGGCTTCCCGGGATTCCCGGAAGGGAAACTGGAGACTTCGGAGGACATGGATGGTTCCCCTTTTGAGCCAGCGTAACCCGCCGAAGGGCAGACGGCCAACTGCTCCCACTTTCGTGGGAGGCTGCTCCGGGTATTTGTAACTTATTCAGGCACGATATGGAAATCCCTATTCGTAACTGTAATTGTACTTTAATTTTGCAGGCCATCGGCTGCTAAATTATTTCTTTAGTTTGACTTAGATTTTGAAATCCGGGTAAAATCTGCTTCAGGAGGAGTATGAATCCTATCGAAAAAAAGCGCGATTCTGCGAATCGAAGACATCTGCATCCGATAGGCGTCGCTGTCATGATCCTTGCGGGTCTGGCGGGCGCACAAGCATCCACCCCAACCATTCATCCTGCTTTGCAGGCAGAGCATGCGGCTCCGGCCGTCAAAAGAGTACGTCGTCATCACCACTGGTACCAGATTGGAATCGCCTCCTGGTATGGCAAGTTCTTCCAGGGCAAGGAAACCGCCAGCGGTGAACCGTACAACATGAATGCCATGACCTGCGCTCACCGCACTTTGCCGCTAGGCTCGCTGGTGCGTGTGACCAACCTGCGGAATGACAAATCGGTCGTCGTTCGCGTTAACGATCGGGGCCCCATGCCCGAAAATCGCGTGATTGACCTGTCTTATGCCGCCGCAGGCTTTCTGGGCCTTCGCCATTCCGGCACTGCGCCGGTGCGCATTGAGCTGATCAAGACCAACGCTCAGCTTGCGCAACTCTCTTATCCGTTGCATCCCGCGCGATAACGAGAACCCACTCCGGAGGGCGGTGCGCTGGTATGATCCCGCACCGCCTGTTCCGTTTCTGGCGCATCTCCTCTATAGTGACTGAGATTCCCTTCCCGAGAAGGTTGCCGACCATGAGTACTGATCTTCACCCCCGCCTGCCGCAGGACCGGCTAATTGTCGCCCTGGACTTCCCTAACGCATTGCAAACATTGGAGTTCACCGAACGGCTGGAGCAGACCTGCCGGTGGGTGAAGGTTGGCCTGGAGCTGTTTGTGGCCGAAGGGCCCGGTATTGTGGCTTCGCTGGCGGCGCAGGGCTTCTCGGTTTTTCTGGATCTCAAGCTGCATGACATTCCCAATACGGTGGCCGGGGCCGTACGCACGGCTTCGGCGGCGGGCGCGCGGCTGTTGACGGTGCATGCCAGCGGCGGTCCGGCGATGTTGAGTGCCGCGGCCGAGGCTGCGGCCGGAGTTGCGGCAGCGCCTCAGCTTTTGGCGGTTACAGTGTTGACCAGCATGGACTTAGGGCAGCTCCATGCGGTGGGAGTGAACGATACCCCGGCGGTGCAGGTGGCCCGGCTGGCGAAGACCGCCTGGGAGTCGGGCATTCGCGGGCTGGTGTGCAGCGCCGAAGAGGTGACGGCCACCCGCGCGACACACAAGGAGATGACGCTGGTGGTTCCGGGCATTCGCCCGGCTGGCGCGGCGGCGGGCGACCAGAAGCGGGTGGCGACGCCGGCCAGCGCCATGGCGGCCGGAGCCGATTACCTGGTGGTGGGGCGGCCGATTACGCAGGCGGCGGACCCAGCAACGGCAGCCCGGGCGATCCTCGAAGAGATGGCCTCGGCAGAAATGTGAATGGGAGTTCGCATTTCGGGGACGAAAAGGGCTTAATTCTCACGTAAACTGCACATTTCATTTAGCTTGGCGCGAACGTGAATGGGGATTCGCATTTTTCTCGTAAAACGGGCCTCATTCCCGGTGTACGCCTTTTAGATGTAATCATTTGCGCCGAATGTGAATCTGGATTCACAGTCGGCGCTTGTTTTTTGGGCTGATGGTCAAGGGGCCGATTTCTGGCGTAATTGATTGATACTGCTATATTTATGCGTCACGATGGAATGTGATTTCAAATTCACATTTTCGCGCCCTGCGGGGATATTTCTTCTATCCTATTCATTCCATGCTATTTACGGGCGGAATGGGAGGATCAATGGGGATTTCCGTCGAATGGATGCCCTATTTCCATGATAGTTGGCGGAGGGCATTTTTCCGGCGTTTTGGGGTGCCTCGGGAGCTGAAGCCCGTACCCTTCATGGGGCGTGAAGGGCCCTTTGCTGTGCTTCGTTTGATCGGGAGGAGAAGTTGTGGGAGAAACTTCGGGCGGCGGTGGTGACCGGGGGGGGGCCGAGATTCTTCGGCCGTTGGCCTCAGAATGACGCATCGCGAGTGGGGGCGGAGGTTCGAGATGAGAGTGCAAGTCCCTCGGGGGCTGAAGCCCTTTTTCTTTTTTATGCGGAAGAATGTACGGGCTGAAGCCCGTACCCTTCATGGGGCATGAGGAAATGCGGGTTACTCCGCTGCGCTTCGTTTGGGTGGGAGGAGAAAGGGTGAGAAGGGAGAAGCCGAGGATGGGAAGAAAACCACCCCACTCAAGCCAGAATCGGGCTTGAGTGGGGCACCTGCAGGGGCTAAAGCCCTCATTCTAAGAGCTGTTAACGGCACGGCTAAAGCCGTGCCCTGATACATGCGCAGTTCCTGGAGGCGGTATGATCGGACGCGGGAGAATGCAGGTCCCTCCGCTCACTTTGTTCGGTCGGGATGACAAGGGTGAGGCGCGCGGCTATTCGTAGCGGAGGGCCTCGATGGGGTTGAGGTTGGCGGCCTTGATGGCGGGGATCATTCCGCTGACGGTGCCGACCAGGATGAGGATGATGGTCGCGACGAGGACAATGAAGGGGGATATGAGCAGGCGGATGTCGGCCGCGTGGGCATTTTTGGCGATGGCGCTGTAGAAGGTGATGCGGCCCACGCCGAGGGCGACCGCGTAGGCGAGGGCGATGCCGCCGGCTCCGCCCACGCCGGTGATGACCATGGCTTCGGCGAGGAACTGGAGCAGGATGTGGCGGCGGCGTGCGCCGAGGGCTTTTTCAATGCCGATTTCGCGGGTGCGCTGCTGGACAGCAACCAGCATGATGTTCATGAGGCCGATGCCCGCGATGCCGAGCGTGAGCGCTCCGATGAAGAGCAGCAGGATCTGCAGGGCCGCCGTGATGATGGAGAACTGGTGCAACTGCTGCTGCAGGTTGGCCACGTACATGGCGTTGTGGTCGCTGGGCTCGAAGTTATGGGCGGCGGCGAGGGTGTTGCGGAGGTCCTGCTCGACGACCTGGTTGTCGCCGCGGTAGGTCATCCAGATGCCGTCGAGGTATTGAGGATCTTTGAGCTCGGCCATGGCGCCGAAGGGGATGTAGACCTGGCGATTGACGTTGTCGCCGGCCTCGGACATTTTGGGCTTGAGCACGCCGATGACGGTGAAGGGCGTGCCATTGATGCGAATCTGCTGGCCGAGCGGGTACTGGCCACCCATGAGCATGGTCTTCGCCTCAGAGGCGAGGACGGCGACGTGAGAGCGCTCCAGATTGTCTTGCCCGTTGTAGAAGCGGCCCGCAGAGATCTCAAGGTTCTGAATGCCGGCGATGTCAGGGTAGTCGCCATTGACCTGCCACTGGTAAGAGTGCAGGTCGTTCGAGACCGGGAAGGTTTTGCCGAGGTCGGGCGACATGAGCTCGATGCCGGGGACCGTGTTGCGGATGTGGTCGAGGTCGTCCATGACGAAATGGACGGGGATGCCGGCCTTCATGCCGCCGGCCTGCTCGGAGGTCTGGCCGGGGAAGACGCCCATCATCTGCAGGCCCCATTGCGCGAAGATGTTGTGGATGGCCTTGGAGAAGCCGGCCCCGTAAGCCAGGAGCAGCACCACGGTGGCGATGCCCCAGGCCATGCCGCAGATGGTGATCATGGTGCGGCGGCGGTTGTAGACCATGGCCTCCCAGGCTTGATTCCAGATGTCGCGCAACATTGTTTGTCTCCCAGTGGTCGGTGGTCAGTTGTCAGTTCGCAGTTGTCAGTGGTCAGTTGCTGGACCTTTGCTCTTGTCCAGGGTCCGAACAGACGGACCCGGGGCACCCGGTTTTATCTCTGACCGGTTCATCCCAGACCGATTCATCCCTGACCGTTTCATCCCAGACCGCTTCACTCCTTTCTCAGGGCTTCGACGGGCTCGAGGGCGGCGGCGCGGCTGGCCGGGTAAATGCCGGAGAGCACGCCGCAGACGGTGAGCGAGCCGAAGGCGAGGGCCGCCGTCCAGGGGACGACGTGGGGTGGGGCAAAGCCCTGCACGCCCTGGCCGATGGCCTTCTGGAGCAGCCACATGAATCCCGTGGCTCCGCCGATGCCGATGAGCCCGCTGACGCCGGTGAGGGTGATGCCCTCAAGGAAGAACTGCATGAGGATGCTGCGGCTGGTGGCTCCAATGGCTTTGCGGAGACCGATCTCGCGGGTGCGCTCGGTGACGGAGACGAGCATGATGTTGACGATGCCGACAGCGCCGAGGGCGAGGGTGACGAGGCCGACGCCGCCGAGGAAGGTATCCATGGCGTCGAAGATTTTATCGACCATCTGGACGGTCTGGATGGTGTCCCACTCGTTGAAGGCCTGGGGCGCGTTGGGGTCGAAGCCGTGACGCCGGGCGATGATGGTGTGGACCTCAGCGAGCGCCGCGAGATGGACGGCGTGGGAGCGCGGCTGGTACTGGATGGTAGTGATGGCGTCGGTGGGAATGTTGTCGCCCTTGAGGGGGAACTTGTTCCGCATGACGCTGAGCGGGATATAGATCTGCTCGTTGAGGCTGCTGTTGTCTCCGTGGCCGATTTTTTGAGCGACGCCGATGACGAGGAAGCGCGTGCCCCCGAGCGTGACCCAGGAGCCTAGCGCGGGATGGCCGGGAAAGAGCTTGATGGCGCTCTTTTGGCCGAGGACGGCGACATTGTTGCGATTGAGCTCGTCGGAGGGGCTGAGGAATCGGCCCTCGGCGATGGGCAGATTGCGGACCTCAGGATAGTTGACCTGCACGCCATCGACGGTTCCGGTGATGGTTTCGTAGAGGCTCTGCTCCTGCATGTTGCCGCGCTCGAGGATGGCGGTAGCGTCGCGGACGTCGGGTGCCTGGGTGACGATGGCCTGCTCGTCTCGCAAGGTGAGGTAGTAGGGGCGCATGCCGACGTGCTGGCTGGTGACAGCCGGAACGTTGCCGCCCCACATCATGATGACGTCGCTGCCGAAGCGAGAGAGCTGCTGGCGCTGGCCGACGCGGAAGCCCTCACCGACACCGATGAGCAGGAGCATGGAACCGACTCCCCACGCGATGCCGAACATGGTGAGAAAGGAACGCAGCTTGTTGGCCCAGATGGCGCGGAAGACCTGCCCGAAGATGTCACCGAAGCTCTGCATGCTGGAGGGTGATACGCGCGGGAGGAGTCGTTGGTTCCCCTGGGCAGAGGATGGTGGGGCGGGGATGAGGATCGAGTGGAGGCTGGGGATGCCTCCACTCGATGGGATTTCACTTAGTGCTGCGGGCGGGCCGAGTAGACGCGGCGCAGGGTGACGAGAACGATGCCGTTGGTGCGCATGGGGATGTGCAGGGCGATGGTTCCGTCGCTGCCGGTGCGGAGGAGCTGATTGCGCTGGGGCTGGTCACGGGTGAGGTAGTCGAGGTGGGCGATCTGCGGCGGGGTGAGATTTTTGGGCGCGCCCATGCGGAGGTATTCCGAATAGGCGTCGTTGACTCCGTAGCCCGTGCGGTGCAACTGGAGCCGGTAGAGCGTGCCGGGCGAGAGGTGGGTGACGGTGAGATCGACGGGGGCCGCTGCGTGATCGGGCAGCAGGCGGGTGTAGAACTCGCGGTCACCGAGCTTGCCCTGATGTGGAGTCTGGAAGTCCCAGAGGACGGCGGTGAAGTTCTGGCCGTTGGTGGAGAGCATCGATTGCGGGTCAGAGGAAGGGATGGTTTCTCCGCGCAGCGCGTGCAGATATTTGTAGGCAAAGAAGGCGGGCTTGCGGATGCCGTCACGGGTGACGAGACCGAAGCCGCCGTAGAAGGCCGCGGGCGGCGGGCCGGACTCCTCAAATAGATCGGAGTAGGTCCAGTAGCTCATGCCCTGCGCGAGTCCCTCAGTGGCCTTGAGCTTGCTGAGGATGTAGGCGGCGCTGATGTAGGAATCATGGACGGGATCGGCGGGCGTGTAGCTGGTGCTCCACTCGGTGATGTAGAGCGGCAGATGGGGAAACGGGGATGCGGCGATCTGCTGGTGGACGCGGCGCACGTCACCGACGATGGCGTTGGGGGATGGGTCGAGGAGCAGATCGTCTTTGCCGTCGGGATCGAGGAAGCCGCCCTTGACGCCGTAGGTGTGCGTGGTGACGAAGTCGATGGGGGCGTGGGTCCGCTTGACGTAATCGAGGAAGGCAGGAATCCAGGCGGCTCCGGCGGTGGCGGGACCGCCGACGCGCAGATGGCGATCGACGGACTTGAGGGTGCGGGCGGTCAGATCATAGAGCTGGAAGTAGGCCTTCTGGTCGCCACCCTCCCAGAAGCCGGAGAGATTGGGCTCGTTCCAGACTTCGAAATACCAGGAGCGGACCTGAGCCTTGCCGTAGCGCTTTTCAAGATGCCGGGCGAAGGCGGCGATGAGGTTGCGCCATTCCTTTGGATTGGGATGGGAGGTGTTGGCGTGGTAGTAGAAGATGCTGTTCTTTGAGGTGGCGAGAGCCTGCGGGGTGAAGCTCAACTCGACGAAGGGCTTGATGTGACGGGCGAGCAGATTGTCATAGAGCTCGTCGATGCCGGTCCAGTTGTAGACGATTTTGCCGTTCTTCTGCTGCACGGTGCCGAGGGCATCATGAAAGATGGCGTGGAAGCGAATGTAGCGGAAGCCCAGCTCGTCGGTGACCATCTGGAGCTGGTTTTGACTGTCGGCCTTGATGAGAGTGCCGGAGTAATCAGAGCCGACGGAGAAGTCAAAGAAGCGATTGACGGGACCGGCAGCGGCCTGCACGTTGGCGGTGATGACGCGCGGCTGGTGCGAGGACGATTGCGCGACGGCATGCGCCGCAAATGTAACCGCCACGGCGACAGAAGCGGCCTTGAGGAACGAGAGGCGCGGGTGGCGAACCAGGGCTTTGAGAGAAGCATGCGTCAAGATGGACCTCTTTCTGCTGCGTGTTGGTCTTGCTATGAATCCTGGGTGCAATTCTATTGATTTGCCGGGGCGGCGTGGGCTCCGGTTGCCTGCACGAGGTCACTCTGCCATGGCTTGAGAAGAATTTGGCCGTGATAGGTGTGGTGCGAGATGATTCCCTGCCTTGTGCCGTGGATGGGGATGACCTGATTTTTGCGGGTGGTGTTGACGTAGAGAATGCGGCCATCGACGCGGCGCGCGTAGACGCCCTCGGGCGTCCTGGGGCCGGGCTGGATGCCGCAGGATGCGAAGAGGCTCTGCATGACGGGGCCGATGGAGGTGGCATTGGAAGCGGTGGCGAGATAGATGGCGCGGCCTTTGCCGAAGCGGTTGACGGTGACGGCGGGCGTGCGATCTGCTGTGCTGGTGAAGCGGGCGATGACCTTTGCGGTGGAGGGTTCGAGGACCTCGTATTCGCGCAGGGTGGTGGCGACGGAGTGGCCATTGAGCTCAAAGGTCAGCGGCTTTTGAGTGCGGTAGAAGGCGCTGGTGCGCAGGCCGAAGACGCCGCTGAGCATGCCGGGCAGCGGAGTGTCGAACCAGTTGCCGTTTTCATCCACCTTGGCGGAGAAGGCGGTCATGAGCACGGTTCCTCCATTGCGCACGTAGGTGCGGATGGCGTGGGCACTGGCGGGGTCCATGAGATAGTCGGCGGGGACGACGACCATCTTGTAGGGCGAGAGATCGGCATGCCCGATGTTGATGATGGCGGTGTCAAGGTTGTCACGGAAGAGCGGCGCGAAGGCCGCCTGCACCTGATCGGCGTAGGGGGTGGTGAAGTACTGGAGGGTCGTGTTCGAGGGGCCGTTGGGGTGCGAGTCCACAAAGGAGTCAAAGGAGTATGCGATGGCAATCTGCGGATGAGGATAGCGCGGGAATCCGTAGTGGCTGAGCGTCTGGAATTGCGCGGCGAAATGGGCCCACTCGTTGAGCTTCCATGAGGGCGTGTTGTCGTGATCGAGCAGGCCGAATAGGGCCTGCTCTTCGCCGCCGAGATGCGAGTTGAAGGTCCAGGCGAGAAAGCCCTGCGCACCGATCATCAGGCCGAGATAGGCATACATGGTGCTGCGGCCGGGCGTGCCGTAAAAGCCTCCGCCGCCGGCGGTGAACTCGTTGAACCAGATGGGAGTGGGCAGGTCGCCTTTCATCATGAGCGCGCCGAATGCGCCGCTGACGGGGTCGCCAGGATAGAAGCCCTCGGCGCCGTAGGACACGTAATTTTTGTAAGAGCCGAGATAGTTGAAGCCCCGGCGGCCGGCATTGGGCCAGAGATTGGAGATAGTGGGCACGTTGGGCATGTATTGGCGGCGCAGGGCTTCCAGCTGCTCCAGACGCGCGATGGCCACATCGGACCAGAAGCGGTGAAGATCGAGATAGCTCTCGGAGGGTCCCGGGCCGCTGGCGAGCGGCATGTAGACCTGATTGAAACTGTTGAGCCGGCGCGACCACCATTCGGTAGCCCAGGCGTGATTGAGCGCGCCGATGGTGCCGTATTTCTTGCGGAGCCATGCGATGAAGCGCAGGCGGTCAGCCTCGGAATAAGACATGTAACCGTTGCCGATCTCATTGTCATAACCGATGGCGATGATGTCAGGATTGTGCGCGTAGTGCTTCATCATGGCGGTGGCCAGAATGCCGACTTGACGGATGTAATCCGGATCGCTGATGTCATCCATGTAGCGCTCGGCGGGAGGCATGCGCTTGCCATCTTCGGCCACGATGTCTACGCCGGGATAAGCGCGATGCAGCCAGATGGGAGCCGGGGTGCCGGGAATGTCGAGGATGACCTTGATGCCGGCGGCCTGCATTTTTGCAATGTTGCTGTCCCACCACGCAAAGGTGAATTTGCCCTGCTCGGGCTCGAAGGAATCCCACGAAAGGTCGCCCAGGCGAACGACCTTGAAGCCGGCCTTTTTCATGAGCGCGATGTCCTGGTCGATCTCCTGCGGCGTACGCTCGATGGGCTGGTAGCAGGTGCCGACGTAGAGCTGGCCGGGACCGGGCCAATTCGGATGCCCGGCGGCGCTTTGCGCCGAGGCCACGGAGGGCAGAGCGATAGCGAAGGAGAGAGCCAGGGCAATGGCTTTGGGCATGGTCTGCCGGAGATATTTTTCGCACAAGCGGCGCATGTGATTCCTCTCAGCTTTTTCTTTGACTGCTGATTTGTGGTGCCGAAGTTCAAAATCTGACGGAGCGGGTGAAAGTCTTTTGCGTACCGGGTCATGCTAACGAAAAAGGACCCCAGAGAGAGGTTTTGCCTCTCTCTGGGGACACAGGCATTCAAGGATGCCTTTAGAACATGTACTTCACGGACAGCTCTAACGTGCGCTGGTTGGGCTGGCCGCTCTTGGTGTCCATGACGCCGAAGTTATTCGGGTTGCCGTTGGGGTATTGCGATGCGGAGGTTCCGAAATTGCTGGTTCCATACGCATCGGTGTAGTGCAGCGCCAACTGGCTGGAGGCGCTGTACTCCGGCAGGGGATGATTGAGCCAGTTGAAGGCCTGGATGCGGAACTCCAATGTCTGGCTGCGAACGATGTGGAAGTTTTTGTACAGCGACATGTCGTTGTCAAAGTAGGCGGCCATGGTGTAGGGATAATCCCGCGGACCATACTGCCCGACCTTGGGCGGCGTAAAGCAGGAGTACTTGATGCGCTGGTTGTTGGCCGTGCCGGAAGCCGGATTGCAGGTGACTTCGGGCATGATATCGACCGTGGAGTTGGTTCCGTAGTAGGTGGCCTGGCTGAGACTGTCGCCGGTGGCTCCGTTGGGCAGCGGGTTTTTGCTGGAGATGTCCGCGCCGTTGTAGGGGCCATACTTCAGCGTCAGGCCGAAGTTGGGAGTGGCCTGCGTCTGCAGGAAGCCGCCCGACTGCCAGGTGGTGATGTTGGAGATGGTCCAGCCATTGGCCGCGCCGCGCAGCCAGTGATTCTCTCCCTTGTAGGGGCGCTGGAAGGTGTAGGAGCCGGAGAAGTTGAAGACATGCCGGCGCGTGGTGCTGGCATAGCCGTAGTTGCGGCGAATGCTGAAGGCATCTTCGCCGAGGGTAGTGCTCAGATTGCTCTGATAGGTGTAGTTGACGTCAAAGTTGGCGTTGGAGCCGTGACGCACCAGGCTGAGCTGCAGGGAGTTGTAGTTGGAGTATCCGGCAGTGTCGGTGACATAGACGCTGTTGTTGCCATACTCCTTGCCGTACGGGTGATAGTCGGCGTACTGGTTGCAGGTGTTGCCGTTGCAGGTTGTGTTGACCTGCTCGGGATTTTTGGCAACCATGCCGGTGACCGGATCGGGCTTGAAGAATGCGCCGAGCGGGATCTTGTTGACATCGTCGAATGCGGAGAAGCCGCTGCCGGAGAGCTCTTCGCTGCCGATGGGCAGGTTCTCAGCATGGTTGGCGACATAGGCCGCCTCGACCATCATCTGCCTATCAGCCTGTGGTTAAAGTCCTGACACGGGAGGCCAGAAAAACCTGGAGCTGAAGGAGGAGAGTGGCTAAGATTCCGGCATGGGTATGGGGACGCGAGAGTCGCAGGAGAGGCAGGA
>Ga0123519_10001487_pt1 | contig 40120 bp, 48 predicted proteins | sample YelNatPaOPRAMG02_FD_87396 | JGI IMG/M metagenome (GOLD analysis project Ga0123519, IMG submission 87396) | Hot spring microbial communities from Yellowstone National Park - Yellowstone National Park OP-RAMG-02 (version 2) | ecosystem: Environmental > Aquatic > Thermal springs > Hot (42-90C) ...
GGCGGCTCGATGCCCTTCTTCTTGAATTCTTCTGGGCTCTTGATGGCCTGCAGGACGTTCTCTTTCAACGCTTCCTTGACAGAAGCTAGCCCCCCGACGTCGTTCCAGCTCGTCTGAGGCATCTCCACGTAGAACTCTCTTAATGCCGTTGGGACGATGCCCTTATACGCCTCCAAGAAGTCCTTCATCGAGACGGAGAGTCTTTCGAGGGTGGACGCCGGAACTTTCGATAATGTTACGTCTGATTGGGGTATCACAGCCCTAAGGGCCCCCAGGGCCGCCTCCCTGCAGAGGGCCTTCAGGTCCGCGCCCGTGTAGCCATGAGTTATGGCCGCCAGCTGCTTCAGGTCGACGTCAGGCGATATGGGCATCCCTCTAGTGTGGATCTGAAGTATTTCCAAGCGCCCTTCGGTGTTGGGAACGCCTATCTCCACCTCTCTATCGAAACGGCCTGGGCGACGAAGGGCCAGGTCCACATCCTCTATTCTGTTCGTGGCGCCTATAACTATGACGTTCCCCCTTTCGCTGAGGCCGTCCATGAGCGAAAGGAGCTGGGCAACCATCCTCTTCTCTACCTCTCCGAAGACCTCTTCCCTCTTGGGGGCTATGGCGTCGATCTCGTCGATGAAGATGATGCTAGGGGCGCCTTCCTTGGCCTCCTTAAAGATCTCCCTCAGCTTGGCTTCAGTTTCCCCATAGTACTTGCTCATTATTTCGGGACCGTTTATGGCATGGAATTTAGCCTGCGATTCGTTCGCTAAGGCCTTCGCTATCATCGTCTTGCCGCAGCCTGGTGGGCCGTAGAGGAGGACCCCCCTGGGCGGCTCGATGCCGAGGCGAGCAAAGAGCTCTGGGAAGCGGAGGGGAAGTTCTACTATCTCCCTTAGGCGGCGCAGCTGATCTCGAAGGCCGCCGATGTCTTCGTAGGTAACCTTCTGCTCGGCCATCAAACCCTCCGCCAGCCCCGGTTCCACCTTAAGCTTCGTGCCTCCCTCGCACACGACGATGCCCTTCGGAGACACCTTGGCCACCTTGAAGCTGACGGGGTTCCCTAGCACTACGATGGAGATGGTGCTGCCCTCTACGACGGGCATCTCCCTTATCCGATTCTTTACGAATGTCTCGAAGTCCTCGTCCAAGTGCACGGACTTGCTGAGCGGAGTAAGGACTATAGTGTTTGCAGGCCGGACGTTGGCCTTGCTGACCTCTATGTACTCGTTTAGGACTACGCCCAAGTTCCTCCTCGTTGCGCCATCGACTCTGATGCCGTTCTGGTCGGTCGAATCAGAGTCGCTGGGCCATGCGGTGGCGGCCGACACGAACTTGCCCCGCAGCTCTAAGAAGTCTCCCGGCTTGACGCCTATCTTCATCATGGCCGAAACGGGGAGGCGTGCTCTGGCCTTTCCGATATCCCTGGGCAGGGCTTCCAGTACCTTAAGGCGAACCTTCTTGACCACCATGCCTACATCCGCTCTATATCATGGTCGGAAATAAGCTCTGCTACTGCTTGTGAGGTGGGACTGACGTCCCCTACTTCAGCTTGGTGGAGGCTCTGCTGACCCCCACGACATCCACCTGGCTGACCCCCTTGCATGCCATGAGGGCCGCCTCTAGGGGGTCTGTTCCGCCCTCCTTATCCTCCACGCCGAAATCAACCATCAAGGCGTTCAACCCGAAGGCTATGGGCTCGACCTTGTAACGGAGGAGGGTTGCGACGGAGCTAGTCGCTGACCGGATGGAAGCGAGGATATCCTCAGGCTCGGTCTCAACGTCTTCGGGGAGGATCCTTACGCGAACCAATATATCTCCCAAATGAAGACACCAGCCTACGGCCCCTCAAAGCCACAGTTGACGCACTTATAAGGACGAGCTAGAAGCCTGCAGCGTTCGCAGCGCCAGATCAACACCTTTCCGCACTCGGGACAGTAGAACTTGACGGCCTTCTCCTTCGGATTGATGGACCTGTTACATGAAGTGCATGACGGAGGCTTGACCGTTGGGGACAACTTGCTCAAGCCCCTTTCAGGTGTGGTCTATATAACGATTGCTGGGCGCGGGGCGCCTGAAAAGTAGCTTACATGGGTTTCGGTTGCCTCGAGGGCCCAAATGGCGCGCATACCACGGGTCGAGCATGACGTGACCACCCATAGGTGCCCTGAAAGAAGGCCCCCGTACGGGCGTGGCCCGAGAGAACCGTGGTCCGCGCATGAAGGACCATACAGTTAAATACGCACGCTTCGTACAGTACGCACAGCGGTGAAACGGCTAGTTGGCTGAAACTGCGTACTGCGTCAAGTGCAGGGCCAAGAGGGAAATCAAGAATCCTAAGGAAGTCAAGCTGAAGAACGGAAGGAAAGCACTGTCAGGCACCTGCGCTAAGTGCGGTACCAAGGTCTTCAAGATACTCGGCAAGAAGTAAGACAGGATCGAGGACTAGTTTTTTATTTTCCTTCTACAATGGCTAGGAGCGAACGTATTCTTCCGTAGCTCTTTCCCAACCGCAGAATTGATTCCGCCACGCCTTTCACCCCGACCAACTTGACCAGATTTATGGCGTGGTAGTCGAAGCTTCCATCGCTCAGGGCCTCTGCAGCTCCGCTCTTCAGCAGCACGTCGAAGAGCGCATCTATCTCTTCGTTCTCCAACTCGACGAAGAGCTTTCTGAGCGAGGATTGCACCTTGAAATCCCTCTCGAACTTGTTCTTCCATGCTTCTTCGTACTTGAGGAGGATGGAGGGGTCATCCTTGGAAAGGGCTTGGGCCACTGCGTATCCACCCATCTTACCACCCAACCCTCCGGTGAATATCCCACCCGCGGTCATAGGCTTGCATTGCCCGGCTGCGTCCCCCACCACTATCCTCCTACCGTAGACGAACCTATCCAAAGGTCCGCCGACGACGATGCTAGCGAAGGTCTTCTTCAAGACGCGCCCTCCCCTTCCCCGTACGTACGCCTCTAGGGATTCACGAAGGGAGACGCTCCTTCCAGCTATCCCTACACGTGCGGTATAGCTGTCCAGAGGTATCACCCAGAGGAAATACTCTCTAGTCAACTCCTTGTCGAGAAGGACCTCCACCGTCGCCTTCCTAAGGTCGGGGAGGACACACTCATATTGAACCGCTTGCAACAGACCATCCGGTCGGTGAACCTTGTACACGGAAGCGCCTCGAGCGTCGATAAGGTAGTCGACGTCATATTCTCCGGAAGAGGTCCTGACTAGCACGGAGCCCCCTTCATCGGTGAACGAGATGACCCTTTCCCCCACGTGAAGATGGGCACCTGCGAGGACGGCCTCCTTTGCGGCCGCCTTGTCCAGCTCCCTCCTCCTCAACGTCACTACACCCGCCTTAGTTGCATCGACCTTGAGCTGTCTTCCTCCTGGGCTGGTTATGGTCGCTGCCTTGATGACCTCCGAGATCAACCGGCCGGAGGGGGGCAGGCCCAGCTGTGTTAAGCTATATAGAGAAACCAGCCCACCGCACTTCTCCGGGGTCCCCACCTCTAGGTCGTCTTCAAAGACTACGACCTCATGGCCAGCCTTAGCTACCTGCCTGGCGGCGCAACATCCAGATATGCTAGCCCCCACCACCGCCACGTCGAACGTCCTGGCCATTCCTTTCCTGCCCCAACGAACGGCTCCATACCAGTTCTTTAGGATGACGCCTCACGTATTAGCCGCAGGCCATGTCTGGCTAGCTCCAAGGCGCGATGGGCGCTCCTTGCCTCTGCATAACACCTGAAGAAGGGTTCCGTACCGCTTGGTCTCAGCAACAGCCACGACCCATCCGGATATCTGGCCTTCACACCGTCGGTTGTGCTCAGCGAAACTCCCTCCTTCTTCAGCGATTCGTATACCTTCTGAAGGAGTGGGCCCTTCAAGCTTTCCGAACAACGATAGGCCCTCTTGATCATGTGATAGCGAGGAAGGTCCTCCTTGGCCTCGTGAAGGCTCATACCCAAACCGTTCATCAACGACAACATCTTCAAGGTGGACAGGGCGCAGTCCCCATAGAGCAGCGAGCCAGGCCATATGAACTTGCCCGTCTCCTCGAACCCGAAGACGGCGTTCACGTCGTTCCTCAGGGCGTCGATTATCGCGGGCGGACCTACCCTTGTGACCACGATCTTGCCCTTCCCCCTGCAGACGTCGTGTATCAAGTCGGAAGAGTTTATGGACGTAACTACAGTCCCGCCAGGTCTCTCCCTCAGTTCTTCCCGAGCAAACAGGGCCCCTGTAACGTCACCCCAGACCACCTTCCCCTTCTCGGTAACGAAAACGGCCCTGTCCCCGTCTCCGTCAGTGGCCACCCCAAGGTCTGCCTTCCTTTCTCTCACTTCTTTGATTAGGGATGCAAGGACCTCCCTCCTCGGATAAGGGGGACGATTGGGAAACCTGCCATCGGGTACGTCGTTGATGGCCCAGACGTGGCAGCCCGCTGAGGAGAGCACCTTCGCAAGGCAGGCGGAGGAGGCACCGTTGCCCGGGTCCACCACTATCCTATAGCCGCTTACCTTCTTCAAGTTAACCAGTCCTATCACCGCTTCTTCGTAATGAGGAAGGGGACTTCCCATCTCATACCTGCCCAGCCTGTTCCAAGGCACAGGTACCAACTTGCCTTTGAAGTAGATCTTTTCAACGTGAAGTTGGTCCTTTGGGCTGATCTCCCCCCCATCCCTCTGAAAGAAGAGAAGGCCGACTATGGGGGCTATGGTATGACTCCCCGTGACGACGACGGCTCCATCCAGCCCCTCCCTTAGCAGAAAGTAAAGCACGGAGGGGGTGGGGGCTACCCCACAGTCGACGACATCGACCCCTCCTGCCATCAGCCCGGACTCGACCGCCTTTTGCACGGCCAAGGAATGCGGTCTGACGTCCCTCGCAACGGCCACCTTTCCCTTACCTCCCATGGATATGGCGAATGCCAACCCCATCTTTGCGACGAAATCTGGGGTAACGTTCCTGTTTATGTAGCCTCGCACCCCAGAGGTGCCGAAGAGCTTGAATGACGGGAGGAGAAGAGACGACGGCATCTCCAGATGGATACCATGTATATGGTTATAAATCGTGCAGAGATTCGAGATGGTCGTCTTCCATTGTGGCATGGGGGTTTCACCCTACATAGGCACAGATAGGTATGCGTCGGCATACCTATCGTACGCACAGTAGAGCTCGGGCTTCGCAGCATCATATAGCTCCCTCACGAGTTCATCGGGGGCCTTCAGCTCCTCCCCTGTCAGGAAGTACCCACACATCAACGTTGGCAGGATACACTCATCCCATCAATTCATTCGATGGGGAACTCCCTCCATCTTCAGGTAGAGGCTGATTGCGGCGTTGAGCTGTCTGTATACCGTCAGTCCACGGCCTCCACATCTGGAGCACGCGTCGGATGTGCGCTGTGAAGGCATCTCTACGCTGCCATCGACCCTTCTCGTTCCTGATTTCGAATACATCCCCTCCTTCCACAGCCTTTCGAACCCGTTCATTTCGGCTGATGACTTCATGGCCCTAGCGATCTCGATTTGGTGCTTCCTCGCCGTGTTCCTCCCTTCTCGAATACTTGTTTAACACCATCTCAGCTTTCTTTGATTTGGATGCTTTCCTTTGAACTTACCTCCTCTTCTCAAAAGAAGAGATATGAGCGGTGGCGACCGCCCTAGTATCTAGCTTTATCCAGCCTGTTTCGGGGAGTAACCGTCAAAGGATGGCATGTTCGAGTCCCGGGCTATCTTTTCCGTTATTGGTTCAGTTCTCTCATCAGGTAAGTGTGTTGACAGGTATATCCCGGCTGGGGTGACGATTGGCTCTCCGCGATTACAGACGATGAAACTTCTTTGGGTATACGGAAGTAGCGCTTTGATAGGTCGAAATGAACAAAGCTTCTGGGCGTTATGCTAACCCTCAGCTCATCCCCTTCTAACTTGCATGTGGTCTGCTTAACCCTGATGAAGGGTCGCCTCGCCTTTGGGCATGCCCCCTTCCTGTATACCTTGACGTAGTTCTTCCTCCAGGAGTCCATCATTGAAAAGGCGGTCTTCAATGCCGAGTCGACCCAATGCGCTGAGTAAACCCAGCTCTTCAGATACTTATCCCTTAGGCATCTCTTGGACTGGCTGTCCTTACTGTAGATCGGTAGGAGCCTGAACTGATTCTTCGCGTTTATCTTGACCTTCTTCCATCTTATGTTCGTCCAGATATCCTCATCATAGAGTTAACTATCCTGTTACATGCTTTGAGCAGCGACTCAACCTCTTCTCTCTTATCATGCTTCAGCGAATGGGTCCTTAGCACGCTTCACAACCTCCTTATGCTTATGGCTTCTTAACCCGTACGTTCTGCCTGAGAAATGGGAGATTATGGTGATAAGATCGTCGACCAATTCTTGCTGGGGAGATTTCATTTCTACTTGATTCAACACCTCGATGCTTGTTCCGTGGACTTCGAACACCTCCCTTAGCGTATCGAATCCGAATCTTGTGAGCCTGTCTTCGTATAACATTACCACCTTGTTTACCTCGTCGTGTAATACTTTATCCTGAAGCCTCTAGAAGCCTCTTCTCTTTTCGTTCAAGCCGGAGCCTATGTCCGTAATCACCTTCTTGAACTCCCCTCTGCCTCAAATGCTCTACCTGCCTCTCAAGATCATCTCTTTGGATTGCTGACGAAACTCTGGCATAGCCTATCACGCTTCTTATCCCCCTCTCACCCTGCAGCCTTCGTATCTCCGATCCAGGTATCCTCCTACGCCCCCTATGGTCCTTACGGCTCTAATCTTCCCTTGCTTATCCCATTTCTGTATAGTCCTCGGTGAAGGCCGAGAAGTAGGCAGGGCTCTTTGAGAGTGTATGACCTGTCTGGTATACTTACTCAGATACGATGAACACCTATATAGACCTATTTATTTTGAAGGCGCTTCCAACGGCATCCTACGATGACCTACTGCACCGTTCGATGCCCGACGGTGGCTCGCCGTTATATACTTCTTGGGGAAAGGACATGGACGACGGAGAACTTGGATCGGAAGACGATCTTGGACGGGATCGCCAAGGCTACCGTGGCTCTGCTCGTGGTGGAAGCGCTGGCAAGGTTGGCAGTAGCGTTCGGCGTTCAGGTCGAAGGTCTGGTCTACCTGGACATCACCTTCGCCATCATGTTGGCAACTACGTTCGTGGGTTATGGGTCCTACTACGGAAGGATGTACGGGTTCCCCAGGCTCTTGGTTTTGTCCATTGTATCCGGTTTCGCAGGATTGACCCTGATGTTCGTCTCCGTCGTGGGCATAACCCTGCTCAGTGTAGCTATGAGGGGTGTGGTCTTCTGGCTGGGGGCCCTTCTGCTAGCCCTTTCAGTCCCCCTAGGTTCCCTAGGAGTGAGAAGGATAGAACGGATATGGCCCAATTACATGGCCCGCTTCGATGTCGGCAGAAGGCGCAGATATGATGCCACGGATAGGTTCGGCGGTTGCGCCGACGGCAGGAAGCCTCTTCCGCCGGTGAGCTTAGGGAGCCCTGCCCTGGATCCCGCCGGAGGTTCCGCCGAAGGTCCAGGGTTCAAACTGGAATGGGGTCCCGGGTCCATCATAATTCAGCATGAGGACGGAAACGGAATAGCCATGGCCGGCGCAGGGAAGCTAGAGGTCTACGACGAGGGTGAAAGGGTAGACGGTATCTGCATCGCAGTCAGCACCTGCAGGTTAGTAACGAGGATGGGTCAGGCCAGGATCGCCATGGACCAGGACGCGCAGGCACTTGATTTCAAGGGCTTGGAGGACTTGGACGGGAGGCTGAGGATGGAATATGCTCAGCTGCAGGAACAGGCGGAGAGTTTTGTGAAAGATGTGCTGGACAGATACAGACCGGAAGCTGTGGAGGGGGAAAGGGTGGCCGTGAATGGTCTCATAGATGTGAGGGAGGTGGGCGGGAAGAGGCTCGTACGCGTACCGGGGGTTTACGTGTACGAAGGGCCGGAAGGGAAGGTGGTGAAGATCGGCGGGAAGATTGTGAGGACCAAAGTGACGTCCGAGATGGGCACCTTGGAGTTTAACGGCGTGTATAGAGAAGGAGAGAAGCCCGTCGTCGTGATAAAGAACCTCTCTCCTTCTCCTAGCTTCGTCGTGGTAGGTCCTAGATGGATGGCGCGGAGGCGTGTGGAGGAAGGGGGAGACAATCAAGGATGAGCCTGCATGGGACATTGAGGAACCTCGGCAAGGCTGGAATCGTGCTGTTGCTGGCTTACATCATCGCGATCCCCCTCGGATTCGTGGACGATATCGCCAAGGTCGTCCTCTACATATCCATCGCTCTTATCTTGGTCTCATCCTTTGATTCCAGTAGCCCGAGCAGGGTCTTGAAGGGCCTGCTCGGAAGAGTGGGCGGGTTAGCCTTCGGCTTCTGGCTGTTGTTGTGGTTATTCAACCTGGCCGTCGTGCCTTTGACTGGCTCGCAGCTCTTTTGGACTTTCGTATCGGCGTTGGTTATTAGGATGGCCATAGAGATATCGTAGGCTGAGTGTTGGAGCGGCAGACAACTTGGCTCGGAAGTTCGTCGGGAAGCTCCTGTTAGGGGTCCTTCCTTCACAGATCACTAGCCGATGGGCCCTTCGGCGGTTGGAAAAGGACGAAAACTTGGCCCTTATGCTCAGGAACCCGGTGAGGCGCAAGATAGTGCTCCATTACCTGAAGAATGGCAACAGCTGGAGCAGTATCTCCTCCCTAGCTTCAAGCATAAGAGAGAGCAAGGCGACGGTGCAAGACCACTTGGAAGTCATGAAAGGGGTCTTGATGGCAGAAAGGTGGTTCATGAATAGGAGGCTCTTTCGCATTAGGCCGGAGCTCTTCCCCGCCATGGCGCCTGACGCCCTAATCGTAGCAGGCATCACTATCGTCTTAGGGTTGTCCGTCGTATACGTCTTACGTCCGGACGACATCGTCGCAGGCATGCTGGCCGGCGTAGTGCTGATGCTGATGGTTTATGTGGCCATGAGGACGAAGTGACGTCATCAAGGGAGAAGGACGCAAGCCGCTACGACCGATGTCCACAGGCCGTTCTTGTCCCCTTCGGCCGACTGGACTACATGTGTTGTCTTGAATATCTTGCCCGAGATCTTCCACTCCTGCTTCTGTTCATCCCAACTCCTGTCCATGTCGAAGGGCAGGCCCATGGTGGAAGCCAACATGTAGACGGCCAAGTCTTCGGAGTAGTCGGCGGCCTTGGAATCCGTCTTGCCGTAGGCGTGGACCTCGGAAAGATAGCCATACATGTTCTTATCTGTGGGTATCGCCAGCCCCACGGCCGCGGATATCAACCTGTTCGGCTCATCCGTCTCGTTCCTACTTAGCACGACGAAGACTATCTGTCCAGGTTTGATGAGGCGAAGCCCTTCCTTCCTGCTGATAAGCTTCGCCCTGGGAGGGAAGATGCTAGACACTGGCACGAGGTTGCAATGGGCTATCCCAGCATCTCTGAGCGCCAGTTCGAAGCTAGCCAGCCGCTCTTTGTGACGACCGACGCCATTCGTCAAGAATGCCTTCCTCGGTGTGAACAACGCTCTAGAGGGCTGGTACCATGGTTGGACTATTTAAGCTGAGAGGCGATGGACTTGGAGACGTCGGGCAACTTCGGGATGGCATCGGCCTATTCGGGCAGGGCCGGCACGGGACGTCTGGCGTCCCCCCTCAAGGGCGAAATGATAGCAGCGATGAAATTGATTGCCGCGAATACGAGAAACGTGAACTTCATCGCCGCGATGAACGTCATCATTTGCGCCGGGGAAGGGTTCGATGTCTCTATGAGGGTCGAGAAGTCATCATATGACATCGTAGCGGTCATCAGGAGGCTGACAAGGGGGACGCTGATGACGAGGCTGGTATTGATGATGGTGCTCCTGACCCCCGCGGCGACCCCTCTGTGCGTAGGCGGGACGGAACCCATCACGGAGCTAGCATTGGGAGACCTGAAGAAGCCTATGCCGAACCCAGCCACGGCCAGGGCTCCAATTACGGCCAGCTCCGGGGAAGCGGTGCCGATGTAAGCGAACATCAGGCAGGCTACACCAGTAATGGCCAAGCCTACAGAGCTCAGCCACCGGGCCCCAAATCTGTCGGAAAGCCTCCCGCTCAGCGGCCCGATGAAAAGCAACGTCAAGTCCAGCGGTATAAGAGCTAAGCCAGCCTGCTCTGGGTTGAATCCCATGACGAGCTGATAGTACAGAGCGATCGTGAAGGCCAGACCTCCAAAGGTCAACCCGTTAAGGAAGTTGGTGAGGTTTCCAACTCCAAATGCCCCGACCTTGAAGAGCTGGAGGTTGATGATTGGATATGAGGTCCGGCGCTCGATGTAGATGAAAATGGAGAAGAGCAGAGCTCCCGTAAGAAGAGACATCTGGGTGATCACCTGCCTCATGTCGCCCACAGACATCGTCAGCAGTAGGATGGTCAGCGCGACGGAGAACGTGGCGGCGCCGGGGAGGTCGAACTTCTCGTCTAGCCTCTTCCTAGGTAGTTCCCTTAGGCGTCGGTGGGCCCAATAGGTAGCGAACGCTCCTATGGGCAAGTTGATCAGGAATAACGACCGCCAGCCGAACAAAGATATCATTATTCCACTCAACGAATAGCCGGCTATGTTTCCAGCGTTTATCGCCACTTGGTTGATGCCTATCCCCGTCCCCAGCTCGTTCGGTGGAAACGCGTCGGTCACGATGGCCATGCTATTGACGAAAAGGAGAGCAGAGCCAACGCCTTGGATGAGCCTAAACATGATCAGGGTAACGGCATCCGGTGCGACCGCACACAGGGCAGAGCCCAGGGTGAATACTACGAACCCGATGTTGTACAGCTTCACCCTACCGATCATATCGGCGAAGCGGCCGATGGTGAGCAGAAGGACGGTGGTGGCCAACCTATAGCTGGTGATGACCCAGACTCCCGCCGTCAGAGACGTATTTAGGTCTTCGATTACGACCTTGAGTCCCACAACTATGATGCTTGCGTCAAGGCTGGACATGAATATGCCAATCGTGGTTACGGTCAGGACCACCCATTTGTATTCCATGGCCTAAGGCGAACACCCCCCATCTTAGTCGGACACTGCGGCTTCCGATGATATGAAGCTCAAACTGCCTGTAACTAAAAGGCTAGGGAAGCCATCCATGACCGAACCCGAGGCTTCAGAAGACCGAGGTGCTGAGGGCCTTGATGATCCTCTCTTCGGCCACTATATCTCTGACAGAGACGACGCCAAACAGGCTGGAGTCCTCGTTCACTACCACAAGGTGGCGTATTCCGAACTTCGACATAGTCATGGCGGCCTCATCGAGACGGGCCTCCTTGGAGATTGTGATGACCTGTTTAGTCATCAGATTCTCGATGGGCGAATAAATGCTACCTCCACGGGCGACGGCGTTCACTATGTCTCTTTCGGAGATTACACCCACTATCTTGCCCTTGTCGAAAGGGTCGACCACGACGAGCAGGCCCACCCTATTGGAGCTCATCAGCTTGGCCGCATCCATAAGGCTGGCCTCCGGCTCCACGGTGACGGCGGCTCCTCGGACAAGACCTCCTACCTTCATCAAGAGGACGCTCACCCACATGATGGGTGTGGCCCGCAAAAAAAGGTTTAGAAGGAGCCCTTCTACATATCCGCATTCGAGAGATGGTCCATTACAATGGCATCCAATTTGCGTGCGGTGTTGTTCGATTGGAGCGGGACGCTAGTGGACGACATTTACGTGGTGTGGAGGACGAACGACCTGACGCTGATGTCCTTCGGGTTGCCACATCAGAAGCTCGAGACCTTCAAACAGAAGTTCTTTCTTCCATGGCAGGAGTTCTACGCCTCGTTTGGAGTGAAAGGAGATGAAATTATGAAGGAGGTAGATACGCGCTTTTGGAGGATTTACCAACCTCTCTCTTCCATGGTGAAGGTCTTCCATCAGTCGAAGCCAGCCCTTGTGCGCCTGAAGGAACGAGGGTTGAAGGTGGGCGTGGTCACGCAGACCAAACGGGGACCACTGAAGGAACAGATACGGCGTTTCAGAATGTCCGACCTCATAGACGTAGCTGTTGGCGAGGAGGATTCGGAGGAGCTAAAGCCTTCGCCCAAGCCCATCTTGTCTGCACTGGAGAGGTTGGACGTGGCACCTGAAGCTTCGGTGTACGTCGGGGATATGGCCGAAGACGTGCTGGCAGCCAAGAGGGCTGGTGTGAAGGCCATATCCCTGATCTGGAAAGGAAGCTACCACACCGAAGAAAGGGTAAGGCCATACGGCCCTGACCACATCGCCCATAGCCTTTACGAAGCTGTGGACATCATCCTTTCCCTATGAAGTCATCTCTGAAGCCTAGAAGGTGCAGTTGAAGTCGTTCAAGTCGATGACGAACCCCTGGTGAGGCACGCCGCCGAACAGGGTGAGCGGCACCTCCCCGCTGACGGAGAAGGTGATGTGCCCTTCGGAGGCCGCAGGAGCCCACTCCCCGTTGAGCGCCACCCAGGCATCGTTGCCGTCATTGACGACTCGCATGATGGCGTGAGCGTAATTGAGGGAGCCGCCGTAGTTGTTAAGGTACAGTTTGCCATCTGTCACCCGCATTTGGTAGACTTGGGAGAACGGCCCCGTCCCGAGGCCCCGAGTGAAGTTCAGTATCAACACGCCCTCGAAAGACAATACGGCCTGGAATGTGACGGACGGACCCGTCTCATTGCTTATTAGTGCCACCTTCCCTCCGAAATCTGCCCTCCAAATACCCGCCCATTCGAATCCTATGCCATCAGCGATGCGGAACGACCCACTGCCGGTGATGGGGACTCCTGGAGCCGTAGTCGGGCCGTAAGGCGCGAAGACATAGAAGCCCGTCGCCAACCCCAGTAGGTAGGCCAAGGTTAAGACGATGACGACGTATACCCTCCTGCCATGCATGGTTATCTTGTATACATCGTCTGAGATAAGCGATGCGGGGAAGAAGTCAAGCCGTTTCACAGCATCTCGTTCCACGGGAGGGCATCGCATCTGCGAATGGAACCTGACAAAGACGGAACGGCCGTTGACAGGCGGTGTAAGATAGAAGTGCCGCGGGCAGGGTTTGAACCTGCGACACATCGGTGGCTGATCCAGGACGAACTTCAGCCGATTGCTCTCCCAGGCTGAGCTACCGCGGCGTCGCAAATGGACAGCCATTCCGGCCTTATTTCACCTTTTCTGTGGGCGCCAAGCAGGCAACTTGCTTGCCCTTCTGGTTAGATGCTGCTGAGCAACTACAGCGTGCGGGCTCATCATCAAGACCTGGGTTCGGAATGGTACGGCCTACTGGATGAGGAGACGAAGTGGTTTCGAGGAAACAGACAACCACTGGTGGTGTCAGTCTCCACATCCAGCGATCCGCTCAAGTTGCGAAGTTGAAAGGGCAGGAAAGATGACAACGATTATAATGTGAACAAATTCTTACTTCGTTGAGATGGAGATGGATTACCTCTCATCTGTGGGGATAGTGGCTGCCGTCACTTTCTTCCCCGTGCTCCTGGGCACGACCATAGGTGGGTTGGCGGGAAGCCTTTCGGGCAAGAGATACCTCTTTTCAGCCTTGGCCGCTGGCATCTCATCTTGGCTTTTCGTCGACCTGATGGCGGACTCGGCCTTCCTTGACGTCAACATGGGGTTCGGTGGGGGCTTAGGACAGTTGGCCCTAATTCTGCTCTTCGTCTTGGGATTTGCGACCTTGGCGATGGGCGACGAAGGGTTCGGCCGTTCGTCCACGCCCACGTTGGTGACAGCGTCGCTAGCGGCGACGGCCATAGGCCTTCATAGTTTAGGTGAAGGAATGGTTGTGGCGTCGGCGTTGGCCGGTCGAACCGGGGAACTACTCTCTGAGTCGGGCGCCATCGCGTTCATCCTGCACAAGGCCTTAGAAGGGCTCGTATTGGGGACATTCCTTCAGAGCAAGTCCTTTATGCGGGATGCCACGTTATTGGCTTCACTTGTGGGCGCCTTCGCCATATTTGGAGCCCCACTGGGTTACAACTCTCTCCTAGACTCGTCATACTTCTTTTCGCTGGGCGCCGGGGGCGTCCTTTTCATCATCTGGCGAACTATCCCTCAGGCCCTATCGGGGGCGAGCAGCAAGGCGGCGGTCGTGATGGCGTTATTGGGGACCCTCTCCGTCTATGCTTCCGCCCTGCTTCACTCGTGATGAAGGTAAGGAGCATGAAGATCGAGATGGTCGGCGTTTCGGTCCTGCTGGCGGTCACCCTGCTCGTAGCGGGTGCGGTAGCTTTGTCTGCGTACGTGCCTCCACCGGCAACTCCGTCGCAAGGGGCCACGAAGGAATTTACGATAGTAGCAGCCTCAGACGGATTCAATGACAGCTTACACGAGGGCATCCCATGGCCCATAATGGTGGTCCACAAGGGCGACAAAGTGACCATGCGGGTCGTCAACCGGGACACGGTGGAGGCTCACGGGTTCGCCATAGCCGTCTACTCGGACCGTGGTCTGACGCTCAGGCCAGGGCAAGAGGCGTCGGTGTCCTTCGTCGCGGATAAGGAAGGTAACTTCACCATCTACTGCAACATCTTTTGTACCGTCCATCAATTCATGGTTGCAAAGCTAGTGGTAGAGGGTTAATACATGAGACTAACTGCCCTACTTTCCGTTTTTCTGGGCTTGATCCTCGTGGCCGCGGCCGTCGGGCTGAGCTACCGTGATACGATGACGCCTGGGGTGATGGGTGCCCCATGCGGACCAACCTACCTGACGAGTATCTCCACCTACATAACGGAGCACCAGACCCCCTCGAACTGCTCAGCTCCCAACGGGCTGGCCTCTGACGAACAGGGTCGCATTTGGTTTGTGGAGGAGAACGTCAGCAAACTAGCGATGTACGACCCGGCCGCCGACGAATTTGTCGAACGTGACTTGCCGATTAGCCATCCTATTTCATGGGGCATGGCCGTATCCGACGACGGAGACGTGTGGCTAACGGAAGCGAATTCAAGCTCGATCCTCAGGTTCAGACCGTCCTCGGGCAAATTCGAGGTCCATCCGCTCAGGCCAAATTCCTTCCCGTTTCAGATGTTGACAGGGCCAGACGGTGACGTATGGTTTTCAGAGCTATATGGGCGAAGGATCGGACGCATAGATCCGATGTCAGGGAACATGTCGGAATACGACATCCCTTGGGAGGGAATGGGACCGAGCGGTCTGGCGTTCGATGCGCACGGAGTCCTCTGGATCGCCATGGTAAGCTTCTCACAGGACTTGCAGGGAGTCATTTCAAGCTTCGACCCAGTGAACCTGACCTTTTCCTCCTACAGGACGCCATTGGTCATCTCGAATCCCACCGGCATCGCGGTGGACGGAACAGGGAAGGTTTGGGTCACGGACCACGGCTCTAGCCTTCTTATCCGTTACGACCCTGTGACCGGAGATTTCATGAGGGTTGCAACTTCTCAAAAGGCGGGCACTACCTCCACGTTACCCTATTGGCTGGTCAAAGGTCCGGATGGCCAGCTCTGGTTCAACGAACATTACGCCAATCGTATCGGTAGGTTCGACGCTCTGAACATGACCATGACAGAATACTCAGTTCCTAGCTACGTCCCTACGTATGGGGGCGTAGCCAACGTGCTCAGCATCGCTGTCGACCCTGCGGGAAACCTATGGTTCACGGAATGGTCGATTGGAAGGATAGGTGTGGTCAATTCTTCCCTGAGGCCCGATATTTCTCTGAGCGGAATGGGAAACATATCCCTGAGGACGGGAGAGAAACTGCAATTTTCGTTTGAGTTTACATCCCGTGGAACGTACTCCGGCCCGCTCTCGTACGGTGTGGCGAGCTCTGAGACATCTGACGGTACGCCGAAGTGGTTGACGATCTACCCCATGTTCACTCTTAACTCTTTGAACTCCAGCGCTTCATCTGGAACCATATACTTGGAGTTGAAGCTTGAGGACGACCTTGGTGGAGATTTCTACGCGCTGACTGTAACGGTCGCCGAGAAAGGAATTTCCGTTTCGGCAGTGGCCCCCCTTCACGTCGAACGAGGTCCATAGCCGTGAGGTGGGCCGAGCTCAGACTTCGTCCTTCCACTTTTCCTTCTTTACACGGGAAAGGATATGCTCTATTATGGTCTTCAGTGGCGTTCCAGGTCCATAGTTTCCCGTAATCCCCATCCTCTCCAACTTCTTCTTATCATCCTCGGGTATTATCCCTCCGCCTACGACCAGTATGTCCGTCCCTCCTTTCCGCTTGAGCGCGCGCATCACAGCTGGAAAGGCGGTCATGTGGGCGCCGTTGAGAAGGCTCAAAGCTACCACGTCCACGTCTTCGTCCACAGCCATCTGAGCCACCTGCTCCGGGGTCGTCAACAAACCAGCGTAGATGACCTCCATTCCCGCATCACGTAAAGCTCGGCAAAGGACGAGCGCCCCCCTATCATGGCCGTCGAGCGCCGGCTTCGCGATGAGGACCTTGACCCTCCTTCCCGATAAGGTGGTCCCCGCTCTCGCTTTCACAGGATGGCCGGCTCCTTCCAAGTTCCGTATACCTCCCTCCCCAACTGCATGATCTCGCCCAGCGTGGCCCTGGCCTTTACGGCTTCTATCAGAGGCCCCATGACGTTCTCGTCTTCGTCGGTGAGAGCTTGGCGAAGACGTTCAAGGGCAGCCGTCCATTTCTTCTCATCCCTGTTACGCCGTAACCTCTTGAGGGCTTCCAGCTGGACGCGTTGCGCCCTCTCGTTTATCTTAAGCGTCTCTATGGGTGCGGCCTCTTCCACCTTGTACCTATTCACGCCGACGACCACGTATTCGCCTTCCTCCATCTTCATCTGAGTCCGGTACGCCGTCTCCGCTATCTCCCTCTGAATGTAGCCGGACTTGATGGCGGACAAGACTCCGCCCAGCTTCTCTATCTTGTCGAAGTATGAGTATGCGCCCTCCTCCAACCTTCTTGTCAGCCATTCCAAGTAGTAGGAACCCCCCATGGGGTCCACCACATCGGCTATCCCCGTCTCGTGTGCGATGATCTGTTGCGTCCTGAGGGCAATTGTGGCCGCGCCTTCGGTCGGGAGTGCCCATGCTTCATCGTAGGCGTTCGTGTGAAGGGACTGGGTCCCACCCATGACTGCAGCCAACGCTTCGATGGTCGTCCTAACTACGTTATTCAGCGGTTGCTGCCATGTCAGGGATGCTCCAGAAGTTTGTGTATGGAACCTTAGCAAGAGGGACCTCGGGTCCTTGGCTCCATACCTCTCTTTCATGACCGTGGCCCAAATCCTCCTAGCCGCCCTGAACTTGGCCACCTCTTCGAAGAAGTTCATGGTGCAATTAAAGAAGAAGGAGAGCCTAGGCGCGAAGGAATCCACAGGGAGTCCGGCGGAGATTCCCAGGTCGACGTAGGCGAAGCCGTCGGCCAGAGTAAAGGCTAGCTCCTGCACAGCGCTGGCGCCCGCTTCCCTAATATGGTAGCCGCTTATGCTGATGTAGTTCCACTTGGGCAGATGCCTTATGGAATACACCATCATATCTCTGATAAGGCGCATATGGGCCTCTGGAGGGAAGGCCCACTCCTTCTGGGCTATGTACTCCTTCAAGATATCTGTCTGGGTCGTCCCCTTGAGTGCCCGAGTTGGAATTCCTTCCTCTTCCGCGTTGGCTACGTACATCGCTAGGATCACCGCAGCGGGCGCGTTAATGGTCATCGATGTGCTGACTTCGGCTAGAGGTATGCCGGAGAAGATCCTTTTCATATCCTCGATGGAGCTCACGTTCACTCCACACTTACCCACTTCGCCCCTGGCCCTCCTGTCATCTGCGTCGTATCCGTAGAGGGTAGGCATGTCGAAGGCGATGCTCAACCCGGTCTCCCCGCTGGAAAGGAGATACTTCAGTCTACGGTTGGTGTCCTTAGGCGTGCCGAAGCCAGAGAACATCCTTATGGTCCAGAGGCGCCCCCTATACATGTTGGGATAGATCCCCCTAGTGTACGGGTAGGACCCGGGTAGCCCGATGTCCTTGATGGGGTCCAGTCCGCGCAGGTCGGATGGTGTGTACACTATCTTGAGCTCGATGCCTGACGAAGTATAGGGAGTTCCTGTTCTCTTGCCGTAGCGTTCGACCCAAGGAGCGAGGACCTCTCGTTCCCATGACCTCCGGAAGCGGTCAAATTTCCTAGCGGTGGGGACGTTTCTTCCATGCTTCTTCAGCTTGTCTTCCCAGAAGCCCTCCTGCCTTCCTCCAGTCATGATTCAACCGGAGTAAAGTGTTTTGGATTAGGTATATCACCGTTTTCCCAGATGTCGGACGGAACGACGTATCGACAACGTTGAAATAAGTCCCTCCTCACCTATCGCGATGCTCATGCCATACGAAGGGCTGGTCGAAGGGGTCCTGAAGGGGGACAGGAGAGCCATTTCCAAGGTCATAACTATCATAGAAGATGACCTGCCTGGAGCGGCGGAGGTCTATTCGAAGCTCTTTTCGAAGTCCACCCCAGCGTTCGTCTTGGGAATTGCTGGACCGCCGGGGGCTGGGAAGAGTTCCTTGATCAATTGCCTGATTCGGGAATATAGAATGAAAGGCAGGAGGGTCGGGGTCGTCGCCATAGACCCTACCAGCCCGTTCACGGGGGGCGCCCTCTTGGGAGACAGGGTGAGGATGGTCGACCACAGTCTGGACGATGGTGTATACATACGTAGCATGGCTTCGAGGGGGAGCGTGGGGGGTCTCTCGAGGAACGCGAGAAAGGCCATCGTGGTGTTGGGCGCCGCTCACTACGATGTCATCATCTTAGAGACGGTCGGGATAGGCCAGACCGAGATGGATGTCATCAAAGTCGCCGATGCGACGGTCATGGTCTTGATGCCCGAGATGGGAGACTCTGTGCAGGCTATGAAAGCGGGGTTGATGGAGATAGGAGATATATTCGTCGTCAACAAGGCGGACCTAGGAGGGGCGGATAAAGCAGCAATAGAGATCGCAGGCATGATTAAGGAGAAGGATGGCTGGAAGCCTCCCGTCCTGATGACGGTGGCGAAGACCTGCTCCGGCGTGCGGGAGTTGGTCGAAGCGGTCGAGCTATACAGGACTCGGACGAAAGTCCAGGACGAAGGCAAGAAGGACAGGGAGCGCGCCCTCCAAGAGATCAGGGAAGCACTTCAGGAGAAGCTCATGAGGATGTTGGATGCTGACCCTAGGGTTGCGGGTCAGATGGCGGCCTATGTGGATTCTGTGATGAAGAGGGAGCTCGATCCGTGCTCGGCCGCAGATAAGATATTTGAGGCTCTCTACGGAACGAGAGTTCGTTCGGGGTAGTGTCCGGGGCAGACTCTTAGCAATCATTTGACCCAGGCGGAAAGCTTTTGACGGGGGGACGGCCCATCTCCACCAATGAGCGAAGCACCGGTCACGAAGCTGAGCAGGGTGGATGGGTTTCAGTTCAGCGTCCAGTTCGACGACGACGCACGGACGAAGCTACTCATGGACGAACCGGAGCCCTTAGGGAAGGGTGCTGGCCCCAACGCATCGAGGGTCCTCTCCGCAGCTGTAGGAAATTGCTTGGCGGCCAGCTTGCTGTTCTGCCTCTCCAAAGCTAGGGTAGAAGTTGGGTCGATGGAAGTGTCCGTTCAGCCCTTCGTGGCCAGAAACGAAGAAGGGTACTGGAGGGTCAGACGTATGACAGTAAATATCATACCTTCTGTGAAGGGAGATCCGGAGTCGGTGCAACGCTGTCTTTCCATATTTGAAAAGTACTGCGTGGTCACCGGAAGCATCAGAGGGTCGATAGAAGTGGAAGTCACAGTCCTTCCTCGATTCTCATCGACACAGACTGAAGCAAGCGATTAAGTATCGGTGACGCGAAGGAGATCCCTCGGTCCACCGCGTTTGCCCGATATAGGAACCCTATTCCTGTATGTCTTCGTCCTTTCTCTTCTCCCTACGTTTGAAGGGAGGTATGCCTTGCTGGTGGGGATCGTGGGAGGGCTGAACCCCTACGCCTCCCTCCTTTCTGCTTGTTTGGGCGTCGCTGCGCTGTCGATGGTCCTCCCGTTCGCCCTACCCTACATCGACGGGATAGCGTCATGGATGAGCTCAAGCGGATCAGGCAGGTTGCGTCACGTGGGCATAGCATATCTCACATACATCTACAAAGCCAGGTCCAGGGCCAGCCCTTACATCGGAAGGTATGGGTTCATAGGCCTGACGTTGTTCATCGCCATCCCCGTTCCCATGACCGGGATGTGGACGGCCTCAGTCGTGGCCTTCCTTTTGGGCATGAAGAAGACCCAGTGCGTGGCTACGCTTCTCGTTGGAGGGCTAGCGGCTAACTTGATCACGTTCATCCCGAGCGTGTTGCTGCTGGGATAAGGCAGAGTACCCCTTTCGGCTTTATATGGGTAGGGCGCCATCCGTGGGGGGGATGACTAGGAAGATAGCCCGTCCCAGTTGGGATGCGTTGACGGTGAGGGACAATTGTCACTTTGGGCCAGACTGTCACCCCATGGCCGACCTTCTGCCTGGGGAGGTCCTCGAAGTCGAGACCTGGGACGCTTACGCTGGGGTCATCACGCATGAGATGACCCTAGAACGGGCGCTGGAGAGAGGCCCACTGCCATTTAAGAACCCGATAACGGGGCCGTTCTACGTTAGAGGGGCGGAGCCCGGGGACGTTATCGTGGCCGAGATCCTAGACATCAAGGTGGCGGACGAGGGGGTAACGCTAGTCAAGCCAAGGTCGGGCATAATGAAGAGGAAGCTGGAGGCAAAGGCGATAACAAAGTTTAGCGAGATCGAGGGCAGAACGGCCAAATTTCGCCTTCGAGATGAAGCCACCATACCCATACCTATCCGCCCGTTCATCGGCACGGTGGGCGTGGCCCCTAGGAGGCGGATGGTACCTACGACGGTCCCGGGTAGACACGGAGGGAACATGGACGCCCAAGAAGTGGGACCGGGCAGCAGGCTTAGGCTTCCGGTGCAAGTTGAAGGAGCGCTATTCGGATTGGGAGACGTGCATGCCGTCCAGGGGGATGGAGAGCTATGTGGCACAGCGCTAGAAGTACCTGCTGTGGTATCGCTGAGGATCGATATCGAGAAGGGGAAGAAGATATCTTGGCCCATGGTTGAAGATGAGGAGGAGTTCATGGTCATCTGCAGCCACGCCGACTTGGAGAAGTGCATAGAGGCGGCCACCATCGAAATGATGAAGTGGCTGGGAGTTGAATACGGGTTGTCCCACGAGGACGCCTACATGCTTCTCAGTCTGGTCGCGAAGATCAGGGTGGCCCAGGTCGTGAACCCTCTCCACACGGTGGCCCTGAAACTGCAGAAGGCTCTTTTGGCTCCACTGAGAGGGGGGTCAATCCGAACAGAGAACCGACCTAGCCGCTCCTTTCCTCCCTCCGCTCGGCTGCCTTGACCTCCTTCTCGATGAAAGCCATGACATCTGTCTCCACCTGCTTATAGAGGGCTTGAGCCCCAGCGGCAGTACCTAGCATGGAGAGCCCGAGGCTGAAGGGCGCAAGCACCCAGGCGACGGCGCCCGCCAACGTGGTGTCCTTCACCATCCTTCCGATGTCTCTATCCATTTCCACAGTGAAGTCATTTCTGTCACCTGCTATCTTAAGGGCGAAGGAGACCTTTATCACCGTCAGGGCTCGCTCCTTGGACGCGACCAGCAGGAGATGCTGGCGGTCGGAGCTGACCTTGAAGCCTTTCATGACCAAGAAGGCGCACACCTTACGAAATAGACCGTCAAGGTCCGCATTATACGATATGAACCTCCTTCGCAAGCCAACCTTTCTATCGTTGCTGGCTTATTATCCTTGCCAGCTATGACGCAAGCGACATCTTGTGCTTATCCTAGGTGTACGGGCCAGCACGACCACTCCGAAGTACGGGCAATCTTGTCCAAGCTTCACAGGATAAGGCGCCTGTCCGTGGCCGCCGCACTATCCCTGAGAGGGAAAGTCATACATACTGTCATTTCGCCAGTCTCTCCGGGCGTGCTTCATTGGCCCAACCCCACGTATCACTGACCACTTCCGTTTGGATCTCGAAGCAACAGGACGAAGGTCGGTCGGATTGGATCCGCTCTTGCACCTTTCCTGCTTCCGACGAGGCCATCGTCGTCCGTCCCAATCAAGAACGGACAAGTCGGTCACAGGACCAGAAGGTCATCGTACACGTCTTCAGGTATTTTTCCGGCTACTCCTTTAGATGTCGCTACAACGATGTGATAGAACTTCCGGTTCTGCTCCCTGAACGAACGTAGCTTGAGCATGCGGGTATCCCCTCGGCGGCAGGAGGCCACGCAGACCACTAGTATTGTGTTCCCCTCATAAGTTATCATTATTTCCGGCTTGAACTTCACACGACGCCCATCAGCCAAGGTCACCTCTGTCGGTGTGACATCGTGGTCGTGAAGGACCCCCTTCCTACACAAGTCCTGACAGACCGCGTCCTCCAGCTTCGTCCTTACGGCATGACCGCAGACGTTCACCTTCCTCTCGACATGGGGAGCCAAGGTGTCCATGCCACCTGTTCGGATGCTTTTATGTCTATGTGGCCTAACGGCCGCCGTCCAACCTGCCACAACCTCACTGCGCCGATCCTTGTATGTGGACTGCAAGACCTAATCGATGGTCTCCTTTCGGGCCAGTTCGTTGGCGAAAACATCTATATCTCACACGGCCTGAGACCCAACGGGTCCAAGCAGGTGAGCTTTGGGGAAGTGCAGGTCGACCTCATTGAGGGTTTCCAAGGGACAGCGTTCGGCGTCATGGACGGCGTAATCACGATACTCGGGGTCGTCATAGGCGTGGCCGAAGCGACAGGAAACGCCACATTGATAGTGGTAACTGGGACGGTGGCTGGTGTGGCGAACGCCTTCGGCAATTCCATCGGGTTTTACGCATCGGAGCTGGCCGAAAGGGGTGAACATATCAGGGAGAACAAAGCCGTAGCTTCCCATAGGGAGATGTACAGGAGCTCCATCCTTTCCTTCATCTCTTCGCTAGTGGCGATGATCTTACCAGTATCTCCTTTCTTATTGTTGGCCACAACACAGGCCATGATCTTGGCCGTTTGCCTGGCCACGGCTCTACTGTTCGCCCTTGGGTCCTACGTAGGACATCTGAGCCACATGGGGCGGTTCTCGTTCGGGCTTCGATACGTTGCGTTGGGGCTTATGGGGGCTGGCTTAGCCTATCTCGTCGGAGACCTGCTCAAGTCGTTATTAATGTAATTTAGGCGATACGAGCGAATCGGAAGCAACATGAAAGCCACGATGACCGTCCCAGATGAGAATTGGCATAACGTGAAGCGAAGGCCTTACCCGGAGGACATGTCCAATACGAGCCCGGGTAAGAATGAAAGTAAGTGGATGGACGCCGGCGCCCACAGGATGGACTTCCGAAGCCCATCGAGGGACAGGCCTTCGCGCCTCTCCCTGAAAGTGCGGCGGCAGGCTTAATTCTGACGGGCGGCCAGTCCTAGGCATGCATACGGAGTTCAAACTAGCTTACGTCACCGTGATCTTTCTGTTCGGGGTGGTGATGACGGCTCAGCTCTTACGTGATAACTTTTCGATGGGGGTAACGGGGACGGCGATGCTCCTCTTGGGAGGCTTCCTGATTTCATTCGGGTTCTGGGGTGCGGATTATGCCTTTTCGGTGAAGCTGGGGGAGCTTGACCAGTCCGGGCAGGACGGTAAGGTGAAGGGAGAGAAGGGCAGGGTGTACGTGCCTTTCTTGGGGAATTACACCCCGGCGGAATGGTGGAACCTCAACTGGTTCCTAGTCGCCGTCGGAGCGTTCTGCGTAGGGCTCGGTGGTTACTTCGTGGGCATCCTGCTAGGGCGCATGGGGTTATGATGTTTCAAAGTTCCTGCCCGACCACCTCACGCCGACGAGCTAATGGGGTTTTGGCCCGGAGGGAATTCGGATGAACTTCTACGTTGGCGTGGACGTCGGCGCGTCCGTGGTGAGGGCGGGCATCTGTGACCACGAAGGGAAGATGATATCTAGGGCCTCGTGTCCGACGCGCATCAGGGGAAGGAATTCCCTTACGGATACCATCATTAGAGCCATAAGGAGTCAGACAGCTGTCGGCGCCTTGAAGGGCCAAGTAGTTCGTATATGTGTGGCTACAGTCGGCCCCTTGAACAGGAGGGGCGGCATAATCAACCCGGCGAACATGCCGAAGATGGGTTACTTGCCCTTGGTTGAACCCCTTCATGACTCGTTCGGTTGTGAGATCGTGCTTGTTAACGATTGCGTAGCGGCGGCTCTGGTGGAAAGGGAGAGAGGTAGATGGGCAGGCGTACAGAACCTGACGTACGTCTCCATAGGTACAGGCATTGGGGCTGGGGTCGTAGCGGACGGAAGGCTCCTCATGGGAAAGGATGGAAACGCTCACGAGGTGGGCCACATGGTCTTAGATTGTGAGGGGCGACTCAAATGTGGGTGCGGAGGCGACGGACACTGGGAGGCCTACTGCTCGGGGAGTGGCCTTCCGGCGTTCATGCGTTCGATCGCGGACGATATGCCCAAGGGAAAGCTGAAAGGGAGCGGCCTGTACAAGTTGACGATGCACAGCCGGCGTAGCCTGAAGGCAACCACGATCTTCAGATGGGCGGAGAGAGGGGATGTGCTTGCCGAAGAAGTGCTACGGCGGGCCGGGTGGCTTAACGCCATGGGGGTGGCCAGCGTCATCAACGCCTATGATCCCGAAGTCATCCTGTTCGGAGGAGGCGTCGTTTTGGGCAATTGGAAAGTGCTGAGCCGTCATATGGTGCCTCATGTAGGACTCTTTACGAGGAACCGCATGCCCGTGCTGAACCTGACCTCGTTTATGGACGAGGCTCCCCTAAGGGGTGCTACGCTCATAGCGACAGAATGTGAAGCCTTCGAAGAGTTGAAGCCATGGCGATATCATCGCGTATGAACGAGGATCTTCATGTAATTATCATGAACTACTTTGAGCGGTTCTACCCTTATCTCAGAGCTTTCGAGGAGGACGGCTGTTCCTTGGTATGATTATTGGCCGCCTTCGATGACCGGTATCTGGATCGCCAGTTCCGATGAGCTACGTGGAGCACCCATGCGATACGTAGGACATCGTATGTATGGCGCCCTTCTTGGCCCCCTCGCCGAATGTGATGGTCCTGGCGCGCCAGACCGAAGGCAGAGGTTCAGATTTCACACATCAGGATCAGGTCCGATGCGTCCATCAGCGGACCGCTCGTCGTGGTCACGCCCGGATCGACCGCCTCGGTATCTTGACCGAGGCAGGATGGAACATCTCGACATGGGCGTTGGGGTCTTATGGGCGTTCGCCTGAGCCACGCCTTCACCATGTCAAAGGGCTCATCTCCCGTCATGGTCCGTGCGTAGTAGAACCGGAAAAGGAGAGCAGCATGCGAGGATCAGTAAGTAGTTGGCGTCTGGGGCGAGCCCATGCCCACCGAGTAAGCGATGTATATGTGGTAATATCCCGACGCCCTGTTGCTGAACACGACGTTCGGCGCGATCGGGCTCCAACAGGGATCCACCGAGTCTCCTGAGTAAGGCCCAACATGTACGGTAGACGAGGTGACGGTATCCCACACGTAGATGTTAAGGCCATTCTCCACATCGTAGGCCACGAATGCGACTTTGTTTCCCTCTATGTTCCATACGGGAGCGAAGGTGATCTCTATATCGCCGGGCGAATATGGAACGGCCACTTGTGTGGGCGTCTCACGCCAGAGCTGAGCGAGGGTGTGCTGGAACGAAAGGTTCGCTCCAGAGTAATCGCTCAGCCAAAGGTTCGGCCCCCCCATCATCGTCACGATCACCTGTTCAAGGTTGGCCCCAGCAAAACCCGGGATAAGCGATTCGTAGGGGACGGACCTGTTGGAGAAGAAGGCCAGCAAGGACGCCTGCGGTGCTGCGGCCGGCGAATAGTAGTTGGCGGACCCGCTGAACAGGGCCTCTACGTGATGTGTAGTCAAGTCGATCGTCTTTATTTCATAAAGGTCCTCGGCTAGAGTTGAGAAGACTATCTTGTCACTACTCATCCAGTCTGCTTTGGCGTAATCACCTTGAACCTGAACTAACGCTTCAGTAGCCCCCGAGCGGACGTCGAGCACCAACAAGTCGTAATGATCTGAGAGGGCCAAGAACAGGAGCCTCGTTCCGTCTGGACTCCAACGAGCCTGCGCCCTAGGTCGTCCCCAATATTCCGGGGAGATCTTTCTTGTTGATTCGTCGCCGACCGATACGATGTACAGGGCAAAACTGTCTCCAGTCCCTCCCCAATACGCCAGCGTCATGGAATCTGGGGCCCATGAGGGATAGGTGGCCAGTAGACCTTTGGGGCTAATCCTCCTGTTGGAGGTTCCGTCTGCCTTAATCACCCAGATGCTTTCTACACCTTCTCGGTCTGATACGTACGCGATGAAACGGCCGTCCGGGCTCCAAACCGGATATCTGTCATTGTAGGGCCCCGAGGTAAGCTGACGAAGACCGGGAGAAAAGAGAGGTCTTGGTTTCGGCATCATTAAGGCTGCCGACGTCGCCGTGACGGTGATGAGCAAAGAGATCAATAACGCCAAGAGCCGCTGCCTCAAGGCCCCTGACATCCTCCATGGTGCCCTCATGTGGACCGTAACATAACATCTATGGATGCGCCAATAAACCTGTCGGCGTTGGCCGAGCCCTAACAGTTTGGTTTGTTCGACCAAGATGCAGAAGGCCTACCGCCGGCTACATCACGATTCTTATACGATCTACCATATCTGATCGACCTGAACATCAAGATGTGTTTCTCATGTCCTTCTGCTAGCCGAAAGGAGCGGCTTAACGTCGACCGAGTCATCGGTCGACGACTTAAATATGATAAACGTATAGTCGGAGAAGAGCGCGATCTTGAGGCTGAACGTAGAAGGAACTAGGTCAACAGATGATCCATCGGGAATGCGCACCATGACGAAGGCCGAATTACTGCTAAGCCGTGAAGACGCTCAACGTAGGGCCCTCAAATGGCTATTCTTAGTAGCCACCGCTTGGGACCTCGCCATCGTCGCCTTCGCAGGTCCCTTCGCTCCTCCCTTGGAGGACGCACAGAAGATGTTGGGGCTGCAGGACTACCTGATGAGGCGTTTCTTTGCCTTCGAAAGCCTGTTCTTCCACTCTCTTGCCGTGCCTTTCACAGCGGCGTTGGTGTTCGCCACGCTCCTCCTGTTCCGCCTGCCAAGGAGGACAGAAAGGGCCGTAATTGTCACCTCGACAGCAGGATTCATGCTGGCCTCCATCGCGATGTTGTATATCGTACTGGTGACGGAGGACGTCTGGATTTACACGATGATGGTCTTGGGGCTGGGCTTGTGCGTGGCTTCGGGCTTGATAATGGCGATAGCATACTTCCCCAGGAGTGAAGAAGGGTCCCCCATGAGGCTGAGAGGTAGGAGTCTCGTCACGTTAGCGTTATGGGTATCCATAGTCGCCACTCTGGCCTCCGTAGCTCTGGGCGTGTTCGCCTCCACGGGCAGCACCGAGTGGGGAGCAGTCGCCTCGTTTGAGAAGTTTCGGCTTATGGTGGCTTCCCATGAACATACTGTGATAACGGTCATCGATGCTGCCATCATCGTGCTCGTCGTAAAGCACTACAAAGCGGATGGTTACAAGGGGGTACCGGGTGCCTTCGTAAAGTGGGGCCTGTACGGAATGATAGTGGGGGTTCCGACGGTCACGGTTTCCACCTTCGGTACCGTTCCAATAGGGGTGGAGGCACATAACGCGATCACGATCTTCGCCACCATCCTTCTGCAGGCAGCTCTTTTCATCATGTACGCCATCATGGCAGTAGAATGGCGCCGACTGAGGATCGGAGGAATGAGGGGCTTGGCGAAGAACATCATGAGCTATGGGATGCTCTTCGTCATATTTTGGGTGAACGTTGTGGTGACCCTGCCTGGGATCTACGTGGCTGTGAACTTGAAGAGGTTCGTAGGACTGCCTAACGAAGTGGCGTTCGTTACGGGTCACGAGCACATCCTGATAACGTTGACCGCCATCGCACTACTCATGCTGATGGCAGTGGCGTACGATGTGAAGGGAAGGTTGGGAGCTCTGGCGGGGGCCGCGCTGACATCAGGTTACATCGTGAGCACAGCGGCCACGGTGCTTTACATGTTCTACGATTGGGACCCCCTTGGTAGCGCATACGTACCATACATCGATGCGGGTATAGTGACGACGCTCGTCGGAGTGTTCCTATCTCTCATAGGGATAGCGAGGAGTAAGGGTGTGAAGGCAATAGAGCTGCCGCTGGGGATGTGGAGTGAGGCATAGGTTAACCTTTGATGAGGGCTTCACGGCCTAGGGAACTTATAAAAACATCTGGGGCATATTACGAAACGACAGCTGAAGCTCAAGGGGCACGGATTGCAGTAGACCATCTCCCCTTCTGTGATCGGGTATCCGCATAGCGGACACCTAACTGAGGAATGCTCTTCCAGAGTGGTGCGTTCCTCTTCCGCCGACATCATCTGACCTCCATGAGAGCGGTGGCAAGGTTCGCGAGGCCGCCCACCAAGATGGCCACGCCGACGGTGAACGAAGAGATCAGGAGGGCGCTCTTCCACCCCAGCTCCTTTCCTAAGACTGAGATGGTGGCGATGCAGGGGACGTATATTGTCACCACGAGCGCAAACACGAACAACTGCACGGGAGTCATGAACCCCTGCAGGCTGGCCCCCCTTGCACCGAACTGAACGATGGCCAGAGCGAGCAGCAGCTCAAGGGTGAGCTCCTTCCTAAGGACTCCCAGCACCAAAGCGAGGCCTGCGATAGCAGGCAGGCCCAAGATGCCGGTCACCATGGGGGCGAGCGCGGAATTGACCACCCATAGGGCGCCGGTCTCGTACAGCGCGCCCATGGCAAGGCTTCCCAGCGTGACCATCGGGAAGGCTATGGTCACAAAATCGCGGAACCTGAACCATGTCTTCTTCAGGGTTGACCTTGCCGACGGGACGTGAAAGGGGAACATCTCCATGACCAAGCCCGTCGATTCTCCCGGCAGAACTTTGTGAAGGCCATAGCCCACCAAGATTATGATCGAGCCTTCGAACGCCAATATCAAGAAAGCGTAAAGCCAACCGATGGTGTTAGCCACTGCACCAACTATGACGGCCAACCTAGCGCTACAGGGCACCAGAACAATGAGGGTGCTGGCTATAAGTCGCTCTCTCCTTGTGCTGAGGACTCTGGTCCCCATGATGGCTGGAACGTTACATCCTGCTCCGGCCAACATGGGGATCATCGCCCTCCCATGCAGGCCAACCCTATGCATTAGGCCATCCATAAGAAAGGCTATGCTATTCAGGTACCCTGAGTCCTCTAGAAGGGAAAGGGCTACGTAAAAGGTCAACACGTAGGGAACGCCTATGGTCAGCCAAGCCAGAACCCCAGCATCTAGACCCCAGAGCATCACCCTCCCTATCACGCCGCCCCATATCGTTTCGACCGCGGCATCCAGTATGGGCGAAACGAACGCACCCCAAGACGAGGCGATCGCCTTGCTGAGGGCACCTCCTGCCAAGAATATGAAGGAAAAGAGGCCTGCGAATACAAGCGCAAGGATGGGGAGCCCTGTAGCCGGCGAGACGGTAAGGTGCCTGAGCCTCTCAGACAGCAGTGTGGGACGAAACGTCTTGGCCTCGACTGTCGTTGCTATCTCTCCGGCAAGCCTGTAACGCTCAGACGCTATGATGGAGAACGCGCTTCCTCTAGCCTTTGGGTTCAACCTTCGCAGGATACCATCGGCGGCCCTGATCACATCTTCTCCACCCTCGTTCTTGGCAAGGATATCCCGAAACTCCTGGTCGCCCTCCAAGAGCATCATGGCGGCGAACCTAGGAGACGAACTGAAGGGTGTAGAGATACGAGACTTGGTTACAAGGCGTTCGAGTTCGGTCACTGCCGCGGCCACTTCATCCGAGTAATCCACGAGCGCTCCTTCTTTCTTAAGACGTCTTGAGGCCACCCTGACCGAGGCTTCAACCAAATCCTTCACACCCTTGCCTGTTGTGGCCACTGTCCTAACGACCGGCACGCCCAACAGCTCTGAGAGCTTGCGGTCGTCGACAGAAAGGCCGACCTTGGTAGCGTAGTCCACCATGTTCAGGGCTACTACCGCCGGTATCTCCAAGTCAAGACACTGTAGGACCAAGTAGAGGTTTCTGACGAGGTTCGAAGCGTCCACTACAATGACCACGACATCAGGCCTGTCTTCGAGGAGGCTCCTCCTAGCCACCCACTGGTCTTCCGAAACGGGGTCCAGAGAGTAGATGCCGGGAAGGTCCACGAACGTGATCCTTTTAGCCTTGTACTTCATGCTGCCTACGTTTATGTCCACGGTCTTGCCGGGAAAGTTGGCTGTTACAGCTTCGAGGCCCGTCAGGAGGTTGAAAAGGGTGCTCTTTCCGGTGTTGGGGTTGCCGGCTAAAGCGATGACGTAGTCTCCCCTCTCCTTGGCTTCATTTATGATCCTGTGACAGGAGAGGGCCTGCATGGTCCTACAGCTTCTGCCTCACGAAAATGCAGGAAGCCACGTCACGGCCTAGGGCGTAGCTGGCTCCGGAGACACAAACCAGAATGGGACCCTTCATGGGGGCCCTTTCTTGGACCTCTATCTCGACACCCGGGAGTAGGCCCAATGAAGAAAGGTGCCGCAGCAACGACTCGCGTTCTTCGGTTATCTTCACGATGACCGCCTTCTGTCTTGCAGCCAAAGCTGTGAGAGGCACAGACTCATCCTGTTCTATCCTCCCGGTTGGACTTGGTATAGGGTTACCATGTGGACAGGTGGCGGGTTCGTTCAGCTTCCTTTCGATGGCCCGTGCCACTTCGTCATCTATGACATGCTCGAACTTACAGGCTATCTCGTGGGACCTGCTCCAGCTGATGTTGAGGATGTCCGTCAGTAGCCTTTCCGCCAGTCTATGGCGACGGACGACGGAGACGCCTTCCCTTCTGCCCTCTTCGGTGAGTTTCACTCCTTTGTAAGGAACGTGGACTACCAATCCGTGCCTCTCTAGCTGTTCCACCGCGCTGGTGACCGTCCCAGGCGTCACGTGTAAGCTTTCTGCTATGTCATAGGTCCTTGCGACACCGTGTTTCTGTTCCAACTTTACTATCGCCTCCAAGTACTCTTCCATCGCGGAGGATTTTCTCTCTCGCAAAGTTTGGCTTCCCGTACATTCTGCCGTCGCGAGGCCTTATCTGTGTTTAGTTTAAGTTCTAAATAGAGATAATTATACTCCTTCCGTCCTTAGCGAAGCCCGATCACCTGAGGTCTTCGAGGCCTCCGTGCGCTTCCATCAGCCCAAGGACCATGTCGAAGTAGGTCTCCAAGGCCCTCTCGAAGTCCTCGGCCGACCAGTCGGTTTTCACATTCTCAAGGAAACCCTCTATCATTTCGAAGGCCACCTTCCTCTCTTCATTATAGAACGAGAGAAACCGCGTGTTCCTTGCGTACATTTCCACCACACTTCCGTTCAAACCTCTTCTCTTAAGAGAGGCGATGGCGAAGGCGTTCCTCACGAGTAGAGTTGCGTCGACAACGGCGTCACCGGTGGGTTTGTCCGAGACCCAGTTCTCGAAGAACTTTGCCACTAGCTTCAGCTCTCGTTCGGTCATGCAGGCAAAGGCTATGTCGTCCACTATCATGTTCTGTAGGTGGCTGAATGCGTCCGTCAACGCCTGCACCTCCCTGTCGGTGAGCCCTTCTCTCTTAACCATGCGTTTCATATGTTCTTGAAGAACGTCAGGGCGATGAGATGGGGACATCTTCTCTGTATGATAAATGTGGGCAAGTTCATGCAGTAATAGCCCTCCGAGCATTTCAGAGTCAAGGGCCCAATCGGATATGACTATGTAGTGTATGCCATTTTCCGTTCTAGCATATCCCATCATCTTCAGTTCGGGGTCAACTACCAGCTCCACCTTCGACCCGACGGGAAATCCTGCGTTGGCCATCCTTTCAATGGCCCACTCCAGAGTCTTATCCAAGGACGGGTCTCCTGAAGGCAAAGGTGGTGCGCCTTCTGTCCGACCTGTGGGATGGGGGGAAATAAACTCAGTGCCGCAAAAGTCGTCGTCAGGCTCCAAGCCACGTGTGGTTCATGAGGGTTGACTGCGGCTTCGCCTCAACTGCTGTCTCTAGGGATGGCGAGAGAGATGATGTGGATGACCGTGTTGGCTGAAAGATGTGGGCACTTAACGCTTAATAAAGCCGATGTCCCCATCTCAAGTTTGGGGTCAGTGAAGGGATGAGCTCCTTAGCACAGGCGAAGGCCTTGGGCGGAATAGGCTCCATTCTAATAGTTCTTACTGCGTTACCGTCCGTGGGGTGGCTGGTGGGGCTGATAGGCTTCATCTTAGTCCTGGTCGCAGTGAAGTACATTTCGGATGAGGTGAGAGACCCTTCCGTCTTCAACAACATGCTGATCTCGGTCTTGGCTGGCATAGCCGGTATCGTCGTCGGAGCCGCGTTCGTGCTGGCCGAACTTTTCACCATTACTTCGATAATGAGTGGAGTTGGAGGGCCCGGGGGGTTTGAACCATCTTCGCTCTTGGGGATCGTGGGCCCAGTGATGTTGGGACTGGCGATGATATGGGTGGCGTTCATAGTCTCCGCGGTGTTCTTGAAGAAGAGCTACGATAACATCGCATTGAAGCTCAACGTGGGCCTGTTCAGGACCACCGCGTTGCTGTACTTGATAGGGGCGGCCACGTTAATCATACTTGTGGGCTTCATCGTCCTCTTGGTCGCAGTGATATTGCAGATAGTGGCCTTCTTCTCGATTCAGGAGCAACCGGTCCAGCCCACCGCTCCGCCGCAGCCCTCGCCAGTCTAAAGATGTCCTGGTCGCTTAAGATGTACAGGCACCGTCATCGGGGACCAAGGAAATCCTCATGAAGTAGCTATCTCTCTTGGTCCAAGTCTTCCAGATATCCTGCATATTTCTTCAATAGCTCGGCCTCCTTCGTGAGGAGCTGCCACATGGCCTTATCTTCGTTCGTCTTGACTGGAATGTACTGCAGGGCGTGCGCCCTATATCCTACTCTGTCTAGGGTCACGGGGTAGACCAGGACGGGCCTGCCAGAGCGGTCGATCGTAGCATCGACGATCGGCTCCCTGTACCTCTTTCTCAATCTACATATCTCGAGCTCTATAGCACTCAGTTCCTGTGAAACTTCGTCCACTTTGGGTACCACCCTGCCCGTGGTTGCAAGGGAAAGGCATTATAAATGCCCAATGTCACGAAGCGCTAATCATGAGCTAGAAAGTTTACACGTGTTGCCGTCCTAGATGACAGGCCCGGCCGAGAAGCTCTAAAGGACTTAATTACATGAAGCAGTGGACGGCCGAGTCCGGTTGCAACGAACCGGCTATATGCTAGCTGGACTTGCCTTGGCCTTCGCCCTCAACGCCGAATATAAGTTGCTTTGAAGGAAGGAATCCATGAGTTTCTGGGTGTAGGCCACACCTCTTGGATCGCCCGTCAAGACGTGCATGTACGTTCCATCGTCGAATTCGATGAAGATCTGAGGGATGAGGTAGTCTGGTTTCCAGTCTCCATGTGCTCTTACGAGCTCGTCCGCCTTTTCCACCGCCGGAGTATCTATGTCATACAATACGCACGGGATGTTCAATTCCTCTCCAACTTTTCTCATGGCATCGATCACGCTGACGCAATGGGGACACCATTTTGCGAAGACGACGTGGATGGCTACCGCCCTGGCCATACTGGTCGGCGGGCGGGTCACATGTGAGATATAAAGCTTAGCGGAAGGAAGGACCAAGTCCCACGCCAAGGACCTTCAAGAACCTGAGGAAGTCCTTCTCCTTCACCCAGTCCACCCTCAAGTACTCTATTATCTCCTCATCCCGCATGCCTATACGACGAGCTTCCTTGAGCGTGACGGAATATGCTTCTATCTCCGTGGGCCTTTTCAGATAGTCGTATTTCTCATCGAATAGTTCCATCCCTTCAATGTGCTGGCGGATGTGTACTAACTCGTGGACCACATCTAGGTAGAGGTATCTTTCGTCTGCGGTGGCTAGATATTGTTGGCAAACGTGTATATGGCCCGTCTTGTCGTCCACGTACATATATCCGCCGTCCTGATATACCACGACCTCAAGCTCGCGCAAGACCCGCTCGACCTTCTCGCCGAAGATATGACGCACGACTTCGACTTTCTCAAACCCTGCAAAGATTTCGACGAATGGGTACCTGCCTGGCATCGCCTGCCTCAAGAAGGAGACCCCGAGATTCAATCGCCCATCATGAACCGAAGGCCTTCGATAAAAACTGAGCGAAACGAAGGCCCTCGCTATCATACACACTTCGAGAAGACGTCCTTGACGAAGGCTAACTTGAAGCCCCTGTCAGTGTAGAAACCTCTTAAGGAATCTGAATGGAAAGCTTGAAGGATGAGCTTACACCCACTTTCTTCCGCCACTTGTTGGGCGAAGGAGAGCATCGAGGTCGCGATGCCACTCCTCCTGTAGGCGGGTAAGGTCCCCACACAATAGGCCCCCATCACTCTGCCCGTGCGGCACAACGCCATGGTTCCGACGGGCGTTCCCCCAACCCTGGCCAAGACTAACCTCGTTCCGTCCATTGCCGTTGCCTTGCGAAGGGCTCCCGTGACCTGACGGAACAAGGCCAGGCTTCCGTAGAAGGATTGCAGGTAGACGGTTACCCATTCGGTCGAAACGATGTCCACCATTTCTAGACGCACGTCGGGATTGACGTCAAGGTTGGGCTGGCCAATCTCCATGACGAACATCTGGTCTGTTCGTCCATATCCAAGCTGCTGCAGACATGACCTTTCGTCGTGGAACGACCGGGGGAGGAAGACGGAAGGCAAGATGCCAGAGGCTTCGAATCTGGCCTCGGTGTCGGGCAGTATATTCGACAGTCCGGCCGGTGGTTCGATCAGCCCTAGGTGGTTGAAAAGGGGCTCTCGGAAAGCCAAAGAAGTGAACATATATGCGCCTTTCTCCAGCCATTCAAGCTTAGCCCAGTTGGACCACCATTTCACCTCATTAAGGATATAGGAACGGAAGTCCCTAGCCAAATAGGTCCAACCCTAGGATGCCGGCCATGGCCTTCGCTGCTATAGCGTACAGGGGAGAGCCCTTTGAGCCACAGGTTTCGGCTGCCTCATCTATCGTACGCGTCAAGGTCCAAATGGCTCGCGCCGTATTTAGGTCGTCCTCCAGGGCATTAAGGAAGGGCTCCATGATCTGCTCCGCGAGGACCCCGTCTTGGACTTGATATGGCCTCTGAAGGATCGACCTTGCCCTGTGCTTCAGCTCTCTGAACCTTTCGTCGGCTGCGGTGAGCCCCTCATAGTTGAACTCTAGGTCGTCATGGTAACGGGAATCAAGGAGATAGAAGCGAAGGGAACTGGAGGAGACTTCGTGCAATATCTCTCCGACCGTAACAGCGTTTCCCTCAGACTTGGACATCTTCCTTCCGTTCGATGTGACAAGGCCTACGTGGATCCAGTACCTAACGAAGGGAACAGCACCGGTCAAGGATTCTGCCTGGGCCATCTCCGCTTCATGATGAGGGTAGATGAGCTCATAAGCTCCACCGTGAATGTCGTATTGGGGACCGAAGTTGGCGATGCTCACAGCCGTGTCCTGTATGTGCCAGCCCGGGACGCCCTCTCCCCAAGGACTACTCCATCTTTGGCCGAAGGACGAAGACCTCCACAGGATGAAGTCTGTGAGATTGCGCTTATTCAAGGACAACTCCGTGGGCCTGAGCGTCAACTCCTCGCGTGATTGGTGAGAGAGTCTGCCGAAACGGGCGTAGGTGGAGGTGTCGAAGTAGACGTTGCCGTCAGCTAGGTATGCATGCCCAGACTCCAAGAGCTTCGTGACTTGCCGAATGGCCTCCACCACATAGCCCGATACTCTTTCAAGGCGCGTGACGGTCATGACCTTCAACTTCCGCATGTTCTCAACGTAGTCTCGGATATTGTTCGCCACAAATGTCTCGGTGGAGACGCCTTCCTCCCTTGCCCCCTCGACTATAGATTCATCTATATCCGTGACGTTCATCAAGAAGGTGACTTTATATCCAACTTGTCGAAGGTATCTTGCCAAGACGTCGTAGAATACATCCGTCCTGGCATGTCCAACGTGCATCGGTCCTTGAACGGTGGGGCCGCAGACGAACATCTTAACCCTCCCCTCGGTAATGCTACGGAAGGTTTCCAATCTTCCGTTCAACGTGTTGAAGACCTTAAGGGAGTACTTCCTACGCACAGCGCCCTGCTCTCCACCACTAGGCGCCGACCGAGCGGCAATTAAGTGTATATGCCACTTCAACTCCATGCTCGGAGATGATGTCCATCGTCTACGGCGAAACCTGAGATAGACTGGAGTAAGATGACGGTTCTCATGAACGAACGAAGATGAGAGAAAAACGGTCGACCCCTCCGTATTGGTTCCGTCAGGGTCCTTACGGCAAGCAAATTAAGGGCTGAAGCTGCTTTCACGTCGGGGAGAGCATGATCCACGAGAAGAGGCTGGATGCATACGTACAGCTTAGGGACGAACTGAGAAACTTGGACCCTGACGGGGGGATCAGGCTCCATGCTTGGTACAGAGAAACGAAATGCTTTGCCTTCGTCAACAGGTCTCGTGCCGGATATGTGATCGCCGTGCACAGGGTGAAGAAGGCGAAAAAGTGCATGGAAGTACCTGGTAAGAGGCTGGACTTCAAGGAATTTGGTAGTCTTGACGATGCGGCAAGTTTCTTGGAGTCAATCGCTGCGTCTCCGTTTGAAGCATACCTATACTAGATCGAACCAAATCGACACAAGACTCATGCTGCCACGCAGGGACCGCAAGGTTGCTTGTTCTCTTCCGAAGCTGGGTTTGAAGCGGTGTTGCCTGGTGGGCTTGTCCCTACTCCATGCATCGAAAGAGTCTATAGAGCTTCTCCAGAGGTAAGCAGGGGAAGCCCTCGAGCTTTCCCAAAACGAGACGGCGTCTCTCTCTGTCTTAGCGTTGACGGTGGGAGACTCTCATTCCCCTCACGACCTAGCTCATCCCACGCCGCCTGAAGACATCTTCGTATCGCTCATTTAGCAGTAGACTTCAATTAGAGGAAACCCTTCTTGCAAGGAAATCCTTTGGTCCATCTTCTAGCGAGGACAAAGACACAGAAACATGCGGTCCGGTTGTCAGACGACATGTCAGAGTCGTCTTGTAAAGACGGAAGACGTGCTGAGAAATGCGTACGAGCGCCGGTTTCAGAGGCAAGAGAACGTGCCGCTTGCAAGGAAAGTGTGGACCAAACCTGTCGACCTTCATACATCTCTGCCTCCGAGCGATGCACAGGAGCTATCATGTGATCGGTTAGTCCCATCTTGGATATGGGGGACATTCCGCCAGACTCTTGGCCCGAACAGGTTCCAGCTTCTGTTACCTTTATGAAGGGTGTGTACTGAAGCTAAAGTGATGACCATATGATACGTGGAAAAAGGATCTACTTCAGAGGGTTGGAACGGGAAGACCTTAAGCTCATGCACAGATGGCTGAACGATGAAGAAATAATGGAATGGGCTAGGTCTAAACCTGACCATTTGGCCTCTATGGAATCCCTGGAAAGAGAATACGAGCTTGACCTTAGGGGAGAGAACCCCAAGAGAAGGACGTTCATCGTGATGGCGAAGGATGAGGAAGAGCCAATCGGATTTGCTTCGATAAGATGGTGGAGACCCATGGCGACCACGGCCGACATCGGGTTGGTCATCGCGGATAAGGATTTGAGGGGAAAAGGCCTCGGCGCGGAAGCGACGATGATGTTGCTCAGACTAGCCTTTGACCAGTACAACATGCACAAGGTGGAGCTGTGGACGCGAGGAGATAACGTCGCAGCCCAAAACGTCGCCAAGAAGTGTGGTTTTCGAGAAGAAGGCAGGTTCCGCGAGACGGTGTACTTTAACGGCAGCTACCATGATGGGCTTCTCTTCGGGATACTAAGAGACGAATATGAAAGGATTAAGGAACGCTCAAACCTCTGACGGCGTTTAAGGACATGCCTATAAGGGGCCCCATGCGTCGGAGGGGATTCGATGGCCTTGTCACATAATTGCCAAATTTGTGAGAGGTCGGGAATCATTACGGAGGCCGAACACTGGGTGTTCCCGGAAAACATGAAACATTACTTTGCAGAGAAATTGTGCACCTTTCATTACTGGATGCTCGAAATAGGGCCTGCAATGAGCTGGGAGGAATACCTGAAAAGATGCGAAACGGAAGGAAGGCAGACCAACATGGTCGTAACCCTCCCGTCCAAGGAGTTCATCGACGCTACACTGCGACGAACGAAAGAAATCAAGAAGGCTCCGCCTCCTGAGGGCGTGGTGGAGCCCAAGACCACGTCCTAGGGTTCATCAAGAAATATTATATTTCCGCTGTAGGAACGCCCTTTGGATCCTGCAACGCTTACGGGAGGCTTACAGGAGAGCCGGAGGACACTATACGTGCCGGTGAAAGATGCCCTGTCTGCGGTTCGAAGACAGACGAATGCGCTTCTTGCGCTTGACGACGTGCGTGAAGATCGGACTTCGGCGACCTAGCGTGGTCGCGGAAGGGTCAGATGGGCAGGTGTAGGTCCTCTGGCCACGCAGGGACATAAGTTCCGACTAGGGGAGAAAGCTGTGGATGGCCTTGGCCATTAACGAAAGACACGTGCGTCATATCGTAAGCGATGAGCCCTAGGAGGGCCACGGCAGCCGGGCAACAGGCGGTGGCGGGCGCTAAGCCGATGACCCAGAACTCCTTCAAGAAGGTCCTCGCTGCGACCATGGTCAAGGGGGCGCTCTTATCGTAGAGGAATGGAGCACTGCTGTCGTGCTCTCCCCTTTCTTGTTTAGACCTTCGCAAGAGAACATCGATGGCGTAGGTTTTATATGACCAAGGAGATGACGAGGGCAAAGGTTGAAGGCCCGAACCGTCGTCCTGATCTTGCTCCTCCTCTTCTCGTAGTTATGATGTACATGGTCAGCCCAAGGGCTTCAGACAGACCTTCCACACAGCTTTATGTTGTAAAGGTGGCCTTCCCACGAGTACAGTTCGATTCGTCGTGGGCGTATGCAATGCTCAAGATGGATCAAATCGTCTCTTCGTAGTGGAACAAAGGGACGTGATCAAATGGTTCTACGATTCGGAAGGAACGGATGACGAAGACGTGTTCCTGGACATGAGACATCTAGTCATCTCCGGAGGTGAACTCGGGCTGCTCGGGCTGGCCTTCCATCCGCAGTTCAAACAGAACGGTTTCTTCTTTGTAGACTATACGGCGCCGAGCCCGTTGAGGACGGTCATTGCCGGAAATTCCGTTGACGCCAACGACCCGAAAACAGCGGACGAAGATAGTGAGGTGATATTGCTCGAAGTCCCTCGGCCTTATTCAAATCATAACGGAGGTCAGCTGGCATTTGGACCCGATGGATACCTGTGCATAGCCCTAGGTGGTGGCGGATCCGCCGGAGACCTGCAGGGAAACGCACAGAACCTTTCCTCTTTGCTGGGTAAGATCCTGCGCATAGATGTCGATAAGGCCTCTGAAGGGAGGAATTACTCTATATCACAAAATAACCCGTTCGTCGGCAACTCGATAGGATACAAGGAGGAGATATACGCTTACGGGTTAAGGAATCCTTGGAGGTTCAGCTTCGACCCCATGACTGGCTGGCTATGGGCTGGCGACGTAGGCCAAGACAGGATGGAAGAAGTGGACATTATTAGTAAGGGAGGGAACTGCGGATGGAATCTGATGAAAGGAAGCCTTTGTTACGGGCACAGGGCTGTAACGGGTCCGGGCTAGAACTACCTGTATGGGAATACGATCACAGCTGGAGGCTGCGATAATTAGGAGGATACGTCTACAGGGGGCTCGCGCTGGGACCCCTGATCGGGAAGTACCTGTTCTCCGACTACGGTTCTGGGCGCATTTGGGTTCTGAGCTATGATGGCGTCCAGCCACCGATTGTAACGGAATTGGTTCGAACTGACCTGAAAGTAACATCCTTAGGCGTCAGCGA
>Ga0123519_10001488_pt1 | contig 40119 bp, 39 predicted proteins | sample YelNatPaOPRAMG02_FD_87396 | JGI IMG/M metagenome (GOLD analysis project Ga0123519, IMG submission 87396) | Hot spring microbial communities from Yellowstone National Park - Yellowstone National Park OP-RAMG-02 (version 2) | ecosystem: Environmental > Aquatic > Thermal springs > Hot (42-90C) ...
TCCCTGCACAAGGAAATAGAGGATCGCCAGGAGGGGCAGGATAAGATGCCCCTGTTCCTTCATCACCCGACCGATCCGGGGAAGTTGGTCCCGAGGGATCCCCGAAAGTCCCAATTTCTTAGCCTCCAGGTGAACCATGATGAAGATCCCGGAAAAGTACAGGATGGCGGGAATCACCGCCGCCTTGGCTACCTCGAGGTAGGGGATGCCGAGGGTTTCCGCCATGAGGAACGCGGCGGCTCCCATGATGGGGGGCATGAGCTGCCCACCCGTAGAGGCAGCTGCTTCCACCGCTCCGGCAAACTCCGGTTTGTACCCCAGTTTCTTCATCAGGGGAATCGTGAAGCTTCCCGTGCCCACCGTGTTGGATACCGAGCTGCCTGAGATAGTCCCCATCATGGCCGAAGAGATCACCGCAACTTTTGCAGGCCCACCGGCAGAGAACCCTGCGATGGCGTTGGCCACATCGATGAAGAACTTCCCTATGCCTGTCTTGTCCAGGAAAGCTCCGAACAGGATGAAGAGAAAGATGAAGGTGGAGCTCACTCCCAGGGGCAGGCCGAGGACTCCTTCCGTGGTATAGTAGAGGTGCCCTACAATTCTACGGAAGGAATACCCCCGATGGTTTAAAAAGCCAGGCATGTAGGGGCCGAGGAACGCGTAGGCGATGAAGCTGCAGGCGATGATGAGTATAGGAAGACCTACCACCCTGCGGCAGGCTTCCAGAACGGCAAGGATCCCCAGGGTTCCCACGATGATATCGAGGGTAGTGAACGCACCCGCCCTGTCCATCAGCCCCGTGTAGTTGTAGGCAATGTAGCCGGCGCATAAACCGGCTCCCAAAGCCAGTAAACCATCGTACCAGGGGATCCGATTGGCCTTTAGCCCTTTGCGGATAGGATAGAGTAGATAGGCAAGGAAAAGGACGAACAAAAGGTGCATAGCCCGTTGCATCTGAGCGGGTAGGAGTCCAAAGGAAGCCGTATAGAGCTGAAAGAGGGAAAAACAAATAGCCGCTACGGCTACCAAACGGTGGTGGCTTCCTGAAAGTTTTCTGAAGGATGACTCCTTGTCTACCTTGGATAAAAGTTCCTCCACATCGAGTTGTGCTTGGTTTTTTACATCGGACATACAAGCTCCTTACCGAAGGAAGAATCGTGCGGCAAGCGACTGGCGAGTGAGACGAATCCTCAATAGGGTGCCTGGGGGGGAAAGCCGATTCAATGGAATCGCCTCTTTCCCATACCGGAACGTGGTGTTCGCCTCCCGAGGAACGAATACACCCAGCGCAGGCATTTCCCGCTCGATCCCGACGTATTCCAAATACTCCCTCCCTACCCGTACATGTCCCCCCGATTCCTCCGGCAGGGCCGCCACCCCTGCTCCGAAGGAGTGGAACCGACTGGCGATAAGGAGAATCTTTCCATCCCGTACGGTGAACAGGTCGGTGATGGGACTCTTGTTCACCGAATGTAAGTAGGAAAGCTCGAAACGGTCACCCTTACTCCAGGGTGTGGAGTAAAGCACCTTACCTTCCTTCGTTTCGATGGTGAGGGAAGGAAAAACGGGGGAAAAAAAGCCAATGGATAAGAGAACCAGAACGATTCCGGGGAACCAGAAGTTCCCCGGAATATGCATGGGAGTTGGGCGTTCTATTTCAATACACCTTTCTCTTTATAGTACTTTTCGGCACCCGGATGGAAGGGGACCGAGACTCCTTTTACCGCTTCCTGGAGGGAGAGTTCCTTCCCTTTGGCGTGGGCCTGGGCGAGGGCCGGTTGCTGTTCGAAAAGCACCTTGGTGAGGTTGTAGACCGTATCCTCTTTCAGTTTTTTACTCACGATGAGGGTAGCTTTCACTGCGAGGGTTTCCGCATCCTGCTGCATGCCGCTGTAGGTTTCCTTCTTGATAGTATAGGGGGTGTAGAACTTGTATTTTTCCGTCAGTTTCTGCTTGGCCGCAGGATCGATGGAAAGGAGCTTCACCCTGCCGAGGGTAGCGATTTCCTGGATGGCTGGATTGGGGATCCCCGCAGTTACGAAGAACCCATCGATCTGCTTGTCCTTCAGGGCGGATGCGGATTCCCGGAAGGAAAGCCGTTTCGCCTGCAGGTCGTTGAAGGTGAGTCCGTAGGCTTCCAGCACTTGCTTTGCGTTTGCCTCCACTCCGCTCCCCGCGTCCCCTACAGAGATGCTTTTTCCCTTCATGTCGGCCACCGAATTGATCCCGCTATCGGGACTTACCACGATCTGCACGATCTCCGGATACAGGGTGGCGATGGTTGCGAAGGATTCGATTTTCTCTCCGTTGAAGAGTTCGATTCCTTTGAAGGCATAGTCCATCACGTCGTTCTGGACTATGGCAAGTTCCGCCTCCCCTTTACCCACGAGACGGATATTCTCCTTCGAGGCACCGGTAGCCTGGGCGGTAACGTTCATACCTTTGATGTGGGTGTTCCAGATCTGGGCCATGGCTCCGCCGAAGGGATAGTAGGTACCCGCTGTACCGCCGGTGGCGATGATCAGGTTCACCTTTTCTGCTTCCTTTTGCCCCCCTGCATAGAGAAGGGGTATACATAACGAGAGAGCTACCCATAAGACAATGAATTTTTTCATGAAGTTCCTCCTGTCTAAGTTCTTACCATGAAAATGCATAATCTGCAAGGTTGAATTGAAGACTTTGCAGGGACAGGGGTATTCACCATACCGAGTTTGCGTACTGTGTGCACGTTACGGTTCAGGGCGGCCGGGAAAGAACAGCACGGTCCGAACCCGTTTCCTTCGCAGGGATTCCACCTGAAAATCTCCCCAGGGGGTAGAGATACGTTCTCCCTCCTGGGGGATGTTCCCCGCCAGCTCCGTGACAAGGCCTGCCACTGTCTGGGTCTCCCGGCTCAGGGGAATCTCGATATTGAGAGTATCGTTCAGGGCGTAGAGAAGGGTATCTCCCTGGATCCGGAAGCTTCCATCCGGGAGTTTCTGGATGGGTTCCTCTTTTCGCTCTTCATCCTCGTCGTACATTTCCCCCACGATCTCTTCCAGTACATCCTCATAGCTCACGACTCCTGCCAGGCCTCCATACTCATCCAGTACGATGGCCAGGTTGGTATCCTTCTCCCGAAGAAGACTCAGGAGTTTGTAGAGGTTGGTATGAACGGATACGAACACAGCGGGGCGCATCAGAAAAGAGAGGGGGAGGTCCGTCTTTCCCTGTAGGTAGTGGGTAACCGCTTCTTTTGTGAGGAGGATCCCCACAATATGCTCTGGCTCATGACGGTACAGGGGGACTCGAGAGTACCCTTCATGCAGGATTCTCGGCAACGCCTCCTGTAAGGTCATCTCCGCGGGAAGGCGGAACACTTCGGTCCGGTGAGTCATGATGGCCCGTACGGGGATCTCGGAGAAGCGGAGAATGCTCTTCATCATCCGGGTCTTTTCCGTATCGAGAATGCCCGTATCCTTTGCCAGATCCACTACATGGAACAATCCCTCGAGGGTCAATGCATGTCCTTTGGCTGGACCTGTGAGTCGAGCGATGAGGAAGCTTGCCGCCCCAATGAAATAGATGAGGGGTTTTAGAAGGTAGGACAATCCATGGACCAGACGAACTGTCCCCACGCAGATTCCCTCGTTGTGGGCGATGGCCAGTCGTTTGGGCGCGACTTCCCCGAAGATCAGTACCACGAGGGTTACGATTCCTGTGGAAACACCCAGTAGCCTATCCCCGAAGGTTTGCAGGGTATACTCGGTTACGAGGGCGGAGGTAGCGATGTTCACCAGGTTGTTGCCGATGAGAATCGTGGTAAGGTACGTATCGGGATGGGACTTGAGCCGTTCTAGAAGGAGTCCCACTTTGGGATGTGTGCGTTTCAGCTTTTGAATCTGAAGTAGCGATAGGGAGGTGAAGGCGGTTTCCGAAGCGGAGAAGAATCCACTGAGAAAGAGCAGTAAGAGTATTACGATCCATTCACTACCCATTGTAGTGCCTGATTCCTTTCCTGCCTCTAACCCTCGAGGGACTGGGTTGTCCATCCCGAAGGTCGGAGGAGCCACAGCTTCCGGTATCCCGCGTCCCTCACGATGTACCGGGCTTCCTCGATGTACGCATCAAGAAGCTCCGGCGAGTGGGCATCGGTGTTGATCATGATGGGGATATTTTCTTTTCGAAGTTCGTAGAGGATCCAGGGACTGGGATACACTTCCTTGGTTTTGCCCCGGGCGATGCCTCCCGTGTTCACCTCCACGATGGGCTCGTGCTTGCGGAGATGTGGGTACAGGGCGCGTACCGATCTCTGGTACCAGGGTTCGGACTCCTTGAAGTACAGGCTGTCCGGATTGTTCTTTTTGATCAGATCCAGGTGCCCCAGGATGGTGGGCTCCAGGATTTTTAAGAGTTCCGCCAGGTAGGAATAATACCTTTCCACGAACTCACGAATGTTTCCCCCGAAGTCCTCTTCCAGGATGGCCCGGAAAATTTCCGGGGTACTGTCGATTTCCCTGTAGAGAGAATTTTTCGGGCTCCACATGCAGTGGAAGGACCCGATCGTGTAGTCCAGCTCGGGTAGAGTTGCCAGTTCTCTCTGAGGCTGGGGGTGCTCGTGAACATGATCGATTTCCAGCCCCAGATAGATCTCGAGCCTTCCCGCATACTCCGATTTCAAACCCGTGATGGTCTTTAGGTATTTCGGAAGATCCTCTTTTTTCATATTGGTGGGGTTCTCGAAGGGAACCGGCGCATGGGAGGAGAATCCGAGGGCGGTGAAGCCTTTCTGCAAGGCTGCTTGCACGTAGTCTACGGCTTCTCCCTTTCCGTCGCAGATCGAATAATGGGTGTGGTAGTTGGTTGTAAGCATGTTACTTTTCCTTCCATGAGAAATATAGTATGTTTTGCCTAGAAGATAAACAGAGGAGAAGCGTCATGCCCGAACGAATCGTGTATATGGACTACAACGCCACCACCCCTCTTCACCCCGAGGTAAAGAAGGCGCTGGTGGAAGGGTTCGATATTTTTGGGAATGCCTCCAGTATGCATACCTTGGGAAGGCAGGCCCACGACAGGATAGAGAAAGCCCGGAAGATCGTGGCGGATTTTCTGGGTGCTTACCCCGAAGAGATTGTGTTTACCGGAGGTGGGTCGGAATCGAACAACACCGTGCTGCAGATGATAGACTGCGGCTCGGCCACCTGCCGGTGCATGTCCAAAGGAAGGCTGGGACTCCTTACTACCCAGATCGAACATCCCAGCGTGTTGAATGTAGCGCAGTACATGGAGAACAAGGGGATTTCCGTAGAGTACCTTCCCGTGGATCCTACGGGCAAGGTGGATATGGAAGCGTACCGGAAAGCATTGGCGAAGAACCCTGCCCTGGTATCCATCATGATGGCCAACAACGAAATCGGTACCCTCCAGGATATCAAGACCCTTGCCCGCATGGCGAAGGAGACTGGTTCCCTGTTCCACACCGATGCGGTGCAGGCGGTGGGAAAAGTTCCCATCTCCGTACACGAACTGGGAATCGATTATTTGAGCTTTTCCGCCCATAAACTGTATGGACCCAAAGGGGTAGGGATCCTCTACGTGCGGAAAGGCGCTCCCTACTGCACCTTTATCCATGGGGGGCACCAGGAGGAAGGAAGAAGGGCAGGAACCTACAATACCCTGGGAATCATCGGGTTAGGGAAGGCGATCGAGTTGGCTTCCGGAGAAATGAAAGAGGAAGTGTCTCGCATTCGGGCCCTCCGGGACCGATTGAGGGAAGGGATCCAGGAACGAATTCCTGACATTCACATCAACGGGCATCCTACCGACATCCTGCCGGGAACGTTGAACGTGTCTTTCTATGGAGTGGAGGGAGAATCGATCCTTCTGTACCTCGACATGGAGGGCATCGAGGTGTCCACGGGTTCGGCCTGCGCATCGGGGTCCCTGGAACCGAGCCACGTACTTCTCGCTACGGGGGTGGGACCCGAACTGGCCCATGGGTCCATCCGCTTCAGCCTGGGACGGGAAAACACGGTAGAAGACGTGGATTATGTGCTGGAAAAGCTCCCCACCATCATAGCTCGGTTGCGGAAGATGTCTTCCGCCTATACCCAGTCTGCCTATTCCATGGGAAGGAGTGCCTAAAATGGATTGGCTATACTCGGAAATCGTGAAGGACCACTTCATGAATCCCCGAAATGTTCTGGAGGATGAAGCCTCCTTTCAGGCGGATGGGGTAGGAACGGTGGGAAACATCAAGTGCGGGGATCAGATGCTTGTGGCTATCCGGGTGAAGGACGGGATCATTACCGACTGCAAGTGGAAGACCTATGGGTGCGCTTCCGCCATCGCCTCTACCTCGATGCTCTCCGAAGTGGTAAAGGGGATGAAACTGGAGGAAGCCTACCATATCACCCCTGCCGACATTACCCGGAAACTCGGCGGACTGCCAGAACACAAGATCCATTGTTCTGTTCTGGGAGACAAGGCCCTTAGGGCAGCCATCGAGGATTACTATCGGAAAACGGGCCAGGAGAACAAGATCCAGAAAGAGAAGGCCGTCATCGTGTGCCAGTGCATGAACGTTACGGACAAGGACATCGAGCAGGCCGTAAAGGAAGGTGCCCGCACTTACCTTGACTTGCAGAACAAGACAAAGATCGGAACCGTCTGCGGCCAGTGCAAAGGAGAGACCCAGAAACTCCTGGAAGAGTACCTGCATCTGTACGGGTAAGCCGTGAAAGTAAGTATTCTCATTCCCGTGTATCGAACCCCTAAGTTCCTGGGGGATATCCTAGCAAAGATACTGGGCAACGAGTATCCAGATAAAGAGATCATTGTAGCGGTGGATGGAGTCTTAACGAAAGAAATAGAGGAATCGCTTAACCTCTTTAAGGATAAAATTGTACTTTACGTCCCGAATCAGCATATGGGGAAAGCCCGTCTACTGAACGAAGCGGTCTCGAAGCTAGATACCGACATTTTAGTATTTTTCGACAACGATATTCTGCTGCCAGATGATCCCCAATTTTTACATAGATTGACACAAACAATGCAGCGTTACGACATTGTAGAGATGGCTAAAGAGGTATTCAAAGAATCCTTTTACTCCACCATGATCAGCTATGAGTACATAGGATTCTCTATTGTCCATTACCTGTTCTCTCTCATATCAGAAAGATTACCCAGTGTGATTGGCTCAGCCTTCGCGGTAAAAAAAGAACTGTTCGATCAATTGGGTGGCTTCCAGCACGTGGTGCATGAGGATGTCGATTTTGGTGCCAGAGCCTTTCGGTTGAACGCTCGCTATACACTTTTGGGATGTATTACACCTTTTCCCGACTTGGAAAGTACCGGTTCAACTTTTTCGAGTTTCTTTGTTACTATTTCATCTACATGCCGGTGATCGTTCTATTTCACATCATTATTTTTTTCTGGGTTATCGTAAAGAAACCCCTCAATCTGGAGTGGAAGGTATCGAACTAGTGTATCCACTTTCCTTTCATTGACACGCTATCAGGCTTTATGGTAATTTTGTAAGTGTTCATGCGTAAGTTCGGGCTGTAGCGCAGTTGGTTAGCGTACCAGACTGGGGGTCTGGGGGTCGGCGGTTCAAGTCCGCCCAGCCCGAAATCTGTTCACTATAAAGTGAACCAAACCTGTAAAGCGGTTGCCCCTTCGGGTCATCCGCCCAGCCCGAGTTCTGTTCACTATAAAGTGAACCAAACCTGTAAAGCGGTTGCCCCTTCGGGGCATCCGCCCAGCCCGAAATCTGTTCATTATAAAGTGAACCAAACCTGTAAAGCGGTTGCCCCTTCGGGTCATCCGCCCAGCCCGAAATCTGTTCATGTATACATTCCACCAGATAAAAATGTTGACCGTTCCATACATGCTTCTTATACTTAATCTGTGATTCATACCTTACGTGTTGCCCTAGTGGGAACCGATCATTGGCATGCCCCGATCCATGTCAAGTCTTTTCTTCAAGCGGGTGCTGTGATCGTAGGTGGCTGTGGGGGAGATGAAGTTTCCTCTAAGCGTTTCACCCAACTGGCATCCTGCCCTATGTACGAAAACTTAGAAGAGTTGGTATCGAAAGCAAAACCAGATTTTATTATGGCCATGGCCAAACACCATGAGATGCCCTCCCTTGCAAGGCGATTGTTCGAAATAGGACTGCCTTTCGGTATAGAGAAACCGTTGGGACGTGACGCGGGCGAGGTTGCACCTTTAGCAGAACTAGAGGCGAAGACAGGACTTTTCGCGGCTATACCTTTTGTGAATCGATATAGTCTTCTATGGGAGGAACTGAAAAAGTCAGGCACCAGTTCGATTTCTCACGCTCATTTTCGAATCGTAAATGGTTCTCCAAGTAGATACGAAATAGAGGGCGTTTCTTGGATGTTGGATCCTCGTCTATCGGGAGGAGGCTGCCTGCGGAACTTGGGTATTCATACGGCAGATGCGTTCCTGTACGCCACCGGAAACCGTTCCTACTCCGTTCGCTGTGCCGCGGTTCACAATCTAGTTCATGGAAAACCGGTAGAGGAATTTGCCACCGCCCTCCTTGTCAGTGAGTCTGGGGCCATCGTCACGATAGAAGCTGGATATTCTTATCCGAGTGTTGCGCCAGGAGGCGATTTCGAATGGCGGATAGCTACGGCCGATCGTTACATCATAGATCGAGAATCGACCTTGATAGTGAAAAACAGGGAAAAGGACGCTCCGATAGAGATAAAGAAAAATAGAAACCAACTTGAACGCTACGGTGAGTTCGCCCGGGATACACTGAGGAGACTCACGGAGGGACTGAAACCGGCAAGCTGCATAGAAGATTGCTACCGTGCAATGCAACTCATAGACCAGGTATACGCGGCCGCTGGATTAAGAATACCTTGAGGCTTTTAAGGAGGGTTCCAGTGAAAGGTATCGTATTCAAGTTGCTATGGAATAAACATACCCAGACGATTGGTTCATTCATTTCCGTAGTGCTACTGTGGGAGGCTGCAGTTGTTGTATTCGGTATTCGTGCCTATATCCTCCCGAGACCAACCGAGATACTGGTAACCCTTTTCGAACAGTCGGAACATCTATGGAAAGCTGCTCTGTATACTTCGAGAAGTCTCATCGTTGGCTATCTTATAGCGATCATCTCGGGTATTTTGCTTGCTCTACCTGTCGCCTTTTCGAAATTCATGCAACGTGCCGTCTATCCTTTGCTGGTCGTTTCGCAATTAGTACCGAAGGTAGCCCTAGCCCCCATTTTTGTCATTTGGTTTGGCTTTGGACTTCTGCCGAAAGTCATGATTGTCTTTCTCCTCTCCTTTTTCCCGGTGGTACTGAACGGTATTGTAGGTCTTCGCTCCCTCGATCCGGATATTATGAATCTCACTCGTTCTACAGGAGCGCATCCAGTTGACGTTTTCTTCCGTGTGCGGTTACCGGCCGCTCTACCTACGTTTTTCGCAGGTTTCAAACTCGCTTCGATATCCGCCGCAGTAGGGGCCGTCATCGGAGAGTTCATTGGGTCAGACGCAGGTCTTGGATTTATCATTTTAACGGCCAATGGTGATCTCAGAACCGACTATTCTTTTGCCGCAATCACCGTTCTTACTATATTAGGTCTCATTCTTTACTATACGGTTGAATTGATCGAACGTCTTGTTCTTCCTTGGCACGTATCCCAGCGGATCGAAGTATCCGCCGGTTAATCGTGAGCCATCCATGAGGTGGCGAGAAAATATCGGGAGGTGTAACATGAAAAAGGTGCAAGGTATTTCGATCCTTTGTATCGCGTTGATCCTCTTGCTCGTTCCTATCGTGACATCCTGGGCCAGCGGCGCAAAGGAAGCCGCGAAACCGGGGCCCACAACGGTTACCTTTCGCTTGAATTGGAAAACCACTGGTCCCCATGTGGCTTACTATCTGGGCAAATCTTTAGGATACTACCAGGAGGAAAACATAGATTTGCAGATACTCGAAGGTACAGGGTCTGTGACAGTGGCGCAACTCATAGCGAACAAATCGGATATGATCGGCCTTGCCGACGCCACTGCCCTGATGCCCTCCTTGGCGAAGGGAATGCCTATCAAGGCGATCGGCATGGTGAGTCCAAAGTCTTCTCTCGCCGTGGTAGCCCGGAAGGACCGGAACATCAACACATTGAAGGATCTGGAGGGAAAACGCCTTGCCCTCACAGCAGGAGACTCCCTCACTCAGATTTGGCCCGCAGTGGTGGCTGCAAACAATCTCAATGCCGGTAAAATCGAACTGGTTTATGTGGACGCCGCGGCCAAGGTTCCCGTGGTACTGGAAGGAAAAGCAGATGCCCTTCTCGGTTCTTCGGCAGATCAGAACTTTATTTTGGAGGAACGAGGGGTTCCGGTTGTCTGTCTAAACTTTGCCGACTATGGGGTAAACGTACTCAACTTAGCCCTCTGGGCCCATGTGGATACGATCAAACAGAACCCGGATCTGTTACGCCGATTCCTACGGGCAACCAAGAAGAGTCTGGAGGCTTGGGCAACCAACAAGGAAAAGGCAGTGCAAGTCACAGCCGCGACTCGCTCGGACTTGGACCCTAAGGTGATCGCCAAACAAGCGGATGCGTACTTTCCTCTCCTGAAGTCGCCGAATCAACCCTCTGCCCCGCTTCTCACCAACGTCGCTGCAGACTGGGAACAAACGTTCCAGTTGATGAAACAGTACAGGGGACTCGAAACTACGATGAAAGTGACGGATTTCTATACCAACGAGCTACTTCCCTAGCGAGACATACAATGATCCAGGTCGAAGGCTTAGTAAAACGTTTCACTTCAAATGGATCGATAGTCGAGGCCCTGGGGGGCCTCGATTTTGAAGTTCCTGACAATCAATTCCTCGCTGTAGTGGGGCCTTCAGGGTGCGGGAAATCCACTCTTCTCATGATCATTGCTGGACTAACTTCACCTACCGCTGGCCGTGTTTTTATCGACGGGAAACAGATAACGGGTCCCCATACTGAATTAGGAATTGTATTCCAGAATCATGTACTTTTAGATTGGTTAACTACATTGGAAAATGTATTGTTCCAGACAGACATGCGCCGATTACCTCGCTCCGTGTATGAGCCGCGAGCGAGAGATCTGTTACGAATGGTGTCCCTCGAGGGCTTCGAGAATCGTCGTCCGTATGAACTTTCGGGGGGAATGAAACAACGGGCTTCCATATGCCGAGCTCTCCTCCACGACCCCCCCCTTCTTCTTATGGATGAACCCTTCGGTGCTTTAGACGCCCTTACCCGCGACCAACTCTGTATCGACCTTGAAAAAATATGGCTGAAGGGAAGGAAAACAGTGATTTTCGTTACCCATAGCGTAGCTGAAGCCGTCCAATTGGCGGATCGAGTAATCGTCATGACCCCAAGGCCGGGTCGTATCTACCGAGATCTTACAATCGATCTGCCGAGACCACGATATTCTGAATCTCTAGGTAAGCCCGAATACCAAGCGTTGGTAGATCAAATCAAACGTTATTTCATGGAGCAGGGAGTCCTGCATGTGTAAAGGAGAATGGTAAATGGTGATACTGCCGATTCAAGGACAATCGAAAACGTATACTGTCGATCCCAGTAAGATTATCGCCGTTGGCCGAAATTACATCGAGCATCTGAAGGAGGCGCTTGCCGACTCGGGTGTAGCAGCAGGAAAAGTCGACCTTCCTAAGGAACCCATCCTGTTTGCAAAGACTCCCAATGTTCTTATCGGGAACGGAGAACCTATTGTTATACCTCCCATCGTGAAACGGTACGGCTTTCCAAACCCGAGAACAGATCATGAGGCCGAACTCGCTTTCATCATTGGCAGACGCTGCCGGAACATAAGACCTTTCGAAGCGATGGACTACATCCTCGGGTTCACCTGCATGAATGACGTTAGCCAGAGAAACATCCAGGAAAGTGACGTATCAGGATGGTTCCGAGGGAAAAGTTTCGATACCTTCGGGCCTATTGGGCCGGTTATCGTCCCTCCTGACATGATGGGAGACGTGCAGAATCTCAGGATCATTTGCAGGGTCAATGGACGGGTTGTACAGGACGGCAACACCAAAGACATGATCTTCGGTGTAAGAGAACTCCTATCTTTCATATCGGAAAATTTCACCCTGGAGGAAGGGGATATCATCATGACTGGAACGCCATCCGGTGTCGGCCCTTTGAAGGATGGAGATGTTGTAGAGGTAGAAATCGAGAAGATCGGAGTACTGCGTAACCCTGTACGCCAGGGATAGGGTGTGGGTGATTCATACTGTGGGATGTGTGCATGTCTGTTTGACAATTGTGCATTGCTATATTAGAATTTATCATCATGAATATTGTTCATATATATGAACAAGATATTACAAGGAGGGCAAAATGAAAAAAACAGCTTTAATCATCCTACTGGTCGTTCCTTTACTGGGCTCCTATCTGTGGGCAGGTGGGCAGAAAGAAAAGACAGAACCAGCTTCGGTCACTGTATGGATGAAAAAGGGATTCGTTGAGCAACAGAATGTGGAGTTCGAAAAGAGGGTGAATGAATTCGCAAAGGGAAAGAATATAAAAGCTAATGTGGAATTATTAGCCTACGAAGATATATTCCCGAAATGGACAGCGGCCATACAGTCGAAAAATGTTCCGGACATAAGTTTTTTTGGATACCAAGAGGTGGGACAATTTTCCAAGCAAGGTGTTCTTGAAGAAGTCACCTCTTTGATTCAGGAGATACAAAGCAAATATGGTAAGATTTTTACGAGCTCTACCCAGGCTGTGACATTTGGAGGAAAAACATTCGCGATTCCTTTCTGGGGAGAAGGAACAGCCTTGTATTATCGAAAAGATTTATTCGCAAAGGCAGGCTTGAGTGGCCCGCCAGATACTTGGGAAGAGTTTCGAACCTGTGCTATCAAGCTGACAGATCCTGCCGCAGGAGTGTATGGTGCGGGTATTGGGTATGGAGCTGGGAACTCGGATGCTGAATGGCTTTCCAGATCCATAATATGGTCAATGGGTGGCGCGATTTTCAGTGAGGATGGGAAAAAAATAATCTTCAAATCACCTGAAACGAAGGCGGCCGTGGAGTTCATTGCAGGGCTATTTGTGAAAGATAAAGTAACACCTCCTGGAGCCATGGGTTGGAACGATGCGGGAAACAACACTGCCTATATTTCGGGGCAGGCTGCAATGGTAGTAAATACAGGGAGCATCATAAAGGCATTGGAAAAGAATAATCCAGAATTGTTGAAGAAAACAGGAGTCGTGGTACTGCCGCGGGGTCCAGCAGGGAGATTTACTGCAGGTATTTCAAACAATTTAGGGATTTTCAAAGATGCAAAGCAAAAGAAAATTGCACAGGAACTATTAATCTATCTTATGGAACCGAGCTGGTACAAGGAATGGATCGCGGCAAGTGCTCCTCTCGCTCTCCCCGTATACGAACAACTTGCAAAATCTGAACCGATATGGCAGCAAGAACATAACAAAGCGTTTATGGATAGCATGGCAACCTTTAAGTATCTTGGCTACAAGGGGGATTACACACCGACTGCGGGAAAAATCTACAACCTGAGACTGATCAATGCTCTTTTTGAAAACATCATTTCCAAAGGTATGAATGTAGATGCCGCAATAGATCAGTTCGTACAGGAATGCCAAAAAGCGTTCTAAAGCTATTTACTTAACTTAGATATGGGTAGAAATAGAGGAGACCAAAACTTCCCACTAACCATCCTTTGGATTGGTCTCCTCTATCTTTTCTTCATTCAGGGATATCCTTTTTTCTGGTCGATATTCATATCTCTTACTGATCAGGGGATCGGGCGGCCTGGAAAGTTCATCGGAATGGATAATTTCATTTATTTATTCTCCGATAGAACTTTCTGGAGCGCTATTTTTTTTACTTTCATCTATGTTTTTGCAGCCATTTTGTTGAAACTTCTTTTGGGCTTTATCATGGCCTTGATGCTACACCAACCTTTAAAAGGAAGGGGGTTTTTTCGAGCGCTTCTCTTCTTACCATGGGCCCTTCCCACATTGACATCTGTTCTCGCTTGGCGCTGGATGCTGGGGGATGTAGGCGGGATTGTCAATTACTTACTCATGGGTTTGAAAGTTGTAACACGGCCAGTTGCGTGGCTGGGCGAGCCTTTGTTCGCTAGACTATCGGTTGTTTGTGTAAATATATGGCGAGGCACTCCTTTTTTTGGTATTTCCATACTGGCAGGATTACAGTCGATTTCTCCAGAATTATATGAGGTAGCGAAAATTGATGGAGCTAGCGCATATAAACGTTTTATTCATGTTACTATTCCAGGGGTGCGACCTGTGGTTCTACTGGTAACCTTGATTTCTACTATATGGACATTCGGTGATTTCGCTATTATTTGGCTTATGACTCGTGGAGGCCCAGCAAACACTACCCATGTGTTTTCCACTCTCAGCTATGTAGTTACCTTTCAAAATCTTGATATGGGTAAAGGAATTGCCATTGCATTGACGATAGTTCCCATTTCCATACTTCTAATGACAGCAACCATGAAATATATTTTCCAGAGAGAAGAGAGTACCCAATGAAAACTAGATCGAAGTTCTTTTTTCTATGGTACATCCTTCTCATGTTTTTTATTATTTTTACTATTTTCCCGATCTACTGGATGTTGATTACCGCTTTCAAGTCTTTTCAAGAAATATATCAAGTGATTCCCAAACTTTGGCCTTCAAAGCTCGTGTGGCAAAACTTTCTAGAAATATTTCAAAAATATGAATATGGCCCTGCCCTATGGAACAGCTTTTTGATCTCTATAGTTGTATCCTGCATTACGATCTTCATTTCGATATTCTCGGCTTATGCGGTTGTCCGCCTGCGTTTCAAAGGTAAGCGAGTGATGCCCAAATTGTTTCTTCTTTCTTATTTGATTCCCCAAACAATCTTGTTCATTCCTGTCTATATCTTACTCTCTGAAATGAACCTAACTAATACTATTTGGGGTCTTTTGTTGATTTATCCCACTATGACGATACCGTATGCTACCTGGATCTTGATAACCTATTTTCAAAACCTTCCCGTAGAACTTGAAGAGGCAGCTTTCGTTGATGGGGCTTCTCGATTGCAAACCATCCTATTTATCGTGATTCCTCCCAGTCTTCCATCTATAGTTTCCACGTATATTTTTTCTTTTACAATCTGTTGGTCTGAATATATTTACGCATTAGTGGTAATAAGTAAAAAAACGGAGAGGACAATCACATTGGCTTTATCTAACATGTTGGTTGCAGACATAATTCCATGGGGACCGTTGATGGCTGGTGCTGTCATCGCTGCACTACCAATCATGTTTGTATATGGCATAGCTTCCAAGTACATCGTATCAGGTTTGACGCTAGGATCGGTAAAGGGATGAAAAGGAGGGTAAATTGAAAGTTCTAATAACAGATATGCGTCACAGTTCAAGTATTGAGGAGGAAAAGGTTCTGACTCCCGAGGGAATTGAAGTTGATACAACCTTTTGTGCCAGCGAGGAAGATTTGATCTCCAACGGCAAGACTGCTTTTGCGTTTTTAGTCTCTTATGCAAAAATTACTCAACGTGTTCTAGAGGCTCTCCCCAATCTCAAAGTGATCATCAAGTATGGCATCGGTGTGGATAATATCGATGTGTCTGCGGCTACTGAGTTAGGGAAAATGGTGGTAAACGTGCCAGACTACTGTACCGAAGAAGTTGCTCTCCATGCGCTTGCATTGATTCTCAATGGCGTTCGCATGATTCCTCAGTTCAATAAAATCGTGAAAGAAGGAGGCTGGGAAATCGATCCAGAACCTATCGTTTGTTATAGACTTTCTCAACAGAACTTGGGTCTTGTGGGATTCGGACGTATTGCACGGAAATTAGCTTATTTTATGAAGCCCATGGTAAAGTCTGTTTTATTCTACGATCCTTATATTTCAGAGCAACAATATGAAGCGTCAGGATACCATCGCGTTAGCTCTTCTGAAGATCTATTCTCATCATGTTCTATCGTTTCGTTACACCTACCATTCACGCCACAAACAAAAGAGTTCATAAATATGAAACATTTCGAAAAAGCAGAAAATCTCATCCTTGTTAACACCAGTAGGGGAGGAATCATTCATAAAAAAGACTTGCTTTCAGCTTTAAATTCAAAACATATACTTTTTTGGGGCAGCGATGTTTTTTTTCACGAGCCACCTGATCGAAACGATAAGGTTGAGTTGGAAATTTTGAATCATCCGAAAAGCTTGATTACTCCGCATGTCGCATGGTGCTCTTCTCAAAGCGCTAAGGATGTTCGCCGTATGGCTGCCGAAGAAGCCCTCCGTGTTGCGAAAGGACAACTTCCCCAAAATATCGTAAATATTGAGGTCTTATCCAAATTGTAAAGGGATACTTTTACAAGAATATTAGTTAGCTGTTATCAGCGTTTGCTATGGAAGACCCTTGCAATCTGAGAGAGTCCCTTGTAATAGTGAAATAATTCTTTGTATTGATTGTGGGTTTCCGGAATAGGGGAAACTCTTTTTCCCCCCTTTTGATACTCTTTAACATCGGTTTTCTGCATTACAGAGGAAATGTCTTCGAATGCCATCATGGCGATCAAAGCATCTCCATATGCGGCACTTAAATGGGTATGTACGATTTGATCATACCCAGTGATATCGGAAACGATCTGCATCAATGTAGAATCTGCAGTCAACCCACCTACACTATGGATGATTCGTGGGGGTGACACCTTACTGCAGATGATTTCAAGGATTTCTGCGAGTTCATAGCCAAGGGATTCTTTTGCGGCTTTCCAGAGAGTTGAAGGCGCTGTTGCACCACTCATCCCGTACCACAGTATTTTTGCCTGGGGCACATGAAAAGGTGAACGAGCCCCGTAGGTATAGGGGATCATAAACAATCCTGTGGGAGTTGAAATAGAAGGCTCCTCTTGATCCTCTTCTGGAATTTTGACAATCGATTTAACCCATTCAAGATATCGTCCCCCCGAGGAAGTGGCGCCCCCGATACGATAGGTTCCCTCCAATAAAGAGGCTCCTGTAATAAAACCTGTGATGAACACGTAGGAATCCACTACATAGAGAATGCTCAGGGTGGAGCCATACACCGCGGTAAAATCCCCCGGGAACACGGTTCCTATAGCCATGCTTTCTGCATTGATGTCGCAAGCCCCGACCATCACCGGAATCCCTTCTTTCAATCTTGTTTCTTGGCTGGCCTTTTCAGTGACATATCCTAGAATAGAAAACGGAGGACGTAGGGGGGGGAACTTATCGATAGAAATATCAAGATCCTGTAAAAGATCAACCGGGTATGTTTTATTTTTAAGATCCAGCAATTGCGTTCCCGCTGCAGTGGGGTAATCCCAGGCGACTTTTCCTGTGAGCCAGGAAGTTATGAGATTGTTACTTTCTAAAAAATAACGAGTACGTCTGTATATGTCCTGTTTGTTTTCTTTGAACCAGAGCATCTTTGGAATAGCGGAGTGGGTGGAAAACTTACACCCAACTCTCTGCTCCAAGGCTTGACCCCATTTTTCATTCAATCGATCCACTTGGTCTTGCGCACGGCAATCGATTCCATATAGAACGGCAGGATGTAATGGGTTTAGCGATTCATCTACCGGCGCAAAGGATGCACAAACGGAGCTGATACAAACACTTGTAATAGAGCCCAGGATGGATGGTTCCAATTGGGAGAGGAGGCGTAAAAAACCCCCTCTCCATACAGTGGGAACATCCACTTCATAGTATCCAGGTAATGGATTTGATATGTTCGACGGAGTATGTACTTCGGCGATGATTCGTCCTGCTTCCGTACATACTACTCCTTTCAAAGAAGAGGTTCCGATATCCACTCCCAGATAGCACGGTACCACTGGTAGGCACCTCAAGGAACATTGGTTTTATCGATCAAAGGAGCATCTACATAGATGATTTTTTGGGGAGCGGCTTGTCGGGTATCCACTTTAAGGACTACGATCTTTTCTACCAGCTCAATCGCTTTACGGGCCATTTCTTCGAAGGGCTGAGCAACAGTGGCGGTCATCTGACCACTTTTAATTCTGCGGAAGGTTTCTTCGTTTCCATCCACTCCCGTAATGATCACGTTTTTCAAACCGCGCTCCCGAACGACATCCGAAGCGGCATAGGCTAACTGATCGAATGCACACCAGATTCCTTGAATTTCATCCTTGTACCGGGTTACATACGTTTCCACTGCTGAACGGGTGTCTTCCATGAATCTTTTAGTGGCGGCAACCGTATATTCCGCCAAGACTTTGATTCCCGGATACTCCGAAAGGACCGCATCTAACACTTTGCCCCGGCGGCGAGTGCCGAAATGTTTTTCGAACTTGATTACGATGATATTCCCTTTTCCTCCTAAACTATCCACCAGGTAGGTAGAAATCTTGGAACCCATAACAAAGTTGTCCGAAGTGATGTCGGCTACCACGCCTTCCACATACCCGGAATCGATTGTTATCACGGGGATTCCTGCTTTAAAAGCTTTTTCCAGGGCTGGCTTTATTTCCTGTGGGTGCGACATAGCCATAACGATTGCCTGAACACGCTGCTGAACTAGGTTTTCCAGCTGATTCGCCTGTGTTTCGATCGATCCCGCTGAGTTCAGCATCACGGGTCTCCAATTCTTCTCCTTAGCCAATTTTTCGAATGCGTTCGCTACCCGCGCTTGGGATTCTGCGGAAAAATTCGTGGCTATGAATCCCACCCGTACTTGTTGCGCAGCAACGGGGCCGCTCAGAATTAGGGTTAAGATAAGAAGTCCCAACCCAATCCATCGTTTCTTCATAAATTCCCTCCTCTTCTGCAAATATTTATCCTTTCCCCTCTCTTTTCGAGTATAGGGAAGCGATTACCACGGATAGAATCATGATGATTCCTTTCACGATATCCTGTACATAGTATTGAGCCCCTAACAGGGTGAGACCGTTGTTTAAAATCCCGATGATCAGCGCTCCCACAAAGGTACCTATCGGTGTGGATTTACCTAGTGTAAAAACGGTTTGTCCTAGTAAAACGATGGCAAAACCTTCCATCAAAAATCCAGCCGCTCCTTCTGGATTCGCCGCTCCGAGTCTTGCCGTCAGTAAAATTCCGGTAAAAGCAGCGGAAACTCCGCAGATAACCATCCCTAGTAGTTTATAGAATGCTATCGGAACTCCCGATAGATAGGCAGCTAGGGGATTCCCTCCTGTTGCTTGCATGTATATACCGACTACTGTCTTTGTAACGAGAATGTGAGCCGCTACTAGGACTAACAGCATGATAAGTACCAAGAAAGGAATCCCTAGGATCGTTCCTCGGCCTAAATATAAAAAACCCTCCGGCATGTTTCCATAGAATGAAACGCCCTTCGTATAGAGATACACTAGGCCGCTAGCGATAATTCCTGTAGATAGGGTAGTGATTAAGGAAGATATTCCTATTCGAGTGATGAAGAATCCATTGAGCAGACCAAATCCCGCCCCTACGAGAAGAGTGAGAAGAATCGACCATCCATAAGGGACGTTCCGAATGATGAGCCCAGCTACCATCACACTCGCCAGGCTGGCCACATTGGCAAAAGAAAGATCCAATTCTCCTACGATCAAAACCATGGTGAACCCTTCGGCTATAATCAGCAAGAGTGCAATTTGCCTAAGGATATTCATAAGGTTCTCTGGATCCACAAACCCGGGGATAAATAGGGAAAAACTCAGGAAGAGAAGGATTAAAGCCAGTATGGTGCCGTACCGGGTTAATAGGCCAAGATTTTCCTTAAAATGCATGGATTCCCTCACTTGCTTCTTTTCCGTGCATAGCACGAAGTATTTTTTCCATATCAAAAGGGCGTTGGAACTCGTCCACGATGGTGGATGCACACATCACATAGATGCGATCCGAAATTGCCGTAAGCTCCCGCAAATCCGAACTGATAAACCAAATCCCGGCTCCCTTAGAAGCCAGATCCCCCATGATGGTGTAAATCTCGCTCTTCGTTTCCACATCGATTCCTTGTGTTGGTTCATCGAAGATCCAGAGAACCGCATCCTTCTCTAACCATTTCCCTAAAGAAACCTTTTGCTGATTGCCTCCGCTGAGCTTTGTGATTCGTTGCTTTGGAGAAACCAGCCTGATAGAGAAGGCTTGAATGATCCGTGAAACCAGTTCTTCGATTTTTCTCTGTTGTTTGAATCCGTACACACTCACTTCTCGCATATTGGGAAGTGTCAGATTCTCTTCTACCGAAAAGGTGCCAATGATTCCCTCTTCCCTTCGATTTTCAGGGATCATCACTATCCCATTCTTAATTGCATTTCGAACCGATCCAATTTTAATAGGTTTTCCTTTCAAGAACAGGGCTCCTTCATCATAAGGATGGCCGGTAAAAATTGCTTTGGCCAACTCTGTTCTTCCAGATCCTACGAGCCCGGCAAATCCTACAATTTCTCCGCCCTTGATATGAAAGCTTATATGGGTTAGATGGAAATCCATACAGGTGTAGTTCTCTACTCGAAACACTTCCGAACCTACAGGTATGAAACGTTTTGGATACTGGTGTTCCAGGTCTTTTGCAATCATGTGTCGAATCAAGGTAGCCTGTGTCAATGAAGAAGCATCGTTTGTAGCTACCTTTTTACCATTCCTGAACACGGTTATTCGATCACATAGGGATAATACTTCCTGTAGATTATGAGAAATATAGATAACAGATACACCCTCTGTCTTCAGGGATCGGATCAATCGGAATAGAGCTTCTGCTTCTTTCACCGAAAGGGAGGCGGTCGGTTCATCAAATATCAACACCGGTGGTTTTCTAAAAAGTACTTTAAGAATGGTGATCAGTTCCTGTTTCCCTGAACTCAACTCTCGTACGGGCACATCCAATTCAACAGGTAGGTCAAACCTTTTTACGAACTCTTTTCCTAATCTATATATTTGTTTCTGTTGAACGAAGCCGAGTTTTGAAACTTCCTGCCCTAAAAAAAGGTTCTGTGCCCCTGTAAATGTAGGCACCAACTCGCGTTCCTGATGTACCACTCCTATTAACCCATGAGCGTCTTTTGGTGAGGAAAAGGATACACTCTTCCCATCGATGAAAATCTTTCCCTCCGTAGGCGGATACACTCCGGATAAAATTTTTACAAAGGTGGATTTCCCTGCTCCATTTTCTCCTACAATCCCATGGATTTCTCCTTTTTGTAATTCAAAATCCACATGATCCAGAGCTCGAACTCCCGGAAAATCTTTGGTGATTCCTTCCGTTTTCAGGATTTCCATCGCGTCTCACCCTTTTCGTAGAGAAAGAACTTTATTCATGAATATGGAAGCCCGTATGGGATCGATGGAAGCGAATGTATCACCGTTGTATTTCAAGCTGGTTCCCACAATGAAGGCATCTCCCTTTGGAAAAAGTTTCTCTATATTGTGTATAGAAACCCCTGTTCCAATGACTACAGGGACCTCATTGGAAGCTGCCCGCAAGGCCTCCTCGATTTCTTCCTCAGGAACTTCGCTCCCTGCCGTGCTCCCAGCTAAAGAGATCGCATCTGCCAATCCGAACTTGATTGCCCCCCTTGCGATATCATAGATGGTACGATTTCCCAGAGGAGCTGTATGGCCAGAAACATTGGCCAGGATTCTTATCGAACTATCGATAGAAGCTTTATAACGTTGAAGCGCTCCCGCATTCGGGTTTACGATTCCCCAATCCGAGGCAAATACCCATGAAAGGAATATTCGCACAAAAGTGGCTCCTGTTGCGGATCCTACGGCAATCGCTGCTTCGGGATCGGCTAGTACGGATACTCCAAATGGTTTTTTAAATTCTAGACTGATTGAGCTGATCAGCTCTGTCATGTAAGCTACGGTATGTTTTTCTACTTGAGAGAGGTAAGGCCGGTCACCCTCGTTGCTGAACATAAGTCCATCAAACCCCGCTCGAACCAGTGCCTCTGCATCCCTATAAGCATGATCCCTGATTTTCCCGATTCCCCCTGCACGATCATACAGGGGCGAACCAGGCAAAGGGAGAAAGTGGACCATCCCTAATACCGGTTTTTCTACGCCGAACAGTTGTTTGAGTAAATCTGTTTTTCCCATACTTTGTGCTCCCATAATTATGTTTTTGCTATGGTATTAAACTCAAGCAAGTCTCGAAATCCGAAACTAAAACATCCACCATCCCCATCCGAAGCGCTGTCTTTAATGAACGGACTTTAGCGTTTCCTCCCGATATACAAATTTTTGTGGGGACTGAACGAAGCAGTTCCAAGGGAATAGAGACAAGTCTGTCCACCAAATAACCAGGTACTTCCGTGCCTTTTTCATTGATAAAATGACCCAGAATGTCACCCACTGCACCATCTTTAGATGCATCTATCAGGAGATCTTCGAACGCTGCCAACTGGGGGTATTTTTCAATACTCGGTTCTGGACCTGTGGAAAAAATTACCATATCCAAATGCTTCCAAAACTCTAAAGTCGAGTTAACTGCCTTTTCCTGTAGATATAGCTGTCTGGCCTTTTTACTTCCCGTAATGGCAGGACAGAAGAGCAATCTGTACTGGCAATGCAATAGTTCTGCCATGGTAACTACAAGGTTATTCGCTTCATAGGCTACTCCCCCCAAACCCCATCCACCCAATAAAGGAACTAGAGTGACTTCTGGAAATCGTGCGAAAGGATTCAAGGACTCGATAAACTCTAAAACCGTGCCTCCAGCTCCGATTCCAATGTAGGAGTTCAATTGAATAATTTTTAGAAAGATATCGGTACCTGCTTTCCCCAAGAGTTTTTTTAGGTACTGCTGTTCTTTTGGAGCTGGGGTGGCTATGATAACCACTTCTTTCAATGAGTACGTTTGCTTTAAAGTTTCCGTGATTTCTTGATAATTTTTATCTATGTCACAAATGATTACCCGTACAATTTCGTCCCGTACTGCTTGGGTTAAAATTCTAGAGACAGAGGATACCGATATGCCCAGCTCTTTAGCGATTAAATGCTGAGGGAATTTTTTATAGAAATAGAGCTCTGCCGTTTTTAGGATCAACCCCTTAGGATACATAAAGATTCCTACTGAAAAAGACTGCAAATATTTTCTTCAAATATTTGCATATCTATTCTTATTATCCCATGGGGATTCGGAGTCGTCAAGAATTTTTTAAATGGGAAGAATCACTTTGTATGGCAGTCTTCTGGAAAAATAAGAAATTCCAAGTTCTCCCGTATACCGTAGTGATCTCCCAGCTCGTGGTAGTCTACACTACTTCTAGAATTCCAGTCCCACATGATGATACCATCCTTGATAGTCATTTCACAAAAGAGCCGTTGCTTGGCAGCGATTCGTCCATCAAAACTATCTGATAACCAAAAGTTACCCTCCATAAGCTTCCAAACGGATAGATCTGCAACGGTTCCAGGTGTCAAGTGACCTAATTCGGGATGTCCGATGTAACGTGCGGGATCACACGTGGATCTCCTTATAACATCAGGCAAACTCATTCCTAATGCCAGCATTTTTGATAGTGTGGTAGGCATGTCTATCATGTGCAAGTTCATGCTCAACACGTGGAGATCTGTGGAAATCGTATCCAATGGAAAATTTTGCTGCAAAGCTGGAACCGCATTTCGAAATAGAAAACTTCCTGCACCGTGTCCTAAATCGAATAGGACTCCCCGATCATGGGCTTCAAAGAAAAAATCATACACTTTACCTTGCTTGTTGATCACAGGTACGGGTCCCCGTAAACAATGGGTACTGAAATCGCCTTTGCGTAGTTTCTTGCCCACCAATTCCCAGTAGGGTCTTTCCTTTCGAAAATACCCGAAGTCCACCATGATAGGAAGATTGGTTTCGTTGCCCGCTTCTATGGCTTTGTCTACAGAGTACCAGTCTGGCTTTTGGTAATGGGCAGTTTTTATACCTACTATGAGATCCCTGTTTTTTTCGACCATTCGCACAGTATTTTTTACATCGAAGAACTCCGGATCCTGTTCCAGTGCATCTGTAATCATTCCGTACGATGCGATGTTTAGAAAAGCGAAAACTCGAGTTTTTACCCTCTCTATGACGGTTGAGCGAAATTGTAGAAAGTTTTTCCATCCTGAAGATCCTGCGTCAACCATCGTTGTGACGCCGGTGCGGAAACTGAAACAATCGGGATACACACTGTAATCCCCCGCCCATGCTTCTGGAATATTGGCAGACGCAAAGAGATGGGTATGAATGTCCACTAATCCAGGGGTCACGATCAAACCAGAAAGATCGATGGTTTTACACTCTGATTTTTCGAGATTGTCGCCTATAGCAGCGATTTTCCCATCCTGGATCACTATATCTTGAATAGCATCAATACCATTCAATGGATCTATCACGTGACCGCCTTTCAGAAGTACGGAGTTTTCAGTGGGTTTCGATTTCATGCGTTAGTTCCTTTTGTTATTCAATCTCGAAGATTACTTCAATTTCTACAGGAATATTACCGGGTAGCTCATTCGTTCCGATGGCAGAACGAGCATGTTGACCTTTTTCACCAAATACGTCGATAAGGAGCTGGGATCCTGCGTTTATCACTAAGGGCTGCTGATTGAAGTTCTGTGCACTGGCTACAAACCCTAGAACTTTCACTACGTTTTTCACTCGATTCAAATTCCCGATGGCCTTTTCTAACACACTGAGAGTATTCAAGATGCAATATTTTGCAGCTTCCTGCCCTTGTTCCAGGCTTAGTTCCTTCCCGACTTTTCCTGTGAAAGCGGGTTTCCCTTCAACTATGGGTCCTTGGCCAGAGGTGAACACAAGGTTCCCTACTCGCTTCGCCGGAACGTATTTCCCTCCCACAGGAGGAGGCGAGGGAATGCGAAGACCTAGTTTTTTCAAGTTTTCATACACATCCATAATCAACCTCCTACAAAGTTAGTTATACTGTCAATTTTCTTCGCCTAGCTACTATCTCCCATCTTTCCGTGATGTTTCCTGAAGCATCTACAACGGCTGCTTCATCATATAAAGCGCAGGTAGGACATATATGTGTGGGTAGCACGTACATGTATTCCCCGATTTCTGGGATGCTTCCTGTTCCACTTTCGAAAACCCAATGCTCTTCGTTTTGAAATACAGAGCGGGAAGATTCCCAATTAAGAATTTTCCCCCGTTCTTCTTTTGGATCTGAGGCAATTCCCTTGTATCCGAGATCCAACGTGAATAAGGAGTGGGTTCGATATCCTCCTATCACTCTGGAGAAGACGAGAGCTGCTGGAACGAAATCTAATTCTTTGTATTGGTTCAAGTAGTTCCAATCTTGGAGAAAACAAGTACCCGGGGATACTTCCACCTCTGGATATTTCGCATATACGGGAAATGAAGGAGTACCTCCTAATACGAGAGAAAACTCTTTCGAATGAAAAGGTTTCAGGGACTGTACCATGGTCTTGAGATGGGTATAGATCTTATTTCCCTCTATTTCTCGTTTTTCTAGATCAGGATCGTGGTTGTGTCCGTCGTAACAATGAAACCCTTTTATCTGTACATACTTCAACTCTTTTACATAGTTGTAGAAATCTATCACTTCGCTACCCAGGGGCACTCCCGTACGGTGTAAACCAGGATCTATATCGATATACAGTTCTGCTTGAAGGTGTTTCGATTCTGCTAAACGAGACACCTCAGTAGCTATCTTTTTGTCATCCAGAACCATACTGAATAGAGTATGAGGATATCGTTCCTTTAGATGAAAGAACCGGATGATGTTTGGACCTATGAGGGGATACGCAATCAGGACGTCCTGGACGTTGCATTGGGCGAGCATTTCTGCTTCGGCAATAGTGGCGCATTTGAATTTATCTATACCTTTAGCCTGGCATAATTGTACGATTTGTTTTGTCTTGTGGGTTTTTACATGCGGCCTCAACCGAGCGGAATTTCCTGCAATAACGATCGACTTTTCGATGTTCTGTAGGATCTTTTCTTTATAGAAAACAAGTTGAGGGGAAAACAGGTCTTCTGTGTGTTGTATGAAATAGCTCTTATCCATATATGCTTCCTTATGACTATAGTTCTTTAATTTGTGATGTCGGAGTAGGATTTTTCTGTGAACGGATTTCCTCTAAATACGAATATAAAGAATATTTTGAAATATCGTAGAACTTCGCTATTTTATCTCCTGATTTCTTTATCAAGAAAGCTCCTTTCTCGTCTAGATATCTGATTGCCTCTATCTTGTCATTCTTTGTCATGTAGGCCAATGGTTTCCCAATATGTCTGACCGATTCCTCAATGAGCTTTTGTAACAGTTCATTCACGTCGTTCGCGAAGTATTCTTCCACTTCAGGGACTCCCTCCTTATGGTATTGATCTGTGAAATAATTCAATGATTTTTCTGCAAGGATGAAATCGGTAATATCGAAATTGATACATAGGGCCCCAATCACTTTTCCAGCGCTATTACGAATGTATAACGTGGAAGACCGGAGGATTCTATTTCCCTTTGTACGAGTAAAATAATTGTATTTATTACCATCGTTCTCTACACCGCGAAGTACTTGTAAGCCTAGGTTTGTTCCACAATCTCCAACTTTTCGACCTGTCACGTGACCGTTTTCGATGGCAACAATCGTATGATCATACGGTTGGTTTTTCAAATCATGCAGGACAATTTCGCAATTCGGCCCAAACTGAGCAGACAATGTTTTTAATAATGTTCTGAAGAAAGGTTCCTCATCTCGGATATCTTCCATAAAATGGATTATAACCGGAAAAGAGATGAAAGATCAAGAAAAAATGTTAGATCAAAAAAATATTTTTCTTGACTAACAAAAATTTATCTCTCTATAATGAAAAGAGAGGATTATCTCCTCGAATGCTGACCCTTAAGGAGGCGTATCATGAGAAAATCAAACAGTGTGATGGTGGTTATTGCCCTCTGCGCATGGGCTTTGAGCACAGCCCTATACGCAGGTGGCACAAAAGAAACAAAAAAAACTGAGGCAAAAGCAACGGAAACGGCTGCACCTAAACAGTTGCGATACGCAACGATAGCCGAGCCACCGAGCCTCGATCAGCAAGTAATCACCTCTGATCAAGCTACTACTATTGCTCAACATGTGTTTGAAGGACTTTATACGTTCAATTCCAAGTATGATCCCGTGCCCCTTTTGGTTGAAAGTGAAACCATAGCACAGGATGGGAAAGTGATTACATTGAATTTACGGCAGGGTGTGAAGTTCCATAATGGAAAGGAAATGACCTCAGAGGATGTGTATGCTTCTCTACAAAGGTGGGGGAAGTTTGGAGTTAGGGGCCCTGTACTGTTCAATCATGTCAATCAAGTAAAGGTGCTATCCAAGTACTCGATTCAAATAGAATTCAAAGAGCCTTTTGCACCATGGAAGTCCCTTTTGGCTTTTATCAATGGCGGTGCGGTTATCTATCCAAAAGAAGTGGTGGAAAATGCAACTAAGCAGCCTATACCTGAAAATCAATATATTGGAACGGGTCCCTATAAATTCGTCGAGAGAAATCCTGGTAGGTACATAATGCTGGAAAAATTTGCCAACTATCAGTCTAGAAAAGAGGATCCCGATGGGTATGGGGGAAAGAGAGTCGCCTTGATCGATAAGCTGTATTTCATTCCGGTTCCTGATGTAGCGACAAGGGTAAACGGAGTTAAAGCAGGAGACTATGATTATGCCGAACAAATATCCGGAGATCTCTATGAAATGTATTCAAAGGATAGTACTGTTCGAACCCTCCTGAATGAAGGCGTCATTATGCCTCTCATGTTCTTCAATTCAAAAGAGGGAATTTTCAAGAACAATTTTAAGCTCCGACAAGCCATCCTGGCATGTTTGGATATGGATGCTGCTTTACAGACGGCTGTAGGGCCTCAAAACCTTTGGGCTTCCAATGGTTCCATAATGCCCAAGAGCACCTCTTGGTATACCATTGATGGGACTGACCTATACAACAAAAAAAATCCAAGCCTTGCTAAAAGCCTCGCTGCTGAAGCTGGATACAAGGGTGAAAAAATTACGTTCATGGTTTCTTCCGCATACAAGATCCATGCCGATATTGGAATGGTCTTTTCAAAGACTCTACGGGATGCAGGTTTCAATATCGATCTGCAGGTATACGATTGGGCGACGCTGGTATCGAAACGAGGGGATTCTAAGCAGTGGGATATGTTCTTCACTCATCATGGATTTATTCCGGATCCTATTCTGTTTACATTCATGAGCGAGGCGTATCCTGGATGGTGGAACACTCCAGAAAAGGCAAAGCTGACAGAAGAGTTTACAGTAACAATGGATCCTAAAAAGCGTCTGGAAGTTTGGAAAAAGATCCAATCCCTGATCTATCAGCAAATCCCCATAGTGAAAGTAGGAGATGTATATAATTTTGATGTATATACTCCTAGATTGAAAGGGCTGGGGACTACTCAACTAATTTGGCCCAAGTTTTGGGGATGTTCCCTCGAATGATGTGAAAGAAAAGGTGATATGCCCGGTAGTAAACGCTACCGGGCATTCCATTAGCCACCAGGAACCCTATGCTTAGATATGTTCTGAAGCGTCTTTTGTCGATGATTCCTTCTCTATTTATAGTTTCCATCATCGTGTTTTTATTCATTCATTTCATTCCAGGTGATCCGGCTGAGATTCTTCTGGGTGATATGGCTACACCCGATCAGGTCCAACAGCTTCGACAAGAAATGGGGTTGGATAAGCCCTTATACATACAATATTGGTTGTGGTTGAGAAACGCGTTCAGGGGGAATCTGGGTAACTCGATTTTTTTCCATCAACCGGTACTGAGTGTGATCTTTAGCAGAGCAGAAACGAGTATACTCCTTGCTTCAATGACTTTTATCCTGATTCTTGCTATTGGGATCCCTGTGGGGTACATCTCGGCTACTCGATATGGAAGCAAGTTAGATCAATTCATTTCGAGTGCATCTATGGCCTTTGCATCGATTCCTACGTTTTGGTTAGGATTGAACTTAATGATCTTTTTTGCTGTATATCTGAAATTGTTCCCTAGTTCTGGATTCCCCTCAATTCTAAAAGAGGGCAAATTATCCAATTTGATCTATCTAGTGCTACCTAGCATTACACTCTCGGCTCCCAACTCTGCCCTGGTAATTCGGATCACTCGAGCCAGTATGTTGGATGTGATGAAAGAAGACTATGTTCGAACCGCAAGAGCCAAAGGACTTCCGGAACTTTGGGTTAATGTGAAACACGTATTTCGAAATTCTTTGAATGCAGTAATTTCTACCTTAGGGTTTACCTTCGCTACACTAATCTCGGGCACTGTGGTTACAGAAACTGTATTCTCCCTGCCAGGAATCGGCAGACTGGTGGTGGATTCCATCCTGAGGAGGGATTACCCTGTGATTCAGGGGATAATCCTCACTATAGCAGTGGTATACATGATCATCAATCTATTCGTAGATATATTGAATGCATGGTTAGATCCCCGAATCAGAACCGGAGCGGGAGGCTCCGTATGAAAGAATTTCTAACTGTCTTCCTTTACAGAAAAGTTACGTTGTTGGCGACCGTATTCATTGCTCTTATTATATTCTTTGGTGTGTTTGCACCGATCATTTCACCGTACGACCCTTTCGAGATGCGTTCATCCGATCGACTGCAGTCGGTTTCCTCCAGACATATGTTGGGAACGGATAATTTCGGAAGGGACATCTTCAGCAGGATTATTTTCGGAGCACGAACCAGCCTTGCATCTTCTTTTGGGGTAGTCCTTTTTTCCCTCTCCATCGGAATACTGGTTGGGTTATTGTCTGGGTATTATAAAAAGCTGGAAACTTTTCTGATGAGAGTCATTGACGTGATGATGGCATTTCCTCCTTTACTGGTAGCGCTTGTCCTTATGAGCATCTTCGGGAGGAGTTTGATCAATGTGATACTTGCGGTAGGCATTTCCTACCTAACGCGAACGACTCGCATTGTGTATGGACTTACCCTGAAAATAAAGGAAGAAACGTTTATTGAAGCTTTTCGATCCTGCGGTGCAGGGAATTTGAGATTGATATTCGTGCACATACTGCCGAATATCATTTCCCCTGTCATCGTGCAGGGAACATTTACTTTTGCCTTTTCACTGTTGGACATGGCTGCGTTGGATTTCTTAGGAGTGGGCTTGCCACCGGAAATACCAAGTTGGGGAAATATGCTTTCTGAAGGTAGTATTTATCTGGTGCGTGCTCCTTGGTTGCTGGTATTTCCAGGTCTTTTCATCGTCTTCACAGTTCTTTCATTCAATTTGATGGGAGATACACTACGGGATCAAATGGATCCTAGATTCAGACACGATATTCAAGGTATTTAAATATGAACGGCGAGGCGTTACTACAAGTTGATCGATTGTGCACATATTTCAAAACCCGAAGTGGCTATGTTCGATCGGTAGATGATATTTCTTTCAATGTGAATAGAAAAGAGATACTGGGAATCGTGGGGGAGTCGGGAAGTGGGAAGTCTGTCACAGCCTATTCCATCCTTAAGATTCTACCCAAGCCGCAAGGAAAGATTGTTTCGGGAAGTATCTTTTATAACCATCGCAATTTGGTGGAATTATCGGAAAACGAAATGCGAGAGATTCGGGGAAATGAAATCTCGATGATATTCCAGGAACCAATGACTTCCTTAAATCCGGTTTACACCATAAAAGATCAAATATGCGAAGCGATTCTAGTACACACAAAGGTATCGAAAAAGGAAGCCGACACCCGTGTAGTAGAGCTACTTGCTAGAGTCGGTATTCCAGATGCGGAAAGACGTGCGAAAAGCTATCCACATGAACTTTCTGGGGGAATGCGTCAACGAGTCATGATCGCCATGGCGTTATCTTGTAATCCCCAATTACTCATTGCGGACGAACCTACTACAGCATTGGATGTAACGATTCAAGCTCAAATTCTCGACCTTATTATTTCATTACAGAAAGATATTGGAATGTCTGTAGTGCTGATCACACATGATTTAGGTGTGATAGCAGAAGCTACAGAAAGGGTCATTGTCATGTATGCGGGGAAGATTCTGGAATCCGCACGCACTTCCGAGTTGTTTGAGTACCCTCTCCATCCGTATACCAGAGGCCTATTGGATTCCATTCCTTCCATTAACAAAGACAAGAAGCGATTGTATTCGATACCAGGTATGGTTCCTAGTGCAACTGCTTGGCCAAAGGGATGCAGGTTCCATAATCGATGTACCCATGCGGATGATATTTGCAGAAACAACCCTCCTCCTTTGGAAGAAGTACGAGGGGATCATTGGGTAAGTTGTTGGAAGTGGGAGAAGTTGTAAAATGCGTCAGGTAACGTTACAGGTGGAGAAACTGACGAAGGAGTTTCATATTCGAACAGATCCTTTTTCACTTCGGCCACGGAGTGTTCATGCAGTGAACGGTATCAGTTTCACTGTATTGCAGGGAGAAACATTAGGCTTGGTGGGGGAGTCAGGTTGTGGAAAGACCACAACGGGGCGGATGATTCTAGGCCTGATTCCTCCTAGTTCCGGCAAGATATATTTTAAAGGTATTGAATTGACCAGTCTGAAAAGAAGGGAGTTCTTGAAAATCAGGAAACAGATTCAAATGATTTTCCAGGATCCCTATGCGTCCTTGAATCCACGATTAACAGTTGCAAATAACATTGGCGAGCCTTTGGTAGTTCATGGGCTTGTCCATTCCCGTAAAGAAAAATTGGAGAGAGTTAAAGAATTACTTGCTCAGGTTGGTCTGGATACAGAATATCATAAGCGATATCCGTTTGAGTTTTCAGGGGGCCAACGCCAAAGAATTGGAATTGCAAGAGCGTTAGCAGTCCAGCCGGATTTGATTATTGCAGATGAACCGGTATCTGCCCTGGATGTTTCTTTACAGGCACAGGTTATCAATCTTCTAGAGGATCTGAAAGAAAAACACTCTTTGACCTATATTTTCATTGCTCATGATTTGAGTGTCATAAAACACATTAGCGATAGGGTTGCAGTCATGTATCTAGGGTACCTGATGGAAACAGGGCTGAAGGATGACCTTTTTCGAAACCCTCTCCATCCATATACAAAAGCCTTACTTTCTGCCGTTCCTGTTCCTGATCCCAATCGAAAGCGTACAAGGATCCTTCTTCCGGGAGATATCCCCAGCCCGCTGAATCCCCCAACCGGTTGTGTATTCCATACCAGATGCCCCAACGTTCGAGCGGTATGTAGACATGAAGCTCCTTTCCCTAAAGAAGTAGAAACTGGGCATATCGTGTATTGCCACTTGTATCTTTAACTAATAGACCTATAGAAAAATTCTTTAATTCGATTCACAAGGATTTCGGCCTCATTCGGTTCTACTACTTGAGGATTCAAAATGATGGAATCTTTTTTTTCTTCCACTAAAATGGGTTGCTCCTGTTGTGAAAGCCAGGTACACAATTGCGAGACGGAAGCTTTTGGGGAGGAGACTTGTATTCTGACTTTGGGTATGATGATAGGATGAATGCCTGGTTGTGTAGGAACATACGGTTCAGCGTGCAGATCTTCGATGTTATTTAACTCCTCCAGCCAGTAGTTTTGAATGCCTTTCCAAAGTGAAAATCTTTGTTCCTCATCTTCTTCCAGATAACATTCCAGTGCAACGGTGAAGCCTACAATTGCCTCTTTAGTTACTTTCATGGGTCTTCCTATTCCGTAATGAGGACATCCATTCAGCCGAGCAGCATCTACCAATGCTTTATGTCCTATGAGGAGACCTGAAGACTGGGGGCCTCGTATTTCTTTACCGCCACTAAAAATGACGAGGTCAGCGCCCTTGTGGTGCAATTCCCATAGGTTCTTTTTAGGGGGTAGTTCAGCAGCCGCATCCACAATGACAGGTTTGTTATACTTGTGGGCGATACGGATGGTTTCGTCCAATGTCAAAGAAGCCTCTAACATCTCGGATTGTAATACAAAGAATATAGCAGCAGTTCTAGGAGTGATCGCTCTTTCTAAATCGAATGGATGTGTTCGAATCGCGTCTCCAATCTCTACGAAAGTTGCCCCCGCTGTAATCACAGCCTGATCGTAGGGATTACGATGGCAGCGCTGGATGACAATTTCGTTCATTTCAGGTTTGTAGTGAGGTAATTTCGTGCGGTAGTATGGATCGGATCCTATTATACAGGCTGCGGTTGAAATGACGATCCCTGCCGATGCACCTGCTGTTACAAGAGCTCCTTCCACGTTCAATAAATTCGCAATATATGAACCTGACTCTTGCAATAACGTATCTATATCCAGGAACAATGTACTGGCCTCTGCCATGGCTTCAACTGCCTTGGGAAACATCCTCGATCCGCCATACTTTGTCATCGTACCTGCAGCATTAATCACTGGGCGAAGCTTTAAACTCATTTGACACCTCGTTAATTCCAAGGAATTGCTCAGTCCCCAAACAATTCCCGTAATTTGGTTAGGCTTGTTCGGCAGGCTGCCTCAGGGTCCATGATGTATTTCGTCCCTAATTCGACGGATAGGTATCCCTTGTAGTGAATGGTATCCAGCGCGTCTCGGAATCGATGAAAGTCGATGGTTCCTTCCCCAAGGTTTAAATGTGCGTCTGCGTCTCCAGAGTTGTCGTCGATATGTATATGGAGGGGATACCCGCTCGCCAGGACAAGTGCCTGAGACAGGTCCTCGCCGTTCACGTGACAGTGCCCGGTGTCTAATAAAATCCCTAGAAAAGGATTGTCGATTTCTGTCAAGATTTCGACGCAATCTTGGATCGTTTTGATGAGGTTCGATTCAAACCTGTGGGCAGGTTCAATGAGCAATTTGAGACCGAAGGATTCGTTTATGCGGCAGATGTCTTTAAGGCTTTGAACAAGTTTCCTGTGACCCTGTTTCAAGTCCAGATCCCAGGGGACCATTCCCGGGCATAGGCTGACGGAGGGGGATCCTAACATGAAGGCATTGCGCAACGCAGAGGCTATGTAGCCAACCGAGTCTTGCCGAACTCGCTCGTTCTCGGAGCAGAGGAGGGTAGGGTATCGAAATTGAGCGGGGATGAAGTTGCATACCTCGAGTCCAGAGTCCCGGATCAGGGATTTCAGCTTTGCCGAGTCTTCCAGCAGGTCGTCCCGATAGGCATGGGGACGCCCTCCCCAAATCTCGATTCCATCGTATCCAATGGAAGATAGGTTCTTTATCGCATACTCCAACGTGAAATTGAAGTACACCGCTGAGCTCTGAGCGAACTTGAATCGATGGTTCATTCGAACTTCTCCCCATATTCTTTTTGGATCCTGAGATTCAGGAACTCCCTCTTGCCTGGTTCTTTCGCAGTCATGCAGTACACGTACTGGATCCCATGCAGGGGAGACCCCACATTGGGATGGTATCCCCCTGGAATGCTTACCGCATCTCCCTCTTGTACGACCATGGAAATCCCTTGTTGCGAAAGTTCTTCATACACCAGCTGAATGCCGAACCCTTTCCCCATCCCGAAATACACGTAGATTTCTTCCCTTTCCCTGCCATGTTCGTGGGGAGGCCAGGCTGTCCACCCTCCAGGACTTCCTTGGCAGAAGCCGAGCATCAGTCGGGAACAGGGGAAATCATCCCCCACCGCATGCCAGACGTGTCGAAAAGTTCCCAACTGATTATTGCCGTAGGTTTTATGCTTCAAAGGATCCTGGTCTATTTCGTGAAACCGTATGTGGGCAAAGGAGGCTCCCAGTTCAGAGGGGGCTTGAAATCGCATCGCTACCCCAGATCCAGAAAGAATGGCCCTTGAGTGGGGGGGGAGGAAGAGAATATCCCGAAGAGAAAGATCCCCCTCTCGATGGCTACGGTCGAATAGGGTCGTATGGTATCGAATGCTACCTTCCAACACAACCAAGGCTATTTCTGATTCTTCTGCACGTATTTCACCCAAGGTGTTCCCCGATACTTCGAGCCGCTGGAGGGAGGTAAACTGTAGTCCCAACTCTGGGGGAGTTTTTAGAGTGACGAGATCGGAAGAAGCGTATTTTTTAACGATCATGGAGGGGCCTCATGCAAGTGCGATTGCTCAATATAAATCTACCTCTATTCGCCTACCTGGAGAATAAGAGTCTGGGAAAGGTCATCGTAATAGGCTCTATGTAAGTGACGAGCAGAAGAACGATGAGCATGGGAAATATGAACAGTAGAAGCGGTTTGATCACTTTAGTCATGGTGGTCTGCCCCAGGCTCAACCCAACGAATAGAACCGCACCTACCGGGGGTGTCACCAACCCGATACAGAGATTCACCAGGATCATGATGCCGAAATGTACGGGATCCATCCCTAATTTGAGAGCAATCGGTAGCAGGATGGGTGTAAAAATCAAGATTGCGGGAGACATATCCATGAACATTCCCACGATAAGAAGCATGATATTGATGATCAGAAGCAGAAGATATTTATTTTGAGTAATGGACAGTAAAAAATCGGTAATAGCCTGCGGCACCCGTTCTACTGCCATAACATAGGAAAAGGCAGTGGATGTAGCGATCAAGAATATCACGATTGCGGTGGTCTGTATGGTTTTGAGCATCACCTCCGGCAGATCTTTCGGTTTCAGATCCTTATACACGAAAACGGTCAGGAACAGGGCATAGACGACCCCGAATACCGCCGCTTCTGTTGCCGTGAATACTCCGCCAAGAATCCCACCCACTATCACTACCACGATTACAAGACTCAAACCCGCATCACGAACAGTGCGTACGATTTCCTTTAGAGAAGGCCTGGGATGTCTGGGGTAACCCCTTCGAACCGATACGATGAATCCTACAATCATGAGACCAATCCCAACCATCACTCCCGGTATGAATCCCGCTGCAAAGAGTTGGGCGATGGAGACTCCGCCAGCCACGAAGGAGTAAAGAATCATGGGGTTGCTGGGAGGAATGATCAACCCTATGGTGGACGAGGTAATGGTAACCGCTACGGTGAAATTCTTCTCGTACCCTTCTTCGTTCATCATGGGTATCAGGATAGCTCCGATGGAAGAGGTATCAGCTACGGCGGAACCGGAAATCCCTGCAAAGAACATGCTGGCCAATACATTGACTGCAGCGAGGCCTCCCTGTATTTGCCCAATAAGGATGTTTGCAAAGTCTACGATTCGGCGAGCTATCCCCCCCCTTTCCATGACATTTCCCATGAAAATGAAAAAAGGAATGGCCAACAGCGTGAAACTGTCGACGCCACCGAACATTCGCTGGAATATCACGAAGATAGGAACGTTGGTGAAAAGAATCGCCACTAGAGCGGCGATTCCCACGGAAAAGGCAACGGGGATGCCCATGAACAGGGTGATAATGAAAGTTCCTAAAAGAATGAGACTTACCATCGAGGATCTCCCGGCTATTCCTTTGCAGTTAGGCCTGTTATTTTTGAAGAAAAGAGAAGTTCTAGGCAGGAAAGACTCATCAACACCCCGGCTACAGGAATCATGATATATATATTTGCCATTGGTATGCCCATCTCGGGAATGATCTGGGTCCCCGCAATTTTGATCAAACGCATGCCCTGCACGGTCATCGTAACCGAGAAGATAAAGATCACGCCGACGTTTATTTTCAGAACGATTTGCCGTTTTTTTTCCGGTAACCGATTGATCAGGTTATCCACGCCGATGTGCAATCCTTTCCGAAGGGCAAGGGCACTGCCTAACAGCATAATCCAGGTTTGTCCGTACCGCGCAAGCGGATCGGACCAGGGAATCGAAGCTCCAAAAAAGTAACGACTGATCACGCTTAAAAATAGGACAGTTGTCATCAACCCCAAGATAAGGATCAAGAAAATGGAGACACCTTTATTGATGATATCCATCGCACGGTTTAGCCAGTTCATAACCGATTCCAATAGAGCGGAGGGGTTCCCTCCGCTCCCTGCTCCTTGATTCTATTGTACAGCCTTGATTCTTTCAATCAAATCGCCGAACTTTGCGGACAACTCTTTGTGCAAAGGCATGACTGCCTTTATAAAGGGGGTTTTGTCGGGAATTTCGTTCACTTGAGTGGTTTTTTTCACTATTTCCATCGCTTGTGATTCCTGCCTATTCCATTCCGCTTTGGTGAACTCTTGGGCTTCCTTGGCTGCCTGGGCGAAAGCCTCTTTCTCTTTATCGGAGAGCTTGTTGTAGGCGGCCATCCCCATGAGAAGCATATCGGGAATTTTCATATGCTCGCTCAGAGAGAAATATTTGGCTACTTCGTTATGCTTCATGCTCGCCACGCTGATGGCGCTGTTTTCCGCCCCGTCTATCACTTTTGTCTGCAGGGCATTGTACACTTCCGCATAGGCTGTGGTGGTAGGATTTGCCCCCAAAGCACGCATGGTTTTAAGCATTACTTCACTGCCCATCACACGGATCTTCAACCCCTGCAGATCTTCCGGCTTCGTAATGGGCTTCACGTTGTTGTAGAAGGATCTGGACCCTGCCTCTACCCAGTACAGATGCTTGACCCCGGACTTATCGATTTGATCGATGATTTCCTTTCCAATGGGACCGGTAAGCACTTTCCAGTAATGGTCATGGCTGCGGAAAATGTAGGGAACGTTGAAAACGTCCACCACTGGGACAAAAGCGGCTAAAAATCCTGCGGAAATATGGGTCATTTCGATCGCTCCCGCCTTTACCTGCTCCATCACCTCCCGTTCGCTCCCCAGTACGGAACTGTAGAAGATATCGATCTGTATGGCACCGTTGGTGAGTTCCTGCACCCGTTTGGCGAACAGCTGATACCCTTTGGAGGCGGGGGTGGTGTCCGGATGGTTGGTAGAGAGTCGCATTTTTTTTACTTGTGCGGCACTTTCCGATTTTCCGGAACTGAAAGCCAGTGAGCTACCCAGGACTAGAAGGGCAAGCAGAACAATTGCAGTCCTTTTCATGACTGTATTCCTCCTTTTGTTTTGATAAGTTTATATAGACTTATTGTAGTATAATCGTGTGAGTGAACTCTTGTCAAACATTTTGTAGGGAATAATGAAAAATACTAATTACTTATGAATTATCATGTTATGACAATGATAACGCATGTTCGGCTGTGAAAACGTACCTACCTGATTTTTATTTTATTTGACAATGTTGAAATTCGAAAATAAACTAAGTTTATTGATCCTATTAAGGCCAGCATGATCGATGATGAAAAAACTGTATTTACATGACACCATCAAGGAACAACTCATTCGAAGAATCGAAGGAGGAATCTACCCCTCCGGAGCGTCTTTCCCAGGTACGAAGGAATTGGCGAAGGAATTTTCCACCTCCTCGGTTACCATCGACAAAGCACTCTCCAGTTTGGTGGAAATGGGGTATATCAGTAGAAAGGCTAGAAGAGGAAGCGTAGTCAACCCGAGGGAATACTGGCAGGGTAATAGTACCGGCAGGAGGAATGGTCCTGTTCTGTATAGTTTGATCATGCGGGATTCTCCTTCCCCGTATTTCTGGAAAAATACCATTCGGGGAATCTACGATATGGTTCACACACACGATGCCGAGATCATTTCCTGCTACATCGACGAAAATATTGAAGCCGCCAGGGCGGCCGTCGCAGATTTAAAAAGGAAGGGAGTGGAAGGGGTGATATATGCCCCTGTCAGTATGCCTACGAAAGAGGAGTACTATACATACAATAAAAAGCTCCTGGGGGAGCTTCGGGAACTGAAGCTGCCCTTTATCCTCATCGACCGATACTTGAAGAACGAAAAAGCGAGCTATGTAATCTCAGAGGATTATGAAGCCGCAGTGAAAATTACCGAAGCATTATTCGCTTTAGGGGTAAAAAAACCCATTTGCATAACCCACCTGTTCACTACAGCCTTTGAAGATAGAGTAAATGGTTTCATGGATACTTTAAGAGCGCACGGGTTTAGCCAAGAGGAAGCCCAGGAGAGGGTAATAGATATCGCCCCTGGGAAAATTCTTCTGGATGCGAACGATACAGTAGGGGTATCTAGGGTGTTGAACAGGGCTCCCTTCTTTGATGGGGTTCTTTCTGTCAACGCCATCAATCTATACGCCTTGATCAATACTCTTCATCGGAAAAAACACATTCCCTCCACAATTGAATCGGTGACTCGGCTCAAATTCGTAAATTTCGATGATATTGGATTGCTGAATATCCGGGGATTGGTGATTTCTGCCGTTCAGGAATCCCATAGGATAGGAGAATTGGCAGCCTATATACTGTTGGAATTGCTCCCCAGATGGCCCGATGCAGAGTTCCATGTGGTAAAGGATTATGGATATAAAAAGTATCTGTAAGTAGGGAGTTATGGGATCAAATGAGCGGCCTGCCTTGGTATTGTTACATTAGTGGCGAGACTTATTCAGCCTCATTCTTTGGGGAAGAAGTATCCTCGCTCGCTCTTCTTGAAACATACTGAGGGGTCTTGTTCAATTCATCCCATAGCAGGTATCCACCCAATCCGACGGTTGAAAACAAAAGACCGATGAGTAAAAGACCGAAAGAGGCCAGTCGGGCGCCTTTCTCGAGCACGGCCTTTTTCGGATCTTTGGGATCGTAATACACAGTGACCCTTTTCCCCACCGGATACCGATCCACGATTTCCTGCATTGGGCCTGGACTCCCTGTCCCGTATTCCCCTATAAAGACCTTGTCCCCGATGAACCTGGCTCCCCCTACCTCGTACTCATAGCTGATGCTCGCGTAGTACGAGGCGGGATCGGTCCCGTGTTTCACCCTTGTTACGGTGGATGAAAGGATCTGTCCCTCGGTGGAAGCCCAGAAATAACTGCGGAGAGCTTGATACGCATCGTACCCTCCTTTCACGGTTAGTCCTATGCCACACGCAAGAAAGAGGAGCATCCAGTTACGCTTACGGCTTTGTTTTTTACTGTTTGGTTGTTTAGAATCGAGACCTTTCATGCCTTAAATTATAAACGCGGATTCAAGTTTTTGCATAGCGCATCTTTGATCGAGGTCAGGACCTATTGCTCACAGCCGAACTTCGAAGGGCCGGAACAATGTCGCTACTTTGTCAAACAGTGACTGAGATATATTGATAAGATTGTACAACTCAACTCAGACAGGCTCCTCCAGGATAAAGA
>Ga0123519_10001496_pt1 | contig 40048 bp, 44 predicted proteins | sample YelNatPaOPRAMG02_FD_87396 | JGI IMG/M metagenome (GOLD analysis project Ga0123519, IMG submission 87396) | Hot spring microbial communities from Yellowstone National Park - Yellowstone National Park OP-RAMG-02 (version 2) | ecosystem: Environmental > Aquatic > Thermal springs > Hot (42-90C) ...
AATCGTAGAGCTCAGGAGTAAGGCCCAATCTCAGCATCCCTCGCCTTTGATCTGTTTCTTCAGACCTAATAAACTCTTTTCAAATAGAGTGCTCAATAGTTTTGAGCTTTCCTATTGAGCTTAAACAGTCTCTCAGGACTAAGACGGAAGATTTTTACCTATGCACGTGTTGGGAAGCTGTGGAAGGCGTTGAGTGCCAGCGATCCCGAGCTATCTAAGGTGCTGGTCGCCCTGGGGCACGAGAAAAGGCGCAGGATAGTCAGACTTCTCGGGGAGAGGGGAGCACTCAGCGTTTCTGAGCTCAAGAGGGAGATGAAGATCAGCACAGGCAGCCTCTATCATAACATAAGCCTTCTCGGCGATCTAGTTGGACAGGAGAAGGACAGGAAGTACGTGCTGACGGAGAGGGGAAGGCGCGTCAACGAGCTTTTGAACAGCGGGGTCCTTTCTGAGACAAGGGAGCCTTTCGGCGGAAGGCTTAGGGGACTTGCAGACTTCCTGATTCCGAGGTGGTTCTTCCTATCGCTTGCCGAATCGAAATTTGCCATGATAGCCATCATGACCATGGTGCTCGTTGGGGGAGCCTTCTTAGCTTACCCGACAAATTCGACCATAGTTCTCCTGATGGTCGAAAGGACGAACAGCAACCAAATTCTCCAATCGTTGAGTCTTCCCATAAGCTGGCTCGTCGTATCATCCATCCTTCTAGCAGTTTTTGCAAGGAGGGACTTTACCTCACAAAGCTCCAGAAGCTTCATTTCCAGCTCGGCCATCTCTTACATTCCACAAGTGCTCTACCTCGTTCTGGAGGCTTCCTTTAGGGGAACGGTGATTGGGAGCCCCATCCTCTTCGATGTCGCTTCCCTTCTTTTCTCAGGCCTAGGCGTCTGCATGCTGAGCGCTGCCTTATCTGTGAACCTCAAAGTACCTACCCGCAGCGCCCTCATAGCCTGCTTCGTTGTATTTTACGTGAGCTCAGTTCTTTCAACCCTCGGAAGGGGAGCATAAAAAATAGTTCGAGAGAGGCTGGAATAATACTCAAACTCATGCCATAAAGGTCTGGGACAAACGATAGCCTAATTTGCTTATCTACACCGGAGCTTCAGGAAGCCTTGCTACCATTTTCCTTGATCGAATTAACGATCTTGTGCAGTGGACCAATTATTACAACTCCGTCTGGGGGCTTTATATCATAAACATACTGCTCCAGTTCTGTCCAGGTCCAGCGCATCTTCCTTATCTGGATCGTCCTGAAGCTCCTGTTGTTGAAGTTCATTATCGAGAGCTTTATGATGCCAGAGGACAGAAATTCCTCGACTCCAAACCTGCTGAGCGTTCCAGAGCCAGTTGGAACCTCCGATGTTATTATGGTCGTGCACCCCAGGAAGTTCTCAACCGCTGCAACGAACCCCCTGATGTAGTCCCTTGTCCACGATAGGTCCACAACCTCCCCCATCAGTGGCGCAACAGGATCTATGACGAGTCTCTTGGCATGGATCTGATCAACATGCCTCTTCAACTCTCCAACGATCTTCTTCACAATCTCGGCCATGAACTTCTCGCGCACAACCTCTGCAAAGAACGGCCTGACATCTAGTATCCTCAGCATGTTCCTCCTTATCGGCTCATCCAGGTCCCAGCCGAGGGTTAGAGCCCCATCTATCGTCCCCTGGATAGTTTCGTCAAATGGTATGTATACTCCTGGTTCACCTTCGCTCACTCCTTTCAAAAGGAATTTCAAAGAGAGTATCGTCTTGCCCGTTCCTGTCTCTCCAGCAACAAGGTAGGTTTTCCCCCTTAGGAGCCCCCCACTTATCAGTGGGTCTAAGCCCGTTACGCCCGTCGGAACCCTAAGGCTTTGCGGTTGCGGATGTTGAGGCTCATTTAGCTGGAATCCCGAAGCCATCTCATCTTGAATACTTGGGAGGACGATTAATATGTCTTCTTTTCCAAAATCTTCTTCTTGATCCTCATCCTCTGCCTGAAAGCTCTTCTTCTGCCCTTCTTCCTAAGCCCTCTCACTTTCCTTCCCGCGCTTGTAAGCCCTCGGAAAACCCTTCGCCTAGGTGGCATGCGGAATCGAACCGAGCCCTCGCCATTCCTAGAGCTTATAGCTCTACTCCCACCTAGGATATGAGCCAAGAACCTTAAGCCTTGTTGCGATGTTGCCAAGCTCCCTTAGGGCGTCAGAAATGTTTTGGTCCTCCACATGCCCCTGAAGGTCTACGAAGAATGCATACTCCCAAGGCTGGCCCTTCACAGGCCTTGACTCTATCTTGGTCAGGTTTATGTTCCTGGAAGCGAATGGGGTAAGGGCCTTATGGAGTGCTCCCGGAACATGCTTGACCGAGAAGACTATAGAGCTTTTCGCATTCTCAGTCCTCGAGGCTGCTTGCCTTGAGAAAACGATGAAGCGCGTGTAGTTATTCTGATCGTCCTCTATGTTTGTGGCAAGTATCTTGAGACCGTAAAGGTTGGCAGCTGACTTTGAGCATATGGCTGCAGCATACTTCATCCTCTTGACGATCATAGCCGCCTTCGCTGTGCTGCTCACCTCCTTCCTTTTCGCCTTGCCAACGTAGTCGTGCAGAAACCTTCCGCACTGGGCGAGCGCTTGGGGATGTGAGTAGACCGACTTGATCCTTCCAAGTGTCCAGCGCTTCGCAGATGCCAGGCAGTGCGAAACTGGAAGGATTACCTCGCCAACGATCTTCAGATCCGATTCTACAAGCGCATCGAGAACTAATCCGTAAACTCCCTCAAGGGAATTTTCGACCGGTACAACGCCAAAGGTTGCCTCGCCCTCCCTCACCGCCTTGAAGACATCCAGAACTTCCCTCTGCGCCATAGAATCTGCGCTTGAACCGAAGAACTTCTCAACAGCATCCATGCAAAAAGTTCCTTTAGGTCCAAGGTAGGCAATCCTCGTCCTGCCCTGGAGCTTCTCCGAGTGAGCCAGTATAAGCTCAAAGATCGATCTCAGGAGTGCAGGTTCCAATCCCCCCTTCCCCCCAAGCCTCTCGACATTCCTCAGCACCCTTGTCCTCCTGCCAATATCGACTGAGGGTAGACCAAGCTTTTGCTTTGTTTCGCCCAGCTTCTTTGCAATTGAGAAGCGCTCGCAAAGCAACTTGACAAGTTCAGCATCTATCTCATCTATTCTCATCCTTAGCTTCTCCACCTCTTCCGACATTCAAGGGCCTCCTTTCTATCTCAACACCTGTGAAATCAATCCGCACCTGATGCACTGGTCCGCAAGGACTATTGAGCACATCGCCTCGACAACAGGCACAGCTCTAGGCACGACGCACGCATCGAACCTTCCCCTGAGCCTCAACTTCACCTCCTTCCCAGACCTGATGTCGATGCTGCTCTGTTCCAGCTTTATGGATGGAGTGGGCTTGAAGGCAACGCGCATTACGAGCGGCATGCCTGAAGAAAGACCTCCCAAGACACCTCCTGCCCTGTTCGTCCTTGCCGAAACCTTCCCATCCTCGTAAAAATACTGGTCGTTGTTCTCAGATCCCTTTAGGGCAGAGGCTCCAAAGCCTTCTCCAAATCCAACGGCCTTCACAGCCGGAATGCTGACAAGCGCCTTGGCCAACTCTGAGTCGATTGACTCGAATACAGGATCTCCAATCCCTGGAGGGAGCCCGGTAGCTATGGCTTCAACGACTCCGCCAAGGCTGTCCCCCTCTGCTTCCGCCCTCTTGACCTCTTCAACCATCTTCTCTGAAACTTCAAGGTCTGCGCACCTTACTGGGCTCTCATATGCAAGGCGGATTTTCTCAATGGGTAAAGCATCCTTGACAGATACCGAGCCTATGCTCAGCGTGTGGGCATTGATCTCAACTCCAATCCTCTTCAGAAGCATTTTCGCTATTCCGCCCGCTGCCACAAATCCAGCCGTAATCCTTCCAGAGAATCTGCCACCCCCCCTGTGGTCGTTGAATCCGCCGTACCTGGCATGTGCGGCATAATCTGCATGGCCAGGTCTTGGAATGTACCTCAGCTCTTCGTATGCAGAGGAATCAACATCCCTGTTCCAGATCAGAAGGCATATCGGGGAGCCTGTCGTGAAACCTTCAAAGATGCCGCTCAATATCTCAACCTTGTCAGGTTCCTTCCTTGGCGTTCCCAAAACGTTCTTCTGCCTCCTGTCCAAAAATTCCTGCACCTCCTCAACCTTCATTTCCAGACCTGCTGGGCATCCATCGATCAAGCTGCCAACGCATGGGCCGTGGCTCTCCCCGAAGGAGGTGACGACGAACATGCGGCCTATACTATTGCCTGGCATCTATCTCAGCTCCCAGATGGGCAAGGTCATCGTAGAATCCTGGATAAGACTTTGATGTTTTCATCGCATCCACTATCACCGTTTCTCCCTCAGCTCCGAGTGCAGCTGAAGCAAGTGCCATCTCGATCCTGTGGTCTCCCCAAGAAGATACTTTGCAACCTCTGAGCCTTCCAGATTGATTGATTATAAGATCTTCGCCATCTAGGCGCAATTTACCACCCATCTTACTGAACTCCGATATCAGAGCTTGCACTCTGCTCGACTCCTTCGTTGAAAGCCTCGAAACTCCCCTTATCCTAGTTGTGCCTTCCGCACGTAATGCTACAACAACAAGTGGAGGCACAAGGTCCGGCATGTCTTTGCAATCGACCTCGATACTTCGCAGCTCTTTTCCTGAAACAAGGAGCTTACCAGATTCGAACATCAGATCTGCGCCAAAACTTCTCATCAAGTCCAGTACTTGTGAGTCTGGCATCTTCTCCTGAGGAAGGCCGAGAAGCGAGATATTGGAACGTGCCGAAAGTGCTGCTGCAATCAGGAAAGAGGCCGAGGAGTAGTCTCCTGGAACCTCTAGGTTAATTCCCTTGTAGCTCTGCCCGGGCCTGACCTCGAAGATTTTGTAACCCTTCCTCTCAACAGCTACTCCAAATCTTCGCATAACGCTTACTGTGAGATCAACATATGGCTTCGAGACCATCTCGTCTGCAATATCGATCTTGATGCCGTTCTTCGAGAGCGGGGAGGAGAGGAGTAGGCCCGAGACATGCTGCGAACCTGAGCTTGCGGAAATTCTCACCCCATCAGAAGCGAATCCTTTACTTTCAATTGCAACTGGAACATAACCACCTCTCGACATCACCTCGACACCAAGTGAAGAGAGAGCTTCAAGTATCGGTCCAACTGGCCTTTTGAGGAGGCTCCCTTCGCCAGTGAAAACTGAGAAGAAATCTTGAGAGGCTGCCAATGGAAGGCACATCCTGAGCGTCGAGGCCGATTCTTCGCAGCAGAGCACATTTTCAGGTTCGATTGGTAAAGTACCATGCACGAAAGCTGTTTCAGATTCGATCTCTATCTTAGCACCCATTCCGCTGAGGACCGAGACTGTAGCCATAGAATCGTCGCAAAGTGATATGTTCTCGATCTTGCTTTTACCGTTTGAAAAGGCCGAGCAGATCAACGCTCTGTGTGAGTATGACTTCGATGGCGGAACCCTAACCTCACCTGACAACGATGCCCCACCTCTGATCAAAACGCTCCTACCTGACCTTCGCTCTTTCATTGTTCACCCTCCTCACCATCAGTTCTCCCTCAAAGGCTTCCAGCGCTTCCTTCACCCTATCAACACGATCTTCCTCCACCACAGCAGCCACAGATGGCCCCTTCCCAGAAAGGCCTGCGCCAAGCGCTCCAGCTCCAAGCGCAGCAAGCGCTGCTTCTCCTCCGCAGCCGAAGACGCTGGAGCATGCAAGACCGTTCAGCGTCATGGCTAGCCAGAGCTTCCTCCTCATGGCTAAAGAGTGCGCAAGCGCAAGTACTTCCGAGACAGGTTTGACCCTCTCAACATTCACTTTTCCTGAGAAGCTCTTGGAGCTTGGCACAAGCAAAACGACCCTTAATCTTCCATCTGCCTTGAAGCGCCTCAAAAGTTTGAGCTTCTTGTTGTCCGTTACAGTCGCACCACCAAGCATGCTTGCAGTTGCATCATCAAATGCTCCTGTAACCGTAACCCTTGCCCTAAATGCTGCCTCAACTCCAACCTTGATAAGCTCGAGCAGAGTAAGCCTGATCTTCAGGGCTGAGCAGCAGGCCAAAACTACCGCATTCGAAACCGCGCTGCTGCTCTTGAGGCCCCTCGCGACAGGTATCTCTGAACGAACCTCAACTTCGATATCTTTCCTATCATTGGGTCCGAGCCTCTCCAGTACAGTGCTGGCTGCAGCCTTGATGAGCGAGGTGTCGCTGCAACTTCCGTCCGGAATGCGGGCAGATATCCTCCCAGAACCCTCCTCAGCCCTCGCACTTGCAGTCACATGCAGGTCCAAGCCAAGCGCAGCGCCAAGGTAGTTTGCCATGGCGTTGACTATCGTTACAGCTCCATGGCAAGTGGCTTCAGGCAGTTTCCCTCAACCTCGCAGCCTCGATTGCTACCGACATCATCAACTCGACATCTGGCTCCCTTCCAAACCAAATTCTGAAGCTCTCAGCTCCCTGGTACACGAGGACTTCCAGGCCGGTTACGGTTGTTGAGCCTGCGCTCTCTGCATCCCTTAGTAGCTTCGTCCTCCAGGGGTAGTAGACCAGGTCGAGCACAACCATGCCGGGTCTGAGGCACTCCTTGGGCACTGGAGAATCTTCAACATCTGGATACATCCCCCTAGATGTAGTGTTTATCAGAAGGTCTGATTCCTTGAGCACGCTCCGCATCTCGTCCCACCTCGCAGCCTTAACTGGAAGGCCACGTTTTGATAGCAATGCAGCAAGTTCAACAGCTGTCTCATATGTTCTGTTGATCAAAACGATACTTTGCACATGGCCAAGGCTTTCCAATCCGATGCACGTTGCCCTTGCAGCTCCACCTGCTCCAAGGACAGCGGCTCTGAAATCTCTGATATCCGATCTAGCAAGGGCCTCCGAAACGCCCTTGCAGTCCGTGTTGTAGCCCACGAGCCTTCCTTCAACGTTCTTAACTGTGTTCACCGCCCCAGCTGCCATCGCAGATTCGTCAAGCTCATCCATGAATTCGACGATCCTCACCTTGTGGGGCATCGTGACATTGAAGCCCACGCAGCCAATGGAGGAAAGCCCTCGCACCGCTATGCCAAGCCTCTCAGGCTTTACGCGCGCCGTCAGATAGATTGCATCGATGCCCTCCTTCCTAAGGGCAGCGTTCTGGAATACAGGGCTGAGCGAGTGCTCAACCGGATCTCCAATCAGGAGCAGGAAACGCGTTCTCGCAGAGATTTCGGGCTGCAATTAGACCTGACCTGACCCTATAGAACAAGCTCCCGTAGTACCTGCCTGAGCTCGTTAATTGGCAACTGTCCCGGTGCCGTCTCCCTTCCCCTTCCTAGAGATGCATAAGTGAACTCTGAGCCGAACAATGGCGAAAGTATCCTCGAGGGCAGTCCTTCCTCTCCCATTGCGAAGCATACAAGTCTGTGCGACCTTGCATGCCTTGCCAGGAACCTTAGAACCTTTATGTTATCGATGCTCCTCTCCGCTGTTGTAACTACCTTCGTTATCTCGGCGCCTGAACGCGTTGCCTGGTCCAGGACCTCCTCTAGCTTCTCGACCTCAGGCGTTGAGTTGAAGTCGTGCCAAGAAACGATCAGGTTCCTTTTGCCCGAAAGATTTGCCAGAGCCTTAGAGCCTAGTTCAACATCTATGTGCGCAAAGCCCGCTTCAATAGCTTTTTCGAGCAACCTAGCTCTATTTTCCTCGCTGCCATCGAACATTCCACCTTCCCCCACCCTCCTTGCGGTTGCGATTACGGGAATTTTTACAAGCCCCGGTATCATCTCTATTCCTTCATGAGAATGTAGATAGTCCAGCCTTGCTTCAACAAGGTCCGCTCCTGCCTTCTCTGCCTCGACGATGCTTTTTGCCAGCTCCCCCAGACTCTGGGCCTTCGTTGATACGCAGATCCTAGCGTTCATCTATCTTCTCAGCCTCCACCCTTTGGCCGAAGTGCCTTCCGCCCGTCTCATGCCTTACAAGGACCTCGGAGCCATCGACGAGCTCGCTGATAGATATCGAGCCCGCTGGTGAAACGAGCCTGATCGTCTCTGCATCTTGCAGTATGACCTTTCCCAGCCTCCCCTGGAACTCGGCCTCGACGAGCACAAGAGGCCTTTTCTCGATCTTCACCCTTCCAACAACCGCTTCCCTTACGCCTGTTCTCGAGGCGATGATGACCTTCTCACCAGCACGTAGCTCAGATAGGTACCTCGTCACCCCTCCTGGTGCCAGAACATAGTTTGATACAGCCCCAGCATTTACCCTGAATGGCCTTGGTTCTACATGCGGATTCTCGTGAACCTCCCCCTCTACAAGGAACAGGAGCGATGACTGTACTCCGAGCAGAAGTCCCTCGCCCTCCGAGAGATAATCGCATGTATCTACGCATGCTCGCAGGCCCATGCCTACTTGCTTCGCGTTCCTAACTTTTGCTGGCCTGAGTTCTATCTCTACCTTTTGTGCGCTCTTTGCCCTTTCAGCAATCACAATTGCCTCCTCGATGTTCGATGATTCGACAACCAATCCGTCAACACCAAGCTCTAGCGCTCCTAGGGCAAGTTCAGCCTCCTGCTTTTTCGAAACTTCTGCCATGAGCAGCGATCTGCCCTTTATCTTCGATACCAGGTTCTCCCATGGGATGACCTTCCAATCTGGGCAGGAAACGACCACGTACTTTGCACCCATTCTAGAAGCTTCGACCGCTAGTGCCTGCCCACCAGAGTCGCGCACCGTCACCATGGCAGCGGTGCAGTTTCCCAGAGAAACCTCGCGCTCCAGTTCCTTCAAGTCGTTCCTCGAGGAGATATTCAGAAGTTTTATGTCGCCCCCTGATTCGGCAACGGTGGGTATTTTGCCAATCTTTTCCAATCGCTTGCCTTGTTCAACCAAAAGCTTGTCGAAGTGATTTAGAAAAGATACCATCTTTTCCGAGTGCTCGGCCCCACCAGAAACCTTCAGCCATACCTCGGTCAAGGAACCTCACCGAGAAACGACATGGCTTCCTCGACCGTCGAGCCCTCATGAACGATCTTCCGCATCGCAGCGGTCATTAGCTTTGGAGAAGAATGCTGGAAGATGTTCCTTCCGATCGAAACACCGCGGCCTCCTGCGAGCATGGAATCTCGGACCATGACGAGAAGCTCCTTTACAGATCCCATCTTTGGGCCTCCAGCTACAACAACGGGCACGGGGCAGGATCTGACAACCTCCTTGAACGATTCTATGCTTCCCGTGTAGTTCGTCTTCACGATGTCTGCTCCAAGTTCAGCGCCTATCCTCGATGCATGCGCCACAGCCTGGGGATCATGCTCGCTCGCTACCTTAGGACCGCGCGGGTACATCATTGCGACAAGTGGCATGCCGAAGAGGCTGCATTGGTCCGAAATCGCACCAAGGGCCTCAAGCTGCTCATCCTCGGTCTCCGAACCAACATTGACATGGAATGAAACTGCGTCCGCTCCTAGCCTAATGGCTTCTTGCACAGAGCAAACGACGAACTTGTGGAGGGGCTTTGGTCCTGTCGAAGTTCCTGCAGAGACATGCACTATCAGACCAATGCCCTGCGTGTCCACAGTTCTAGCCCATCCCCTGTGCATGAGAACTGCATCAGCTCCCCCCTCAACCAGCTCCTTGGTTGTCTCGCGCAGGTCCGTTATTCCCTTAATTGGGCCAACACTTACGCCATGATCCATCGGAACTATGAGTGTCTTGCCATCTGGCTTCAAGATCCTTCCCATGCGCCTCTCCCTTCCGATCATGTGCATCAAACCTCCTTTCTAAGCGCTTCCCTTATCAGCTCTACCGCTCGCTCAACCGAATCTCTGTTTACGAAGACCGTAAAGTTCGTTCCCAATGTAAGAACTCCATGAATGTTAATGCCATCGGACGCAAGAGGCTGGCTCACCTTTCCAAGAATTCCAAGCCTTTCGGAGAGCTCAGCTCCCTTGACCACGACGCAACCTAGGTCGCTCCTGACCACAACACCAAGGGCACTCTCCTCCTCTATGAAGGAGCCGTGCAATCTTTCCAGCACTTCGCCATCAATTCCATTCTCAACGTACGCCACGATGCTATTGGAGTTCACAATCGATCCTATCAACTTAATCTCTCCACTCGATGAAAATTCAACCAAACAGTTTAACGCTTTCCTGACGCTCTGCATCCCCCTCCCTGCCAGGACAAGGGCGGTTACAGGCTCTGGCCGCCCCTCAACCACAAGCGCTGGTAAAGACCCCTGTACCCATGTGCCCTCCGACTCCAAGTCCTCGTCAAGGTAGCTCGTTATCTTCACCCTCGTCCCTTCCTTGAGGTAGCGGAGGGAAGCTTTGTGAATGAACTTGACACCAGAATCAGCAAGTGAAGCGAGCTCCTCCGCACTCAACTGACCGTGCTTCTTTGCAGACCTAACCAGCTTTGGATCTGCCGTCATTATGCCCCCTACGCTCGTGACGAGCACGACGGTTTCGGAGCCGAGCGCTCCTGCCACAAGGAAGGCGGTGAGGTCGCTTCCTCCTCTTCCAAGTGTTGTGACCTCGCCATCTGAAGAACGACCCACGAAACCTGGGAGAACGGGCGTCACGCCCTCTTCTAGCAGTGGGCCTAGTGCCTCAGGAACCTTCTTTTCGCAAACTTCGACTATCGGCTCTGCCATCCCGTGCGCGTTGTCTGTAACAATTGGCCAATCTGGATCGGATGGGTCAAGAAAGGCAGCCTTTAGACCGAGCGATTCCAGGGATGCTGAAAAAATCCTGGCGCTCGTTCTCTCGCCCATCGACAGTATTTCGTCAAGATGGCTCGGGGATATAGTGCCTGACGATATTGCCTGGGTTGTTCCCAGAAGCTCGTCTGTCGTCTTTCCCATCGCCGATACCACGACTACGACCCTTCTACCTGACTTCACAACATCCACTACTGATCGAGCAGCCTTGCCGATCAGGTTTGGAGACGCGAGGCTCGCGCCACCGAACTTGACAACAACCAAATCTTTGAAAGGTTTCATACGGTTCATCACCAGAAACTTTGTTGCAAAAATATTGCGCGCTAATAGCTAAAGGAAAAGAACGCCACCATTTGCATCGATGCGCGCTTCAATGCCGTTGGCTAATGAAAAATATCAGCTTAAAACGTTTTCGCAGGAAGGATTCATGCTGCGAATTGAATTTTTGAGGAGCTGCGCATCAATTTTATGAATGTTCTGGTTTTGCCCTTTCTGAGCTCCTCCCTAACCCTTCTCAGCTCTTCCAATGCGATACCCAGAGTTTCATAGTAAGAGGGGCAAGAAAGCTGTATCGATGCATAAACCTCTTCGCTCTCGGAGCCCAAAGACTTGGCTAGGGAGCACATCGTCCTGAAGCTCGTTCCCCCAAGGTTTCCTAAAGTTTCAGCTTCCATGCCGCTCTTTGCTAACAAAGAGCCATAGAGGGCTGCCAGAAGGTGCGGCAGTGCGAGCGTGTAAGAAACCGCCTTGTCGTGCAGCCGAGGCGTGCATCTAACGACTTTAGCTCCAGCTTCCCTGAAGCACTTGATGAACTCCCTTGATCTCCCCTCGAGCCTTGCAGGATGGACGACAGCCAAGCTTTTTCCCTCGAGCGATTCAGTCTTTGGACCGAAGAGGGGGTGGATACTCAGAACAGGCCTTCTGCTCGACCTAATGAGATTTGCAACAGGAGCTTTCACTGAAGAGATATCGATGAGCAGGCAGTCCTTGCTAAGCAAACCGTCGTATTCCAAAGCAACTTCCTCGACATGGTTCGGGGGAACGGAGAGGATGGCGCACTCCACCCACTCGCAACGTTTGCCTTTTTCTACGACTGGGAGGCCGAGTTTCCTCGAGACTTTCCGAAGGGGAGCAGTTCTCCTTCCTGTGATCCAAACCGAGTGACCGCAGTTAGAGAGAAACTTAGCGAGCCAAATGCCCATCCTGCCGTATCCACCAACGACGAGAATTTTCAAATATGCCACCGCTTGGTGGTCAATTCCCCTTGGTTAACCAGCGCATGTCACGATCTGCCCTTATCTGCGGGCTGTCCGGATCCACCATGATTACCTCGAACCACTTGTTCGTTCCATCCTCTCCAGAGCAGTAGGAACCCAGGACCTCCAAGTTTGGGTACTTCCTTGCAGCTCTCTCCTCCGCGATCAGCCTTCGGCTCTTTGATGGGGTGAAAAGCACAACACCAAGGTGCTTCTGCCTTCGGCCAGACCTGGGGCGAATCTTTCTCCTTCCCCCTCTAGCGACCCTTACCCTTACGACGACGAACCCTTGCTTCGCCTTGTATCCGAATCTCCTCGCCGCTGAGATGTTCGTCGGCCTTCTGATCCTGACCGTTGCCTGCTGTTTTCTCCAGGCCATCAGCCTACCGATCCTCAACTTTTCGCGCGCTTCCTCCAGTGCAGTTAAGCTTGATTCGGACAGATTCGGCATACGCATTTTCACTCAAGAACAAGCTTCCTCAAGAACTCAATTAAACATTACTGGTCAAATAAACAAGCAGCTTGGGTTAAGCGTTTAGCTCAGCCCTAACGAAAGGTCACATTCATCGATCTGGAGTGGAGAAGTGTTGCGAAATTCGTCTACCACGCAAGAACTGTTTTAAGATGAGGCAGGCAGGTGGTACGACAGAAGAAGCGGGAGACGTTCCCTTCCTTCAGTTGGTGACCGGTTAATGTTGGCTGGAATCACAGGCAAGCCCAATGTTGGTAAGAGCACCTTCTTCTCGGCTGCCACGATGGCGATCGTGAAGATAGCCAACTATCCATTCACAACTGTGGAGCCGAACCTGGGAATAGCTTATGTCAGGAAGAAGTGCGTTTGCAAAGAGCTTGGAGTGAAAGACAATCCTGTCAACTCGCTCTGCACCGGAACGGACCGCCTCATACCTGTTCGGCTTGTAGACCTTCCTGGGCTTGTTCCTGGCGCCCACCAGGGGAGGGGGCTTGGGAACAAATTCCTTTCCGAGGTAAGCAACTCTGATGTTTTGATACATGTTGTCGATGCTTCTGGTGGAACCGACGAGGAAGGGAGGACCGTTAAACCTGGTACGCACGACCCGCTCCTTGATATCAGCTTTCTCGAAAGGGAGTATGAGAAGTGGATACAGCAGATAATTTCTAGAGATTGGATGAAGATCGCAAGGCAGGCTGAGCTTTCTAAGAAAACGGAGGAGCTCCTCGCTGAGAAACTTGCAGGGCTTGGAATAGACAGGGAACAGGTGGCTGGGGCTATCGAGGCGTCTGGGCTGAATGCGGAAAGGCCTGTCTCCTGGGGCGAGGATGGACTGGAGGCGCTCTCGAGGGAGCTGAGGAGGAGGGCAAAGCCAATAGTGACGGCCGCTAACAAGGCTGATACAGAGGAAGCGGTAGCGAATATCGAGAGGATCAGGGCGATGGGTTTGGACATAGTGCCCACGAGCGCCGAATCGGAGCTCATGCTCAGAAGGGCCGAGGCAAAGGGGCTCATCGAGTACACACCAGGTGACAGTTCATTCAAGATTAGGGGCCAGCTGACTGAAGAACAAAGGCGCGCACTTAAGCTTGTGGAGGAAAGGGTGCTTGCAAGATGGGGTTCGACTGGTGTCCAAACAACCCTGAACAGGGCTTACTTCGAGGTGCTTGGTATGATAGCTGTCTATCCTGTTGAGGACCCAAACAAGATGACTGACCACAGCGGCAATGTTCTTCCAGATGTATACCTGGTGCCGCGTGGCACAAGCGCGAGAGGGCTGGCGTACAAAATCCACACCGATCTGGGGAAGAGGTTCCTGTACGCCATCGATTGCAGGACGAAGATGAGGCTTGGGGAGGACCATATCCTAAAGGACGGGGACATAATAAGCATAGTAAGTACTGCCTAGTTGCAAGTGCATATTCCTAAAAAACAGAGGCAGCGCTGGCCTCTTTAAGGAACTCCATGTAGCTTGACAGTGCCCTTGAGATGTCGGACTGGGAGATGTGCGAATTTACCTCCCCGATTGGAACTTTGTAGTACTTCGAGACCGCACTTACCCAGTCAGCTCCAAATTCTATGGATCTCAAAAGAGCATCTCCAACATCCGCTCCACCAAGTGAAAGAGCTGACTGCGCCACAATCCTCCTGACACCTGAGCCTGAAAATGGCCAGCCCTTCCTCATGAATTCCTTTCTCATGTAGCTGTATCGAAGCGTAACGACCTTCGGGTCTGGGGTTTGGGCCCACTGGAAAGGCGTGAATGGCTTTGGAATAAAGGCATTGAGGGAGATCGAGAGACGGGAAGGTCCTTTGCTGGCCATTCTCTGCGAGAGCTCGAGAGAATCTTTTAGATCTTTTTCTGACTCGGATGGCAGGCCAACCATGAAGTAGAGCTTCATCTTCTTCATTCCAGCCTCCTTGCAGGCAGAGGCGGCATCGATGAACTCGCCATCGCTTACCCTCTTCCCAGCCCTGAATCTGAGGGCGCACCCAGCCTCTGGGGCAAGCGTTACTGTCCGAAGTCCTGATGAAGCCAGGTCCTTTGCCAAGGAGCCGTGCAAAAGCGTGTTTGGAAGAATAGAAGGGATCGAGACCTGAATACCAGAGGCTGCAAGCTCCGCCACAACCTTTTCAATTCCTGGAACGAACGAGGTGCCGGAGCCTATGAGGGTTACCTTTCTCACTCCTGTCTCCTCGAGACCGCGCTTTGCTATCTTTAGCAGGGTGCTACTTTTTCGGTACCTGAAGGGAAATGAAATATGAGAGATCAGGCAGAAGCGGCATGACTGTGGGCAACCCCTGCAGGCCTCGACCATCAAGCTCTTGCCGAAGATAGGCGTTTGTTCTGGAGGGCAACGCTCGGTCACGACCTGCCTGACAACATGTGGTACATCATCCAGGTTCTGAGCGAAAGCCCTTTCACCACTTTCAGAAATTCCTGGCAAAAAGAATCCCCTTTCACCTGCCAGCACCTCTAGATCGTGCTGATTCTTTGCTCCAATTAGAAATGAGCAAAGCTTCTCGAATATCGGCTCCAACTCTCCAAGAACTATGAGATCGAAGAAATCTGAAAGGATGGCAGGATTTGCTGTAGCGCATGGACCGCCGCCGATCACGAGAGGACCCTTCCTGCTTGACCTTCTTGGATTTATGCCACATTCCAGCAGCATTCTCAGGAATGTTGGGTACTGTTCTTCGAACTGCAGCGTAAAGGCGATGACATCGAACTCCTTGAGCTGCCTTCCTGTTTCGAGGCTTCTTTGGAAGCCATTGAAGAATCTTTCGGCCAATACATCCTCGCTGCTGTTGAATATTCCATAAAGAGTCTGCAAAGCAAGTCCTGACATCCCCGACCTGTAATCTCCAGGGTAGCATAACGCAACTTTGAGCCTGACCTTCCTCCAGTCTTTCCTTACCACGTTCCGCTCCTCTATGCGCCTCAATGAAAGAAGACCTCTACCAGAATTTTGGGCGAAGTAGAAGGTTTGGTAAAAAGCTCTGGCCACCACTATGCTGCTGCTTCCTGCTGAGCAGCTCCAGCCAATTGTGCTGATAGCATCGCGGACACCTCTGGCGAAGGAACTACTACCTTGGACTTCCGAATTCCCGTCCTCCTTATTCCGTGTATCTTTTTTACAGCATTATGTACCTCCGAGTCGACCTTCCCAAGGACAAGTTCTTGAGCGAGCTGGTCTAGGTTAAGAGAGGATGCCTTCTTTGTTACAACGCTTGAGATCGATTTTCTAATTGCGCTCTTCTGCGAATGAGATGCCCTTCTCCTGGTGAATACGACCGCACCGATCCTTAGCTTGAAGTTGTCTGCCGTCGAGGCATCTACGATTGCATCGATCTTGCTCGAGCCCCTCCTCACAAGGCTTCTGAGATAATCTCGTGTGTACTCATGGCCCCAAAATATTGTGTGTGCCCTCGATCCATCAACTGAAACAATCTTGAAGAAAAGTTTGATCTGGTAATGGGCAGGGTCCTCTGTTATGTCGTAGAGCGAAACCTCGGTCTTCCTCCCTATCAGCTGCTCAGGCGAATTGGCAGGAATCGATCCGAGAACCTTCTCCCCAAAGTATGGAGGAGCTACGACCGTATACCACTCCTTTGCACTCCATTTCGTTTTCGGTTTCTTCGCAGTCTTCGACATGACCTTGCCTTGAACCTCTCAAATATGGCAGGTATAAATATATTAGTGCCAAGTTTGTGGTTGCGACATGATATGATGTGGGGCGGAGTTTTGCAAGGGCTTTGTTTTGGCTCGAGCTTTCCAGCCGATTGCAAGCCCCTCTGCCGCCATAGGTATTAGAAATGGAGAAGGGACCACTTCCCCAATCGATTAATACTTGCTAAAGATTGACTGGGCTTGTGAAGCGAAATGCATGGGAGTGGGAAATGTATCGTTGCATTCGGGGCCCACATAGGAGATTTGGAACTGATGTTCGGAGGCGTTGCTGCCAAATGTGCATCTGAAGGAAACAGGGTCGTGTTCGTCCACATGACAGCCGGGGAGAGGGGGCACCCTTCCCTTTCACCTGAAAAGTACAAGGAACAGAAGGTAATGGAGGGGAAGGAGTCAGCCCGGATGTTGGGTGCAGAGTTCAGGTTAATGCCTTATGCGGATGGCGAGCTCGAATGCAGCAAGGAGGTGAAGCTTGCTGTCTGCGACGAGATCAGGAGGCTGAAGCCGGATGCAATTTTTACGCATTGGAAGGGAAGCTATCACAGGGATCATTTGAATGTTTACGAAATTGTAAAGGAAGCGATCTTCTATGCCTCTTTGCCTGGATTTGGAAGCGAGCTACAGAAGCACTCAGTTCCTGCCCTATACTTCTGCGAAAATTGGGAAGATCCGAAAGGTTTCGAGCCAAGGGTGTATGTCGATTTCTCTGACCACTTCGACACATGGGTAGAATCTATAATGATCCACGAATTTGTTAGGGGAAGAGGGTTGCCCTCAGACTATCCATACGCCGACTATTACAAAGCTCTGGCAAGGATACGGGGTATTGAAGCTGGATTCAAGTATGCAGAAGCCTTCATGCATGAGGAAGATTGGGGAGCTGGAAGGCAAAGGCTCAGGTATTTCCCTTGAAAATAACAAGATTATGCTCTCCCATTCTGATTCCAAAAGCCTTTATGAAAACTCATGCCATCCTCAAAATTATGTCGAGTGCAGCCTTGCTGTCAATTGCGCACTTCAACTCGTCCCCTCTATATGGCGAGACCTCGACGTTCAGGTAGTAATCGTATCCCACAGCCCTGAGCTGCGCCATTACCTCCTTCCAGGGAACGTTCCCTTCCAGTAGAGGTTTGAATGCAAGGGCTTCATTGTCGTAGTCCTTGACATGTATGCAAGCTATATCTTTGCCGAGCACCTCGATCCATTGCTGTGGAAATCCAATCTGCCAAACATTTCCGACATCGAAATATGCCTTGACATACTTGTGGCCTATCTGCTTAAGGAAAGACTTGAACTCGATCGGGCTGTAAAGGAATCGGTTCCAAACATTTTCAACCCCCAAGAAAACTCCAGAGGCCTCAGCTTCGTTCGCTGCGCTCAATATCGTATCTTTCGAGAGGCGCCATGTCTCCTCATATGGAACATTTGGAGATGCGACAGCTGGCACGACAAGCAGAACCTTAGCTCCAAGCTCGGCAGCCAAGCGGCACCCTCTCCTCATTATCTCAGCACCCTTCTCCCTAACCTGCCTGTTCGGATTTCCAAGATCGTACTTCCAGAAGAGGCCGGTGCTCAGGCTTGGAAGCTCCAGTCCGAGGCTTTCCGCTTTTTCCTTGATCGATCTGGCATCTTTCGTGGTCATCTTGAATGGATCCATCTTCTCCTCGTCGAGGTTCAGTTCAACGCCGTCGTAGCCGATCTTTGCAGCACTCTCGAGGACAGCTTCGATCCCATAGTGGTCTGGGAAACACCACGCATTTATGCCCCTCTTCATCCTCCCAACCTCATAGAGCAAGAGGAAGCTTGACAGGCTTCCGCTCTTCAGAAGATCTTAGAGCAGCTGTGGCAGCTTCCTGGGCCTTCAAAGCATCATCCACATTTACCTCTGGATCTAGGCCCCCAAGTATTCTCTCCACGAAGCTCTCCAACTCCTTCCTGTACATTACTATCGCATCCTCCTTGACATCTACAACTCTTAGGCTTTCGCCTTTCCAGCTAATCTTCATCGGACCTCCAACATACCCATCGACGGTAACAGTACCGTTCGACCCCATCACGCCCCAAGCATCCCAGCTGTGGGTTGCAGCCCATGTCTGGGTTATCGTTGCATATGCCCCGTTCCTGAACCTCATCGCCACCATCGCGGTATCCTCGATCTCTATGCCCTCTGAGACCGTCTTTGTCTCGGCGTAAACAGAATCATACTCCCCTGCAAACCACCTGAAAGCGTCGAAGATGTGCATCGCGTTCTCGACGAGCATCCCACCGCTCCTCTTCTTCTGCATGACCCACTGAGCTGGAGCAAGAACACCTATCGCAGCCCCTATCGAGTTTCTCCACATCAGTTCTGGAGTCCCGAGCTTCCCAGCTTCGATCAAATGCTTCACGTACCTGAACATCCCATGGTACCTTAGGCAAAATCCGGGCATGAGCTTGCCTTTTGACTTCTTTGCAACTTTATGGAGCTTCAAGGAGTCCTGGATGTTCGAGGCCAAAGGTTTTTCCAAGAAAACGTGCTTCCCAGCCTCCAAAGCTGCACCAGCTATCTCAAGGTGTGTATCTGGAGGCGTGCACACTGCCAAGAGCCCAACGTTTTCATCATCCAAAAACTTTCGGTAATCTGTTTCGTATCTTTTGACACCAAACCTGTTTGCAGCCGCCTTGGCCCTCTCCTCGACCACATCGCATACCGATATGAGGTCGATTTTCGCTATGGCCTTGAGATTCGGTATGTGGGCGTACGTTCCAATATTTCCACATCCAACCACTACAGCTCCAAGCTTTTCCATAACCCCTCGAGGGTTGTTTTTACTTATAGGATATAAGAAGTTTTCCAAAAGCAAGCCAAATATTTCCAAGCAAAGGTTTTAAGAAGAGCTCCAGAAGGTTGCATTAAGGCGGGCGCATTGCTCTACCTATTTTCGCAATTCTTGGGCGGGGTGCGATAGTGAAAGCAATAACTTTCGTGACGGGCAATGCACATAAGGTCGCGGAGGCAGCCGAGATACTGAGCGGGTTCGGTATAAAGCTCAGACAGATGGATCTGGAGTTGGAGGAGCCGCAGGCAGATTATGTAGAAGATATTGCTAAGACCTGTGCTCTGAGGGCAGCTTCGATGCTTAGGAGGCCCGTCTTGGTTGAGGACTCGGGCTTATTCATCTCGGCCCTAAGGGGATTTCCAGGACCATACTCTTCATACGTCTATAAAAAAATAGGCGTCAGGGGCATCTTGGTGCTGATGAGGGGGCGAAGGGACAGGGCGGCACGTTTCTTGAGTGCAGTAGCATACTCTGCTGATGGAAAGGATGCAAAGGTCTTCAGGGGCTCCACTGTGGGAACAATATCGACTGTTGCCAGAGGAAGAGGTGGATTCTGTTTCGATGTGATATTTGTTGCAAGGGGACAGAGGAAAACTTTCGCTGAGCTGAGTCTCCATGAGAAGAATGCCCTCTCGCACAGGGGCAAGGCCTTCAGGTCCTTTGCGCGATGGTTGAGAAGGAGAAAGGTTATCTTTCCCTCCTGAAGAGGCGGCCGACAGTAGGAAGCATGGCAAGGCTCTACTCCCACAGCAGAGGTTCTTCAGGTTCGAAGAGGCCGATATCCAAGAAGGCACCTTCTTGGTTGAGGGTGACAGCCGAAGAGGTTAGGGCACTGGTGACGAAGCTCGCCAAGGAGGGAAAGAGCAAGAGCGAGATAGGCATAATCCTCAGGGACCAGCATGGCATACCTCTTGTCGAGTCCGTAACAGGCAAATCGATCGGCCAAATTCTTGAGGAGGAGAAGATCGAGGCATCTCGGACTGAGGACCTTGACAACCTGATCGAAAAGGCAAGGCTGCTCAGGGAGCACCTGGCTAGGCAAACCTCAGACAGACTCGCAAGGCACTCACTTCAGCTTGCGGAGTCAAAGATAAGGAGGCTTGGCAAATACTACGTGCGGAAGGGAGTTCTTCCGCGAGACTGGAGATACGCGCCCCGATGACCTGTCATGGATGAGGGCGTGCAAAGCCTGATTGATAAAGCTGCAGAAGCTGCTGAAAGGCTCGGGGAGGTGATGGGCGCGGGGCAGGAGGCACTGATTTATGCTAACCTAGATGCTGATGGATTGTCTTCTGCAGGCATAATAGGAACTGCCTTGGCAAGGAACGAAGATGCATTCTTGATAAGGGTGGTAAACCAACTTTCTGAGGAAGATTATGATTTCGCTGCAAAAAGGAAAGGTCCAGTGATTCTTGTAGATCTGGGGTCTGGATACTTGGACGAGATCGGCATGAAGCTTCATGGACCTGTCTTTGTGTTCGACCACCATGTTCCGAGGGGGAAAGAGGCGGAGAGCATTGTGCACGTAAATCCCCACATGCATGGCGTTGATGGTGCAAGAGAGATCTCAGCCTCGGGCGTAACCTACCTTGTGGCAAGGAGGTACGAAAGTAGCTGCTCTGACACCTCAGCATTGGCTGTGGTAGGAGCTTTGGGAGATCTTCAGGACAGGGCCGGGAAGAGGGAGCTGAGAGGAGCGAACGAGATCGTGGTGAAAGATGCAGAGGAAGCTGGCGTCCTTTCAGTTGCTGAAGATCTGATCTTCTTCGGTAGGGAGTCGAGACCGATACACAGGGCGATCTCGGCTACGACCGATCCCTACCTTCCCGGCCTTACTGGAGAGGACGACGCGGTAATTGCCATGCTCGTCAAGTCAGGCATATCGCTCAAACAGGAAGACAGGTGGAGGACTATAGGTGAGCTTTCCGTTGAGGAGAAGCAGACCATCTTCGCTTCGATTGTGCAAAAGCTCATCGCTGACGGGTTTGAAACCTCTGGAATGCCTCCGCTGACCGGAAAGGTCTACACGCTCGTAAAGGAGGAACGCTGGACACCTCTCAGAGATGCTAGGGAACTTGCCGTTCTGCTCAATGCATGTGGCAGGCTTCAGAGGCAAGGAGCTGCTCTGGCGCTCTGCTTTGGGGAGAGGGGATCGGTGGTGCAGGAGTGCCTTGAAACAGCTGAAGATTACAGGCGCGCAATCAGATCGACGATCGAGAAGCTTCTAGCAATGCCAGGGACAATTAACAAGCTTGAAAGGTTCGTGCTCGTCAGGGGCGAGGGGATAGTGGAGGAAAAGATGCTTGGGGCGATAGCATCTGTCCTCTTCAACAGCCCGATCATGGAAAAGGGCAAGCCTCTCTTCGTGACCGCCCTTCTGGGTGATAAGATGGCAAGGGTTTCTGGAAGGATCGATGCCAGCACCGCAGACCTCGTGGATATTGGCAAGATTCTTTCAGATGCCTCGGCAAAGCTGGACGGAAATGGGGGAGGGCACAGGGTGGCAGCTGGAGCCACGATACCGAGAAAGAAGATATTGGAGTTCTTTGAAGAGATTGCGAGGATGATAGGGGAATGCGAAAAAAGTCAAGGATTGACGCGGAGCTGACGATAAAGTTTGGCAGTAGGAATGAGGCAAAGGCAGTTGTCGATTCTCTGGAGCCGGACAACACATTCGAGCTAAAGGGCTTGAGGGTAAGCGGAAAGAGTGAAGGTAGAAAGGCCATGATCAAGGTGCGGTGCGAGAGGGGTGTGCCTTCCCTCATCAACACAATGGAAGACATCCTGGGTTGCATTGGTGTTGCAGAGGAGAGCATCTCATCGCTGCAAAGGCTTGATGGGAGAAGGCAAGAAAGAATCGATAAAGAGCTGATGGGCCGATGTTTCGTAGCGAAACCTTTGAAGCCGGGCAAAGATGAAAAGGATATGAATGAATGTTCTGGCGATTCGCATGTAAGAGTTGATCTGACATGATCGACATAAAGATAGTGAGGGAGAAGCCGGAGGTCATACGTGCAGATCTTGAGAAAAGGGGGGATCCTGGAAAGCTTAGGTTGCTGGAAGAACTGATCGAGCTGGACCTTTCCACGAGGCAACTCCAGGTGCAGGTTGAGAAGCTGAGGCACCGCCGCAATATTGTATCGGAGGAGATAGCAAGGCTTAGCAGGGCTGGAGAGGACGTTGGGGAGATGAGAAGGGAGGCGGAAGCCTTGCCTTCAAAGATTAAGGAACTGGAGTCGGTCCTGGCCAAGAACCAGGCGCGCATCCGGGAGATTCTAATGAGGTTGCCGAACATCCTGCATGAAACAGTTCCGGTTGGAAAGGACGATTCCGAAAACTTGGAGGTTCGGAGGTGGGGAAAACCGAAGGAGCTGGATTTCGACCTTAAGCCACATGGCGAACTGATAGAAGCAATTGGTGTTGGGGATTTTGTTCGCGCCGCGAAGGTATCTGGGGCTGGTTTTGTCTATCTATTGGGAGCCCTTGCTTTGCTTGACCAGGCGCTTTGTCGCTTCGCTATCGATTATTTGATTGCGAAAGGTTTCGTCCTGGTTGAACCTCCACTCATGATGCGAAGGGAGGCGTACGAGGGCGTTGTGGATCTGGAGGACTTTGAAACCATGATGTACAAGGTATCTGATACCGACCTGTACATGATAGCTACGTCCGAGCACCCGCTTGTGGCAATGCACATGGACGAGATTATTGATGAGGAAGAGCTGCCAATAAAATATGTTGGGGTGAGCACGAACTTCAGGAAAGAGATTGGGTCGAAGGGCGTTGATACCAAAGGTTTGTTCCGCATGCACCAGTTCAATAAAGTTGAGCAGGTGATCTTGTGCAAACCAGAAGAATCGTGGGCCTTGCACGAGGAACTAATAGGGAACGCCGAGTCGCTCTACCAGGCGCTTGAGATACCATATCGCGTTGTGAACTGTTGCACAGGTGATATAGGAACTGTGGCTGCCAAGAAGTACGACCTGGAAGCCTGGTCTCCTAGGCAAAAGAAGTACGCGGAGGTTGTTTCTTGCAGCAACTGTACAGATTACCAGGCGCGCAGGTTGAACATCAGGTGCGGGAAGGTTGGAGGTGAGAAGAGGATGGTTCACACGCTGAACAGCACAGCTATCGCGACCAGTCGCGCATTGGTTGCCATCTTGGAGAACTACCAGCGCCCCGACGGATCTGTTGAGATCCCGAAGGTTCTCGTTCCCTACATGGGTGGGTTGGAGAGCATAAAGCCATCTGGGAAAAAGCGATTCTGAAAGGAATCTCAAGATGTCTGGCTGGGAGGTCTGAAGAAACATTCAAATGGCAAGGTATCGACATAAGTGATCCACCCTATCATCTATCTTTTGGATTTTCCTCAATCTTAAGAAAAAGGGCTCTGATAAAAGCCCTCTAGGTGTTTTGAGAGACAGCTCAACTTCTAGCTGATCCGCTCGACATATCTGCCTCTCTTCGATATCTCCTCGAGTCTTTTCAAAACCGAAGGAAAGCTCGGGCCGAGCTTCTCAGCATAGCCTGAGAGCACAGAATCGAACAGTTCTCTTGAATGAGCGTGGTGCGCGCTTTTCAGAGCCATCTGCAATACGTAGAGGTCCTCACCCATCTGCTCTATTCCTGAAGCGTATGAAGCCAGGCCGAAGTCGACCATGAAGACTTCGCCTTTCATTTCGATCATGTTGGATGTTGTAGGATCTCCATGTGCTATCTTGTTGCGATGCAGGACCCCCAAATGGTTTCCAACCCGATGGAAAAGTGGCTTCAACTTCTCCAATCTTTCCCTGGAAGCCAATTCGCTCAAAGTCGATCCTTCGATATACTGCATCACAATTAAGCCCCCTACAGGGTCTACATGGAGCACGAAAGGCGTTGGAATACCAAAGCTTCGAACCTTGCTCAGCATTGATGCTTCGTGAGCTGTCCTCGTCGCGATTATCTTCCTGTCCAGCTCCTTAACCCTGTAGCCTTTCGATCTCCTTCTCTTGGAAACGACCCTGAATCCAAGCCAATCACACAACGAGATCTCGGCTTCGGCTCCAAGGTAGATTTTCCTGATCGTTTCCAATTTCAAGGGCCTTTTCGCCACTTCACCCTGGCTTTATCAACCCTCCATTTGGGTTTGACCTGCGATGATGGCAGAGGTGTTTCATCTCCAACACTTTTGGCGAGCAAGCCTGTCCAGGCGATCATGACGCCGTTGTCTAGGCAAAGCCTAGGCTCAACGGTCTTGAAGGAGGCCCCTCTCTCCGCACACATCATATTGCACATCTCCCTCAACCTCTTGTTAACGGCCACCCCTCCAACTAGGAGCAGCTCTTCCTTTTTGAGGAAGGCCATCGCTCTTTCTGCAACTTCGACCAACATAGAGAACGCCGTCTCCTGGAGTGAGTAGCATAGGTCTCCAAGTTCGTGTGTTGGGATCAGATTCTTCATGCGCGTCAGAAGGCCAGAGAATGATACATTCATGCCCTTCACCGTGTATGGAAGGTCGACCAGCTCCTTCGCCGAAGAGGAGAGGCGCTCTATCTCAGGACCTCCTGGAAATGGAAGGCCAGCCTCCCTAGCAAAGGAGTCCAGAAGGTTCCCAACAGCTATATCTTCGGTCTCACCAAATACCCTGTAGAAGCCAGCAACATAGGAGATCACCTGCGTGCTTCCACCCGACACATAAAGGACGACGGGATCGGAAGCGCCTCCATACCTCCTGCCAACCTCGATGTGTGCAACACAGTGATTTACGCCTACTAGCGGAACCGAGAGATAAGCTGAGATTGCCCTTGCCAGCGTGGCACCGGTTCTGAGGCATGGCCCGAGACCAGGGCCCTGGCTGAAGGACACAAGTGAGATTTCCTTAGGGGATATTCCAGCCTCTTCAAAGCAATCCATCAAAGCTTGCCCCGAGGAGGAGGCCATGAAGCGTGCCGATTCTCTTGGGTGAATGCCTCCAGAATCCGCCTTGTATGTCCGCCTCACATCAGCTAGTATTTTTCCATCAGAATCGACAAGTCCCAATCCAAGGGTGTGTGCCGTGCACTCGATCCCGAGACAGATCTGCGCCACTTCGGGCAATCTCCGGTGCAGCTCTAGCTATCGCTTGAGATATTCCGTGTACTGGCATCCGCCGCAAGCCCAGCGCTCCTGGGGCTCCTTGTGGAAAGCCATGACCTTTCCACACCTTGGGCACTTCCTGTTGCCAAGCTTTGCCTTCCCTCCCTCGATCTTGTATATATTCCAGGAGCCCCTCTTCTCCCTTTCCTTCTGCTTCGCCTTTTCGCTCATCTCTACCGCCCTTTCGCCCTTGTGCCAACCTTCTTAGCCGATCTTGACTTCTTGAGCGCCTCTAAAGCCTTGGCCCTTTCCTCTGGTTTCATGTTAAGTCTTTGCACATGCTCTGGCTCGAATGCCCTGCCATCCTCCGGAGAGGAGTAGACATGGCATATCCCCCTTGACCTCTGAAGACCGCTCAAACTTTTCACACTAACCACATATGTCGCTTCAAGTTTGCTGTTAACAAGGGCTGAGAGCTTCTCCCTTAGCAATGTCACAGTCGGGGTCGGAGAGCCAGGATGCTCAACCTCGAAAACGATCTCCCTTCTCCTGACCAATGGGTTCATCCTATCGTCCAGCACGTTTAAGCTCAAATGCACCAGCTGCCTCCCCTGAGGATTTGGGTCGTTGAAAAATGTTCCCTTTCACTTTGAGCCTTTCGTCCTCTCCATACCATCGATTATCTTTCTAACCTCGCTCTTCTTTGCCTCCGTCACCTGAACGGCAACCAACCCCTCATCTGGCTGGCCATAGAAGACCAGGCTTCCAAGAGGAGCTTCGAGTACTGCAACCAGGGCAAGGAGGTCCTCTTCGCCATCGACGCAGATCATAGCACCACCCCCGATCGAGAGGCCTTTGCTCACAGTCTCCCAGGCCTTGCTGGAGATGAAGCCTGCAGGATTGCGAAGAGCTAGGCACCTATGAGCAGTTAAGCTGCGATCAGAAACCTTCTTCCTCATTATGGCGCCATCGATAATGTAAAGGTCAGCACCTAGCCCCCGATCTTCGAAAAGTCTTGATGTCTCATCTCCCACAGCTATAATCGTCCTTGGCTTCAATTTAGATACCAAGTTCAGCACCCCTTGCCAAGCAGCGTCTCCATGCCCAGGAATCAGGGTGCCGATCGGCCTTTTCAAAAGAGCTCTCTGGCTTTGCCGAAGCTTAAGGTCACCGAATGCCATCTACCTAACCTTTATCGCGTACCTGCCCTTCTTCTTGGCACCAAGCTTCTTCGCTATCTCAGACCTCTCGACATCGATTATGACCGCCACTCCGCTCCAGTCGGTGGAGAAGCTTGTGGATCTGCAATTCGGGCAGATGTTCTCGGTGGTCAAGAGGTGGCAGTTCGTGCAAGCTTTCTCTACCATTCTTCATCCCCTCAAGCTTTGCTCGCTGCCTTCTTCAGATCCTCCTCTATCCACTCGATCTTGCCAAGGAACGGCTGCCTTGCAGTGACACCAACCTTGTCCCCCATCGCACCCTTCCCTATCGAGACCGCCACGACCCTAACTCTAACGATGTCCCCCTTCCTAAGGACTCTATTCGTTTCCCTTCCGGAAAGCGTCCCTTGGCTTCCATCGAAGGACATGTAGTCATCGGCCACCTGGCTTACGTGTAGAAGTGAATCAACGGGTCCTATGCGCACGAAAGCTCCGAAATCTTCTATCTCCACAACCTCGCCCTCAAGGACCTCTTGGAGCTCTGGCATGAATGTAAGCAGCTCGAATGTTACCTGGTGGTACGAACCACCATCTCCAGGCATGAGCTTGCCTACAGGATTAAACTTGTAGTTCAAAACGATGATAACGTACCCGAGGTCTTCGTGCACAGTACCCTCGTACTTTGCTGCTAGGAGCTCCCTGACAACGTTCTCGAAAGGCTTTCCAAACATGGAAGGTGGAATTCGAACCGTATCCTCAACCATTATGAGCTTGAACAATCTGAACACCCTCAAGGAAGCAAACCATCAACCCTGATCTTGCCTCTGCCGGTGGGGCTGAAAACCGGGATGTTTAAATCTCTTAACCTTTTCCTGAGCGATCTGTCGCAAGTTGCTACAGCGCAACCTCGCTCTTTTGCTGCCTTTATTAGGCACTCGTCTCCTTTGCAAATGTCAGGAGAAGGCAGGACTCCGTACCTTCCAGCCAGAGCCAGCGCCTTCGAGGCGTGCGAAGCTAACTTTCCAGAGCATGTGCTTAATGCCCTAAGCTCCTCCAGGGTTTTGCTCAAAACGTAGAATTCGACCTTCGCATCCACGAGGATCCCGATCCACCTCTCGAAATCGATACCAAGCTGGAAAGGTGCGAGGAGAGCGCTTGTATCCATCAAGACAGCAATCGACCCCCTCTGTGTCAAGAGGCGACACCATAACCTATGAGCCTCCATCTGCCCGCAATGTTTCTGCTGATCGCTACCCTCTGTGATGGAAGGACACATACTGGCCTCGTCAGCCTTATTTCCACCGAATCTCCGCTAATAGAGGATACCTTCCCCGATGTTATGGCAACTCCAACGTTCATGGCCAAAGGCTCTCCGACCTTCAGCGGTTCTACGGTTACGGTATCCCTCATTCCAACGACATCTTTGAATAGCGTGTACTTCAGCGTCAACTTATCAGAGGACGGGGGAAGCGTTCCAACCCTTGCAACCAAGTTTCCGACAAGGCCGTCGCTCTTTGTGAGAGATGGGTCGAGGGATGTGCCAACTCCAACGAGGCCACCGCAACCGACCTTCTCGACGAAGGTATCTCCGACCCTGAGCGAGACTATTGTGGTCTCCAGAGGAACGGTCCTGTACTCGTTCCCAGTTCGAATTCTTGCTCCCGGTTTGATGTCGATCTCGTCGCCCACCTTCAGTTCGCCCTGAACAAGTGTTCCGCCCAAGACGCCCCCTTTAAGGTCGCTCACGCTCGTCCCAGGCCTATTGACATCGAAGGTCCTGATGACAAACATCAATGGATCGAGCGAACGGTCACGCTTAGGCGTTGGAAGATGTTGCTCTATCTTCTCGATCAGGAGGTCGATGTTCAGCTTCCTCTGAGCTGAGACGGGCACGATTGGAACATTTGCATACTCAGTTTCCGAAAGGAAATTCCTTATCTCCTCGTAGCTTTGCAAAGCCCTTTCCCTCGATACGAGGTCGATCTTGTTTTGGACAACGATCATTTTCTGGATTCCCATCGTCCTGGCTGCCAGAAGGTGTTCCCTCGTCTGGGGCTGTGGACATATTTCGTCAGCACCGATCACGAAGATTGCAGCATCCATTACGGCTGCGCCTGAGAGCATCGTTGTCATCAGGATTTCATGGCCGGGAGCATCGACGAAGCTTACCTTCCTTAAAGGCTCTGCCTTGCCGCCGCAAACCCTGCAGGTGGGATCGATGCCATAACATGAAGGTGGTGGACAGCTGCTACACTTGTAGAAGATGGTGTCGGCATATCCAAGCTTGATCGTGATGCCCCTCTTCAGCTCCTCGCTGTGGCGGCTTGCCCAAACACCAGTCAAGGCCTGAACCAAAGTTGTCTTGCCATGGTCTACATGTCCGAGTGTCCCAATGTTTATTTCAGATTGTGTAACGTCCTTGACTGGCATCCGATTCTTCTCCTATGTCTTTTCTGCCACCTCTTCCTTCACTTCCGGCTCTGCAAAAACTTTCGTAAAGTTAAGCTGGTAACTATCTTCCGAAACCATCTCCCCCCTCACAGTTACCCTTCTTCTATTTCCCTTATTCGTCCTTCCGACAAGAATATGAGCTTTGACAGCGCCATGCACCCCCTTCTTCATCGGGAAACCTGAACGGTCTACCCCTCCAGTCAGTTTGAGTTTTCCGCTCAGACCAATTGCCAATCCATCTATGGTATCACCTATCTAGAGGCCGAGTAGGGGCCTTGCCTTTTCCCCCTCGAGCTCCAAAACCTGAGACTTGCCCGTCTTCGGATCTGAGATTACGCACTTGAACTTGGCTGGCATACGGGCACGAGTTCGATTTGAACGAGATAAACGTTTGCGCACAGTTAGGAAGCAAAATCCACCTATCCCTTCTACTGCAAGGGGCTTGAAAAGAAAGAAAAGGAAGGAAACCCGGATATCGTTATAGGTTCAGTTTTTCTGGTCTGAGCGGTGAAAAATGGCACGAAGGATCGTGTTGATAGGTGCTGGAAGCGCTATGTTCACCAGAGGTCTCGTTGCAGATCTTCTAAGCCTGAAGGAGTATGATGAGTGGGAACTGGGGCTAGTGGATATCGATCGAGAAGCGCTCGAGGTGGCCAAACACCTTTCGGAGCGCATGATCCAGGCAAGAGGGTCAAACATCCGCTTGCTTGCATCGACAGAACGGAAGGACCTGCTCAATGGAGCTGATGTTGTTGTTACGACCATCGCGGTTGGCGGAAGGCGAGCCTGGGAGGAGGATGTCAAGATACCTCGAAAGTATGGCGTCTACCAGCCTGTTGGAGACACAGCCATGCCAGGAGGAATCTCTCGTGCTCTTCGCATGGTTCCGGCAATGGTTTCTATAGCACGTGATGTGAAGGAGTTCTGTCCTAACGCTTTCTTTTTCAACTACTCGAACCCAATGACGGCAAACTGTAGGGCTGTCAGAAAAGCGACGGGCGTGGAGGTCGTTGGTCTCTGCCATGGAGTAAAAGCTGTTGAGAATTACCTGGCAGATTGCATAGGTGCACAAAGCGAAGAGGTCACAAGCCTTGGCGTTGGCCTTAACCACTTCACAATGATCTACGATCTGAGGCACAAGGGAATCGATGCTTGGGACCGCGTCAGGGCCAGATTGTCAAAGGTGCGGGAACAGAACCCATTTTGCTGGAGCTTCTTCGAGACATACGGAGCTTATCCGGCTGTGCACGACAGGCACGTGGTCGAGTTCTTCCCAGAAAGATTCCCGAATGGAAGGTATTATGGAAAAACGTTGGGAGTTGATGTATTCTCATTCGAGGAGACGATCGAGGCTGGCGATAGAATATACAGGGAGATGCAGGAACAAGCTTCTGGGAAGCGTCCCATTGGTCAGGAGCTGTTCAGCCGAGGGCCTGGAGAGCACGAGCAACTGCTCGAAATCCTTGGGGACATCTACCTCGACCGCAGGAATGTGTACTCTGTGAACATGCCAAACCAAGGAGCTGTGCCGAGCCTCCCTGACCAAGCTGTTCTCGAGCTTCCGGGCATCGCGACGGCACGTGGATTCCGGCAGATCTACTTGGGGGAATTTCCAGAAAAACTTGCAGCTCTTCTTACAAAACACCTGGCTCGCATCGAAGTTACGGTAGATGCAGCACTTGAAGGAGACCGTGACCTTTTTGTTGAAGCCCTTTTGCTGGATGGTTCTGTTCAAGACAGGGAGATAGCTGAGAAGATGGCAGACGAGCTAATTTCGGCACAAAAGCAGCACCTACCGCAATTCGCTTAAGCTTTCGTGGAGTGGCCTGAATGGCAAAGATCCTGCTGGATGAGATGTATTCCGGCCTAAAGCCCTTTTTGAAGGTGTTGGGCTGGGATGTTCGTTCGATCGAAGATGCTGGGCTTAGAGGAATGGAAGATGAGGAAGTCGTGGAGTATGCGGAAAGGAATGGATTTGTGCTCGTCACACAGGACCAAAGGGCTGCCGACCTTGCAAGGCTTAAGGGAGTGCCATGCGTGCTGGTTGGCTATGTAGAGATAGCAAAGATTGTGCACGAAAGGTTGAGAGATTTGGAAATCTCTATGACTTGAATTCAAGATTCGGAAATTATCCTTCTAAGCTCGCTTCCGTTTTTCCTCCACCAGTCATACAGGATCGTGATGTCCGTGTTCAGGCTGAAATCGCGAACTCCAAGTTCCACATACTTTTTAGCTTCTTCTGGTGTTTTTATTTCAGCCCTCGGATTCACGCCCATTCTCAAAGCTGTTTTTATCGTCTTGAGCTCAGCTTCCTTGACCTTCGGATGAGCTGTCTCTCCTGGCAAGCCGATGCTCAGCGAGTAGTCAGCAGGTCCAAACTGCACCATATCGATACCTTTGACAGAAAGAATCTCCTCCAAATTTTCGACCGCCGATTTTTTCTCCACCATTAGGGCGACAACTGAATCGTCGCAAATTTTTTCTATGTCTGAATATGAGGCAACTCCGCCAACATAACCGATTCTCCTGTCCATCCTTATGCCATTTACGCCCTTCGGTTCTGCCCTCACAGCCCTGACAGATTCTTCAGCATCCTCGACCGTCCTGATGTCGGCGAAAAGAACATTTTGTATTCCGGCAGCCAAGGCCCTTTCTGCGATATATGTCCTTGGCTCCTGGTCGATCTTTATCATAGAAGATATTCCGACTAGTTCAGATGCCCTTGCCAAGTTTTCGAAGTCGTAAAGGTCGTAAGGAGCATATTCGCTCACAAACTCCACATAGTCGTAAGCTCCAGCATACCCGATGAGCTCCGTTATGGCTGGCCAAGCGATCAGGACACGCGTTCCGATAGTCGGGGCGCCCCTCTTCAACAAACTCCTGAGCCTGTTTTCCCTCATGTGATGCATACTCCTTTCTCTGCACCTCAAAGAAGGGAGCATATAAGCTTCTTCACATACATTACGATTTTTGGCTAGCCAAAAGAACGATTGGAAGTTCGGTGTTTATCGGCCAAGCAAGATACCGCCTCTTTCAATTCTGGAATGATGAAGCTTTGCTGTCCTGTTCTCAATCCACCTCTACGAGACGATAATCCATCTTTCCCAAACCGAGCCTTTCGCACGCGGCCAACCCCTCCCTCCAATTAACATTTGGGAAGAATGCCCTGAATTTGTCCGTTCCAGGTTCGAGCGCATTCACCTCCTCGGCTCTCGAGCCAGGGATGCCAGGAGCACTGTTGACAAGATCGGCCGAAAAAGTATCAAGCGCTACTGGGTCTGTAGAGGCCGCTATTCCCTGATCGGGCACTATTGGTGCATCCGACCAGCCTTGCTCACCATGCTCGCAGTCGCACAGCCAATCAACCTCCAGGAGGAAGTTTACAAAAAATACATTCTCCGCCCCAACAACCTTCACAACTGCCTTAGCCATCTCGGCAAGCCTTCTCTGGCACTCTGAAAGGTCTTCCCTTCTCCTGGCCATTATAGCGCTTGCCCTGCACTTCGCCATGCAAGCAAGGCACCCTATGCAGAGGGTATGATCTATTTCCAAAGTATCGCCAGACACCTTTATGGCGCCATTCGAAGGGCAAACAGCAAGGCACTCGTTGCAGAAGTTGCACTTTTCCTGAATGATCTTTGGCTTGTTTTCGTAGTGGAACATGTACTTGCCTTCCTTCGAAGATAAGCCAATAGCTATGTTCTTTACAGCTCCACCAAGGCCAACGATCGCGTGTCCCTTAAAGTGGGCCAAACCGATCAGGAAGTCCGCCTCGCTTAATGCACCTGCTAAAGAGACCTCCTCGGATGATGTGCTGCTTGATTCGACCCTTAATATGTCCAAGCCGCGCTCACCATCTGCAATCATGATAGGGGCATTCAGAACCTCGGGTGTGAATCCGTGCGAGGCTGCAACTTTCAGGTACTTTTCAGCCGTACCTCTCGAATCCAGCAGCCCCATCCCAGTTGTCTCGACCACAACTGGATTCCCGCCAAGAGACCTTACGATATCGACGACCTTTCTCACAAATATGGGCCTCAAGTAACGTGTCGTAAGGGGCGCGCCCATGTGGCATTTTATGAAGACCTTGTCATTTGGCGATATCATATTAGGCAAACCGGAACTGTTTGCAAGTCTATCCAATTTTCCAAGCAAACTTTCGCTGCTTTTCCTTGATCTGGCATTTGTAAAATAGACGAGCGACATTGGTTTGGGCCTTCCCTAATGCTTTATTAAGCATTTCATCTCCTTTGGCAAATCTATCTGCAGGAACATGCTAAATTATGCGGGCGAAGATCCAAACAATAGATCACCTAAATCCCCAGAAGCTTTTCGAGATTTTTGTGGAAAATGTTCTCCAATGCCCCTTCCGGGAGGTTAAGGCTTTCCAGGAGGGACGCGTGCACCTCCTCCGGTGTGAAAAGATCATCCAAATCTGTTCCGTACAGTATTTTCCCATGGAGCATCTTGAGAAAATTTTGGGCAAACTGTCGGTCCCGGTTCAGGGCGTTATAGCCGGATCCAGCCGACAGATCGCCATAAATATTGTCATAGTCACTCAGGAGTTGGACGATTTTCCCAGGTTCCTTCACCGGGCCCTTCGGATATGGCTCCGAAGCGGGTTCTGCTGAAATTCGGCTCCACCAGCCAGGCCCATGCATGATAAAGTCGACATCACTGTGCTCCCTCGCAACTCTCTCGAAACCATCCAGTTCTTGAGAATCCATCGCACCGTATGTCTCAGCCTCCCCATATGCCAAGTGTATCAGGATCGGTATCCCGAGCCTTCCACAGATTCTATAGAGCGCCATATTCAGCTCATGGTCGATTGGCAACTTCGATGTGTGCTCCCCGAATCCCTTGCAGCCCATTTCGACATACCGGGCGATCCTTTCCTCAAGGCACTGCTCTCTGACCTCGACAGCGCAAAATGGCATGAGGCGATCCGGATACTTTCTGCAAACTTCTAAAACGTACTCCGTAGGCATTACAGTATCGACATTCCAGCTTGAAAGGGGCAAAACTACTGCTCTTGAAGTATTCAGTTTGTCCAGGTAAGAAATCAGTGCATCCAACGTGACCCTGCTCCATGGTGAATTTTTGTTCATGACATCGCGATAGTAGCCGAGGTGCGTGTGGCAATCAAACATCCTGCGTGGCAAATCACTCACTATCTGTTACATTTAAACCAAGTTAGTGCAGCACACCCTATAAACACTTTTTGGATAGCAAGCTGGATCCAGTATAGCTACTTTCTCTCAGATAGTTTGCTGTTCACCAAGCTGAGACATCGATGCCCAACTCAATTCCAAGTTCCAAAAGCTCTTTCCACGTCTCTTCCTCCACGTAAATTCCGTCCCTTGTTCGCCTTGCTTCCTCTCTTGCTTCCGGTTCACCTGGAATCAGAATTTCGTAAAAGCCCGGGGCTTTCCTAGATCCTCGGACCTTTCTTATGAGTTCGTCCACCTCCTTCTTGAATTCGTCCACATTCCTGAAATGGGATACGTCCATAGCACCCAAGATTACGCCGTTTCCGTTTTTGAAATTTGGACTTGAGGCATATCCAGTTCCTGTTAGGATTCCTGCCAACACATCTATGATTAGAGCCAGCCCGAACCCCTTGTATCCAACAGCCCCACCCAGAGGAAGAATCGATCCACCTTCAAAGTAGTCTTCGATGTTCACCGATGCTCGTCCGTCCTTGTCCAATATCCATCCTTCCGGAAGATTTTCGTGTCTCTTTCGCTTCACCATCAGTTTTCCCTCAGCTACGACACTTGTTGAGATGTCAAGAACAATTGGTTTCTCCTCAAGCGCTGGGATTGCCACACTCAGGGGGCTCGGGTTAAACAGCCTTTCAGCACCTCCGAATGGCGCGACCCTTGCAGGCCCATTACACATCACGAATCCGATCATCGAATGGCCTAGGGGAATCGATGAGTAATCTGCCAGGCGTCCAATGTGGTTGCAATTGAAGATGGCAGAGATGCATATCCCGAATTCCTTTGCTTTATTTATTGTTTTTTCCATCGTTCTCCAAGCTGCCACCTGGCCGAATCCCCAGCACCCATCGATGAGCATCGTCGCGCCTCCATCTTTGACAACTCTGATCTCAGCCGCAGGATCTAGAGCCTTATTCCTAATCCTTTCAACATATTGAGGCACCCTTATGATGCCATGCGAATCGTGCCCAACGAGATTGGCCTTGACGAGCAGCTTTGCTACGAGATCGGCGTTCCAATATGGCGCGCCCAATTTCTCAAATGTCTGGAATGCGACCTTCCATAATTGTTCTCGCGTCTTTACAGGCATTGTTAGCGCATATTGCTCTAAGCCAATCTTAAGCTTTGGGTTTCGCTCCAGTGAGATAATACTCATAACATATGAAAACTTCGATTCTCCCACCGTTAGAAAAACAAAGCCTTAGAACAGAGTCACCCATACCCCATGTTGCTGATTTTGGACGCGCAGATGCTTCTGACCAGCCCCTATGAATCCATGAAAAATATAAGTTCCGAATGTGCAACATTGGGAGCAGGTCCAATGGGAAGGACATATAGGTAACTTGCTCAACTCGAGCCAGCCGGGACTTGGATTGTCAAAGCCTTTGGGGATTGGCGTTATCGGATGCGGAAATATGGCAACTCACCTCTCGAACATTTGCCTAAAGATGCCAGATGTTAAGATCGTTGCGGTTTACGATTCTGTTGAGGAACAGGCCAGTAAAATGGCCTCGCAAATGAAGTGCGTTCGCTGCGCAAAAGCATCTGAAATATTCGAAAGCTCAGATGTGCAGGCTGTGATCGTTGCTACTCCAAATTACACACATAAAGAATATACCATAGCAGCTCTTGAGAAAGGCAAGCACGTTTTCTGTGAGAAACCAATGGCTTTGAGAATTGAGGATTGTGATGCCATGGTTGATGCTGCTGAAAGGTCAAGACTTACTCTCATGGTCGGGCACGTAATGCGCTTCTATTCTGGATGCGCCTTTGTAAAGCAGGTATTGGAGGATGGGGAAGTGGGCCGACCGATAATTGGCAATGTCTCCAGAACTGGTTGGGTCGAGGTCGGGGCTTGGGCCAGAAGCTGGCGCCGCAGCAAGGAGGCTTGCCAAAACAGCCTGTTTGAGTCCGCGATACATGAAATAGACCTCATACGTTGGTTTATGGGAGATGTCGAATCGGTGCAGGCCTATGGCTCAAATTTCATGCACCCTGAGCTAGATTACGATGATTGCAGCCTTGCTTTGATAAGATTCAAAAGTGGAGCGTTGTGCACCTTTGAGTCGGGATATGCTTTCAGGATGGGGGACCACAGGGTGAGGGTCAATGGAACAGAAGGTGCGATCAACATCGATTTTGGATCATCATCAGCTAAGATGATCACAAAGGAAGGGCATGAGCGGGTTGAGCCCCTGATAACTGAAGAACCTTATACTGCCGAGCTTAGGCATTTCTTTGAATGTATCAAAGATGGCAGGAGGCCATTGACGGACGGAAGGGAAGGAAGGAAAGCTGTCGAGATAGCGGAAGCCATTAACCGTTCAGCTGAGACTGGAAAGAGCATAAGAATTGAGTAAAAAATCGTTTCAAAGCTAACTGGAGACAGATCTCCAGTCGAACACCACACCAATATATTCTTCAGGTTTTTTCCTCAGGCCTTCATATGCTTCTGTACATCGATTTGGAGGTAAAACATGAGTAAGGAGGGGGCCGACCTTCAGCTTGCCGTCAGCTATCAAGCGAAGCAAAATCTTTGTATTTCGCTCAATGCTGTGTTTTATGAAACCCAAAGCCTCATCGCGGACAGGGTAGCGCCACTCATGTGCACCCTTGAATGTCACGCAACCTTGTTGCCAGAGGTGGATTTTGCGCAGAAGGTCTGTCACATTTGCCTGCAGTGGCTTTCTTGGCGAGCCAAGCAGGATCACCTCGCCCTTTCTGCCAGTCAGTTCCGCTGCCAGTAGCGCAGCTTGCGGGTTTCCACTCGCCTCAACTGCTACTTCGCACCCTCTGCCTTCAGTCCACCGCCTGATGGTTTCGACAGGATCAGCTTCGTTGGGATTAAGCACCATCTCGATGCCGCACTTACGTGCCACTTGCAAACGCTTTTCAACTAGGTCTATCCCCATGACATCGCAACCTGCCAAGAGAAACAGCTGTGCAGCAAGGTTCCCTACCAATCCCATTCCGACGACAGCTACCTTGTCACCAAGCTCTGCGCTGCTGACACGCAATGCCGTCATGGCCACGCTGGCCATGCGAACAAAGACAGCATGAAAGGGATCAAGGCCTTCAGGAACCTTTACCGTCAAGACCCTGCACATTGCATGGCTTGCATGGTTGCTGTGGGTAAATACAGTGTCCCCTTCCTGGAAAGCTCGAACATGTTTGCCAACTGCGATCACTTTTCCAACCGCTCCATAACCGGGATTGAAAGGCAGTTTGGCCCAGTCCTCTGTGCCCGCCAAGCAAGCAAGCTCCGTCCCAGCACTCACTATCGATACCAAAGTTCGTATCGCCATCTCATCTTCGGCAGGATCGGGATTGAAAGTAAAATTTTCCAGCCCAACTACATTAGGTTCAGAGAAAACTATGCGCTTTGCTTCCAACATCTTCAACTCATCCATTGCACCTGAGCACGCCCTTATATGGTGATTGAAAGAGTGGTGGAAATCGCAAGGATTCAAAGGAAGCTTTTAAATTTGAAAATGGCCCATTCGTTGGTGAAATTGTTCATGGAATTGATACTACGAAACGATGTTTTAGAAATCGGTTCTTAGCTCCTGCGTCATTCCAGTCTCAGCTGCCACATATGCTTTTTCGATTATCTCGATTACGTGTCTGGCATGCTCACCGGAAACCAGAGGTGTCTTCCCATTCAGCATGCAATCCACGAGGTGCATTATGTCGGAGTATATGTGTGACTCGGGTATTGTTTCGTGGACACCAGATACGTATGGCAACCTGCTTTGTACAGCCTCGATGAGCTTCCCGCTCTCGATCCTGCTGCTCCAAACAACTATTTTGTCTCTGCAGAGTTCCAAAGCCCCATCGCTTCCTGCAACATGAAGCCTTGAGAAGGGCTCTCCATCCCCCGAGCAAAAAGCTGAGTGAAGCATGGCATATGTTGCATTTCCGAAGTCCAACAACATCACGGTGTTGTCGTCAACCTCAACTTCAACCTCTCTTCCAAGCACGGTCCTGCGTCTGAGCCCAATGCCAGACATGGCGGCGATGCGCTTAACAGGTCCCAATATTCCAGTGACAAGGTGCAAGGCATAAACCCCCATGTCATAGACAGGGCCTCCGCCCCTCTTGTAGTACCAGGAGGCATCAACACCGGCCACAACATCTCCTGGCTTTCGAAACTCTTCCGTCTCATGGCCTTCGGAGGTTGCTCCGGTCCTGGCCCAGTAGATCTTGCCTATCGTTCCATCTAGCAGAATCTTCCTCGCTTTTTGAGCGTCGCTGGCGAAAGCTATGCCAGGGGAAGCTACAAGTTTGATGCCTCTCTTGTCCCTCTCTTCAAGAAGGATATCAGCTTCCTTGCAAGTCAATGTCATGGGCTTGTTTATGTGCACATTGATCCCTGCCTGCACGGCCCTAAGGGCCTGATCGTAATGGATTTGGATCGGCGTTGCTATGGTTATAGCGTCTAGACCAGCGTCAGAGAGCATTTGTTCGTAGTCATCGTACGATTCTTCTGCACCAAAACGCATTTTGCATGCCTTAGCCCTCTCTGCTACAACATCGCATACTGCCGCAAGCTTGATCTTTTCCTTCACATCTTCTTGGGAAAGGTGCGGAAGGATGCCCCTCTGTGATACACTTCCGCAACCTGAGACACCTATTCTGAAGGGCAGGTGGGACACCTCCATCAAGAATACTTCAGCAAGAGTCCCCTAAGAAGTCTAAGGCTCTCCTCTACCTCTCCCATCTCGTCTATCTCGAAGATCCAGTATCGGTCATAGTACTTTTTTAGCGCTTTGAGCATCAAAGCATAGTCGACATTCTTTGGATCTATCCTGCCAGAGTGAAGCCCAACAATCCTTCTGCCAACCAGCTCTATCTCCTCATGGGGTTGCAGATTTCCCCTTGGCCAGTAGCAATGCTCATACACTCCAAAGCTCGGGCTTCCTACCTCATCGACCATCTTGCATAGCTCTTTAAGCCCGCCAAGACCCAAATTTGCCCAAACTCCACCTTCAAATCCAAGGACTACGCCTAAAGACTCAGCTTCTTCTGATAGCTCGCGAAGGATCTTCCTCATGCCTTCCCAGCTCTGGGCTTTGCTTGCGCCAAAATGGATGAGCAGAACCGATGCCCCTAGGTTGGCGGTCAGTTTGATATCTTCACGCAGAATTTCGAGGCCCCTTGCCCAGTGCCGGAAGTCCCTACAGTACTGCGAGTAGCCCCATGGCCACTCTGAACAAAGTGTGGCAACTTCAACACCATATGTGCTACACAATTCCTCTATCTTTTTCCTCTCTTCAGGACCTATGCTCTCCGACCAAGCTCCATACTCAGGTCCGTATGGGGGGATTGGATCGAGGCAAAGTTCAACACCATCAAGTCCGAGCCTTGAGGTGAACCTCAAAGCGGGTTCGAATGGATGTTCCCCTTCCTTCTCGGGCTTTGAGAAACTAACCCTCAGACCGATCTTCATTTGACTCAGGCAGAGCAAGATTGAGATATTATGTTTTCGATCTGCTGCTAGGCAGTGAAAGAAAAATCAAAAGTGAATAAAATTGTGAATCTGGAGGGGCTACTTGCTGACATCCTCCCATCCCTAGAGGTTGTGGGTTTTCTGCGTCGAGTTTCGCCTAGCTAGGAAGGCGCCTCCATTTCCATTTCACAGGGTTGCAAGCATTAGAACGGCATGAAGAACCGAACGACGCTCAGCGCACCACCAATCAGGATAGCTATGGCATATCCCAAAAGGAAGCCTGTTGCAACAGGAACACCAAGCCTTTCGTATGCTTTGCTTCCTCCCACACGGAGAGTTGCAAGTTTTAGCACATAGGCGGCAAGGACCATCACCCAAATGCCCTCACTTATCGATCTTGTGCCGAATGTAAGCAGGAACCCGTATGGATCAAGGGGAAACACTGCGAACCTGGCATGAAGAATGCTCAAGGTCCAGACTACAAGTATGCCAGCTACAAGGTGCGGAACCCAGGGGCCTCCTGTCATATTTTCCAGTGCGATCCCTCCCCATGGACTTTCTGGATTAGCTGCATAGGATATGTCTCCCACGAATGTCGTTGACTGGTAGAAGGGCAGGCTTGCCAAACCATGAGAATAGGCTATCGGGAGAAGCGTCATCCACCAGATGATCGGTATGAGGATTACGGTGACAAGCATAGCATAGTAGAGGTTTTTGAAGCTGACC
>Ga0123519_10001509_pt1 | contig 39910 bp, 38 predicted proteins | sample YelNatPaOPRAMG02_FD_87396 | JGI IMG/M metagenome (GOLD analysis project Ga0123519, IMG submission 87396) | Hot spring microbial communities from Yellowstone National Park - Yellowstone National Park OP-RAMG-02 (version 2) | ecosystem: Environmental > Aquatic > Thermal springs > Hot (42-90C) ...
CCTCCTGGCTTGGCTGGACGGGGCCCGCTTCCACACCCAGCCCTACCGCCAACTGGAAGCCTGCTGGCAGGAGCACGGGGAAAGGGACTGGGCCGATAAGGCCTTTCTCCGGCTCAAGCAGCGCCAGGCCCGTGAGGACCTGGGGAAAGGCAGATTTCTTTCCTTCCTCTGGACCTGGTTTCTCCTGGGACTGGCGGGTTATGGCCGCAAGCCCCTGCGGCCCCTTTTCTGGGCTGGGCTCATGTTCCTGTTGGGAATTTTCGCCTTTCATAACCCCGCCACCATGGTGCCCCGGCACCTCAGCGTCCAGGCGGTTTATACCAATCCTGCCATAACCGGATTGTATGCAGAGCGGGATAAGGCGTTTGAAGAGAAAGCGAAGGAACATTATTGCCCTTACTGGTACACCCTGGACCTCATGCTGCCAGTGGACCTGGAGATGGCCAAATATTACGAACCCAAAGGTTTGTGGGCCCGGGTATATTTTCACCTTTTGCCCCTGGGCGGCTGGGTCATCATAGCCGCCCTGGCGGCCTCGTTAACCGGTCTGTTTGAACTCCAAGGATACTTAAGGGAACAATAAGCCATGCTCAAGCAAGCCATTCTCAAAGTCGTGCAGCGGCAGGACCTGACGGAGGCGGAGATGGTGGCGGCCATGGAGGCCATCATGGAGGGGCGGGCCACCGAGGCCCAGATCGGCGCCTTCATCACCGCGCTCAGGATGAAGGGCGAAACGGTGACCGAGATCACCGCCGCCGCCCGGGTGATGCGGGCCAAGGCCACCCGCATACCCATCGGTGACCACCTGGTGGATCTGGACCGGGACGAAATCAATGTGGACTGGGAAACCATCGTGGACACCTGCGGCACCGGTGGGGATGCCACCCAGACCTTCAATGTCAGTACCACCACCGCCTTTGTGGTGGCGGGCGCGGGGCTAAAAGTCGCCAAGCACGGCAACCGGGCGGTCTCCTCCCGCTGCGGCAGTGCCGATGTCATCGAGGCCCTGGGGATCAATCTCTCCCTCACCCCGGAGCAGGTGGCCCAGTGCATCCAGGAGGTGGGCATCGGCTTTCTCTTCGCCCCCCAGCTCCACGGGGCCATGCGCTTTGCCATCGGGCCGCGGCGGGAAATCGGCATCCGCACCATCTTCAACATCCTGGGGCCCCTCACCAACCCGGCGGGGGCCAATGTCCAGGTGCTGGGGGTGTATGACCCCGGCCTCACCGAACCTTTGGCTAAGGTGCTCCATAATCTGGGGACCCGCCGGGCCTTTGTGGTTTATGGGGAAGGCTCTTACGATGAGATCAGCATCGTGGGGCCCACCCGGGTAAGTGAACTCAAAGACGGCGAGGTGCGCACCTACACCATCGCGCCGGAGGACTTTGGGCTGAAACGGGCGGCCCTCTCTGACATCAAGGGCGGCGATGTCTTTGAGAACGCCCGTATCGTGCGCCGGGTGCTGGCCGGGGAGGGGGGGCCCAAGGAGGACATGGTGGCCCTGAATGCCGCCGCGGCCTTTATCGCCGCGGGTCTGGTGCCGGATTTCCCTGCGGGCCTTGCTTTGGCCCGGGAGGTGATACACTCCGGCAAGGCCTTGGCCAAACTGGAGGGCCTGGTGGCCAAAAGCAAGAGCTTTGGGGAAGGGGGCTGAGGATGATGAAGGGAGGGGGATCCACCGGTTTCCCGACCCTCCTGCCAGATACCTCAAGGTCAACATGGATTTTTTAGCCAAGATTGTGGCGCACAAACTGAAGGAGTCCCTGGAGCTTTTTGAGGCCGGGAGGCTTGCAGCTTTCAAGGCGGCTATCGCCACCCGGCCCAAGCCGCTGAGCCTCAAGAAAGCCCTGGACGAAGCGCCGGGGCGGGCCATTATTGCCGAAATCAAGCGGGCTTCCCCCTCCAAAGGGGAGCTGGCCATGGGACTGGACCCGGTGGATTTGGCCCGGGTCTATGAGAAAAACGGCGCCGCGGCCCTCTCGGTGTTGACGGAGCGGAAGTTTTTTCACGGAGACCCGGAATTTCTCCAGGAGATCAAGCTTGAGGTGTCGCTGCCGGTGCTCCGCAAGGATTTCATCCTGGAGCCCCTCCAGGTTTATGAAAGCGCCGCCCTGGGGGCGGACGCCTTGCTTTTACTGGTGAATGTGCTAAACCGGGGGCAGCTCCAGGCTCTGCTCCTACTCACCCGCTCCCTGGGGCTGGAGGCCCTGGTGGAGGTGCACACCCGGGAGGAGCTGGAGACGGCGTTGGCCGTGGACGCGGATCTCATCGGCATCAACCACCGGGATCTGCACACCTTTCAGTTGCATATGGACCGGGCCCTGGAGCTGGCGCCCCTGGTGCCTGCGGGGGTGACTTTGGTGGCCGCCTCGGGCCTCAAGACCCCAACCGATTTGGCGCGCCTGGAGGAGGCGGGTATCAGGGCTTTTCTCATCGGCGAGAGCCTGGTGACTGCCAAGGATCCGGGGGCCAAGCTGCGGGAATTTTTGCGGGGATCGACTTGAAGGGCACGGTGCGCGTAAAAATCTGCGGCATCACCAACCTGGAGGACGCCCTCTTGGCTGCGTCCCTGGGGGCCCATGCCCTGGGGTTTATTTTTTACCAGAAAAGTCCCCGGGCCATCCGGCCGGAGGCGGCCCGGGAAATCATCCGGGCCCTGCCCCCTTTGGTACTTTCCGTGGGGGTATTCGTGGACGAAGAGGCTCAGGTGGTGCGGGAGATAAGCGAACGGGTAGGGCTGGACTGGGTCCAGCTTCACGGCCGGGAGTCGCCGGAATACTGCCGCAGCCTGGGACGCCGGGTCCTCAAGGGGTTCCGCATTAAGAACGAGGCCAGCTTGGCTTTTCTCTCGGAATATCAAAATGCCGTGCAGGCCTTTCTTCTGGATACCTACCGGCCGGGGACGCCTGGGGGCACCGGGGAGACCTTTGACTGGGAGATCGCCCGTCAAGCCCGAAAGTACGGCCCGGTCATCCTGGCGGGTGGCCTTACCCCCGACAATGTGGCCGCGGCCCTCCAGACGGCCAAGCCTCAGGGGGTGGATGTGGCCAGCGGGGTGGAGGTCAGCCCGGGGAAGAAAGATCCGGGGAAGCTTAAGGCTTTTTTCCAAGCCATTAAAACGATGGAGGGCGGGGGCTGAGGAAACCAAGCTCCGCCGCCCTTGATATATCAGGAGGACATATGTTACCGGACCGAAGGGGACATTTCGGGCGCTACGGCGGGCGCTTTGTGCCGGAGACCCTTATGCCGGCCCTCATGGAATTGGAGCAGGCCTATCGCCGCATATGCCGCACCCGGGAGTTTCGGGAGGAGCTGGCCTGGTATTTGAAACACTATGTGGGCCGCCCCACGCCCTTGTATTTTGCCCGGCACCTTACCGAAACCCTCAAAGGTCCCCGGATTTACCTGAAAAGGGAGGATCTGGCCCACACCGGGGCCCACAAGATCAATAACACCATGGGCCAGGGGTTGCTGGCCCGCAAAATGGGAAAGGGGCGCCTTATCGCCGAAACCGGGGCGGGGCAGCACGGGGTGGCAACGGCCACGGTGGCCGCGCTTTTGGGCCTTAAGTGCGACATCTACATGGGAACCGAAGACATCCGGCGTCAGCGCCTGAATGTCATGCGCATGGAGCTTTTGGGGGCCAGGGTGGTGCCGGTGGAAGCCGGAAGCTGCACTCTCAAGGATGCCATGAACGAGGCCATCCGGGATTGGGTTACCAATGTGCGCCACACCCACTATGTCATCGGTTCGGTGGCCGGGCCCCATCCTTATCCCATGCTGGTGCGGGACTTTCAGGCGGTCATCGGACGGGAGGCCAAAGCGCAGCTCCGGCGCCTGGAAGGGCGTCTTCCCGCCTGTCTTTTGGCCTGTGTGGGCGGCGGCAGCAACGCCATGGGCCTGTTTTACCCCTTTCTGCGTGACCCGGTGCGCTTCGTGGGGGTGGAAGCCGCGGGGCATGGCCTGGCCAGCGGCTGCCACTCCGCCACCCTGGTGGCCGGCACCGTGGGGGTGCTCCACGGGGCCATGAGCTATCTACTCCAAGATAGGTGGGGCAACATCTGCGAGGCCCATTCCTTGGCCCCGGGACTGGACTACCCCGGGGTGGGCCCGGAGCACGCCTACTTCAAGGACACGGGCCGGGCCGAATATGTGGCGGTGACCGATGAGGAGGCCCTGGAGGGCTTCAAGCTCCTGGCCAGGACCGAAGGAATACTGCCGGCCCTGGAAAGCGCCCACGCCATTGCCTATCTAAAAGAACTGGCCCCCCAATACCGCAAAGAGGAAGTCATCGTTGTCAACCTTTCCGGCAGGGGGGACAAGGACGTGGAGGCGGTGGCGGAGGTGTTGGGTGTAACCAGTTGATTTAATAGAAGAAAGGTCGGGGGAGCGGTGGTGCCTTGCGCCTTCCCCCAAAGATCAATTGGAGGTGCATGGTGAGGCGCATTGACAAGGTGTTCCGGCGGCTTAAGGAAAAGGGCGAAAAGGCCCTCATTCCCTTTATCACCGCCGGGGACCCTGACCTGGAAACCAGTCACCGACTGGCTCTAGAGCTTGCAGTCCGGGGCGCGGACCTTCTGGAATTGGGTATTCCCTTTTCCGACCCTCTGGCGGACGGCCCCACCATTCAGGCGGCCAGCAGCCGGGCCATTCAAAAGGGCGTGCATCTGGAGGACGTTTTGGCCTTGGCCGGACGGATCCGGCAAGAAACCCAAATCCCGATCATCCTGATGGGTTACTATAATCCCGTGTTACAATACGGTCTGGAAAGAGCGGCCAACGAAGCCGCCCGTCAGGGGGTGGATGGTTTTATCATCCCGGATTTGCCCCCAGAGGAAGCCGGGCCTTGGCGCCGGGCCGCCAAGGCCGCCGGGGTGGCGGCAATCCTTTTGGCCGCGCCCACCAGCGGACCCGAGCGCTTGCGAAAATTGGGGGAACTTACCCAGGGGTTTTTGTATTATGTCTCGGTAACCGGGATCACCGGCGCCAGAGCGGAACTGCCCCCGGAATTGGTGCGGGAGTTAAAAGAATTGCGTCTGCTGGTGAAATGTCCGGTGGCCGTGGGCTTTGGCATCGCCTCCCCGGAACAGGTGGCCTGGCTGGCCCCTTATGTGGACGGCGTGGTGGTGGGAAGCGCCATTGTCCAAAAGGTGGCCAAGCTCTCTGGCCCGGAGACCATCAGGGAGATTGGCGAGTTTATCGCCCGGCTGAAAGCCCCCCTCAGGGCCGTATCCGGCGAAGGTGAAAAAATTTTGGGCCGCCTATAAAAACTCTTTTCTGAAACCGGCAAATGGCCGAAGGAATTGTGATACGCCCTGCTCACCCCCAGGAACTGCCGACTGTGGAGGACCTGGTCATTACCGCTTATCAGGAATTTCGTCCATTTTTCCCGGATAAGGTCTGGCACGCCTGGATAGCCAACATCAGGAAGGTCATATTTGACGAGGCCGGGGTTCTGCTGGTGGCGGCAGATGCTCAGGCGGTCCTTCATGGGGTGGTGAAGTTTTATCCGGACGCCGGTCAGGCAGCCTTGGGAAAATGGCCGCCGGGAGTGGCCTCCATGCGGATTCTGGCGGTGCATCCCCGGAGCCGGGGCAAAGGCTACGGGACTTTGCTGGTGGGTGAATGTGTGCGCCGGGCCCGGGAGGCGGGGGTTTCCGCCATTTATCTTTATACCGGGCCCTTCATGGTTGCGGCCCGGCATATTTATGAGAAACTGGGATTCACCCGGGTGCCGGAATTTGACCGGGACCCCGGCCCCATTGCTTACCGCCTAGAGCTTCAAAGAACATCCTGAAAAATTCTTTGCCTGCAAGGCCAATAAATATCCTTTGAATTTACCAGGAACCGGAAACTGAAAACTCCACGCCATAATGTTCTATGGAATTGCGGCTAGCGCGACGCCAGCTGTCCCGCTGCGATGACTGCGGTTACTGCACTGCCGCCGTACTCTGTCCGGGAGAGGAGCGCTGCAGTGGCTGCGGGGCCTGTGTGGCCGCCTGTCCCCGGGAAGCCCGGGAACTGGTGGTCAGGGCGGAAGTGCGTCCGAAAGTGGAACTGGTGGTGGACGGGCGGCCGGTGAGGGTGCCGGAGCGCCTTACATTGCTTCAGGCTTTGGAACTAACAGGATATGAGGTCGGCACTTTCCCAGGGGAGGGAAGGGTCACCGCGCCCTGCCGCACCGGCGGCTGCTGGGCCTGTGCCGTCCTGGTGGACGGGGAAGTCCAGCCGAGCTGCATTACCCCGGTAAGGGCAGGCATGGTGGTAAAGACCGACCCGGAGAAGGTGGCCGCCAAAGAGCCCCGGCGTCTGGTCTTCGGATTTTCGGGACATATGGTGGGGGGAGTAGGCACTCCCTGGGAGGCGAAAGCAAAGCGCAGCGGCTGGTTGGAGGTGGCCTGCTTTGCCGCGGGGTGCATTCTGCGCTGTCCCACCTGCCAGAACTGGGAGACCACCTTCCGCTCCCGTGGTGAGCCTCTGACTCCGGAGCTGGCGGCCATCCTGTTGACCCGGGCCCGGTGGGGCTATGGGGTGGACCGCCTGGCCATCAGCGGCGGCGAATGCACCTTGAACCGTCGCTGGCTCGTGGACTTTTTACGGCACCTGAAAGAGCTCAACCCCGACCCCGCGGCCCGCCTGCATGTGGATACCAACAGCGTCTTTCTGACCCCTGATTACTTAATGGAGCTGCTGGACGCGGGCCTGACCGACATCGGCTGCGATATCAAGGCCCTGGAGCTTTCCACCTTTCAGAGAATCACTGGCACCGCTGCCGCCGACTTGGCCGCCCGCCTCCTGAAGCAGGGGTGGGAGGCGGTGGCATATCTGTTAACGGAACTTTGGGGGCGGGTTTTTGTGGGAATCGGTCTGCCTTATAATGCGGCCTTAATCTCTTCCGAGGAACTGGCGGAGTTGGCCGCCAAACTCGCGGCGCTGCGTCCCGAGGTTCAGGTGACAGTCCTGGACTATCGGCCGGAGTTCCGCCGCCCGGACCTGGTGCGCCCTGGCACCGCCGAGATGCTGGGAATCAAGCGCCTGCTGGAACGTACCGGGCTCAGAAAGGTCATCTGCCAGACCTACCGGGGACACCTGGGTCCGGAGTAATCAGCTTATTGACGGATTAGCTTGATTTAATCCCCCGGCCCTGGAGCCCTTATGGGATAGCCCGAGACCATAAGGTCAGGACCCAGGCGGCGGATACTGAGGTTTGTCAACTGAGGGGCTTCTATCAGGCGGGCCGCGCCCCTCCCGGCCACGGCGGGGTAAGCCTCCCTCCCCCCTAAAATTTTAGGGGCGTAAAAAAAATAAAACTTATCCACCAGGCGCTGGTCAAAAAAGGAACCCAAAACTTCCGGGCCGCCTTCCACCAGAAGGCTTTGCACCTGGCGGCGCCCCAGTTCCCGGAGAAGTGGTTTCAGGGCCACCTGCCCCTCTTCGGCGGGAAGGACCAGCACCTCAGCCCTAAGTCCCTCCAGGGCCTTGATCTTGTCCGGGGGGGCGGCGGAAGTGGTGGCAATCCAGGTGGGAGCCGAAGACTTGAGGTGCAAAAGGCGGGCGGTGAGAGGCAGGCGCAGGCGGCTGTCGAGGACCACCCGGATGGGGTCTTTGCCCCGGCGTCGGGGCAGCCTGGTGGTCAGCTGGGGATCGTCCGCCAATACGGTGCCCACCCCCACCAGGATGGCGTCACAGGCGTGGCGCAGATGGTGGCCGAAGGCCCGAGCCAGTTCTCCGGTGAGCCACTGGGAGTCGCCGGTGGTGGTGGCGACTTTGCCGTCCAGGGAACAGGCCGCTTTGGCAATCACAAAGGGGAGGCCGGTTTCCAGCCACTTGAACCAAGCCTCATTGAGGCGCCGGGCCTCAGAGGCCAAAAGCCCCAGGTCCACCTGGATCCCGTTTTTTCGGAGAAATTCGGCGCCGCCCCCGGTGACCGCCGGGTTTGGGTCGAGGGTGGCCACTACCACCCGGCGCACCCCGGCAGCCAGGATGGCTGCGGTGCAGGGTGGGGTCTGGCCATAATGGTTGCAGGGCTCCAAAGTGACATAGAGCGTGGCCCCCCGGGCTTTGTCCCCTGCCATGGCAAGGGCCTCCACCTCGGCATGGGGGGCCCCATAACGCCGGTGCCAACCCCGGCCGATGACCTCCCCCTCCCGGACCACCACCGCGCCCACCATGGGGTTGGGGGACACCCAGCCCGCGCCCCGGGCTGCCAGACGAAGGGCGGTTTGCATGCACCGCCGGTCAAAAGCCGCAAATGGCACAGGTGGACAAAATCGGGTAATGGAGAACCGTTAAGCCTTAGCGGGAAAAGGGCGAATGCCCGGTAACACAACTGGTGCCGGCCGTGCCGCCCGTTCCACATTGACCGCCGAAGGCCACCCCTCCGGACCAGCAGGGTCTCTGTGCCGTGTTATTTTCTTTGGTCAAAGGCTTCAAAACGGGGGTGGCATATTCAAGTTTCATGACCCGTCCTCCCTGCCGAAAGATAGTGAAACACCTGCTGGCCCATAGCCCTTCAGGGCCGCGCCCGATTTCCCGGCTCTATCACAGGACTGTGACTCTTACTTAAGGGTTAAAGCTGATAAAGCGGCTGGGACCAAGATTTCTGGCCAGCGCGCCCCAGATTAAACCAGGGGCCAGCCTGGCTGGAAAAGTGGCCTCAGCGTCTCCCGGCTCTGGCGGTTTCCTGTTTCACCTGCCGTTGCACCGCCAGGAGGGCCCCCCGGATGATAAGTTCCGCGGGGAGGGTTTCATGAACGGAGCCTTCCACCGTCAAGGTGCGGCATTTTAAATCCCCGCAAGGACCACAGCAGGCACTTTGGCCCACCCTGGCCTCAAGCCAGTCTTCCAAGGAGCGACCGTCAATCCACAAGCGGTTGGATAGGGAGGGGTCCATGGACACTTCCTGAAAAGGCAGGGCCTTTTTTTCTACCACAAAGCGGACGCCGGCCGGAGCCAGGGTTTTTTCGAGAAACCGCACCGCTTTATCTAATTCCGCTTCTGTGTCAGCGCAGCGAGGGCAGGTCTCACCATTCTCATCCACCAGACGCTGCCAAGTGATGGCAATGGGTCTCATGGTCCCCTTTTATATTAATCTTAATATTAAGAGGAGAAGATTTGGGGAATTCAGCCTGCCCATATTTTAAGCACCCATTTCGCTGTGTCAAATATTAATATTAAGAGGAGAGGATTTGGGGAATTCAGCCCTGCTCAAGTTCCCCCTTCTTGGGCATTTCCTCCCGGGAGGCCAAAAGATTGCGGATCTCCCGCATGAAATCGGTGGCGTCGGTAAAGTGGCGATAGACCGAGGCAAAGCGCACATAGGCCACCTCGTCCCACTCCCGGAGTTTGGCCATCACCCGCTCTCCGATCCAGGATGAGGGAATTTCCCGGTGGCCGCTTTCCAGCATCTCCCGCTCCAGATCGTCCAGGAAATTTTCGATGGTGTCAATGGAAACAGGACGCTTTTCACAGGCCTTTTTGATGCCTTCGGCCACCTTGGTCCGTTGATAGGGCTCACGACGGCCGTCTTTTTTGATGATGAGAGGCAGGGTCTCCTCCACCTGTTCGTAAGTGGTGAAACGGCGGCCGCATTTGAGGCATTCCCGGCGACGGCGGATGGCATTGGCCTCCCGGCTGGGACGGGAATCAATCACCCGGTTCTGGGTGCTGTGGCAAAAGGGACAGCGCATTGTCGGGAAACCCACCGCATGGGGCCGGAAAGGTGCGGGACCCGGCCATGGGGGTCAAACCATCCATTCCTCGGAAAATAGAGGGAAATTGTGGCAAAATTCCCGCACCTGGGCCTTGAGTTTGGCCAGATGGCCCAAGTCATCGGGAGCCTTCAGAGCCTGGTGCATGAAATCGGCGATGATCCGCATTTCTTTTTCTTTCATGCCCCGGGTGGTGACCGCCGGAGTGCCCAGGCGGATACCGCTGGTAATGGTCTTGTTCCGGGAATCAAAGGGAATGGCGTTTTTGTTTACTGTGATCCCGGCCAAGTCCAAAGCTTCCTCGGCATCCTTGCCGGTAAGGCCGATGGGGGTGAGGTCCACCAAAATGAGATGGGTGTCGGTGCCCCCCGCCACCAGACGGTAGCCCCGGTTCAAAAACTCCTGGGCCAGGGTGCGGGCATTGGCCACAATCTGCTCCTGATAGCGGCGGAAGGAAGGGGACAAGGCCTCTTTGAAGGCCACGGCCTTGGCCGCGATAACATGCATGAGGGGACCGCCCTGAATTCCGGGGAAGATCTGGCTATCCAGGGTGCGGCCATATTCCGGGCGGGCCAGGATAAGCCCCCCCCGGGGGCCCCGGAGGGTTTTGTGAGTGGTGGAGGTGACGAAGTCGGCCACCGGCACCGGACTGGGATGGAGCCCCACCGCCACCAGACCGGCTATGTGGGCCATGTCCACCATCAGGTAGGCCCCCACTTCCCGGGCGATCTCGGCAAAACGGTTAAAATCCAGGGTCCGGGGATAGGCGCTGGCCCCGGCAATAATAAGCTTGGGCCGGTGATTACGGGCCAGCTGGGCCAGGATATCAAAGTCCACCTGTTCGGTGTTGCGGTCCACCCCGTAAGTGATGACTTTATAAAGTTTGCCGGCGAAGGTTACCGGGGCCCCATGGCTCAGGTGGCCGCCATGGGCCAGGTCCATGCCCATGATGGTGTCCCCGGGCTTGAGGAAGGCAAAGTAAACCGCCATATTGGCCTGGGTGCCAGAGTGGGGCTGCACATTGGCATATTCCGCCCCAAAAAGCTGCTTGGCCCGCCCGATGGCCAGTTCTTCGGCGGTGTCCACATGTTCACAGCCGCCGTAATAGCGGCGGCCCGGGTAGCCTTCCGCATATTTGTGGGTCAAAACCGATCCCTGTGCCGCCCGCACCGCCTCACTGACAAAGTTCTCCGAAGCGATAAGTTCCAGCTTGCCCAACTGGCGCTGGCACTCTCTTTCAATGACCCCGTAGATTTCGGGATCCATGCGGGAGAGGGACTCCATCAGGGAACAATTCTTGGAGATAGTTTCACTCATGACAATCAGGTCCCGGGAGTGGACCGGCCTCCTGCCAACTGCTCCAGGAGGTCCAGGCGCTCCTGGTGGCGGCCGCCGTCAAAGGGGGTGGTGAGCCAGGCCCGTACAATGTCCCGGGCCAACTGGGAGCCGATCATCCGCCCACCCAAAACCAGAAGATTGGCATTATTATGGCGTCGGCTCAGAATGGCGGTGGTGACGTCATGACACAATGCCGCCCGAATGCCAGGAAAACGGTTGGCCACCATGCTCATCCCCAGCCCGGTGCCACAAATCAGGATTCCTCGGACATGGGGGCGGGAAAGAATGGCATCCACCACCTTTTTGCCAAAAATGGGGTAATGTACAGATTCCTCAGCACTAGAGCAGCCCAGGTCCTGCACCTTAACCCCGAGTTCCTGCAAGACCTTGATTACTTCGGTTTTCAGGTGATAACCGGCGTGGTCGCAGGCAATGGCAATAATTTCGCCCTCAGATACGGGCCTTGATGAAATTGATGGCATCCCCCACAGTCCTTAATTTTTCCGCTTCCTCGTCGGGGATTTCAAAGCCGAATTCTTCCTCCATGGCCATGACCAGTTCCACCAAGTCCAGGGAATCCGCCCCCAGATCGTCCACAAACACGGCGTCCGGGGTCACCTCGGCTTTATCCACTCCCAATTTGTCCGCCACCAGGGTAATCACCTTTTCCTCAAGAGATGCCATCTATCAACCTCCTCTATCCTTAAACCATCAGCATGCCGCCGTTCACATGGATGACCTGGCCGGTGATATAGCCTGCCTGCTCTGAGGCCAAAAAGGCCACGGCATATGCCACTTCTTCAGGAGTGCCGAAACGGTTCAGGGGTATCTGGGCCAGCATAAGTTCCCGGGTTTTTTCCGGAAGGGACTCGGTCATGGCCGTTTCGATGAAGCCGGGGGCCACGGTGTTTACGGTGATGTTGCGGCTGGCCAGTTCCCGGGCCGCGGCACGGGTCAGCCCCGCCAGCCCTGCCTTGGAGGCCACATAGTTGGCCTGGCCAGCGTTGCCCATAAAGCCCACCACCGAACTGATGTTGATGATGCGGCCGTAACGCTGCTTGATCATGGGCCTGGAGGCCGCTTTGAGACAATTAAAGGCGCCTTTCAGGTTGACGGCCAGGACCTGGTCCCAGTCTTCCTCCTTCATGCGTACCATGAGCTGGTCCCGGGTGATCCCGGCATTATTCACCAGGATGTCCAGGCGACCACTCTCCTTGATCAGCGTGTCAAAGGCCTCCTCCACCTGCTGGGTTTGGGCTACATCAAATTTGAGATAAGCGACCTGGGCTCCTTTGGCGGCCACTTCCTCGAGGGTGGCCGCGGCGGCCTCCGGAGGCACCACGTCATTCAAATAAATAACCACCCCCGGTTGGGCCAACGTCAAGGCGATGGTTCTGCCGATGCCCCGGGCGGAGCCGGTGATGAGAGCTACCCGCTTATCAGCCATCCTGGTTCTGGCAGAAACTTGCTGAGTATTTGTGCCTCTGGGTGCAAGGGGTCGCGGCAAACCACCAGACCTGGTCAAAGGACCCCTTAACAGCTTATAAACATAAAATGATTTGAAGAAAAAAGGAAGAGTCTTGTCATGATTTTTTAAAAGGCGAGGACCGGGCCTCTGAACCGGTTCAACCCCGATCCTTTTTGATCTCCTGAATCAAGGCCGGGACGATCTCGAAAAGGTCTCCCACCAGACCGAGGTCTGCCACCTTGAAAATGGGGGCCTCCGGGTCCCGGTTAATGGCCACGATGAAGTCGCTCCCCTGCATGCCCACCAGGTGCTGGGCGGCGCCGGAGATCCCTACGGCAATATAAAGTTTGGGGGACACGGTCTTGCCGGTCTGCCCGATCTGATGGGCATAGGAAATCCAGCCGGCGTCCACCGCCGCCCGAGTGGCCCCTACGGTGCCCCCCAGAAGGTCGGCCAGCTCCTCCAGCATCCGGAAATGCCGGGCTTCCTTGAGACCCCGGCCTCCGGCCACGATGACCTCCGCCTCCGATAAGGGCAGACGCTCCTTGATCTCCTCCACGGTTCGGACAAACCGGCTGGCTCCCGGACTTTTCAGGCACTCCAGTTCCACCTGGATAACTTGTCCATTCAAGGAATATGGTTTATTCAGACGTTTGAACACCCCCGGCCGGGCCGTGGCCATTTGGGGGTAGGTCCTGGGGGTGATGATGGTGGCCATGATATTGCCGCCGAAGGCCGGACGTGTCTGGAGCAGCAGGCGCTTTTCTTTATCAATGGCAAACCCGGTGCAGTCGGCGGTGAGCCCGGTCTTCAGGGCCGCGGCCACCTGGGGGATGAAAGCCCGGCCCACATAGGTGGCCCCGGCCAGGATAATTTCCGGCTGGAACTGCCGGGCCATTTCCGTCAGGGCCGCGGCATAAGGCCCCTCCAAAAAATCGGCCAACTCCGGAGCCTCAGCCACGTAAACCTTGTCGGCGCCGCCGGCCAGAAGGGACGGGGCCAGATGCGCCACCCGGTCCCCCAAAAGCACCGCGGCCACGCCCACGCCCAATTCCCCGGCCAGCCTCCGGGCCTCCCCCAGCAACTGCCAAGCCACAGGCGCCAGCTGGCCGTGGCGCTGCTCCGCAAAGACCCACACCCCGTCAGGGGGCACCCCCGGCCGGGGTGCCGGGCCTTCCGTGGCCGGGATTGCCAGGGCTCCCTCGGGGCAGACCTCCGCGCAGGCCCCGCACAGGGTGCAGCCCTCGCCGATGACGAGCCTCTCCCCTTTTAGGCTCAACACCCCGAAGGGACAGGCGTCAATACACTGCCCGCAGGCCGTGCACTTGTCAATATAGAGGATGAGGCTCATGGTCTGGACTCTTGGGGGAGGGGGCTAAGGGGCAGTGGCCCCTTACCCCCTCCCCCAACCCCCCACCCCCAATCCCATACAGGGGGTTGGGAGGGGGTTTGGGGGAGGGCGGGGGACCCGCTGGTCCCCCGGCCCTCCCCCAAAAAACTACCTCCTTCCCAATTCCTTGAGCCGCGCCCACACGCGAGCGGCCAGTTCCAGGGCAGGACCTTCCCAGATCTGGGATTCACCCCGGGGGGGTGGGGGAAAGACCTTCACCACCTGGGTAAAGGAGCCCTTAAGACCCACCTTCTCGGCGGGGAGACCCAGGTCATTTAGACCCCATACTGGGATGGCCTCCTTTTTGGCCTTAAGTTTGGCCTTAAAGGAGGGCACCCGGGGTTCGTTGATTTCCTTGACCACAGAGATGACCGCAGGCAGCTCCACCGCCACCGCGTCGTAGCCGTGGTCCAGGAGGCGCTCCACTTCCAGGGTGCGCTCCGCGGTGAAGGTGAGCTTCCGGGCCCAGGCCACATAAGGGAAGCCTAAGATGGTGGCCAGCATGGGGCCCACCTGGGCGGTGTCCCCGTCAATGGCCTGCTTGCCGGTGAAAACCAGGTCGGCGCCGCCTAATTTCTCAATGGCTTTGGCGAGGGTAAGGGCTGTGGCCCAAGTGTCAGCGCCGGCAAAGGCCTGATCTGAGATGAGCACAGCTTTATCTCCCCCATAGCCCAAGGCTTCCCTTAGGGCCTCCTCGGCCTGAGGCGGGCCCATGGAAATAAGGGTCACCGTGCCCCCCCGGGCGTCTTTCACCCGCAGGCCCTCCTCCAGGGCATACAAATCAAAAGGGTTGATGATGGACCTGACCCCTTCCCGCCGGATGGTGAAGGTCTGCGGATCCAGGCGCACATCCTGGGTTTCGGGGACCTGCTTTATGCAGACGATGATATTCATTGATTGGCTTAGGCAGCTGAAGACCGCAGCCGCCCTAAGAAAATAAAACTATTTTTATTTCTTCCTGGAATACTCCTTATTCAGGGCCAACCCGATGATGTTGCGCATGATCTGGTTGGTGCCCTCGTAGATCTGCAGGATCTTGGCGTCCCGCATCATCTTTTCCACCGGGTATTCCCGCATGTAGCCGTGGCCCCCCATGACCTGCACCGCGTCCACCGTCACCTGCATAGCCATGTCGGTGGGGAAGAGCTTGGCCATGGCCGCTTCCTTGGTGAAGTCCTTGGCCCCGGAATCAATGTAGCGGGCCACCGCATAGACCAGGGCCCGGGCGGCCTCGAGGCGCGTGGCCATGTCCGCCAGCATGTGCTGCACCGCCTGGAAGGCGATGATTGGTTGGCCGAACTGGTGGCGCTCCTTGGCAAAAAGAGCGGCCTCGTCCAGGGCGGCTTGGGCCAGGCCCACGGCCAGGGCGCCGGCCCCGGGACGGGCGTGGTCCAGGGTGCGCATGGTGATGATGAACCCCAGGCCCTCCCGGCCCAGGAGGCGGTCCTGGGGAATTCGGACATCGGCGAGCACCACCTCCCGGGTGACCGAGGCCCGGATGCCCATTTTCTTTTCGGCCTTGCCGAAACTTACTCCGGGGTCCCCCTTTTCCACGATAAAGGCGCTGGCCCCCCGGGCCCCTTTGGCCTTGTCGGTGAGGGCGATGACCACGTATATTTCGGCCTCGCCGGCGTTGGTGATCCACTGCTTGGTGCCGTTCAACACATAGTGGTCGCCGTCTTTGACCGCGGTGGCCTGGATGGCGCCGGCATCACTCCCGGCCTGGGCCTCGGTCAAGGCAAAGGCCGCCAGCACCTCACCTTTGGCTAGGGGCGGGAGATATTTTTGTTTCTGGGCCTCACTGCCATAAAGCAGGAGAGGATAAGCCCCGAGGAAGCTGGCGGCATAGGTGGTGGCCACCCCCACGCAGCCCTCCGCCAAGGCCTCCAGCACCAGGACGTTCTCCAGGCATCCCAGTCCCAGGCCGCCATAGGCCTCCGGGATGATGGTGCCGCAGAGGTCCGCCTGGGCCAGGTCCCGGATGATGTCCCAGGGGAAACGCTCCTCTTCGTCCAAAACAGCCCTGACCGGCTTGATGCGCTCCTGGGTGACCTGCCGGGCCAGATCCCGGAGCAGCCGCTGCTCTTCCGTCAACAAGTAGTCCATGTTCACCCCGAAACGGTGTGCTGAGGGGAGGGGTTGGGACCGGTGTCCCTGAACACATTCCCTCAAAAAACCTTGATAACTATTACTCCACCGCCTCCGGAATAACCAGGCGGCCTTTATAAAAGCCGCAGTTGGGGCAGGCCCGGTGGGGCAAACGGGGTTCCTGGCATTTGGGGCAGACGGACAAGTTGGGCAGGGTGAGGCGGTAGTGGGACCGCCGGTTGTTCCGTCGGGAAATGGAATGTCGGCGTTTGGGCAGGGCCACGGCAGTTCTCCTTCAGGTTTTGGGCTTTTTTACTTGGGCAAACGGGGAAGAGGTTTGGTGGAGGGTACAGCGGCAGGGTTCCTGGTTCAAATCGGCCCCGCAGCCCGGACAGATGCCCTTACAGGTCTCCCGGCACAGGGGCTTTAAGGGAAACTGGAGCAGCACCTGTTCTTTAAGGAGGCGTTCCAGGTCCACCACCTCTCCTTCATAAAAGTCCAGATCCAGATCCTCCGGGGTAAGCTCCAGGTCCTTGTCGTTAACAAAGACGGGACCGGGGGCCAAAAGCAGGTCGAAATCAACCGTGACCGGATAAGAAAAAGGGGTCAGGCAGCGGCCGCAGCTCAGGGTAATGGAGCCGCCAAGATGGCCGCGGACCAGAATATCATGGCCATGACGCTCCAGATGGACCTGGACTTCAAGGGAACCGGGACCGGCGAACTCCAGACCGGGGTCTTGCGTCTGCCAGCGGGCAAACCAGGACTCCTCCAAATGAAACTGGAAGTCAGCCCCGCTCTCGGAGAGCCGGGCGATATTAATCAACAAGGCCGGATCCGGCATAAATCCCCGCTTGCCACAAATATCCTAAAACTTCAAAATTTTAACCGATGCTAGATGTATGTCAAGAGCGCGGCCGGTGGAAAACGCCAGGGGGAAGTGAAGAAAGATGATAATTGAAATTGCTTCTCAATAAAAATAAGATAAAATTTAGTAAAACGGGAAAGGAGGATAAGGCTGACCTGCCTATAAACCCTATGGTTATCGCTTTCATCGGACAGCCCAACTGCGGCAAAAGCACCATTTTTAACTATTTTTCCGGATATAAGGCCATGGTCTCCAACTTCCCCGGCACCACGGTGAAATTTACCACCAGCCGGGTGGTGTTCCGGGACGAAGAGCTCACCTGCGTGGACCTGCCCGGAGTTTATTCCCTGACCTCCACCGACCAGGCCGAACTTGAATCCAGAAATTATCTCCTCAAGAAGGAGGTGGATGTTATTGTCAACGTCGTGGACGCCTCCCTGCTCTCCCGCAGTCTGGAATTGACCCTGGAGCTCATGAGCCTGGAGCGTCCCTTGGTAGTGGCCCTGAACATGATGGACGAGGCCCACCGCAAAGGCGTGCGCATTAACACCTTCAAACTGGCCGAGCTTTTGGGGGTGCCGGTGGTTCCCACCATCGGCAGCCGGGGAATCGGACTGACTGACCTTCTGGAGGCAGCAGTACATGCCGGTCAGAGCCGGGTCTCTCCGGCCCAGGTAATTTTCAGTCGGGATGTGGAAATGGAGATCGCCGAACTCAGTGATCACCTGGACATCCGCCTGGCCCAGGACATGGGCCTGCCGTTCCGTTTTTTTCTGGTGAAGCTCCTGGAAGATGATCCCCACCTGCTGGCAGAAATGGAGCGGCGTGACGCCGCCATTTTGCCCCTGGTGCGGAATCACCAGAAAATTCTTTCCCAGAGCCATGGCCGGCCCGCTGAGCTGGTCATTGCCTCCGAGCGCCACAGTCTGGCCATGAACCTCTTCGAGCAGGTGGCCAAAGTTACACCGGCCAGCAAACCTGACTGGCGGGACCGCCTGGACCGGGTGGTCACCCATAAATTCTGGGGCTATCTGGTCCTGGTGGGCATTATGGGGTTTTTCTTCCAGGCGGTTTTTCGCCTGGGCCAGTACGGCGAAGAGTTTTTCCTGTCCTATCTTGAGCTATCCCAAAAAATGGTGGCCGGTTGGCTGGGAGCCGATACCTTAGGTTATCAGCTTGTGGGGGAAGGTTTGGTCATGGGGATTTTCGGGGGGGTGGCCATTGTACTGCCCTATCTGTTGCCCTTTCTCCTGGGGCTGGCCCTCCTGGAGGACAGCGGTTACCTGCCCCGGGTGGCCTTTCTCCTGGACAACTTCATGCATCGTCTGGGACTGCACGGCAAATCCATCATCCCTTTCATCCTGGGATATGGCTGCAGTGTGCCGGCGGTCATGGCCACCCGCATTCTGGAAAGCCCCCGGGACCGGTTGGTGGTGGCCTTGTTGGCTATCCTCATCCCCTGCTCGGCCCGTTCTGTGGTCATTTTCGCGCTGGTGGCCTATGCCATCGGACCCTATTGGGCCTTGGCGGTCTATTTTTTCAACCTGGTGGTCATTGCGGTCCTGGGCCGTCTGTCCACCTGGTTTCTGCCGGAGATCTCCCCGGGATTGATCATGGAGATCCCGGAATACCGCCGGCCCACCTTTCAGAATGTGTTTCATAAGACCTGGCGTAGTCTCAAGGACTTTGTAATGGTGGCTTGGCCCATCCTCATTGTGGGAAGCGTAGCCCTGAGCCTTCTCAAATTTTATGGACTGGATCAATTTGTGAACCGGGGTCTGGGTCCCTTGACCTCCTGGCTGGGACTGCCGGCGGCGGTGGGCACTACCCTGATTTTTGGCATCATGCGGAAGGAATTGTCTCTCGTGATGCTAAATGAGGCCCTGGGCACCACCCAGGTGCAGACCGTACTTACCCAGACCCAGCTTCTCACTTTTACCATTTTTTTGCTCTTTTACATTCCCTGTGCTTCCACGGTGGCGGCCCTGAGCCGGGAGGTGGGCTGGCGCGGGGCGTTTTTGGCGGTAGTGGCCTCCCTTTCCTTGGCCTTGGCCCTTGGCATAATAACCAGGATTCTGGGGGGATTGATTCTTTAGTTTTGCGGGGTTCGACCCGATAAAAAGGCAGAATGGACGCGCAGGGATCGGATCGCCGCCGTCGCAGCCGGGTGCCGGTTAAACTCACGGTCACGGTCAGATGTGAAGGGGAGGAGGTTGTGGTGAAAAGCCGCAACCTCAGCTTCAAAGGTCTGGCTTGCGAACCGGACGGGCGCTTGCCAAAAAACGCCTGTTGCGAGGTGATCCTGCGCCTGGCCCCGGATATTGAGGCAGTTATCCGGGGCCGGGTGGTGCGGACTACTAATAGGGAGACGGCCATTGATTTCACGGCCATGGATCCGGAATCTTTCTCCCACCTGAGAAAAATTGTGGAATACCACGCGCCCCAGCCCGAAATCCTGCTAGGGGAATTGGCGCAGCCTGCCTTCCCCCTTTCCCGTCCCCGGATCCTGGAGTTCCCCCGGAAACGGCGTTCCTGAGACTCATCTAGCGGCTTTTGTGGATTTGCCCATATTTGAATAATATTACTGTTCCCCTTGGTTTATTCCCGGAACCCAGGTAACATTACTTGGCGGGAAACCGCGGTCAACCAGAAAGGGATTCCAGGAAACCATCGGGGGCCCGCTTTGGCCTGGCACTTTCTCAAGATACTTTTTTAAGGAACGGACGCCATGTCTGCGGAGCGGGGAAAAAGCTAAATCTGTTGACCACTTAAATAGGTTGCCCTTCCTTTAACCCCAGGTATTTGCCAAAAGAATGTCGGAAAAGTTTTCTCCTGAAACCTCCAGGGGGCACGAAGAGCCGGTTTGGAAGGCGGCGGCCGCGTTTGTCCCTCCCCAATGGATTCGGAGCATCTTTCCCTATGGAAAGGGGAATGTCAACGATACCTATCTGGTGACTCTAAGCCGGGCAACAAGGGCGGAATCCTCAGGTTCATCGAGTGGGGAGATTGCCGGAAACAGGTTTATCTTGCAGCGTCTAAGTCCTGCGGTATTTCAGCAGCCGGACCTGGTTATGGCCAACCTGGGGGTGGTGACGGAACATGTGGCCGGGCGTCTCAAGGACCTTCCCCTGCCCCCGGGCCGGCGCTTTGAACTTCCCCGGATAGTGAGGACCCTTAAGGGGCAGGATTGCCTGAGGGACGACCAGGGATTCTGCTGGCGGGCCCTAAGCTTTATTGACGGCGCCGAGACCTTCGACCACATAAAAGATGAGGGGCATGCCCGGGAGGTGGGCTGGGCTTTGGGACTGTTTCACCGGCTCCTAAGCGACCTCCCTCCGGAGCGTCTGGCCGATACCCTGCCCGGATTCCATGAAACCCCCCGATACCTCAGACAATATGAAGTGGCCCTGGCCGGCGACGGCTTCCGGCAGAGCCCGGAAGTGGCCTTTTGTATGAGGTTCGTGGAGGAACGGCGCAGATGGGCCGGGGTCCTGGAAGAGGCCAAGTCACGGGGGGAACTGGTGGTCCGTCCCATCCACGGCGACCCCAAGGTCAACAACTTTTTGCTGGACCGGAAAACTGGAAGGGCCGTGGCCATGGTGGACCTGGATACGGTTAAACCGGGTCTAACCCATTATGACCTGGGGGATTGCCTCCGTTCCGGGTGCAATCCAATGGGGGAGGAAACCCCGGATTGGGAAAAGGTAAGCTTTGAACCGGAATTGGCCCGGGCCCTCCTTTCCGGCTACCTCATTTATGCCCGGGACTTTTTAACCGACCAGGATTTCCTTTATTTTTATGCGGCCGTGAGACTGATGGCCTTTGAGCTGGGGCTTCGATTTTTCACCGATTATCTGGCGGGAAACGTCTATTTCAAGGTGGCCTGGCGGGAACACAATCTCCTTCGGGCCCTGGTGCAGTTCAAACTCACCTTGAGCATTGAGGCCCAGGCTGAGGTTTTACAGGGCATTATCAGGGAGATGCGCCAGGGAGCTGCCTGAAGGTGAATTGGTTGAGGCTACAGCTATAGGTGAGAAAGGGGCGATTATTCCCTAAGAGTTGGGAGGAAAGCCGGCTACTTGGGGTTTGCCTGACTTTCCTGAGCCAGGCGTTCCAGATCCCAATTGGGAGTATAAAACTGGAGTCCCTGGTGGTAACGCCCTGGGGGCGTGAATATGGGGCGCATCCACACCACTCGGCCGGAAAGGACCAGCTCCTTATCACCCGCCGGTAAAAGTACAGTGAATTCCACGGGGCAATTGGGGGAAAGGCCCTTTGTGGTCTCCAGGCGCGCCCCCAGGGTACTGATGTCCACCACCCAGGAGTCCTTGACGGCCAGGCCGTTGATAGTCTTGACCGGCCAGCGCACGGGATAGCGTTGGGCTCGGCGGGGGATCCGTTTAGGAGGGGCCTGGGGTTTCAGGGAAACAAGACGCATGGTCTCCATCTCCCGTTTCGCTCAAATCATGATAATGGCAGTTTCTCACAGCTTGCCTTGGCGGGCCCACAGGTCCAGGTTCCAAAAAACCTGGTAAAACTTGAGCCCCAGGCGGAAGCAACCCGGCCTGCCGATCAGGGGTTTGATCCATTTTACCTGGCCGGCCAGGCGGGTGTCTTTGTCCTCCCAAGGGAAGCGCACCACCATTTCTACACTCGAACCCAGGGCTAGAAACTTGGGACTTTCCACCTGGGCCCCCAGGGAACTGATGTCCACCAGATAAGAATCCGGCGCGGACTGGCCATTTAATTCGTGCAGGGATAGCCGAGTCGGAAAACGTTGGGCTTTGCGGTCCACCCGCCTTTTCATCCCCCGGGTTTTTGTCTCCTGAAGCTTTTTATTATTTATCGGCAATTAGGCAAAATTCCTGAATAGTTGCAAAAGAAGAATGGAGGCAGGGTTTTCTCCCGCCCCACCCTCTGGCCTGATATTTTCCATTGACGGAGAGGGTGGTTAGTGATATGAAAGGCATACGAGAAAAAAATCACAAGGAAGGAGACTTTTCCCATGGCCGCCAAATTGATCAAAGGGGCCGAAGTCGCCGCCCAGATCCGTGAAGAGCTTAAAAAGGAAGTGGAAGAATTAAAGGCCAAATACAATATCACCCCTGGGCTTGTCACCATATTGGTGGGGGAAGACCCTGCCTCGGTGAGTTATGTTACCGCCAAACAGAAGACCTCCCATGAGCTGGGCTTTTACTCGGTGCAGGACAATCAGGACGCCTCCATCTCGGAAGACGAGCTCTTGAAGCTGATTGACAAATACAATAAGGATCCCAAAATCCATGGCATCCTGGTACAGCTTCCTTTGCCTAAACATATAGACAGCAACAAGATCCTCTACGCCATTGACCCCAACAAGGACGTGGACGCCTTCCATCCCGTAAATGTGGGTCGCATCCTCATCGGCAATTACGCCTTTTTGCCCTGCACGCCGGCGGGCTGTCAGGAGCTCATCGTGCGTTCCTATGGAGATCCCAAGGGCAAGGAAGTGGTGGTGGTAGGCCGCTCCAACATAGTGGGCAAGCCCATGGTGGCCATCATGATTCAAAAGAGGGAAGGGGCCAACGCCACCGTGACCTGCGTCCACACCGGCACCCCCAAAGACAAGCTGATCGAGCACTGCCGCCGGGCCGACATCCTCATCGTGGCCGCCGGAGTGCCCAAGTACGTCCAGGGCGACTGGGTGAAAGAAGGAGCCTGTGTTATTGACGTGGGCGTCAACCGCATCGGCATCAGCGAAAAAACCGGCAAGGCCATTTTATGCGGGGACGTGGACTTCGACGCAGTGTCCCAGAGGGCTTCCTATATCACCCCGGTACCGGGTGGGGTAGGGCCCATGACCATCACCATGCTCATGAAAAATACCGTTATGGCTGCCAAACTGGCCGCCGGGCTGATCAAAATTTAGGGCTGACCTGAAATAAATGAAAGGGCCGGAAGGTCGTCCCTTCCGGCCTTTTTTTGCTTCGCCGAGCCTGGAAAAAATGATAACTTACGGGCCGGTTAAGATTAACTCCCCCCACCTTTTTGGATTTTCGGATTCCCTGACCAGTGTCCAGGCTTTCCCTTTATGGGGTTTTCGCCTCAGGCCACCTTCACCGCCAAGGCGATGCCATCCCGCTCCGGGGAATGGGCCGGGAGAAAACAAAGCAGTGGCGCCACCCGCCACTCTGGGCGCCGGAAGATCTCCCGGTTGAAGTCCCGGGCCCCGGCAAAGCCCACATTGTCGGCCACCAACAGGCCCCCCGTCCTAAGGAGCCGTTGGCATTCGGGCAAGGCCGGCAGATAGCCTTCCTTGTCAATGTCCAGGAAGATAAAGTCAAAGGGCCCGGACATGGCGGCCATCAAAGAGAGGGCCTCCCCCTGACGCACTTCCACCCTGTCAGCCACCCCGGCCTGAGCCAGGTTTCTCCTGGCCCGGGCGACCATGACCGGGTCGGACTCCAGGGTAACCACCCGACCCCCCACAGGTTCACAGGCCCGGGCCAGGTAAATGGCAGAGTAGCCGGTAGCCGTGCCCAGCTCCAGGAGGTTTTGGGCCTGACAGGCCCTGGCCAATATAAACAGAAGTTCTCCCACCAGAGGACCCACAATGGGGATCCCCTCTATCCGGGCCTCAGTTTCCAGATTTTTAAGAATTTCATCCCGGGGGGGAAGGAATTCCCGAAAATAGGCCTCCAGGTCTCCAATCATGGCAACCATAAACTCGTCCTTCCAGCAACTCGATTTATTTGAGCCATCCGGTTTTGATTAATTATGACAGATTATTTTCCCCTATTTCCCCCAAATAAACAGGATTTGTCAGAGGAGCATCGCCATAAGGAGGGGCAACGGTGATAGTTGGCAGATTTCCTTTTGATATAAATGCGCTATAATTTACGATTAGAGAGAAAGACTTTGCCTTCCACCTTTGATCGTCTCAAAGATTGGCTGACCCGGAGGCGCCAAGGCGTCCCTCCCCGGCATTTTACGCCGCCGGCCGGCCTGCTGGAACGTTACCGGCACTACAAAAGACTTCTGGCCGCCAACAGCGCCATTCTCGCCATATTGGCCGACCTCCAACACAAACGGGACGAAGAGTACCTCTTTGACATGGCCTATTTGCGGGGGGCGGTGAATCGGTTGGAACGGGAGGTGGAGACCCTGGTGGACGCCCTGATCTCCCTGTCGGGGGGAGGCTACCGGGGCCTGGAGACTGCCCGTCAGAAGATCGCCGCCCGGCTCCGGGCCGAACTTACCCCCCCGGAAATCGCCCCGGAGCCCCTGACCCTCTCTTTGGCTCAAGTGAAGGCTGGGGCCTTTTACGGAGGGAAGGCCGAGAAACTGGGAGAGTTGGTCCGTAAAGGGTTTCCGGTACCCCGGGGCTTTGCCGTAAGTGCTTATGCCCAAAGGCTTTATTTCCAGGACTCGGGCTTGGAGAACCACATCCGGGAAGCCGTTAATCAAGCGGACATCCGGGACCTGGAAAGCCTGAGGCGTACCGGCGAGGCCATTCGGGAAAAGATACTGGCCACCCCTCTGCCGGCACCTTTGGTTTCGGCGTTAAGGGAACAGCTGGGCCACCTGGGAGTCCCACGGGTGGCGGTCAGAAGCTCGGGCCTCCAGGAAGACGGCCTGGCCAGCTTTGCTGGTCAGTTCGAGACCTTCCTCAATGTCCCTCCCGAACAGGTACCGGAAAAATACCAGGAGGTGCTGGCCAGCCAGTTCACCCCCAGAGCCCTTTATTACTGCCACGCCAGGGGTTTTTCTTATCAGGAGATGGCCATGGGGGTGCTTATCATGGAGATGGTGGAGGCCAAAGCTGCAGGGGTGGTTTATACCGCCGACCCCAGGACCGGGGAGGCTGTTACCATCATTCACGCGGTGAGGGGATTGGGCACCGGAGCCGTCGGCGGTCAACTGGAGCCGGATGTTTATCGGGTGAAAAACGCCACCATCCTGGAGCAACACCTGAGCCACGGAACCAAAATGCACCGGCCGGCCCCTGGAGGCGGGGTGCAGGAGGCGGAGGTGGGAACGGAATATGCCGGGCCCTGTCTCACCCCGGAGCAGGTCCTGGAACTAGCCGCTTTGGCGGCTCGCGCCGCCGACCATTTCGGGGTGCCTCAGGACTTGGAATGGGCCTTAGACTCCAGGGGACAGCTTTGGCTACTTCAGGCCCGGCCATTGCGGCTGGCCCGGGCTGCCAATAGTACCTATCTGCCTCCCCGTCTCAAGGAAGTGGAGGTTTTGGTGGAAAGCGGCCGGATTGCCTCCCGGGGGGCGGCCGCTGGCCCGGTCTATCTCCTTTCAGACGGCGACCTTGGCCAGGTTCCTCCCGGAGTGGTGCTGGTGACTGCCAGTGCCCCGCCGGAGTACGGCTTGGTGGTCGGCCGGGTGGCGGCGGTGGTCTCCGAGGGTGGGAGTGTCACCAGCCATCTGGCCACGGTGCTGCGGGAGGCGGGGGTGCCTGCCCTATTCGGGGTCAGGGACGCCACCCGTATTCTCAAGCCGGGACAGGTGGTCACGGTGGACGCCTATTACGGCAATATTTACCCAGGGCGACAAGAAGCCTTGCTCAAGGCTCCCACCGGAGACAGCTTTGTCCGGCAAACCCGGGCCTGGCAGACCCTGGACCGGCTCCTGAAACATATCACCCCCTTGAATCTCATGGACCCCAGGAGCAAGAATTTTGTGCCGGAAGGTTGCGAAACTTACCACGACATCACCCGCTTTGCCCACGAAAAGGCCATGGTGGAACTCTTCGAGGTCACCAAGGCCGCGGGACGCCGGGAATATTCCCGCCAGTTGAAAAGCACTCTCCCCCTGGAGATTCACGTGGTGGATCTTGGAGGAGGCCTCAGGCCGGAAGCCCTGGAAAGCTCGGTGATCACTCCCGAAGATATTGTCTCCGCCCCCATGCAGGCTTATTGGCGGGGAATGTGCGCCGTGGGCTGGAAAGGCCCCAAACCTTTGGACCTGGCGGGTTTCATAAGCGTGGTCATGGGTGCCGCCAGCGACACCAACCCCATGGACCGGCTGCAGGAAGAGAACTTTGCCCTTATTGCCGCAGATTATTTAAATTTCTCCAGCCGTCTGGGATACCATTTCACCACCGTAGAGGCCTTTTTTGGTTCCCCCGATGACAGTTACATCACCCTGGTGTTTTACGGGGGGGGAGCGGATTTAAGCCGGCGGGTCAGACGGGTGGAGTTTCTAAGAAGGGTGCTGGAACATCTGGAATTTAGGGTGGAGACCAAAGGGGACTCCATCACCGCCCGCCTGGACGGCAAGGGTCCGGAACTGCTGGCTGAAAAGCTGGAACTTTTGGGACGCCTTATTATGGTGAGCAAACAACTGGATATCACCATGGACCATGACGCCTTGGTGGAGAGCTATTATCAGGAATTCATCACCACCCATGACCTAAGCCTGTAACAGCAAAAGGCTGATAAACCCGGCCATCGGCCATCTGGGCCGCGGGCCATGCCGGATCTGAGGAATTTTCCGGTATTCTGGCCCGGCTGGCCGGCCATTTAGGAGGTTGGTACAGCATGGGACGCATTCTCGCGGTGGACGACGAGCTGGACATGCTCACCCTGCTCAAGATGATGGTGGAGGGCTACACCGAGCACCAGGTGACCATAACCAACAATCCTCTGGAAGCCAAGGAAATGCTGGACCGGGAGCAATTCGACCTGATCCTCACAGACCTCAAAATGCCAGGAATGGACGGCATGGAGCTCCTGGAGGCTGTGAAACAGAAGGATGAGGACGCCCTGGTCCTGGTGATTACCGCCTTCGGCTCCCTGGAAAGCGCCGAGGAGGCCATGACCAAAGGAGCCTTTGATTACATCACCAAGCCTTTCCGCAAAGAGCAGATACTCCTCTCCATTGACAAGGCCATGCGCTGGCGGGAAATGGTACGGCAGAACAAGGAATTGCGCCGGCAGCTGGAGCAGGGGAAATCCTGAGTGGATATCCGGTGGGAGCCCTAATGCGGTAGAAACTAGCCCTGTCTTTTTGATTTTTTAACCGGAATTCCCCCCATCAGGAGGAAAGGTAGGGAAAATGGAATGGTGGTGGCTGTTGCTGGCTGCAGTGCTCATCTTCCTCTTTGCCCGGGGTGGCTGCTGAGGACGGTGAAACCGGCTTGGTCCAAGCCGGTGCATTGCTTTGCAGTAAGAAGTGGCTAACTTAGGGAAATGGTGGGGCCGGGGTGTGGCCAACTCCCGGCCCCCAAGCTTAGGAGGCTTTTCTATTTGGTGTTTGTGATGTCAGTCCCCGGTCTCGCTTTTTCCCGGGACCACCAGCACCGGGACCGCCAAACCCCGGCTGGACACCTCACGGATGACCCTCTCGGTCACTGAGCCGATGATATGCCGGGCCACAAAGCCGTGGCCGTGGGCCCCCAACACCAGGAATTTGACAGGACCGGATTGCTCCAGGTATTCGAGGATGGCGGTGGCCGGGCCGCTGCCGCTCTTCAACAGGTGGGGCCGCACTTCCACTCCTGCCTTTTTCCCCCGATCCTGTGCCTCGCTCAGCACCTTGTAGGCATAGGCCTCTTGTTCTTCCCTGAGATGGCGGTCAATGAAGGAAAAGTACCCGGCGCTCACCAGTTGCACCACGTAAAGCACATCAATGGGCCGGTTCATAAGGACCGCCAGATTGATGGCCGTATCCAGGGCATGCCAGGAGGTTTCGGAGCCGTCCACCGCCACGACAACGTGTCTAAAATTCTGCGTGGCCATCAATGGTGCCCTCCTTTCCGGAAAATCATGCCCACCCCGAGGCCGGCCACGACGGCCACCAAAACTGCCATAATGCCAAAGAACACCGGGGAGTTCTGCGAGGTTTCCGTGAGCCACTGCTCCAGCCCCACCTTTTTGATTTCAATGACGTCCTTGCCGTAACCCACAAGTTCGCCCTTTAGGAAGGCGAAAGTTTCCACCTGATATTTCCCCTCGGTGGCCGCCGGGGGGAAGCGGAAATAATGCTTATACAGTTTGCCGTCGGGAATCTCCAGCCGCTCCGGAACCTCCACAATGTTATAAAGGTTGGCCTTTTCCTTGATTTTGATGAGTCCCCTGAAGACTTCCCGCTTTTCCTTTTCCTTTTCCGCCAAAGTGTCGGGCTCCGAGCCACGGGCCAAAGTAAATTTCAGGCGGTGGTAAATGGCCTCGTAGCCGATTTCCAGCTCTTTGGCGGTTTCAGGGGAGATGATCTCCCGAATAGGTTTGTTGGCGTGAATTTTGTACATGAAGGGTGCACCGGTAACATCATACTGCTTCACCGTCATCCAGAAGGGACCCACCCGACCTTTCACCGAAAGCTTGATCTCTTCGTCCTTCTCGGCGGTGAGCCGGATGATGAGGTCGGCCCCCGGGACCGGGTTGACGCCGAAAAAGTAAATCTGATCTCCCCGGTAGGTGAGGCCGATTTCAATAAGATTCTTGGAGGCCGCAGTGACGATTTTTTCCTTGGCCTCGGGGGTGATCGCCCCTGCGGGTTGACCGAGGGCGGCCGCCAATCCCAGGGCCAGAAGTAGTCTAAGGCCACCTTTCATATTAATGCCCTCCCCCTTTGGCCGGGGCCAGGCTCACCAGATCTTCGGGCGTAAGTATCAGGTCCAGAAAGAGCTTGGCCGCCAGAATCAGAACAATAATGGCCAGCAGGATACGGATCTGCTCACCCCGGAGGCGCTTTCCCGCCAAGGCCCCGAACTGGGCGCCGATGGTGGAGCCGGCCAGGAGAATCAGGGCCAATAGCAAGTCCACCGTCTTGTTGACAATGGCCTGCTGTAGGGTGACATTGGCCGAGGTCAGGACGATCTGAAACAGGTCGGTGCCGATGGCCACAATAGTGGGCATGCCGATGACGTAAATCATGGCGGGGACCATGATGAAGCCGCCCCCCACCCCCAGAAGGGCTGCCATGATTCCCACCGTGGTGCCGATGGAAAAGGGAAAAATGGCAGAGGTGTGCAGGCCGGAACGGGTGAAGTGCATTTTCAGGGGCAGCTTGGCAAAAAGCTTGGCCAATTTGGGCTCGGGGGGGGCGAGCACACAGGTCTCAGGATTGCGGCTGCGGCGAATGGTGCGCAGGCTCTCCATAAACATGGCACCGCCCACCAGCCCCAGCATGATGACATACACCACCTTCATGACAAACTCAAAGTTGCCGATGGCCCTAAGGATTTTGACCAACTGGACCCCGATGGTGCCCCCGGTGAGGCCCCCCGCCAAAATCACCAGCCCCATCTTGAAGTCCACATTGCCCAGGCGCCAGTGGGCAAAGGCCCCGGAACTGGCCGCGGCCACAATCTGATTGGAGTCTGAGGCCGCCGCCACCGCTGGCGGGATGCCGATCATCATCATCAGGGGGGTAAGCAGGAAGCCCCCGCCGACTCCAAACAGGCCGGAGAGGAAACCCACTAGGCCCCCGATGCCGATAATTAGAAAAAAGTTAATGCTAATGCCGGCTATGGGTAGATAAATTTCCATTCCTTCTCCTCCCAGAGGAAGCTATGGCTGCGTTAGTATGTTAAAAATTTCACGATGCTGTCAACCACTTTTTAATCCTGCCCTGGTATGTTACAATATGCAGCAGGAACACAATATTTTTCTCATAAAGGTCAAGGGCTGTTGTAAAATGCAACTATTTTTCAATGCCGGACCGGGGAGGCTCACGTGACCCGTTGGCTTTTCCCTTGGCGCCTCAATATCCGCCAGAAGGTCATCGCCGGCCTCTCTGCCGCTATTTTGGGCATCAGCTTCATCGGCGTCCTTTCTTATTATTATCTTCATGAAATCGAGATAAAGCAGCATCTGGGGGAGATCGCCGAGGACCTGAGGGACCGGGTGCTGGAGATGCGCCGCTATGAAAAAAATTACCTTCTTTATGGGGACAAAAACGACCTCAAGGAAAATTATGCCTTCACCGAATTGGCTCTTACAGTCCTGGAGAAAATTTCCCGGGAAGGGGAACACCTGCAGGTGAGCCCTCTCCTTAAAAAGATAAAGGAGGAATTGCTGATTTACCGCCAGCTTATGCAGGAAAAAGCCACCAAGGCCGGACACCAGGAGGGGGAGGCCTCTCTGAAAGGCGAGGAGGTCCACCTCGACGAACACCCCCACCTCAAGGGGGAACATGACGAACACCTGCGGCTGCACGGCAAAAGGCTGGTGGACCTTTCCGAGCAGATCGTCAACTTCGAACGCCAGCGCATTCTGGAGATCATCCAGACCCTGAAGGCGCAGCTTTTCACCTCCATCATCCTGTTTCTGGTTTTCGGAGGCTTCCTGGGTTTCATTGTGGCCCACAAAATCATCCGGCCTCTCAGGGTCATTGAAAACACCACCAGACGCATTGCCCAGGGCAAGTTCAAACCACTGCCAGTTCTGGACACCCGGGATGAGACCCAGCAGGTGGTGGAGGCCTTCAACCGCATGGTGAAGGAACTGGAACGCCGTCAGGATCAATTGGTGCAGTCCAAAAAGATGTCCTCCATCGGGGTGCTGACGGCCGGAGTGGCCCACCAGCTGAACAATCCTCTGAATAACATCTCCACCTCCTGCCAGATACTCCTGGAGGAGCTGGGCCACTGTGATCTGGAGTTTCTCCGGAGAATGCTCACCAACATGGAACAGGAGGTGAACCGGGCCCGGGATATCGTGAAAGGTCTTCTCGAGTTTTCCAGAGCCCGGGACTTCTCCCCCCAGCCCACTAATCTGGCCCAGGTGGTCAGCCGTTCCGTCAAACTCATCTCCAGCCAAGTACCCCCCGGGATAACCATCTTCCAGGAAGTGCCGGAGGACCTGATCCTGGTCATTGACGCCCAACATATGCAGGAAGTCTTTCTCAATCTTTTGATGAACGCCATTCAGGCCATCGAGGAACCTCCGGGAGAGATTAGGGTGGCCGCCCGGGTTGAACCTAAGGAAGGGGTGGCGGTTGTGACCGTGGAAGACAACGGCTGCGGCATCCCCCCGGAAGTCCTGGACCAGGTGTTTGATCCCTTTTTCACCACCAAGGAGGTGGGCATGGGTACCGGCCTGGGACTCTCCATCGTTTACGGCATTATTGAGAAACATCAGGGCACCATTTCAGTGGAGAGCCGGTTAGGGGAGGGGACCCGCTTCATTATCCGCTTGCCCTGGCAACCTTCTACGGCCTAAGGGAGCACTGACGCATGACTGTCCCCCGCATCCTTATCGTGGAAGATGAGCTTATTGCCCGAGAGAACCTTGACCACGTGTTGCGCAAGGAAGGCTATGACACAGTGGCGGTGGACAGTGGCCAGGCCGCTTTTCAGGAGCTGGAGAAAGGGGAATTTGACCTGGTCCTCACCGACCTCCGCATGCAGCAGGTGGACGGCATGCAGGTGCTGGAACGCACCAAGGAGCTTTATCCGGACACCGAGGTCATTGTCATCACCGGCTATGCCACGGTCACCTCGGCGGTGGAGGCCATGCAGCGGGGGGCCTACCACTATTTGGCCAAGCCTTATCAGATCGAGGAAGTGCGGGTGCTGGTGCGCCAGGCCCTGGATAAAAGGCGTCTGCGCCAGGAGGTAACGGAGCTCAGGCGGCAGGTGGAAACCCGGCGCGGAGTGTCCCTAATCATCGGGCAAAGTCCCGCCATGGTGGAGTTGAAACGCCTGGTGGAGCAAATCGCCCCTACTGACGCCAGCGTTCTTATTCTGGGAGAGACCGGCACCGGCAAGGAGCTGGTGGCCAAGGCCATTCACCATCTCAGCCCCCGGGCCGAAAAGCGCTTCATGGCTCTTAACTGTGGGGCTTTCACCCCGGAGCTTTTAGCCAACGAGCTCTTTGGCCACGAAAAGGAGGCCTTTACCGGGGCCCGGGGAGTCAAAAAGGGGCTCCTGGAGGCGGCCTCCGGAGGCACGGTATTCCTCGACGAAATTGCCGATATGCCCCCCGCCATGCAAGTGAAACTCCTCAGGGTCCTGCAGGAACGCACCCTGCTCCGGGTGGGAGGAACCACGGAAATTCCAGTAGACATCCGGGTTCTGGCTGCCACCAACAAGGACCTGAAAAAAGAGGTGGAGCTGGGCAACTTCCGCCGGGACCTCTACTTCCGCCTGAATGTGGTGACCCTGGTGGTCCCCCCGCTGGTAGAACGGCGGGATGACATTCCCTTGTTGACCCAACACTTTCTGGAAAAGTTCGCCCGGGAGCAGGGCAAGGCCATCCGGGAGCTGTCCCCCGAAGTGCTTGAATTGCTGCAGCATTATGAATTCCCTGGCAATGTCCGGGAGCTGGAGAACATCATGGAGCGGGCGGTAACCCTGTGCCGGGGCCATACCATCGAGCTTTCTCACCTCCCCCCTGATCTCCAGAACCGGCGCTTCCAGGTGCAACGGCGTACCCGGCGGGAACTTATGACCCTGGAACAAAATGAGCGGGAGTACATCCTGTGGGTCATGGAGCAGGTCCAGGGCAACAAGACCCGGGCCGCCGAAGTTCTGGGCATTGACCGGGTCTCCCTTTGGCGTAAGCTGAAGCGCTATGGCCTGAATCAAGGGAAATGATCCCAGCTTTAGGCTGCTTCTCCTGTCCTTTTTAAGGGTCAGGTCAGCTGCGGACCCCGGCCAGAAAGCGTCCCAGGCGGGAGCGGGTCAGTTCCACCGCCCCTTCGGTGCACACTTCGTGGCAGCACCAGCAGCGGAGACAGCGACTCAGATCCACCATGGCTTTTTGATTTTTAAGGCGGATGGCCTGGTGGGGGCAGAACTGCTCGCAACGACGGCAGCCGGTGCAAAGAAGGGGATTAATGCTTGGGTGGGGGAGTAGCTCACGGCCCAGGTAATCCTTAAACCGCTGGGGGAGCCAACTGAGGCCTTCCAGGCCGTCCTTTAGGGTATTGGGGCTGGGCAAACGGAATCCAGGAACCCGGGCCTCTTCCAAAGGAACTCCCCGCACCTCCACTTGGGGGGGCGCGGCCACCTGAAATAGGGGCGCGGCCTCCGGGGGGAAGCCCATCATGTGGCACATCACCCAGTCCACGGCCAGAGGATCCGCTCCCGCCAAAAGGAAGCCCACCGGCCGGGCGTGGCCCCAGGTGGGTCCATCCCCCTCCATACCCATTACCGCATCCACCAGCGAGAGCCGGGGTTGCAGGAAGTCCACCAAGTCCAGAAGCAACAGGGCAAAGTCCCGGGCGTCCTTCAGGCGGGTGTGGTAGGCCGCCTTCATGACTCCGGAAACGGCTCCGTAGAGGTTTTTCACCGCGCCCGTGAGCCGGGCGAACAGATGGGTCTTGAATTTGGGCAGGTTAAAAAGACACGGGGAATCGGCGAAGGAGCGATTCAAGGTTAGAACCCTGAGGCTGCGGGACTGAGGAAGTTTTACTTCCACCGGATTAAGGTCCAGATCCAGCTCAAGATCCAACTCCCGGGCCAGATTCTCCATACCGGTGCGACGGTAAAGAAATTTCACATAACTGACCTGGGCCGGGCCGGCGGGGCTGTCCCCCAGAACCACCCGGCGGCCGGCGGCCTTTAGCAACCGGGCTACGGCCCCCACCACCGCCGGGTGGGTGGTGACGCCCCGTTCCGGGGGGAAAGGGCCCGCCAGGTTGGGCTTGAGGTAGATGGTCCCCTCCTGGGGGAAGAGCGGCTCCCAGCCTCCCAAAAGGCTCAGGGCCTCCTCCAAGGCCTGGTTAACCCGGGCTTCCTGGTAAGAAGGGCAGCGGACTATGGCCACCACCGCCTGGTTTGGATTTTCAGACATTCTGCACCATGGGAGCTTGACGCCTGTTCCAGAGTTTTCTAAATTTTTTCTAAAACTTAAGGAGCTTAAGTCTGTCGCCCCTATACCAGACTCGTTTTAAGAAGGGAAAGATACCCCTCCCTTGGCCCGGCAGCCCGTTCGTTCTTCGGCATCGGGCCCTTTAGGAGATGGTGTTTTTATATCACAGGCTTCAGTCAGAAACATCCAGGTTTTCCCGGTTAATCCCTAAACCGGCAGTCTTACGAGTTGCGGCTTTTATTTCTCTGGCCAAAGGCTGGATACCGGCTCGGCTGAAGTCTAATCTTTCCCTGCGCTTAATCTGGTGGGAGGGCCAGTGTATTACCGCCTGTCCGAAGACCTGGTTCTTAAGACCCGATGGAGTCCAAAGCTCGTTAAGCCTGGAGAAAAGGCCCTGATAATCGGTAGTGGGGAGGCTTTCCCCCCCAGCCACCCCACCACCCGTCTCTGTCTTGATCTGCTTCGGGAAACTTTGGCCCCGAAGCCGGCAGACAGCCTAGTGGACGTGGGCTGCGGGACCGGCATTCTGGGACTGGCGGCTGCCGCCCTGGGGGTGAGCCGGGTGGTGGCCGTGGATCTCCAGAGTGCCGCAGTCCGGGTCACCCAAGAGAATGCCCGGGAAAACGGCTTGGCTGGAACCCTTCAGGTGGTGCAGGGGTCCACCGAATGCCTCCGGGGGCCTTTTGACCTGGTGGTGGCCAACCTCCCCTGGGAGGTCCAGATGGGAAAGGTGTCTGAACTCCTGCGGCTGGCGGGCTCAAGGGGCCGTCTGATTCTTTCCGGGTTTCGGGACCATCAGGAAGCGGCCTTGCTGAAAGAGTATCTCAAGTCTGGCCGGTCTTTGCTTGCACGCCGGGTCAAAGATTTCTACCACCCTGAACTCCCGGTGGATATGAGCTTCAATTGGGTGGCCTGGCTTTTGGCTTAAAATGACCGGTCCTATCGTATAGGCAAAAACTTCCTTTGATAAAATGGATTTGGTTTCCTTCTCGTCTTTATTTGTGGTAAGCAATCATAATTCCAGGGGGTAAACACTCCTTTCGGACTCTTTCTGCAGACCCCGGATCTCCAAGGCTGGCATGGCCAATAGAATTTTTGGCTGGATACTCCCTTACGGCAAGATGCCCCAGACGCTTCTGATTGGGGGGTTCGCTCTGGTTATAGCAATAGGAACCTTGCTCCTTTTGCTACCCTGGTCCCAAACCCGAGGCGAGGTGGCATTGGTGGACGCCCTGTTCACCGCCACCTCAGCGGTGTGTGTCACCGGCCTGGCGGTGGTGGACACGGGCACCGCCTACACCCGATTTGGGCAGACTGTAATCCTGATCCTGATCCAGATTGGAGGACTGGGGATCATGACCTTTGCCGCCCTAGCCTTTATCATGTTGGGGCGCCGGATGTCCCTGGCCTCCCAGGCGGCGTTGCATGACGCCTTTTTCCAGCGGGATCTGGGCATTGAGTTTAACAGAAGGTTCAGGCAGATTCTGATTCTCACCTTCGGTGTGGAACTGGTGGGGGTTTTGCTGCTATTCCTGGCCCTCCTTTGGCGTCAGATCCCGGTAGGGCCAGCCTTGTATTCCGCCGTGTTTCACTCTGTTTCCGCCTTTTGCAATGCGGGCTTCTCCATTTATTCCGATAATCTTCTAGGTCTGAGGGACAGTCCGGTGATCATGGCAACGGTGATGGCCCTCATTGTCCTGGGAGGCCTGGGGCACCTGGTGCTGGTGGAGCTTTGGCAGATCTGCTTGGGGTTCGGAAGGGAGCCCCAGACCGGCAACCATTCCCTTTCCACCCATTCCCAGGTGGTTTTGCGGACCACTTTGGCCCTAATCCTTATCGGCTGGGTGGGCCTTTTGTTTTTGGGCCTGACACCGGAGGAAAGGAGCTGGGGGTTGAAACTGTCCACCGCCCTGTTTCAGTCCATTACCGCCCGCACTGCGGGTTTCAACACGGTGGATATCGGGGTTTTGCCCTTGGCCTCGCTGCTCCTCCTCATCCTGCTCATGTTCATCGGCGGCTCCCCCGGGTCCTGTGCCGGAGGAATCAAGACCACAACCCTGGCCATTTCCATGGCCGAATTTCGGGCTAAATTAAAGGGTGAAGACCAGGTGGTGCTTTTAGAGCGCCGGGTCCCCAAACCCATTCTGGACCGCACCCTGGTGTTAGTCCGTCTGTCAATCCTCTGGAACCTTTTGGGGCTGCTTTTGCTTTTGACCACCGAGACCGGCCGCCCAGGGGTGGGGTTTCAGGATGTCCTGTTTGAACAGATTTCGGCTTTTGGCACTGTGGGCCTGTCCACCGGGCTGACCGGCAAGCTGACAGTGGCAGGCCGTCTTTGGATAACGGCCACCATGTTTGTGGGCCGCTTGGGCCCCCTGACCATTGCCCTGGGCCTTTTGCCCGCCACCCACACTCACATTAGGTATCCCGAAGCCAGGATTATGATCGGATGAAGGAAAAGAAACACATTGTCGTCATCGGTCTGGGAGAGTTTGGTCGGGAGCTGGCCCAGCAGCTGGCCAAAGAGTGCGAGGTCTTGGCCCTGGACCGGGAAGAGACCATGGTAGAAGCCGTCCTCGACAAGGTGCAGCGGGCCCTGATTTTGGATGTGCGGGACTTCCATGCCCTGAGCTCTGTGGTTACTCCGGATTTTGATGAGGGCATTGTGAGCATGGGTGAGAGCCTCGAATCCAGTATCATGGCCACCCTCCACCTCAGAAAAATCGGCGTGAAGCGTATCTGGGCCAAGGCCACCACAGAGGACCATGCCGCCATTCTAAAGGCCATCGGGGCCCACGAAATCATCTTTCCGGAGCGGGAAACCGCCAGACGGCTGGCGGCTCAACTGATAAACCCCAATCTTCTGGACTTCATTCCCCTGGAGGAAGATTACCGGGTCATGGATGTTGCTCCTCCGGACAGCTTTTACGGCCACACTCTGGCGGAGCTGGACCTGCGTCGGAGGTTCGGGGTCTTTGTCCTGGCAGTCAAGGAGTTGGTCCCCACCCGCTTTGTGTTCCTGCCTCCCCCGGATTTCGTCATAAAACCCAGCGACATCCTGGTGATGATTGGTAAGGAGAAAGACCTGGTGCACATACGGGAAAAGGCCGGGGGCCGCAGGTAACAGCGGGCACCAAACAGCGGGAATCCCGCGATCCGAGTGGGAAGTTTCCCCAATCCTAACGTATCCCTGATAAAAAGGGCAGGATAAGGAGAGTAGCCGGCGATCCTACAGCTGTTTCTGCCCCACCTGGTGGATTTGGTATCCTGCTTGGGGAGCAGAAGGATGGTGATGGAAGAGGGAGCCGGGGCTGATGGATCTTGATCCCATACTGTAAAACCCGCGGCCCCGCCCCCCCCTTAACTTGACGGCTCTGGGCCCAAAATAGACTTAAGAGGCTCCCCAGACTTATAGGCTAGGGTCTGGCGAGGTCAAAGCGGTCCAGGTTCATGACCTTATTCCAGGCCGTGATGAAGTCTTGGACAAATTTCTCCTGGGCGTCCTCACAGGCGTAAAACTCCGCCACGGCCCTCAGCTCCGAGTTATGGCCGAAGATTAGGTCAACCCTGGTGGCGGTCCATTTGAGTTTGCCGTTGGCCCGATCATAACCCTCGAACAGTTCTCTTTCCTCTGAGGTTGGCCGCCACTCAGTGCTCATATCAAGCAGGTTCACGAAGAAATCGTTGGTGAGGGTTCCGGGCCGCTGGGTGAAAACGCCGTGCCGGGTGTGGCCGTAATTGGCATTCAGGACACGCAGGCCGCCGATGAGCACGGTCATCTCAGGAACGGTCAGGGTGAGTAGTGAGGCCCGCTCGATGAGCAATTCCTCGGCAGACACAGCATATCTCTTTTTAAGGTAGTTGCGGAAGCCGTCGGCCACCGGTTCCAGAACGGCGAAAGATTCCACATCGGTCTGCTCCTGGGTCGCATCCGTGCGTCCCGGGGTAAAAGGCACGGTCACCTCGAAGCCGGCATTTCTGGCCGCCTGCTCCACCGCGGTGCCACCCCCCAAAACAATCAGATCAGCCAGGGACACCTTTTTGCCGGCGGATTGGGCCTGGTTGAACTCCCTTTGGATGCCTTCCAGGGTCTGGAGCACTTTTTGCAGTTGTTCCGGCATGTTGACCTCCCAGTCCTTTTGAGGCGCCAGCCGGATGCGGGCCCCGTTGGCTCCCCCTCGCTTGTCTGACCCCCTGAAGGTGGAGGCCGCCGACCAGGCGGTATAGACCAGCTCTGGGATGGTGAGGCCCGAGGCCAGAATTCTGGCCTTAAGAGCGGCGATGTCCTGGTGGTCAATCAAGGCGTGGTCCACAGGTGGCAGAGGGTCTTGCCAGATCAGGTCTTCCTTTGGCACCTCCGGGCCGAGATAACGGGCTTTGGGACCCATATCACGGTGGGTCAGTTTAAACCAGGCCCGGGCAAAGGCCTCGGCAAACTCCTCGGGGTTGTCCCGAAAACGCCGGGCGATCTTTTCGTAGATCGGGTCAAACCGCAGGGCCAGATCCGTGGTCAACATCATGGTGGGGACCCGCCTTCCGGGATCGTGGGCGGCCGGGGCCAGATCCTTTTCCGCCATGTTCTTGGCCCGCCACTGCTTGGCGCCCGCAGGGCTGGTGGTCAGTTCCCATTCATAGTCGAAGAGCATATGGAAAAAGCTCATGTCCCATCGGGTCGGGGTGGGCGTCCAGGCGCCTTCCAGGCCGCTGGTAATGGTGTCGCCCCCCTTGCCGGTGCCGAAGGTGCTCTTCCAACCCAGGCCCTGTTGTTCCAGGGGCGCGGCTTCCGGCTCCGGCCCCACATGCGACGCCGGGCCGGCACCGTGACATTTGCCGAAGGTATGACCGCCGGCGATGAGGGCCACGGTTTCCTCGTCGTTCATGGCCATGCGTTTGAAGATGGTGCGGATGTCTTTGGCTGCGGCCACCGGATCCGGCACACCCCGGGGTCCCTCCGGGTTCACGTAAATCAGGCCCATCTGCACGGCGGCCAGAGGGTTCTCCAGTTCGCCTTCCGGGCTGTAACGCTCTTCACCGCCCAGCCACTCGCTCTCGGATCCCCAATACACTTCCTCAGGCTCCCAAACTTCCTCCCGGCCGCCGCCGAAGCCAAAGGTTTTGAAGCCCATGGATTCCAGGGCGCAGTTACCTGCCAGTATCATGAGATCGGGCCAGGAGATTTTCCGACCGTATTTTTTCTTGATGGGCCATAAGAGCCGGCGCGCCTTGTCCAGATTGACGTTATCGGGCCAGCTGTTGACAGGAGCATAGCGCTGCAGGTCCATGCCAGCGCCCCCCCGGCCGTCGCCGATGCGATAGGTGCCAGCCAGGTGCCAGGCCATGCGGATGAAAAGGCCCCCATAATGGCCGTAATCGGCCGGCCACCAGGGCTGGGAATCGGTCATCAAGGCATACAAGTCCTGCTTGAGGGCCCAGTAGTCGAGTTTTTTGAATTCCTCGACATAGTTGAAGTCCTTCCCCATGGGGTTTCTCAAGGGGCAGTTCTTATGCAACCAATTGAGGTTCAACCGGTGGGGCCACCAGTCCTGAATCGACCTGCCACCCCTGACCTGGGCTCCTGTTTTCGAAAGCTTTTTATCATCCTTCATGAAAATTTCTCCTTTTCAGAATTTTTATATTGCATGCCGCCTGCCATATGACCTTGCCGGTCTATTCGAGGGCCCGCTGATCACGGTCATCCGCAATGCTCGAGCACCAAGATTTTGAGGAGCTGGAATCTTCTTGGTTCAGGACCATCCCCAACTTTTGGTCAACAATTTCATCTGTTCAAAAATGTCAATAAAAATTTTTTATTAATAATAATTATCCTTAAAAATAAAAAAATTTTTACAATTTATTCTTTTGCCCGGCATTCTGGACAGAGGCCGAAAAAGTCCAGACGATGCTGTAAAATCCGGAACCCCGTTTCCCTGGCGGCTGCTTCGATCCAAGGCTGCAAGTTGCCCATTTCCAAATCCATTATTTTCTTGCATTTCAGGCAGATAACATGTGGATGAGGGTAAGGTTTGCTGCCGTCATAGCGGTTAACCCCGTCGGGAAAGCCCAATTCGAGAACCTCGCCCAACGCCTTCAAAAGGGTCAAGGTCTTGTAGACCGTGGCAGGACTCATGGTGGGGAAATCTGGCTTCATCCTTCTGTAAATCTCCTCAATGCTGGGATGCCCCTCACTATCTGCTAATATCCGAAGAATGGCAAGCCTCTGTGGGGTTAGACGCAGATTTACGGCCTTGAGCCTCGCCACCATTTGTGTTACACGGTCTGAAATCATTTTAAAAGAAA
>Ga0123519_10001511_pt1 | contig 39888 bp, 39 predicted proteins | sample YelNatPaOPRAMG02_FD_87396 | JGI IMG/M metagenome (GOLD analysis project Ga0123519, IMG submission 87396) | Hot spring microbial communities from Yellowstone National Park - Yellowstone National Park OP-RAMG-02 (version 2) | ecosystem: Environmental > Aquatic > Thermal springs > Hot (42-90C) ...
CCCCAGCACGTTGGGCAGGAGGTGCCGGAAGATGATGCGCAGGTTGCTGGCACCGATGGAACGGGCCGCCTCAATGAACTCCTTCTGCTTGTAGGAGAGGACCTGCCCCCGGGTGAGGCGGGCCATGCCCAGCCAGTTGAGCGCGCCGATGGCCACGAAGATGAAGAACATCCCACCCATCTTCTCATCCAGGGAGACCATCGCGCCCAGGAGGCCGGTCGCGCCCTTCCGTGAGACCGCCTTGAAGTAGACCTGCAGCAGGATGACGAAGATCAAGATGGGCAGGCCGTAGAGGAAGTCCACGAAGCGCATCATGATGTTGTCCACCCGCGTGCTGGAGTAGCCGGAGATCAGGCCGTAGATGATGCCGATGACCAGGCTCACCAGCGCGCCAGCGAACCCCACGGAGATGGAGACCCGCGTGCCGTAGATGGTCCTGCTCAGGATGTCGCGGCCCAGAAAGTCCGCGCCCAGCAGGTAGGGCGACGTGGGATCGTGGCCCAGGATGGGGATGTTCAGGCGAGGCAGGCGGTAGTTATCGGTCATGTGGGCATCGGCGAAGTGGTAGGGGGCGATGTAGTCGGCGAAGAGGGCCGTGAGGATGACGAAGATCAAGAAGATGCCGCTGCCCACCGCCACCCTGTTCTTGCGCAATTGGCGGAACGCGTCGCTCCAGGGGGATCGCTCCTTGCGCAACGCAAACTGAAGCCGGATGGCTTCTTCATCCTGTCGCTGACCAGTGCTCATCGTACCTCCTCACACGAACGCGCCTCTCTGCGCGAAGGGTCAATCGTAGCGGATGCGCGGGTCCAGCCACGCGTAGACGATGTCCACCGCCAGGTTGGCGATGACGATGGCCACGCCGTAGAGGAGGCTGGTCCCCAACACCACCGGGTAATCCCGGTTGCCGATGCTGGTCACGAAGTGCTTCCCCAGGCCCGGGATGGCGAAGATCTGCTCCACTACAAAGGTGCCCGTGAGCACCGCGGCGAACATGGGGCCCAGGATGGTCACCACGGGGATCATGCTGTTCTTCAGGGCGTGGCGCACGATCACCGCCCGTTCCGAGAGGCCCTTGGCCCGCGCCGTGCGGATGTAGTCCTCACGGATGACCTGGAGCAGGCTGGCCCGCGTCAGGCGGGCGATGGAGGCCGAGAGGCCTGTCCCCAAGGTGAAGGCGGGGAGGATGGCGTACTTCCAGAACTCCAGGTCGGGCACGGGCAGGAACCCGAGGAAGAAGGGCGGCTTCGCCCCCCAGCGGGAGACGGGGAAGATGGGCTCGTAGTGCCATCCGCCGATGTCGTGGGGCAGGGCGAAGATCCAGATCAGGAACGGCCCCATCACAATGGCGGGGATGGAGACGCCGATGATGGCGATGAAGGTGGCGGTGTAGTCCACCATGGTGTTCTGGCGCAGGGCAGCGATGATCCCCGCCGGGATGCCGATGAGGAGGGCCAGGGCCAGGGCCACCAGGCCCAACTGGGCGGAAATGGGCAGGGTCTGGGCGATGATGTCGTTGACCGTGCGGGACTTGTACCGGAACGAAGGCCCCAGGTCAAACCGCAGGATGAGGTCCTTCAGGTAGTCCACGAACTGCTTCCACACTGGGTCGTTCAGGTGGTACTTGGCCTCCAGGTTCTTGACCACGGACGGGGGCAGGCTCTTGTCGCCGGCGAAGTCAAAGGGCCCTCCGGGGATGGCCCGGATGAGGACGAAGACCGCCAAGGTCAAGAAGAAGAGGACCGGGATGGACCAGAACAGCCTTCGGATGATGTACTTGGTCACTGGGCTTCTCTCCTTCTCCTGCTCCTAATGGCCGACGCGCCAGCAGGCCACCCAGTGGCCAGGCTGCACTTCTTTGAACTCTGGTTCCTCGTTCTTGCAGATCTCCATCACCACGGGGCACCGGGTGCAGAAGTTGCAGCCCTTGGGCGGGTTGACCGGGCTGGGCACGTCGCCTTCCAGGATGATGCGCCTGCGCTTCTCCTCCACCACCGGGTCGGGGATGGGCACCGCCGAGAGGAGGGCCTGGGTGTAGGGGTGCAGGGGGTTCTCGTACAGTTCCTCGCGGCTGGTCAGTTCCATGATCTTGCCCAGGTACATGACCGCGACCCGGTTGCTGATGTGGCGCACGACGGACAGGTCGTGGGCGATGAAGAGGTAGGTCAGGCCGAACTGCTCCTGGAGTTCCTCCAGGAGGTTGATGATCTGCGCCCGGATGGACACGTCCAGGGCGGAGATGGGCTCGTCGCAGACGATGAAGTCGGGGTTCACCGCCAGGGCGCGGGCCACGCCGATGCGCTGCCGCTGCCCACCGGAGAACTCGTGGGGGTAGCGGTTGACGAAGTAGGGGTTCAGCCCCACCACCCGCAGCAGTTCCTGGACCCGCTCCCTCTTCTCCCGGCCCCGGGCGATGCCGTGCACCTCCAGGGGCTCGCCGATGATGTTCCCCACCGTCATCCGCGGGTTGAGGGAGGCGTAGGGGTCCTGGAAGATCATCTGCATGCGGCGGCGCATGCGGCGCAGGTCCTCCCCCTTCATCTTGCAGAGGTCCTGGCCGTCAAAGTAGACCTCGCCGGAGGTGGGGCGGTACAGTTGCAGGATGGCCCGCCCCGTGGTGGACTTGCCGCAGCCGCTCTCGCCCACCAGGCCCAGGGTCTCGCCCCGGCGGACGAAGAAACTGATGTCGTCCACCGCCTTGACGTAGCCCACCGTGCGCTGGATGATGATCCCCCGGTTGATGGGGAACCACATCCGCAGGTGTCGCACATCCACGAGGATGTTGTCCTTGGACGTGGAAGTGGGAGTCGTCGTGGTCATCTCAGGCCCCCTTTCGCTTCACATCCACCCAGCAGGCCACCATGTGGCCCCGGGCCACCGTCTCCAGAGGTGGGTTCTCTTTGAGGCATTTCTCAATCTGGTACTGGCAACGCGGGGCGAAGGGGCAGCCCGGCGGCGGGTCAATCAGGTCTGGGGGCAAGCCCTCAATGGGGATGAGTTTCTCCTTCACCGATTCGTCCAGGCGGGGGACGGACCGCAGAAGGCCGATGGTGTAGGGGTGCCTTGGGTCGCCGTAGATATCCTTCACCGGGCCCGACTCAATGATGTAGCCCGCGTACATCACATTCACCCGGTCCGCCAGGCCCGCCACCACCCCCAGGTCGTGGGTGATCCAGATGACGGCCATGCCGATCTCCCGCTTCAGTTGCTTGACGAGTTCCAGGATCTGGGCCTGGATGGTGACGTCCAGGGCGGTGGTGGGCTCATCGGCGATGAGCAACTGGGGGTTGCAGGAGAGGCCCATGGCGATCATCACCCGCTGGCGCATCCCTCCGGAGAACTGGTGGGGATAGTCGTCGATGCGGGAGGCCGCCTCGGGGATGCCCACCATCTCCAGGAGTTCAATGCTGCGCTTGCGGGCCTGCTTGCGGTCCATGCCCAGGTGCAGCATAAGCGCCTCGCTCACCTGCTGCTCAATGGTCAGGACCGGGTTGAGGGACGTCATGGGGTCCTGGAAGATCATGGAGATGCGGTTGCCGCGCACCTGCCGCATCTCCTCTTCGGAGATCTTCAGGAGGTCCCGCCCGTCAAACCAGGCCTCGCCACCGACGATCTTGCCGGGGGGCTGGGGGATGAGGCGCATGATGGAGAGGACGTTCACCGTCTTCCCGCAGCCGCTTTCCCCCACGATCCCCAGCGTCTCCCCTTCGTCCACGTGGTACGAGATGCCGTTCACGGCATGGACCACGCCATCCTGGGTGAAGAACTGGGTCCGCAGCCCCTTCACCTCCAACAGTCTTCCCATGCCAACCTCCTCTCGCCGCTCCAGGGCGGTGTTTTCCAATGCGATGCGCAAGCGCCCCTCCCTCAAAGGGAAGGGGCGCAATGCGCTGCAGGTTCACGGACTGTGCAGACGCACCTCCCGCAGGTCGTAGAGGCCCTGCGGGGTCATGCGCAACCCCTCCACATAAGGTTTGACCAACAGGTGGGCCGTGTCGTGGTAGAGGGGAATCCAGGGCGCATCGGCCACGATCTTCTCCTCCGCTTCCCGATAGAGGGCAAACCGCTTCTCCAGGTCGGGTTCCGCACGGGCGGCCTCCAAGAGGCGGTCCACCTCGGGGTTGCTGTAGCCAGTCTCGTTCTGAGGGCTCTGGCTGTGGAAGAGGAGGTCCAGGAAGTTCTCTGGGTCTGGGTAGTCGGCGATCCAGCCCAAAAGGACCATCTGCAAGCGCCCCGAACTCCACTCCGCGCCCACGCTTCCGACCGGCACCTCCACCTGGACGTCCACTCCGAGGGCCTCGCCCCACATCTCCGCCAGGACCCGCCCCATCTGCCCCGAGCCGCCGGCCGTCAGGGTGATGGGCGGCAGCCCCTCGGGCCCCCCGTACGGGGATTCGGCGAGGAGCGCCTTGGCCCCCTCGGGGTCGTAGGGGATGCCCTCCAGGTCCGGGTTGTAGCCGGGCATGCCTGGCGGGAGGATGCCTCGGGCGACCTCCGCTTGCCCTTTTAAGACCACCCGCACAATCCCCTCGCGGTTCAACGCCATGGCAAACGCCCGCCGCACTCGGACGTCGTCAAAGGGCGGCTTCCGCACGTTCAGCCCCACGTAGAACGTATCCAGAAGCGGCACCGTCTGCAGTTCCCCGTGCAGCGGGTTCGTCGGGTCCAGGACGCGCTCCAACTGGTCGCCATCCACGGGCGCGGCGTCCAGTTCGCCGTTCTCGTACATGGTCACGGGCACCCCCGGCAGAGCGGTGTAGAAGACCACCTGCCTCATCTCCGGCCGAGGGCCTGGATAGTACGGGCTGGGTTCCAGCACGATCCGCTCTTCGGTCCACTCCGCCAGCCGGAAGGGGCCCGAGCCGTTGGGATGCCGCAGCCAGTCCGGGTCCGATTCCACCTGGGTGCGGTCCACGATGAAGGCGGTGGAATAGGTCAGTTTGGAAAGGAAGTAGGCCTTGGGCGCGTCAATGGTGAGGCGAAGGGTGTAGGCGTCCAGGACCTCCAGCCCCCGTATGGTATCCGCCTGTCCCGCGAGTTTCTCCCGCACTCCCACGATATCTGCCAGGTACCCTTCGGCCACGGGCGAGCCGGTGGCCGGGTCGCAGGCCCGCTCCAGAGAGTAGCGCACGTCGTCCGCGGTGATAGGGCGGCCGTCGTGAAAGCGGGCGTCCCTGCGCAGGGAGAAGGTGTAGGTTCGGCCGTCAGCGCTGACCTCCCAGCCCTCCGCCAGGTCTGGCTGGACTTCCAGGTCCTCGTCCAGCGAGACCAGGCCGCTGAAGACCTTGTAGACGAACTGGGCGGAGTCCAGGTCGCCAGCCAGGGCTGGGTCCAGGGTTTCCGGCGGCGGGGCCACCAGCCTGAGCACGCCAGAGCGGCCCGAGAGCGAAGGGGTGGGCGTCTCCCCCTCTACCCCGATGGGGGGCACGGGGATCTGGACGGTGGGGAGGAAGGGGAGCGAGACCGTGCCCTCCCGGAGCGGCCCGAAGCCGAGGTAGGTCGCCGCACCGCACGCGCCGGCGAGGCACAGGCTGCCCAGGCACAGGAGGCCAGCCAGCGCCGCAAAGATGAGCAGGCCGCTACGTTGCTTCTGTCGGTTTTCCATTACTGTTGTAGTGAGCCTCTGGCAGGGGCCCGCGGCTCATGCTTCGCAGGTCTAAGTTTCGGGGCCATTGTAAAGGGAGTCGGGGCTTTTGTCAAATCCCCTTGCAGGGTGGACCCATTCACGAGGGGGCGGCCGCCTCACGGGCAACCGCCCCCTCTTGCCCGGACCTCGCCGAAAGCCCGCGCGCCCTCAGATATATTGCCCCCCGTCCACCTTGATGACCTCCCCAGTGATGTGGCGGGCCAGGTCGGAACAGAGAAAGGTGACCAAGTGGGCCACGTCCTCTGGTTGCCCCATGCGGCCCAGGACGATCTGGGCCACGAAGGCCGCCTTCACCTCCTCCGGCAGGGCGCGCACCATGTCCGTGGCCACAATGCCTGGCGCGACGGCGTTGACGTTGACGCCGTAGGGCCCCAGGTCCCGGGCTACCGACTTGGTCAGCCCGATGAGGCCCGCCTTGGCCGCCGAGTAGTTGCCCCCGGCCTCCCGGCCTCGCAGCCCGTGGATGGAGGCAATGTTCACGATCTTGCCCGAGCCCTGGGCACGGAACACCGGGGCCACGGCGCGGGTGTAGTTGAAAGCACCCTTCAGGTTCACCTGGAGCACCCGGTCCCAGGCATCTTCCCCCAGTTCCCAGATGGGCCGGTTCTCGTGGATGCCCGCGTTGTTGACCAGGATGTCCAGCCGCCCGAAGGTTTCCAGCACCTCTTGGACCACCTGCTGGGCCAGGGCGAAGTCCGTCACGTCGGCGCTCCGCGCCCACCCCCGCCGGCCGGTCCCCCCCACCAGGCGCAGGACCTCTTCGGCCGCTTGGGCGTCCTGGCGGTAGGTGAAGGCCACGTCTGCGCCGGAGGCGGCCAGGTCCAGGACGATGGCCCGGCCGATCCCCCGGCTCCCTCCCGTCACGAGCGCCACACGTCCTTCCAACAGGCCCTTGAGCATCCCCCACCTCACCAGGTCTAGACCAGCGGCCTGGCCACGAACTCCGACCAGGCCGACTTGTACTGGTCCCCGTAGGCCTCCAGCATCCTCTGGTAGTCCCGCACGCCGTCCTCCAGCGTGTAGGCTGGCTCGTACCCCAACTCCTCCCTGGCCCGGGTCATGTCCTGGTTGTAGACCTCAATGGGGTGCGGCAGGTCGTAGGCCTCCCGCCGGTGGACCTCCGCGCCGGGCACGAGGGCCTTCATCCGCTCCACCACTTCGCTGGCCCGCAGCACCTGGCCGCCGATGTTGAAGATCAGGTGCTTCGGCTGCGGGGCCTGGGCCGCCAGGAGGTAGGCCCGGACTACGTCCTTGACGTAGACGAAGTTGGCGTAGTAATCCACTGGGGGCATCTCCATGGGCCTGCCCAGGAGGGGGTTCTCAATCAGCAGGTGGGCGATGCTCAGGTCGCGGCGCCGGCTCTTCCCCAGGCCGTACACCACCGATTTGCGCAGCCCGATGGTGTGCATGCCGTAGGCTTTCCAGTAGTGCTCCGCGACGTGCTCGTTGAAGAGTTTGCACGCCCCGTAGAGGGTTGTGGGGCGCACGAACACATCCTCGTTGACCGGGCCCGGCGGGTAGAAATCGGCCTGGCCGTAGACGCTCTGGGTGCTGGCCCACACCACCCGCTCCACCCCCTGCAGGCGAGAGGCCTCCAGCACGTTGTAAAACCCTTCGCAGTTGACGCGGATGGCCGTGGCCAGGCGGCTATCCGTGTCCGGGACCAACAGGTACGCCAGATGGAAGACGTGCGTGACCCCGAACTCCTCCACCGTGCGCTTGACGTGGGCCATATCCTCCACGCTGCCATAGACGAAGGCCACCTTGTCCAGGCAATCGGCGATGTAGGACGTGTCGGGGGTGAAGTCAAAGACGACCACCTTCTTGCCCAGGCCCACCAGTTCGCGCACCAGGTGGGAGCCGATGAACCCTGTGCCTCCCGTCACCAGGCACACCTGCTCTCCAGGCCAATCCACTTTCGCTTTGCCTGCCATGTCCTTGCTCCTTCCGTTTTTGGGCGCCTCAGCCGCCGACCCTCACCCGCAGGCCATAGGCGAGGAGGATGGCTCGCAACCCAGCCACGTCCTCCTCCCGCAGGGAGGGCACGTCCTTCAGCGCATACTCCATGCCCAGCCGTTCGTACTTGCCCTGACCCAGCCGGTGGTAGGGGAGCAGGTGGACCTCGTCCACTGAGCCCAGGGACCGCACCACCTGGGCCAGGGCATGGATGCTCTCCTCGCTATCGTTGTACCCCGGGATCACCGGCCGCCGGATGACGACCTTCTTGCCCGTCCCAGCCAGCCTCCGCAGGTTCTCCAGGATGAGGGCGTTGTCCACGCCGGTGAACCGCTGGTGCTTGACGGGGTCCACTTCTTTCAGGTCATAGAGCACCAGGTCCACGTAGGGGAGCAGCGCTTCCCAGGCATCCCAGGGCGCGTGTCCGCACGTCTCCAGGGCCGTGTGGATGCCCCGCTCCTTGCACCTCCGGAGCACCTCCCGCGCGAAGGCCCACTGGGCCAGCGGCTCCCCTCCCGAGAGGGTCACCCCTCCCCCCGACTGGTCGTAGAAAGGCCGGTCCGCCTCTACGGCCTCCAGCACTTCCTCCACCGTCATGCACCGCCCCAGTTGCTCCAACGCTCCTGTGTAGCAGGCGTCCAGGCAGCGCCCGCAGAAGTCGCACCGCTCCACCAGGACCTTCCGTCCCCCTCCCTCATCTTCCACCAGCGCCGAGCGGGGGCAGGCAACCAGGCAGGCCCCACAGCGGATGCACCGCTCCTTCCAGAAGACGATCTGGGGGGCCATGGGCTGGGATTCCGGGTTGTCGCACCACACGCAGCGCAGGGGACACCCCTTGAGGAACACGGTGGTGCGAATGCCCGGGCCATCGTGCACGGAAAAGCGCTGGATGTTGAACACCCAGCCTTTGACTTCCGTCTCTCCTCTGGATTTCAAACACTGCACCTCATGGATGTTATTCCGGTAGAGGCGCACAGCCGTGCGCCTCTACTAAGGGTTTTGATGACCCGTTATTCTGGGTGGGGGGCGCACAGCCGCGCCCCCCATGCGCATCAACGAAAGCCCTCATCGCCCTTGGGAGAGGTCTGCCCTAGAGGCCGTGCTCCGTCCGGGAGATGATCTCGTCCTGGAGGTCCCGGCTCAGGCGGACGAAGTAGTCGCTGTACCCGGCCACGCGCACGATCAGGTTCTGGTACTCCTGAGGGTTCCTCTGGGCGGCCCGCAGGGTCTCGGCCGAGCCCACGTTGAACTGCATGTGGTGCCCACCCAATTTAAAGTAGGTCCGGATGAGGTGGGCGAACTTCTGCAGCCCCTCTTCTCCCGTGAGGGCGGTGGGGTGGAACTTCATGTTCAGGAGCGTGCCGCAGCAGCGGGCATGGTCCAGCCGGGCCATGGAACGCACCACCGCCGTTGGACCGTGGGTGTCCATCCCCTGGACTGGGGAGATGCCCTCTGAGAGGGGGGTCCCTGCCAGCCGGCCATCCGGCGTTGCCCCGGTGAAGTCACCGAAGTAGATGTGGGTCGTGGTGGGGATCATGTTGGCGGCGTAGGGAGTCCCCTCCTCGTTGTGGTACTGCTCCAGGATATCGCAGAAGAGGTCCACCGCTTGGTAGGCGAGGGTGTCCACCTCGTCGTCGCCGTTGCCCCACTTGGGCATCCGGTGGAGGAGCCTCTGACGGAGGCGCTCCGCCCCCTGGAAGTTGGCCCGCAGGACGGCCACCAGGTCTTCCAGCGAGAGTTCCCGCTCTTCGTACACCAACTTCTTGATGGCCACCAACGAGTCGGCCAGGGTCCCGGTCCCCACGCCGCAGATGAGGGGCAGGTTGTAGCGTGCGCCGCCCTCGTGGTAATCGCGCCCCTTCTCCATGCAATCGCTCATCAGGAGGGAGGTGAAGGGGACCGGGCAGAACTGGGCGTAGATCTGGCGGGCGATGCTGTCGTAGGTGGTCTTCAGTTCCACGGCGTGGGCCACCTGCTGGCGGAAGGCTTCCATCAATTGGTCCCAGGTGCGGAGGTCTTCCGGCTTCCCGGTGGCGGGCCCCAGCCGGTTCCCGGTCACGGGGTTGATCCCGTCGTTGAGGGCCAGTTCCAGGCACTTGCAGAGGTTCAGGTAGCCGCTGGAGGCCATGTTGTCCTTGCCCTGGACGTTCAGTTCCACGCAGCCGTTGATGCCGCCCAGGCGCGCGTCTTCCAGCGTCTTCCCTTTGTGCAGCAGGGCCAGGACCTTCTCGTCGTCGTTGAACACGGCCGGCATGCCGAAGCCCAGGCGGATCACCTCGCACGCCTTGAGCAGGAACTGGTCCGGGGTCTTCTCCGAGATGAGGACCGAAACCTGCGGCTGCGGCAGTTTCAGGGCGCCGGTCACCTCCAGGCACAGGTACGAGAGATCGTTGGTGGCATCGCGGCCGTCTGCCGTCTGCCCCCCCAGGTTCAGGTTCTGGAAGTCGTTGTAGGTGGTGCTGGCTTTGGCCGTGCCCCCTTCCTTCACCACGGTCAGTTCGTTGAACTTGATCCACAGACAGGCCAAAAGTTCCCACGCCTCCTCGCGGGTGAGGCGGCCAGCCTCTAGGTCGGCGCGGTAGTAGGGGTAGAGGTACTGGTCAAACCGCCCGGGCCCGATGGCGTAGGAGTTGGTCTCCAAGTTCAGGATCAGGTGCACGAACCAGAACGACTGCAGCGCCTCCCAGAAGGTCCGGGCAGGGTGGGCCGGCACGTGGCGGCAGATCTGGGCGATCTTCCGCAGTTCGTCCTGCCGCTGGGGGTCCGGTTCCGTTTCGGCCAGGCGCTCGGCCACCTCCGCGTACCGCTCGGCAAACCGGATGGCCGCGTCGCAGCAGATGTCCATGGCCTGCAGGAGGTAGTACTTCTTGAGGGAGCCCGGTTCCTGCCAGCGCAGGTTCCGCATCTGGGCCCGGACCTCTTCCTTCAGGCCCAGGAACCCCTTCTTCAGGACCCGCTCGTAGTCCACGGTGATGTGGCCGATGGTGCGGTTCAGGTAGTAGTGGAAGAAGAGCCCCTCATCGGTGGCCCGCTGCACCTCCGGCGGGAGGACCTCCATGATGCGGTTGTAGACCTGTTTGCCCCGCCAGTAGTCAAAGACCTCGGCCCGCAGCGCCGCCTTGGTCTCCTCACTCACGTGGAACGGGGCCTCGTCTCGCAGGGCGATGGTGTCCAGTTCCTTCTCTACCCAGTCGCAGGCGACCTCTGGGTAGAGGGGGGAACCCAGGATGGCCGGCGTCTTGCAGCCGACGATGAGTTCGCCCTCGCGGATGAGGACCGTCACCCCCTCCAAGATCTCCCGTAGAACGTACGCTCGCCGCAGGAGCATGGGCTGGCCTTCCGTCCGGGCGTAAGCCCGGGTCGCCAGGATCGCCCGTTCGGCGAACACTTCCGGCCTGGCGGCGTGGAAGGCCGCCAGGAGTTTCTGCACCCGTGGTGTTAAATCCGCCACAGAACGTCACCCCCTTTCCAAGCCCCGAGGGCGCTAATCCATGACGCTGCCCCCGCTGAAGACCACGTTCTCCCCGGTCATGAAGTCCGCGGCCGGCGAGACGAGGAAGAGCACCAGTTGGGCCACCTCTTCCGGCCTGGCCCCACGCCCCAGGGGCACGAACTTGAGCCCTTCGTAGAACCGCCCGCCGGAGACCGCCGTCTCCGTGGCCACCCACCCCGGGGAGATGGCGTTCACGTTCACGCCGTAGGGGGCCATCTCGGCGGCCAGGCACTTGGTGAACGTGATCACCGCGGCTTTGGAGGCACAGTAGTGCGAGTTGCCGTAGCCCGACTGCCCTGGCAGGACGCCAGGGTGCATCCCGTCCACGGAACCGATGTTGACGATCTTGCCCCGGCGCCGCTCCATCATGGTGGGGATGACCGCCTGGCAGCAGTTGAAGGTCCCCTTGGTGTTGACGGCGAAGACGCGGTCCCAGTCTTCCTCCTTCATGTTCACCACCAGCGCCGCCGGGTAGATGCCAGCCACGTTGACCAGGATGTCAATGGTGCCGAACCGCTCCAGGGCCGTCCGGGCCAGGCGCTGCGCGTCGGCCCTGGAGGCCACATCGGTCGGCACGGCGATGGCCTCGTGCCCGCCCTCCCGGATTTCCTGGGCCACGGCCTCTCCCAGCCCTGGGTTCAGTTCGCCGATGACGACGCGGCACCCAGCCAGGGCCAACACGTGCGCCGTGGCTTTGCCGATGCCGGCCCCGCCGCCCGTCACGATGGCCACCTGGCCCTCCAGGTTGATCCCTGTCAAGAGGGGCAGGTTCCTGTACACCGCCAAAGGGTCCATCTCTCTCACCTCCGTGAAGTCCTGGCGCTCCAGTTCCAAGGCGAAAGGCCCTGTGGGCGATTCACGGATCGCCCCTGCCTCTGAACGCGCATCCTTCCCTCGCTCCACTGGCCCACCGGACGAAGGCACCTTGCCTGACTGCCTCTTCCAGGGCCCGCTCCGGGTCCACCAGCCACGGGCCTCCGCCCTCCAGACGGACCTCGGCCACTTGCCCCGGCCTGAGGGAGACCTCCCGCTCCCCGTCCAGGGCCAGGAGGACATCCCCTCCGTACACCATCGCCGAGTCCCCAAGGGCCAGTTCGCGGAACGCCTCCACGCCCACCTGGACCACGAGGCCCGGCGCAAGGGGTGCGCTCACGCTGCACACCCGGGGCTCGCCCAGCCAAAGGCACAGTCCCCGAGGCTCTCTCGCGGTCACGGGCCTCACGAACCCCGCCAGGCTGGAAAGCCCCGTGGCCGTGGGCATCGCCCGCGTCACCACCACCTGGCGCACAGCCTCCGGCCTCCAGATGGCCCGGCTGGCTACCGCCTGCCCCTGAACCACGCCCACATCCACCAGGGCCGCATCCACCTCCCGCCCGTCTACAGAGACCACCAGGCGCTTGCTCTGGTAGGCCACCTGGGCCAGGAGGTCCGGCCGGCGGGCCACGAAGCCTGCCGCCAGGCCAGCCAGGGTGCCCTCCAAGGGATAGGGCACCACGTTGTTCGTCCCCGTGGAGACCGGCAGCAGCGGCACCGGACCGCACCCCTTGGCCACGATGCGCACCGTGCCATCCCCGCCCAGGACCACGATGCAGCCGACGCCCAGCGCCCGCATCTCCTCCGCCGCACGGAGGGAATCCTCGGGCGCGTGCTCCACCGGTAGCGGGAGGAGTTGCGCCTTCTCCCGGATGGCCGCTGCCTGGCCGGGCAACCGCTCCAGCGCCGTCTGGGCGATCCCCAAGAGGTCGGGCATGAGGTACACCCGGCCCGCTCCCGCCGCATCCAGGCCGACGAGAACGCGCTGGATCAGGTTGATCTTGTCCTGAGCGCCGACCACGATGCCCAGGGCCACCAGCCGCCGGATATCGCTCCCAGACGCTGGGTTGGCGATGATGCCGACCGAGGGCGCCAATGGAGGTGCCACGGCTACTGCCTGCTGGCCCTCGCCGCCACACAGGCCCGGTACCCCTGGATGAGGGCCTCCCGGGCCTTCCTCCGCCCCTCCCCGAAGGGGCCGGCCCGCAGTTCTTCCAGCGTCCGGAGCGCCTCGGCCTTCCGCCGCCGCGTGTCCTCGGAGGCGTACCCCAGGGCCTCCGCCGCCGCCAGGCCAGCCAACCGCCCTTCCTCCATGGCCGTGCTGGCTTCCTCTATCCCGGCGATGTCGCCCGCCACGTAGAGGCCCGGCACCGTGGTCTCCATGTCCTCGCTGTGCAGGGGGACGTGTCCGCCCAGGGCAGGTTGGTAGGCGAACTGACATCCCGCCATCCACGCCAACTCGGAGAGGGGGGAAAGCCCCACCGCCAGGCAGATGGTATCCACCTCCAGGACCCGCTCGGTGCCTGGGATCGGCTTCCAGTTGGGCCCCACCTGGGCAATGGCGGCCGCCCGGACGCAGTCCTCGCCCTCGGCGCGGAGGATGGTGTGCTCCGTCCAGATGGGCACGCCGGCGCGCCGGACCTTGGCCGCGTGGACGCCGTAGCCGCCGATCCTCGGGGCAGCCTCAATCACGGCCACCACCTCGGCCCCGGCCTGGAGCAACTGGTACGAGACGATGAGGCCGACGTTGCCGGCCCCCACCATGAGCACCCGCCGCCCAGGGAGGACCCGGTGGACGTTCATCAGGGTCTGGGCGGCCCCTGCCCCCATCACCCCCGGAAGCGTCCACCCGGGGAACGCGAGGGGGTTCTCCGAGGCCCCGGTCGCCAGGATCAGTTTCCCGTAGTGCACGAGCAGGCTGCGGCCGTCCCGCTTCAGGGCCAGGTTGTTCCCCTCAAAGAGCCCCCAGCAGACGGTATCCAGGAGCACCTCCACACCCAGCGCCGCGCACTCTGCGAGGAGTTCTTCGCCGATCCTGAACCCCCGCACGCCGGCGCGGTGCTCCCTGGAGCCGAAGAACTTGTGGATCTGCTTGAAGAGCTGCCCGCCCGGGCTCTGGTTCTCGTCCACGACGAGGACCTGGGCCCCGGCACGCCTGGCTTCAATGGCCGCCATGAGCCCAGCGGGGCCAGCCCCGACAATGGCGATCTCTACAGACCTCTGTGGCTCCAACGCAGCCTCCTAAGGCGCTCCCGACGTTCCTTCCAGGCCGTGGGCGCGGCGCACCCTGTCCAGGACCTCCCGGGGCGGGCTGCGGAAGAAGAGGGCCGTGCTCTTCCGCAGGCCGGTAGAGCGCCGGAGGTCCACCAGCGCCTCGGCCAGTTTCAGCCCGGCGGCGCTGCAATCCACCACGGGCACGCCCGTGCCCGGCACCTCGTGGTACCCGTGCAGGGTGAGGATGGGGCCGTAGTAGCCGCACCCGACGACGATGACCTCCGCGCCGTCCGCGATGCACTGCCGGGCCACCCGCTCAAAGTTGGAGAGGAGCCGCTCTGGGTTCGTGACGCTCTCCACCAGAAGCCCCAGGTCAGAAGGAGGGTCCAGAGAGCGGACTGGCCGGGAGATGGCCCGGTCCTCCAGCCCGTACAGGCGCAGGTCCAGGGCGATGGTGGGCACGACCCCGGGCGCGACGGTGATGACGGCGAACTTGTAGCCCAAGGTGGTGGCCAGGAGCATGGCCGCCTCGCCGATCCCCACCACGGGGATGTCCACCACCTCCCGTGCCTCCCAGAGGGGGTCGGCCCAGCAGCCCAGGACCACGGCATCAAACCCCTCCCGCTCGGCGGCGATGGCGTTCTCCACCACGGCGCGGTTGTTCAGGAGTTCCGTGTACAGGGAGCGGACGTAGTTCCCCGAGACCGGCAGGTGCCGCAGCACCACCTCCGTATCGGGCCGGGCCACCCGCGGGAAGTACTCCCGCAGCGCCTGCCACACCGGCGCCATCTCCGGCGGCCCCGACGTGGCTTCGTTCCACAGGATCCTCACGTGCGGTTTCCTCCTTGGCCAGCCCCGCGCCTCAGGCCACGAGGCGCCGAGCGGCTGCCACCAAGTCCTCCACCTTGGGCATGATGTACTGCTCCAGCGGCGGGCTGAAGGGCGCGGGCACGTTGGCCGCCGCCACCCGCTCCACCGGTGCATCCAGGTAGTCAAAGGCCTCCTGGGTGATGCGGAAACCGATCTCCGCGCACACACCGGCCCGCTCGCACTCCTCCGAGGCCACGATGGCCCGGTGGGTCTTCCGCACCGAGGCGACGATGGTCTCCATATCCAGCGGGACCAGGGTCCGGGGGTCCACCACCTCGGCTTCAATCCCTTCCTCGGCCAGGATGGCCGCCGCTTCCAGCGCCCGGGTGACCATCATGGAGTAGGCCACGATGGTGACATCCTTGCCGACCCGCTTCACCTCGGCCTGGCCGAAGGGGACGGTGTACTCCCCATCGGGCACGGGGCCCTTCACGCGGTAGTAGGCCAGGGCGTGTTCAAAGAAGATGACCGGGTCGGGGGCACGGATGGCCGTCTTGAGGAGCCCTTTGGCATCGTATGGCGTGGAGGGGATCACCACTTTGATCCCGGGGATGTGCATGAACCAGGCTTCGGTGCGCCCGGAGTGCTGGGCCGCCCCCGACCTCCCCAGGCTGTTGACCGTGCGGATGACCAGGGGGACGCTCACCTGTCCTCCGCTCATGTAGCGGATGGCCGAGACCTGGTTGAAGATCTGGTCCATGCAGCAGCCGAGGAAGGAGGAGAACATGATCTCCGCCACGGGGCGCAGCCCCACCAGGGAGGCCCCCAGGGAAAGCCCCACGATGGCGTCCTCGGAGATCGGCGTGTCCTTGACCCGTTCGGGGCCGAACTCTTCCAAAAGCCCCTTGGTCACGCCGAAGTTCCCGCCGATCAGCCCTATGTCCTCCCCCAGCACCACGACCGTCGGATCGCGGCGCATCTCTGCCCGCAGGGCTTCGTTGATCGCCTGGGCAAACGTGATCTCGCGCATCACCAGACCCCCTCCACGAACAGGTCCTCCAGCGCTTCCTCCGGCGCTGGGTACGGGCTCTCGTCGGCGAACCGGATCGCTTCGGCCACCTCGGCCTCCACCTGTTTCTCTATGCCCCCCAGTTCTTCCTCGCTCAGGATCTGGTGTTGCAGGAGGAAGGCGCGGTAGCGAGGCAGGGGGTCGTTCCTCTTCGCCTTCTCTATGTCCTCCTTGGGGCGGTACGTCTGGGGGTCCCCTTCCTCATGGCCCCGGATGCGGGGGGCGTAGCAGACCAGCATGGTGGGGCCGTCGCCGTTCCGCGCCCTCGCCACGGCTGCCGAGGCCGCCTCGTACACCGCCAGGACGTCGTACCCATCCACGCTCACGCCGGGGATGCCGTAGGCTTTGGCACGCTCGCTGAGGTCGGTCAGGTTGATGGCCCGGCTGGTGGCCATGGAGATGCCCCACCCGTTGGCCTCCACCACGTAGACCACGGGCAGCCTCCAGATGGAAGCCATGTTCACCGCCTCGTGGAAGGAGCCGCGGTTCATCGCCCCGTCGCCGAAGAAGCAGGCCACCACCCGTCCCGTCTTGAGGACCTGGTGGCCCCAGGCCGCTCCCGTGGCCAGCCCAATGCCCCCGGCGACGATGCCATTGCACCCCAGCACCCCGCTCTGGAAGTCGGTGATGTGCATGGAGCCGCCCTTGCCCTTGTTGTAGCCGGTCCGCTTGCCGAAGAGTTCGGCCATCATCCGGTCCATGCGCATCCCCTTCGCCAGGCAGTGGCCGTGCCCGCGGTGGGTGCCGGTGATCTGGTCCCCAGGTTCCAAGGCCGCGCACACCCCGACGGCGATGGCTTCCTCTCCGATGTAAGAGTGGATGAAGCCGGGGATCTTCCCGGCAGAAAAGACGTCTATCGCCGCTTCTTCAAACCGGCGGATCCTCAACATGGAGTGGTACAGGTGCGCGTGCTTCTCCTTGTCCAACGTCATTCGTCACCTCCGCTCTGTGGGGGTAGGGTTTCAGGCGGACATCAGCCGGTAGGGGTTCTCCAGGTTCTGGACGACCTCCTGCAGGAAGCGTGCGGCCGTGGCTCCGTCGGTCGCCCGGTGGTCCACGGAGAGGGTCAGCCACAGGGTGGGCAGGGCCTGCAGGGTGCCCTCCACGACGACGGGGCGCTGGGCGACCCGCCCGACGGCCAGGATGGCCGCCTGGGGCGGGTTGATGATGGCGCTGAAGACGTCTATGCCGAACATCCCCAAGTTGGAGATGGTGAAAGTCCCTCCACTGAGGTCCTCGGGGCCCAGGCGGTGTTCCCGGGCCTTCTCCACCAGTTCGGCCCGGCGGACGGCGATCTGGGCCAAGGACATCTCATCCGCCCCCCGGAGCACGGGGACGGTCAAGCCCCTGGGGGTGTCCACCGCCAGGGCGATGTTGACTTCTCCAAACCGGTAAAGGCGGCCTTCTACGAAGGCGGCGTTCAGGGCCGGGTGCGCCCGCAGGGCTCGCCCCACAACCCACACCAGGATATCGCTGAAGGAGAGGCGCACCCCCGTCTCTGCTTCTATCGTGGGCACGAGCGCCTCCCGCAAGCGGACCGCCTGGTCCATGCGGGCTTCCACGCTCAGGTAGAAGTGCGGCGCAGTGCGGAAACTGAGGGCCATCCGCTCCGCGGCCACCCGCTGGATGGAGGTCTGCTCCACCGGCTCCGCCGGCAGCCCCAGGCCCAAGGCCGCCCCAGCGGCCCGCTCCACATCCTCCACGGAGATGCGCCCCCCAGCGCCAGTTCCCTCCACGCCGCGCAGGTCAACACCGGCCTGGGCAGCCAGTTTGCGGGCCGCCGGGGTGGCGCGGACCGGTTCCGCCGGGGCCTTCGCCTTCTGTTCTTCCAGGTAGGCCAGCACATCCCGTTCCACGATGCGCCCCCCGGGCCCCGTGCCCTTCACCTGGGCCAGGTCCACGTGGTGCTCCTGGGCCAGGCGACGGGCTGAGGGGGAAACCTTGACCTCCTGGAGGGGCGCCGGTCCTTCGGGCACGCTCGGCGCGGGCCCCTGCCCGGACGGCCCTGAGCCAACCGCACCCGCTGGGGTCACCCCTGCTACTTGCAGTTCCAGTTTGGGGGGCGTCTCCCCGGGCTCCAGGATGTAGCCGATCACCGTGGTCACGGGCACGGTGGTGCCAGGGGGGGCCAGTTCTGGGCCCAGGATCCCCGTGCCCGGGGCTTCCACCTCCACGGTGGCCTTCTCGGACTCAATGACCAGGAGGGGTTCCCCCTTGCGCACTTCCTCCCCGGGCGCTTTCAGCCATCGGATGATGGTGCCCTGGGTGACGATGAAACTCAGTTTGGGCATGAGGACCTTGACGGCCATGGCTTCCGGATGCCCTTTCCGTCGGAATATCCTATCCGTAAGGGTCTTGTGGGGGGCATGGCGCCCCCCACAAGACCGCATGCCCTACACCGCTATTTCACGTAACTGGTGAACTTGCCGTTCTTGACGACGAGGATGGCCTGGCCCTTGCCCACGACGTCGCCGGTCTCGTCAAACTTGGTCACGCCCGTCAGGCCATCGTACTCCACCTTGTGCATGTACTCGTGGAGCGTCTCCTTCGTCGCCCCCATCTCTATCGCCTGCTTGTAGATGTAGGGCGCTTCATACCCGTACCCAGCCTGCTCCGAAGGCATCTTCCCATACTTCGCCATGTACTTCTTCACGAACTCCTGCGTCTTCGGGTCCGGCTTCTCCGGGTCAAAGTAGACCATCACGTACGCGCCCTCGGCCCCTTCTCCGCCCAGTTGGATGAACTGCTCGTGCTGGTTCCCCGCCGAGGCCACCACGGGCACGTTGCCAAGCCCTGCCGCCACCCGCTGCTTGGTGATCATCCCCCCTTCGGCGTAGTCGGTCAGCAACAGGAGCGCCTCCGGCTTCGCCTGGGCGATCTTGGTCAACTGGGCGCTGAAGTCCTTGTCCACCCCAGGCACGTACGTTTCCACCGCCACCGCCTCAGCCCCCAACTTCGGGATCTCGGGCAGCGTGGCGTCCAGGAGCCCCTTGCCGTAGTCGTGGCTGGCGTACATGATGGCCAGCCGCTTCGCCCCCAACTCCTGCACCGCGAACTGCGCCATCAGGGGCCCTTGCATCCCATCGTGGGCAATGGTGCGGAAGACGTGCTTCCATCCCTTCTTGGTGATGACCGGGTTGGTGGAACTCACCGTCATCACCGTCAGCCCCGCCTTCTCGTAGATGGGGGCGCCGGCCAGGGTGCAGCTGCTGCAAACGTGCCCGATGATGGCGAAGATGCGCGGGTCGGCCACCATCTTCTGGGCACACATGGAGGCCTCGTAGGGGTCGCACTTGTCGTCGCAGACCACCAGATCCACCGGGCGGCCAGCGATGCCACCGGCAGCGTTGATCTCCTCAATGGCCAGGCGCACCCCGGTCTCCAACTGCACGCCGTAGTCTGCCGCATCCCCCGTCATCGGAGCCACCATCCCAAAGACGATGGGCTCCTTGGCCGCGGGGGGCGGCGGCGTCGGGGTCGCCGCGGGAGCGGCGGTGGGGGGCGCGGCCGTCGGCGTGGGGGTAGCGGCAGGGCCGCAGGACGAAGCCACCAAGGCCAGACAGACGAGCAAGCCCATTGCCAACCAACTGTGCTTCTTGCCCAGGGTCATCATTTCCTTTCCCTCCTCGCACGGGACATGTGCAGATGACGTGACTACCTCACCAGCGCCGCTAGGTCAGGCGGCGCTCCAGGCTCCCGGCCCCGCCCTCCACGCGCAGCCGGAAGCCGCCGACCCGAGATCCCTCTGGTGGAGACCATCACCTCCTTCCTCCTCTGGCGCTCTCCTGCGCTCTTTCTGGGTGCCCAAAGAGCGTCCGGGAAGGCCAGAGGCCTTCCCACCCTCCTAGTCCTTCTCGCCCAAGTAGGCCTTGCGCACCTGGTCGTTTGCCTGCAGCTCCTTGGCTGGCCCCTCCAGGACGATCCGGCCGGTCTCCAGGACGTAGGCATAGTCGGCCACGGCCAGGGCCTTGCGCGCGTTCTGTTCCACCAGGAGGACCGTGGTCCCCTCGGCGTGGATTTCCTCAATGATCCGGAAGATCTCCTTGACCAGGGTGGGCATGAGGCCCAGGGACGGTTCGTCCAGCATCAAGAGTTTGGGGCGGGCCATGAGGGCGCGGGCGATGGTCAGCATCTGCTGTTCGCCGCCGCTGAGGGTCCCCGCCAGTTGGTTCCTCCGCTCTCCGAGGATGGGGAAGCGCTCCATCATGGCCTCTATGTCCCGCTGGATCCCCTGGCGGTCCTGACGGGTGTAGGCCCCCATCTCCAGGTTCTCCAGCACGGTGGAGCGGGGGAACACCCGCCGCCCTTCCGGCGCCTGGGCAATGCCCAGTTTCACGATCTGGTCGCTGGGGAGCCGGTCAATCCGCTGGCCCAGGAACTCAATGCTCCCCGCAGAGGGGCATACCAGCCCCGAAATGGTCTTGAGGAGCGTGCTCTTGCCCGCCCCGTTGTTGCCGATGAGGGCCACGATCTGCCCCTGCTTGACCTGGAGCGACACGCCCCGCAGCGCGTGCACGTGGCCGTAGTGGGCATGCAGGTCCGTGATGCGCAACACGGCTACCCTTCCTCCCCCAAGTAGGCCTGGATCACCTTCGGGTTGTACTGGATCTCCTTGGGAGTCCCCTCGGCGATCTTGGTCCCAGCATCCAGGGCCACGATCCACTCCGCCGTGCCCATCATGACCTGCATGTTGTGCTCAATCAACACCACGGTCACCCCGAGGCCCCGGATCTTGTAGATCAGGTCCATCACCTGGGCTGCCTCCCCTGGGTTCATGCCTGCCGTCGGCTCGTCCAGGAGGAGCAGGACGGGGGAGGCAGCCAGGGCCCGGGCCAGTTCCAGGCGGCGCTGCTCCCCGTAGGCCAGGTTGGCGGCGAACTCGTCCTTCTTGTCCAAGAGGCCGACGAAGGCCAGCAATTCCTCGGCCCGCTCCCGCGCCCGGCGTTCGTCTTCCCTCTGGCCCCGGGTCCTGGCAAGGGCGCCCACCAGCGTCGCCTTCAGTTTGGTATGCTGCCCCACCAGCACGTTTTCCAGGGCGGACATGTTGCCGAACAGGCGGATGTTCTGAAAGGTCCTGGCCACGCCTGCCTGGGCCACCTTGTGGGGCGGCCAGCCGGTGATGTCGGTGCCGCGAAAGTAGAACTTGCCGGCGGTGGGGCGGTAGATGCCGGTGAGCACATTGAAGAAGGTGGTGTTCCCGGAGCCATTGGGGCCGATGCTGCCCAGGATCTGCCCCTCCTGCACCGTCACATCCACGCGGTGGAGGGCCCGCACGCCGCCGAAATCCTTGCTGATCCCTTCGGCTCTCAGAAGTTCCATGCCTGTCCCTCACTCCGATTCCCGCCCAGGGAGCCCCTCAGCCTCCAGGCACTGGGGGGCCTCCGCGCCCTTGGCCTTCTTCCCCCTCACCAGGTCGCGCACCCAGCGGAGGTCCAGCCGCGTCGCCCTGGCCGCTGCCGACGTGCCCATGATCCCCTGGGGCCGCCAGGCCATCAGCATGACCATGAGGGCCCCGTTGAGGAGCATCCGGTACCTGTACAGGGGCTGGAAGACCTGGGGCAGGCTCACCAGGATGGCCGCCCCCAGGACCGAGCCGGGCAGGCTCCCCAGGCCGCCCAGGATCGCCATCTGCATGTGGAAGAGGGACTCGTTGAGGGTGAAGGTCATGGGCCCGACGAAGGCGAGGAAGTGGGCGAGCATGCTCCCCGAGAACCCCGCCCAGAGGGTCCCGAAGGCGAAGGCCAGCACCTTGTAGTAAGCCACGTTGATCCCCATAGTGGCGGCAGCGGTCTCGTCCTCGCGGATGGCGATCAGGGCGCGCCCGACGTGGGATTTCGTCAGGCGGTGCATGGAAAGGTAACAGACCAGGGTGATGGCCAGGTACAGGTAGTACATGCGGAAACTGGTGTCAAAGACGATGGGGCCGATCTGGGGGGGCGGGACGCCGGGGATTCCCATCGGGCCTCGGGTCAGATCCATCCAGTTGAGAGCCACGATGTGGAAGATCTCCCCGAAGCCGATGGTCATGAGGGTCAGGTAGTCGCTCCCCACCCGCAGGCAGGGGAAGCCCAGCAGGATGCCGAAAAGGCACGCGACCAGCCCCGCGGCGAGGAAGGCCACCGGCCAGGGGAGCCCCGCCCTGAGCACCAGGAGCGCCGAGGTGTAGGCCCCGATGCCGTAGAACGCCGCCTGCCCCAGCGTCAGCATGCCGGTGAACCCGGTGATCAGGTTCTGGGCCAGGGCCAGGGGGATGTCAATGATCACGGCGATGACGACGCGGAAGACGTACTCGTTGGGCATCATCTTGGGCAGAGCCAACAGGAGCGCCGCCCCGAGCACGTAGAGCCCGAACCGCCTGGAGAACTGCCAGAGAGTGGTCCGACCCATCATCGGTTCACACCTTCTCCGCCACCTGGCGGCCGAAGATCCCCATCGGCCTGAAGACCAGGACCAGCATCACCAGCCCGTAACAGATGGCATCCCGGTAGGCGGACGAGACGAAGCCGGAGATCAGAGCCTCCGTCACGCCCAGGATCAGGCCCCCCACGAAGGCCCCTTGGAGGCTGCCGATCCCGCCGATGATGCAGGCGATCCAGGCCTTCATCGTCCCCAGGAAGCCCATGCCGATCCAGACGGCGTAGTACATGGCGAACAGGACCCCGCCGGCCACGCCGAAGAACCCGCCGGCGAAGTAGACGAACTGGATGATGCGGTTGACCTCAATGCCCATGAGCCGGGCGGCGGGGATGTCCTGCGCCACGCACCGGGTTGCCTTGCCCAACTTGGTCCTGCGCACGATCAGGGCGAAGAGGCCGGTCAGGGAGAGGGCCAGGGCCAGGATGATGACCTGCAGGGAGTTGAACTGGACCTCCCCCACCTGGATCATGCGGGTGGGAAAGAGTTGGGGGAAGGGCATGGTCTCCGTGCCCCAGATCAACTGGGCCAGGTTGCGGAGCACCAGCGCGGCCCCCACCGCGCTGAGCATGGGGACCACGCGGGGGGCGTTGCGCACCGGGCGGTAGGCCACCCGCTCCACGAGCATCCCTGTGAGCCCCCCGGCCAGGCAGGCGAGCGGGATGGCCACGGGAGCCGGCAGGTGGCGCTCCAGCAGGGCGAGGGCGATGAAGGTCCCGAACATGTAGATGTCGCCGTGGGCGAAGTTGATGAGTTCCAGGATGCCGTAGACCATGTTGTAGCCCACGGCCACCAGGGCGTAGATGCTCCCCGCGGCCAGGCCGTTCAGCAACTGCTTGATCAAGTAGTTGACATCCACGCGGGCCCTCCTCCTATTGCGGGACCGATGGGGCTGAGGCGCCGCCAGGACCTGGGTCTACGCGCCCTCCAACTGCTGGTGTGCGAAGTGGGCTGCCTTCTTGGCACGCCTCTCGGCAAAGCGCCCCAGCCGGAATGCATCCACAGGCAGGGAGGTCCGGCCTTCCACGATGAACTCCCGGACGAGTTGCCCCATGATGGGCGTGAGGGCAAACCCGTGCCCCGAGAAGCCACAGGCCAGGACCAGCCCCTCCACTCCCTCTGCAGAGCCGAAGATGAAGTTGTCGTCGGGGGTGAAGTCAATGGTCCCCACCCACGTGCGGATCACGTGGAGGTCCCGGAAGGCGGGGACGATCTTCAGGATGTTGGTGGTTGCCCGCACCAGTTCGCCGTAGTGCGTGGCCTTGCTGTAGCCGGAGATGCCCCCGGGGGCGTTGGTGTTCCCGATGTAGACATGGCCCCTCGGGGACTGGCGGCAGACGGCGATCCCGCTGATCAGGAGAAAGGGGGGCAGGATGGGGGGCATCGGCTCTGTGAGGATGAACTGGTTGGGACAAGGGGTGATGGGGATCTCTATGCCGGCCATCCGCCCGATGCGGTCGGCCCAGGGACCAGCGGCGTTGACCACCACCCCTGCCGCAACCTCCCCCTGCGTTGTGACCACGGTGTGCACCCGCCCCCCTTCCACCCGCAAGCCCGTCACCTCTGCGCCGAAGAGGAACCGCGCGCCCAGGGCCTGGGCCCTCTTGTAGTACCCCCAGGCCACCAGGAAGGGGTTGGCAATCAGGTCGGTGGGGCTGTAGAGCCCTCCACAGACAACATCGGAAATGGCCGGGGCGAGTTCCCGCACCCCGTCCCGGCCAAGCAAGTACTCCTGGATGCCGTAGGCGGCATCCCGCTCCACCAGGCTCCGCTGGACCTCCAGTTCCTGCTCGCTCAGGGCTACCCACAGGTAGCCGTCTTCCCGCAGTTCCAGGGAGCAGCCCAGTTCCTCTTCCAGGGCGTGCCAGCGCTTCACGGCGGCCACGATCAGGGGGACCTCGTTCTCATCCCGCCCGATCTGGCGGATGCCTCCCGGGTTCCGCCCCGCCGCTTCCTTCGCCAGGAAGGAGCGTTCCACCACGAGCACATCCACCCCGGCCTTGGCCAGTTCGTAGGCGCTGGCCAGGCCGATGGCCCCGGCTCCGATGATCACCACGTCCGCCCGCAGGGAGGTCACCGGGCCTCCTCCTCGGTCTCCTCCAGGATGCCCAGGGGGATGGGGCGCACGGGAGGGCGTCGGGTGTCCGGCAGGATCTCGGCAGGGTCCAGGTGCTTCTCCTCCGCCAAGATCCGCGCCACCAGGTGGCCGCACGTCCGCCCCTGGCAGAGCCCCATCCCAGCCCGCGTTTTCCGCTTGACCCAGATCACCGACTCGCACCCGTCGTGGATGGCTTCCAAGATCTCCTTCTTGGTCACCTCTTCGCAGCGGCAGATGATGACCTCGTCCTCGTTGGCCATAGGGTTCCTCCGGCACCTGGGCCAGCCGGGCTATCGGCTGGGCCGCCGTATGCCCCGCACTTCGTGGGCGAAGGCTTTGGGAACGGCAATGGTGACCACCAGCGTCTGGTCAAAGGCCCGGGCCGACCGCACCTTGACCACCCGCCCCTGGCAGACCACTTCCCCGGCCCGGTTCACGGCCTCTACCGTGTCTCCCTCCTTCGGCCGCGGGAGGAACTCGTAGGGGAACGTCACCAGGGCCTCCTCGTCGGAGTAGTGCAGGTGGACGAGGAAGATGGCCAGCCCCGGGCACTGGGCGACGCAGAGCCCGCAGCCCGTGCAGCGTTGACCGCTGAAGCGCGGCAGGTTGGTGATGGGCTTTCCCACCACGATGGCCCCTTGGGGGCAGGCCAGTTCGCAGGGGTTGCAGGGGATCTCCTGCACGCACTCAATGACCGCGATGGGACCTCGCGCAAAATCCTCGGGCGACGGATATCCCGGCGACCTCTGGAGTTCCTCCTCGGAGGGGACCCCAGTGAAGGCCACGCCCTGCTTCATGCCTCCTCTTCCTCCCACCGCCCCAATCCCTCTTGGGTCCGGATTTTCATCCCTTCCCTGGCTGGGGTGACGCACGTGCGGACGTTGGGCCTTCCGTCCACCGTCATGACGCAATCGGTGCACCGGCCGATGGCGCAGAACACGCCCCGCGGCTCCCCCCGCTTGGCCGTGCGGTGGAAGACCTTGTACCCGGCAGCCATCAGGGCAGCGGCGATGGGCTCCCCCTCAAAGGCCTGGACCGGCTGCCCATCCACCTCAATGGTGATGGGCCTGCCTTTCCTCGCCTCTCCTAAAATGGGGTGGTCCACAATGCGCATCGGGCAAGCCATCCTCACAGGGCGGAAATGGGAACGTCTTCCTCTTCGTGCCCGGCTCCCTCTTCATCCTCGTCCGAGTGCAAGAGGGGTCTTCCGGCGTTCAGGGAAGCCTGGGCCAGCAAGTCCTCCCGCAGGTGGCGCAACGCCTCCCGGATCTCCCTCAACTCTTCATCGTGGAGGGCGCAGTAGGATTGGAACCGCTGCTCCAACCTGAGCAAGCGGAGGGCCAGGCCCTCTATAGGCGCGTCATCGGCAGTCTTCATGGTGGCATCCTCGTCCTCAAAGGCATCTCCGTGCACGATAGGACCGCCGGCGGTCCCTCTGAGGGATCCCGCGATCTATATCTACCATTATAGAAAGGGGAGGAGCCTGCGGACAAGGTACGAGCGGGCCGGAACCTGGCCCACTCGGACCATCTCGCGGGGATCAAGGGGGAGCCTTCGGAGAGACGGGGCTCTAGATGAGGCCGTGCCGCATGGCCACAGCGACCGCCTGGGCCCGGTTGGATACCCCCAACTTCTGGAAGACCTCCGAGAGTTTGCGCTTGACCGTGGTCTCGCTCCAGTACATCCTCTCGGCGATCTCCCGGTTGGTGGCCCCTTCGGCCAGGACCTTCAGGAGTTTCAGTTCGGTCTTGGAAAGGCCGAAGCGCTCCACCGTCTGCTGGCGTCCCAGTTCGGCAAACTGGCGCAGGACCAGGTCCATGAGTTCCGGCGAGAGCATGCGGTTCCCCTTGTGCACCGTCTGCAGCCCGTTGACCAGTTCCTCGCGGCTCACATTCTTGAGGAAGTACCCGTACGCCCCGGAGCGGAAGGCCTCCAGGAGGAATTGCTCCTCGGCGTAGTTCGTGAGGATGATGACCTTGGCACTCGGCTCCTTCTCGGCCAGCCTCTTCAGGAGCCAGAGGCCGTCGGTGCCCGGCATGCGAATATCCAGGAGCACCACGTCAGGGCGCAGGGCGGCGATGACCTCCAGGGCCTCCTCCACGTTGGAGGCCTCGCCCACCACCCGCACCTCCTCGGCCTCGGCCAACATGCTTCGCAGGCCATGCCGGACCACCGGATGGTCATCCACGATCACCACACGGATGGGTTGCACGCGCTCGCCTCCGACCTCCTAGACCTCGGTCCCGCAGGGGACCTCCACGAAGACCCGGGTCCCCTCTCCGGGCGCGGAGAGGATGCGCAGGGCCCCTCCGAGGCCCAGGGCCCGCTCCCGCATGCTCAAAAGCCCGAAGTGCCGCGCGGCAGCGGTCCCCATGACGCGCTCCACGTCAAACCCGACCCCGTCGTCCTGGACGAGGACCCGCACCTGGCGGGGTTCAAACCGCAGGCTGACCTCCACCGAACAGGGCCCGGCGTGCTGCCGGACGTTCATGAGCGCCTCCTGCACGATCCGATAGAGGGCCACCTTCCGTTGGAACTCCAGCGGCATGGGGGCTCCACAGACCTGGAAAGAGCAGCGCACCCCGCTTTCTTCCCCGAAGCGGCGGGTGAGTTCCCGCAGGGCGGGCTCCAGGCCCATGTGTTCCAGCGTGACAGGCCACAGGTTGTAGATGGAATCCCGCGTCTCCTCCACCGCCTCGTCCAGGAGCCGCCACACGGCGCTCAACCTCTCCTCCAAGCCTTCCCCTCCACGGCGCGCCGCAGAGATGCAGCCCTCCACCTCGTACATGGCTGCCACCAGGCGGGACACCACCCGGTCGTGCACGTCCGCCGCGATGCGCCGGCGCTCCTCCTCCTGGACGTTCATGGTGTGGGCGAACGCTTCCCGCAGTTCGCTCGCCATGCGCTGGACCTCGTCTCGGGCCCGCATCGCCTCTTCAAACAGGCGCATGTTGTCAATGGCCACGGCCGCCTGGTTGGCCAGGGCGCAGAGGATGTCCACATCCGTTTGAGAGAAGTACCCATCGCGCTTGTTGTGCACCGCCAAGGTGCCGATGACCCGGCCCCTGATCTTCAGGGGAGCGATGGCCACGGAACGCACCCGGAGCCGTTTCGCCCGGGCTCGGTTGGCCCGGGGGTCTTTCTGGGCATCCCGGCTCACCAGGGGGCGCCCGGTCTTCACCACCAGGCCGTTGAGGGATCCCTCCACGGAGAGCCATCCGTGGCCCAGGCTCGTCAGGTCGGGACCCGTCCGGGCAACCACCCGAAACCGTTCCTTCCTGCCGTCCTCCAGGAGGAGGACCAGGGCGTCCCAGGCGTTGAGGGCCCGGATCGCCTCGTCAATGATCGTCCCCAGGATGGCATCCAGGCTCTGGTGCTCCACCAGGGCCGAACTGGCCACCCGAAGGCTCATGGCCTCCGAGAGCCGAAAGGCGTTTTCCGTGCGGAGGCGGGCGTTCTCCACCGTGGCGGCCACGCACGCCGTCAGGAGGGAGAAGGCCGCGACCTCCGAAGGGGCAAGGGCCTGGCTCCGAGCGCGGCACCCCACCAGACACCCCCACAGCCGCTCCATCTGCCGCACCGGCGCGACCAGGGCCGAGGAGAACCCGCGTGCGGCCACGAAGGAAGCCAGGGGCTCCCACTCAGGGGTGGGGTGGGCCACGTCTATTGAGATGGGGCCATCCGCCCCCTCCAACAGGGCGATCAAGTCCTGGCCGGACGGGATGTGCGGGTCCTGGAGGCTGCCGGCCGAGGGGGCGCGCAGCATCAGCAGCGGAACCTGCTCGGCGCTCTGGTCCAGTTCAAAGAGGAACAACTGGTCCAGCCCGAGGACCTCCGCGCTGAGCCGCTGCACGCTCTCCAGGAACCGCGGCCAGTCCTGCACTCCCGTCGGAGCCAACGGCACGGGCGGCTCGCAAGCCATGGCTTCCCTCTCCTCGCCTCCCTCTGGGGCAAGGGCGCGGCTTTGTGGGTCGCTTCCTTTATAGCACACAGGCCAAGGGTTGGCAAGGTGCCTGCCACCGCGCTGGCAGTTTGACAACCCCTCCCAAACCTCGTACAATGAAGCCTTGCCAGCCCAGCGGGAATCCAGCGGAAGGAGAATCCGACCATGCAGTTGACCATCAAGGGCAAGAACGTAGAGGTGACGGAAACCCTCCGGAAGTACGTGCAGAAGAAGATCGGCAAACTGGACCGCTACCTCCCCGACCTTGACGAAGCCCGGGTGGAACTTTCCAGCGAGAACACCAAGAGCGCCAACGACCGCCAGGTCGTCCAGGTCACCGTGCGGGCCCGGGGGACCATCCTCAGGGCCGAGGAACGCTCGGCCGACATGTTGGCGGCCATTGACGCCGTCGCCGATAAGATGGTGGAGCGCATCGCCCGCTTCAAGGGCAAGCGGCGGGACCGCAGCCGCGGCGCCCCAGCCGAAGCGGTCCCCGGCGCCACCGAAGAGGCCGCCGAGGAACAGCCCCGCATCGTGCGGATCAAGCGGTTTCCCGTGGTCCCCATGGACGAGGAAGAGGCCATTGAGCAGATGGAACTGCTGGGCCACGACTTCTTCGTCTTCTACAACTCCAACGCCGATGCCATCAACGTCCTCTACCGGCGGCGGGATGGGAACTACGGCCTGATCCAGCCAGAACTTTCCTGACAGGGCGGATGCAGCCGATCCCCCAGCACACGGAGGCCCCATGCCCCCCAAGATCCTGTTCGTCTGCACCGGCAACCTGTGCCGATCGCCCATGACCAGCGGCCTCTTCCGCAAACGCCTGGAGAAAGAGGGGCTGGACGCCGCCTATGAGGTCCGCTCGGCAGGGGTCTCCGCCGTGGAAGGCTCCCCCGCCTCCTTCAACGCCGTGCGCGCCATGGAGGAGTACGGCGTGGACCTGGGCTCCCACCGGGCCCACCTCCTCACCGCGGAGGACATCCGCAGCGCCGACGTGGTGGTCGTGATGGAAGGATACCACCGGGAGGCCATCGCCGGGAAACTCCCCGAGGAGGCGCACAAGGTCCACCTCCTGAGCGAACTGGCCGGCGAAAGCGGCGACGTGGAGGACGTCTACGGCCTGGACCTGGACGAGTACCGGGCGGTGGCCCAGGAACTCCAGGCCCTGCTGGACGCCTCGTGGCGGGAGATCCTGCGCCTGGCCGACGACCATGCGGCGCGCCGCGCCCAGGGAGAAACCCCGTAGGACCTTCAGGAGGGTGCCCGTGCAGATCGTCTCGCTCCCCGTGGGGCCGCTCATGGCCAATTGCTACATCGTGCAGGAGGTCCCCCAGGGACCGGCCCTGGTGGTGGACCCGGGCGGCGACGCGCCGGCCATCCTGGAGGCTCTGAAAGATGTCCAGGCCAAAGAGGTGGCTGCCCTCGTCTGCACCCACGGCCATTGGGACCACGTGGCGGCCGCCCCAGACCTCGCCCGGGAGGTGGGCGCGCCCATCGTCCTGCATGAGGCGGATCTCCCCCTCTTCCTGGCCGGCGGCGGGGCCTCCTGGTTCGGCCTGCCGAGGCCCACGTTCCCTCAGCCGGACCGCTTGGTGAAGGAAGGCGACCAGATCGCCCTGGGCCGCCTCGCGTTCCAGGTGCTGCACACGCCGGGCCATTCGCCGGGGAGCATCTGCCTCTACTGCGAGGAAGAGGGGGTCCTCCTGGATGGCGACGTCCTCTTCCAGGAGGGCATAGGGCGTTCTGACCTCCCAGGCGGGTCGCCCGCCCTCCTCAAGGAGAGCCTCCAGCGCCTCCTGGCCCTGCCAGAAGGGACGCGCGTCCTCCCGGGGCACGGGCCGGAGACCACCATCGGGCACGAGAAGCGGCACAATCCCTGGCTGGCTGGGGGCCTCCGCTGGTGGTGAGGCCGCCCCTGGGGTGGGCGCTCACCGGGAGAGGGCTTTCTGCCCTGCCTCCCCCGTGGCGAAGCGGACGAAGGCCTCGGCCTGTGAGGTGGGGGAACTCGGGAGGACAAGGTAACAAAGGCGCGGCAGGGGGTAGGTCCCGTCCCGCACGGTGGCGACTGAGGGCCTGACCCCGTCCAGCGCTAGGACCTTGACTCCTCCCCTGGCCCCGGCCAGCCCTGCGTACCCCACCGCACCGGGGTTCCCGGCCACGAACTCCACCACGGCGCGGCCGCTGGGCATGACCACCGCCGCGGGCGTGACCCGCATCCCCTGCATCACCAGGGCCTCAAAGTCCGCCCGCGTGCCGCTCCCCTCCTCGCGGCTCACCGGCAGGACCGCCTCCGGGCCACCCCCCACTTCCGACCACCGCGCCACGCGCCCGGCGAAGAGTTCCCGCACCTGCGCCAGGGTCAGTCCCTCCACGGGGTTCTCCGGGTGCACCACGAGGACGATCGCGTCGTAGGCGATGGGCACCCAGCGCCACCCCGCCTGGACCGCGGCGGGCGTGGGCGTCCCCTCCCCCGGCTTCCAGCAGGTGGCGGCCAGGTCTGCCTGGCCTGCCGCAAGGCGCGCCAGGGCCAGGGCAGCGTTGGTCTCCCACATGTCCAGGGGTGTGCCTTGCCCCGAGGCTTCCCAGGCCTGGGCCAGCGCGGCCACCAGCGGCTGGGCCGAAGAGGCCGAGGCCACCTTCAGGGGAGCGGTGGGGGGCGGCAGGGGCTGGGCCGAACAGGCCGCCAGGGCCAGCGCCCCCAGGAGCAGGGCCCACACCCCCGTCCTGCGCACGGATTGCCCTCCCTACAGGCCCAGGGCCAGGACGAGCAGGGCCGTGAGCCCCAGGGCCCAGCAGTACAGGGCGAAGGGGTACAGGGAACGGCTCTGCAGGTAGCGGAGGAGGAACCGGATCACCGCGTAGCCGCTGAGGGCAGCGGTGGTGAAACCGATGGCCATCAGGGGGACCTGGTGGGCCGCGTCGGCGAGGCCCGGCAGGCCCGCCAACTGCAGCACGCCCGCGCCGAAAATGATGGGGATGGAGAGGAGGAAACTGAAGCGGGCCGCGGCGGCGCGGCGCAGGCCGCGGGCCATCCCCGCGGCAATGGTCGCCCCCGAGCGGGAGATGCCCGGGGCGATGGCCGCGGCCTGGGCCAGCCCCACTAGCAGGGCGTCCAGGGCGTTCACCTCCCGCATCGCCCGCTCGCCCTGCCCCCGCCACTCGGCCAGGGCGAGGAACGTGCCGGTGACGAGGAGGAGCCCTGCAGCCGCCCCAGGCGAGGCAAAGAGGCGCTCAAAGAAGTCCTCCAGCAGCGCGCCCAGGACGGCTCCGGGGACCGTGCCCAGGATGAGGTACCACCCCAGCCGCGCCTCGGGCGCACGGACCTCCCGGCGCCAGAGCCCCCGCAGCCACCCCACGGCCACCTCCCGCAACTCCGGCCAGAAGCAGGCGACCAGCGCGGCCAAGGTCCCCCAGTGCACCATGCTGTCAAAGAGGAGGCCCGGGGGAGCCCACCCCAGGAGCCACGGCACCAGCACCAGGTGTCCAGAAGAACTGACCGGGATGAACTCCGTCGCCCCCTGGAGGAGGCCCAGGAGGGCCGCTTGCAGCCATGCCCACGCCATCGGATCGCCCATCTCGCCCGTTTCCTCCTCAGGTTCGTCTTCGCAGGCGGGCCTGCAGGTTCTCCAGACGGCGCTCCTCCGAGGGCGGCTCGTAGGTCGCCAGGAACGCCTCTTTGAACTGGAGGAACGCGCCTTCTCGGATGGCCTGGCGCACCTCCTCCGCGAACCGGAGCAGGAAGTGCACGTTGTGGAGGGTGGCCAGGCGCAGGCCCAGGACCTCCCCGGCGCGCATCAGGTGGCGCAGGTAGGCGCGGGAGAAGGTGCGGCAGGTGTAGCAGGTGCACCCTTCCTCAATGGGGCGGGGGTCGTCGGCGAAGCAGGCGTTGCGGATGTTCAGCCGGCCGCGCCGGGTGAGGAGGGCCCCGTTGCGGGCCGTCCGGGTGGGGAAGACGCAGTCAAAGATGTCCACCCCGCGCTCCACCGCCTCCAGGATGTCCTCCGGCGTGCCCACCCCCATCAGGTAGCGGGGCTTGTCGGCCGGGAGGTGGTCTATGGCCGCCTCCAGGGCCGGCCAGGTAAGGGCCTTGGGCTCGCCCACGCTCAGGCCGCCGATGGCGTACCCGGGGAAGTCCAGCCCAGCCAGGAAGCGCGCGCTCGCGGCCCGCAGGTCCGAGAAGACGCCCCCCTGCACGATGCCAAAGAGGGCCTGGTCGGGCCGCGTGTGGGCCTCTCGGCAGCGGACCGCCCAGGCGTGGGTCCGTTCCAGGGCCCTGAGGTTGACCTCCCGGTCCAGCGGCTCGGGGCATTCGTCCAGGCACATGGCGATATCCGAGCCCAACTGCTCCTGGAGGTACACGGCCTTCTCCGGGGTGAAGAGGTGCTCGGAGCCATCTATGTGCGAGCGGAAGACGACCCCCTCGTCGGTGAGTTTGCGGAACTGGGCCAGGCTGAAGACCTGGAAGCCGCCGCTGTCGGTGAGGATGGGGCCGTCCCAGGCCATGAAGCGGTGCAGCCCGCCCAGGCGGGCGATGACCTCCACCCCCGGGCGCAGGTAGAGGTGGTAGGTGTTGCAGAGGACCAGCGTCACCCCCAGGTCCCGCAGTTCCTGGGGGGAGAGGGTCTTGACCGTGGCTTGGGTGCCCACGGGGGCGAAGACCGGGGTCTCCACGGTCCCGTGGGGCGTGACAAGGCGGCCCACCCGCGCCGCGCTCTTGGCGTCCTGGGCGGTGATCTCAAAGGCGAACGGCATCTCTCCCTGACCTTGCGGCATGCGAGGGATTATAAAGGGGAGGGCCGGGAAGGGCAAATCCGAGGGGGCCCGGGCCCTCACGCCTCAGCCGCCCTTCGGCTACCCTTTCTCCGCGCATGGAGGGGGAGGGGCGGGTGAGGTGGGAAAGGCCCCTCACCGCACCCGGATCACCGCGTCGGCAGGCATGCCCGCCTTCAGGCTTCCATCCGGGTTGGGGATGCGCACCTTCACGGCGAAGACGGTCTTCGCACGCTCTTCCGCCGTCTGCACATTGCGCGGGGTGAACTCGGCTTCGTGGGAGATATACGCCACCTTGCCCAGGAAGACGCGCCCGGGGAAGGAATCCACCGTGACCTCCGCCTCCTGGCCCACCTGGACCCAGCCGATCTGGGCCTCGGGGATGTAGACCACCAGGTCCACCACATCCAGGTCCGCCAGGATGCAGACGGTGCTCCCGGGCAGGGCCACCTCGCCCTCCCTGACCAGCAGCCTGGAGACCACGCCGCCCACAGGGGCGCGGAGGGTCTGCTTGGCCAACTGGACCTTGGCCAGTTCCACGGCGGCTTCGGCCTGTTCCACCTGGGCGGCGGCCATCTCCACCTCCTCGGGGCGCGGCCCCGCCTTCGCCAGGGCCAGCCCCGCCTCGGCCACCTGCACCCCTGCCCGGGCCACGCGGGCCTGGGCCTCCGCCGCCTTCACCTGCACCTCCAGCGCGACCGGGTTCTCCCGGACCTGCAGGAGGAGGCGCAGGGTGGCCTGGGCAGCCGCGAGGCGCGCTTCGGCCGCTTCCACCTGGGCCTGGGCCGCCTGCACCCGCTCCGACTCAATGCGGTAGCGCTCCTTCCCCTCCAGCGAGCCGTCGTTCTGGTAGCGGTCCCGCACGATCTCCGCCGCCTTGAGGCGCGCCCGTGCCGCGTCCACCTCTTCCCGGGCCAGGGCCACCTGGGTGCGGGCTTCGTCAATCCGGGCGTCCAGGTCCTGGGGGTTCTCGCGGATGGCTTGGGCGTTCCACCAGGCCGAGAGCGCGCCCTCGTACTGGGCCTTGGCCTGGGCGAGGGCCGCCTCCGCCCGACGGACCACCGTCTCCCGCGGCCCTGCTGAGACGGCCTCCAGGTTGGCCTTGGCCGCTTCCAGGGTGGCCAGGGCCTGTCCCAGTTGGGCCAGGAGGACCGATTCGTCCAGGCGGACGAGGACCTGGCCCTCCTCCACCCTCTGTCCCTCTTCCACCAGGACCTCTATCACCCTGCCCCCGATCTCCGGGGCCACGAACACCTCTTCCGCCTCAATGGTCCCAGAGACCTGGAGCGTCCCTTCCGCCTCCGCCGGGGCAGCCGCCAGCCCCAGGCGTCCAGCCACAGAGCGGGCCTGCTCCGCCGAGCACCCGCCGAGGCTCCACACCCCAGCGGCCATCCCCAGGAGGGCCATGCCCACCAGGACCAGGCGAACACCCCTTGTGCCCATGCGTCCCTCCTCTGGCCTCAAGGCGTGGACCCCGTGCGGATGACGGCGTCGGCCGGCATGCCTGGCTTCAGCAGGTGCTCGGGATTGGGGATCTCCACCTTCACGCCGAAGACCATGTTGACCCGCTCCTCACGCGTCTGCACGTTCTTGGGGGTGAACTCCGCCTCGGTGGCGATGTGGACGACCTTCCCCTCAAACACCCGCCCGGGGAAGGAATCTACCGTCACCGCCACCGCCTGGCCCAGGCGGACCAGGCCCAGGTCCTTCTCCGCCACGTAGACGGTCAGGTAGACGGTGTCCAACTGGGCCAGCCGGAAGAGGAGCGCCCCGGGCGTCACCGCTTCCCCCCGGTGGACCGGGCGTTCCAGGACCAGGGCGTCGGTCGGGGCGAGGACCTCCGCCTTGGCCCGCTGGGCCTCCAGGACCCGGACCAGGGCCTCCGCCTCTCGCACCTGGGCCCTGGCCACCTCTTTCTGTTCCGCCGTGGCCCCCTCCTTGAGGGCTTCCAGGGCCGCCTGCGCCTCTCCCACAGCCGCCTCGGCCACCCGCATGCTGGCCTCCGCCGCGGCGACCTGGGCCTCCAGGACGAGGGGGTCTTCCTTCTGGCCCACCAGGTTGCTCAGGGAGCGGGCGTACCCCTCCAGGGCCGTCTTGGCCGCGTCCAGGCCTTTCCACATCTCCCACGCCCGCTGGCTGGCCAGGTTCCACTGGTAGCGCGCTTCCTCTAACTTCTGGGGCGGCGCGTTGACGTGGGTGGTGGTGTAGCCTCCGCCGGGGTCGGGGATGAGGATGTCGTACCCCTCCTCCAGCATGCGCACCACGCGCCCCAGGAGTTCCTGTTCCTGCTGGGCGGCGCGGGCGGCTGCCTCGGCCGCCTCCACTTGGCGCTGGGCTACCCGGACCTGCCCCTGGACCGAGGCGATCCGCACTTCCAGGTCCTGCTGGTTGTCCCGCAGGGCGATGGCGTTTTGCCAGGTCTGGCGTGCAGCCTCGGCCGCGGCCTGGGCCTGGGCCACCGCGGCCTCGGCCTGGGCGACCTCCTCTGGGCGGGGGCCGGCCTCCACGAGGGCCTGCGCGGCCTTCATGGCCCGCACCCGGGCCTGGGCCTGCCGGATCTGCGCGTCCAGGATGGCGGTGTCCAGCCGCGCCAGCACCTGCCCCGCCTCCACCTGCTCCCCCTCTTGGGCCAGCACCTCTTTCAGTTGCCCGCCCATCTCGGCCACCACGGAGATCTCGGTGGCCTCAATGGTCCCGGAGCCGAGGAGGCCCTCGGCCACAGGGGTGGCCGGCCTGAGGTCAAGCCCGGCCAGGACCCGGGCCACCGCCTCCGGCTGGGCCTTCCAGAGGAACCAGGCTCCCCCAGCCAGGCCCGCTACCAGGGCGACGAGGATGATGGCAATCGCCAGGCGTCTCCGAGCCATAGCCGTCTTTCTCCCGTCAGCGGCGTGCGTTGGCCTGCCGCACGGCAGCGATGAACACATCCTCCAGGGAAGGGGGGATGACCGCCATGCTCCGCACCCGCACCCCTCGGGCTTCCAGCAGGGACCGCAGGGTCCCGACCTTCTCCCGCATCCCCTGGCCCACGGCGTGGATCAGCGCGCCGTAGAGGGCCACCTCCTCGCACAGCCCCGAGGCCCGGAGGAGGGGGATGGCCACATCGGGCCTGTCGCAATCCACCTCCAGCACGTCCCCGGGCATCTGGGCCTTGATCTCCTCCGGCGAGCCGCGGGCCACGATCCGCCCCCCCAGGATGAGGGCCAGGTCCTGGCAGTGCTCCGCCTCGTCCATGTAGTGGGTGGTCACCAGGATGGTGGTCCCGGCGTCGGCCAGGGCGTACAGGAGGTCCCAGAAGTTGCGCCGGGAGATGGGGTCCACCCCCGCCGTCGGCTCGTCCAGGAAGACCATCTCCGGCTCGTGGATGATGGCGCACCCCAGGGCCAGCCGCTGCATCCAGCCGCCGGCCAGGTTGCGGGTCAGTTCCCGTTCCCGCCCCTCCAGGCCGGCCATGTGGATGGCGAACGCCTTCCGCTCCGCCAAGCGCCTGCCCCGCAGGCCGTAGATGCGGCCATAGAAGTGCAGGTTCTCTTCCACCGTCAGGTCGCGGTAGAGGCTGAAACGCTGCGACATGTAGCCGATGCGGCTGCGGACCTGGGCCGTCTCCCGCTCCACGTCAAAGCCCAGGACGGTGGCCCGGCCCTCCGTCGGCCGCAAGAGGCCCAGGAGCATGCGGATGGTGGTGGTCTTGCCCGCGCCGTTGGGCCCCAGGAAGCCGAAGATCTCCCCCCGCCGGATGCGGAAACTGATGTGGTCCACCGCCGTGAAGTCGCCGAAGCGCTTGGTGAGCCCCTCCACCACGACGGCGTAGCCACCATCCCGGGTGGTGCGGGGCTCGGCCAGCGGCGCTGGACCTCCCTGGTGGGTGGCGAGGAGCAAGCCGCGCCGATTCACCGCTCTCCTCCTGGACGGGGCAGGGCGATCCCCTCTGCCGCTTCCTCCCCGGCCTGCTGCCGGACCAGGGAGATGAACGCCTCTTCCATGCGAGGGTAGGTGGTGCGCAGGGAGCGGACCCTCACCCCTGCCGCCTCCAGGTGGTCTCGGATGGACGCCATGCGCAGGGAGGGGTCGTCCACGAAGATGTGCAAGAGGTCGCCGTAGGTCTGCACCTCCAGGACGCCGGGGATGCTGGCCACGACCTCCCGCGCTCGGCGGAAGTTGTCGGGGTGCAGTTCAATGAGGCTCGCGGGCACCATCTCGCGGATGCGCTCTGGGCTGTCGCAGACGATGAGGCGGCCTCCGTACATGAGGCCCACCCGGGAGCACCGCTCGGCCTCGTCCATGTAGGGGGTGCTGACGAAGAGGGTCACCCCCTGCAGGTGCAGGTCCGTGAGGATATCCCAGAACTCGCGCCGGGAGACCGGGTCCACGCCCGTGGTCGGCTCGTCCAAAAAGAGGATGCGGGGCTGGTGGACCAGGGTGCAGGCCAGGGCCAGTTTCTTCTGCATGCCACCGGAGAGGTGTTCCGCCCGCCGCTTGCGGAACTCCGTCAGGCGGGCGAACTCCAGCAGGCGCTGGATGCGCTCCTCCCGCTCCTGGCCGCGGACGTCAAACACGTCGGCGAAGAAGGCCAGGTTCTCGTCCACGGTGAGGTCACCGTAGAGGTTGAACCGCTGGGCCATGTAGCCGACGATGCGCTTGATGGCCTCGCCCTGGCGCACGGTGTCGTATCCGCCCACGAAGGCCCGGCCCGAGGTGGGCGTCATGATGGCCGCCAGGAGGCGGATGGTGGTGGTCTTGCCCGCGCCGTCTGGCCCCACCAGACCGAAGATCTCCCCGGGCTGGATGGAGAGGTTCAGGTGGTCCACCGCCACCACGTGCCTGAACCGCCGGGTCAGGTCCACGGTGCGGATGATGGGCTCGTGCGGGTGTTCCGCCATGTTCGCGCCCTCAGCGGCCTTGGGGACGGCCGTCGGAATCCTCCACGTCCTGTTGTCGGCCCAGGTTGCGCATCCCTTCCAGGAAGGCCGGGACGGTGGTCTGGGGGAACCGGGGCCAGGTGATGGCCACGGTGAACAGGATCCACAGCACCGCCAGGATGCCCTGGAAGCGTGCGTCCCGCAGGGCCACCCACAGGAGGCAGAAGTAGGGCGGGGCCTGCAGGGCCCAGGCCAGGTGCACGGAGCGGAAGTGCCAGAGGAGGGCGACCGCGAGGAGGAGGTACCCCACTCCCGCCAGCCAGGAGACGTATCCGCTGAGGGTCAGGTAGCCCAGGACCCCCGTGGCCACGGAACAGTCCACCTCCAGGTCGCGCCGTCCGATCCAGGTGGGGCTGCCGTCTCTATCCAGCCGGGCCAGGGGGCCATCGGCCAGGTCCGAAGCCCAGGCCAGGACCAGGGCGATGGCCGCCGTGGGCAGGGCCTCTGCCCCGATCGTCGCCCCCAGCCAGAGGAGGTACAGGGCCACCAGGAAGCGGAACGCCGTGAGGCTATCTGCCAGAAGACGCGCTCGGGACATCTCGCACCTCCTTGTGTGGGCCAATGGCGCTTGCCTGCAACCTCCCGGCCTCTCCTCACCGCCCTGCCCGGGGAACGAGAGGAGACGCGTGCGCCGCGCGCATTATACCACGGAAGGAGAGGGCGGCAAACCTGGCCTGCCCCGCCTTTCAGGGCTGACTCATTCTTACAGAACTCTGACAGCCTTCCGGTGTGACAGACCGTAGGGCACGCCTCCTGGCGTGCCATCTAGCTTCTGGAGGTGTGTTATGGCCTTCCCTTTGTAAGAACGAGTCAGCCCTGGGAGCCAGGCAGGTTTGTAGGGGCGATTCATGAATCGCCTCTACAAACCTTACCTACCCCCCCAACTCCCTCCCTCTCCATCAGTGTACAGACCGGGGACATGGGTTACACTTTGTGCCGGGACATAGGTAACACTTTGTGCTAGGCAAGGGGCACGCTTGTGGCATGATGGGCCTGCAATCTCCCCAGAACGAGAGGAGGAGGCCCCCATGCCCTGGAAGGAGCAGACAACCGTGTCCCTGAGACGAGAGGTGGTGGAGCAGATGCTGCAAGAAGGGACCAACATCGCCGCTCTGTGCCGTCAGTACGGCATCAGCCGCAAGACGGCCTACAAGTGGCTGCACCGCTACTGGGAGGGAGGCTGGGAGGCCCTCCAGGACGCCTCCCGTCGCCCTGACCGCAGCCCTCACCGCACCCCAGAGGCGATGGAAGACCTCATCGTGGAGGTGCGCAAGGACCACCCGGCGTGGGGAGCGCGCAAGATCCACGCCTTCCTGCGGCGGCGCGGACAGACCTCCCTCCCCAGCCCCAGCACCATCACCCGCATCCTCCACCGCCGCGGGTGCATTGACCCCCGCCAGGCACGCCATCACCGCCCTTTCCAGCACTTCCAGAAGGACGAGCCCAACGACCTGTGGCAGATGGACTTCAAGAGTCCCCTCCCCCTGGCCAACGGGGGCACCTGCTACCCCCTGACGGTCCTGGACGACCACTCCCGCGCCCTTCTGGCCCTCAGGGCCTGCGCCCACCAGCGGGCGGAGGTGGTGCGAGAGACCCTCACCGCCCTCTTCCGCCAGGGTTGACTCATTCTTACAGAACTCTGACAGCCTTCCGGTGTGACAGACCGTAGGGCACGCCTCCTGGCGTGCCATCTAGCGTCCGGAAGAGCCGTTAAGGTCTTCCCTTTGTAAAAACGAGTCAGC
>Ga0123519_10001520_pt1 | contig 39800 bp, 35 predicted proteins | sample YelNatPaOPRAMG02_FD_87396 | JGI IMG/M metagenome (GOLD analysis project Ga0123519, IMG submission 87396) | Hot spring microbial communities from Yellowstone National Park - Yellowstone National Park OP-RAMG-02 (version 2) | ecosystem: Environmental > Aquatic > Thermal springs > Hot (42-90C) ...
CAAAAAAAGGAAAAATAAAAAAACAAGAGAAAGAAATAACTGCTTTAAAACATAATGTCTTCTTCTGCCCGGTAGTAGCTATGGATTTCTTCTTTAGAAAACCAAAGTTTTATCTCTGATTCCGCTTCTTCTAAGCTGCCGGAGGCATGAATAAGATTGTGAACCGCTCTTTTTTGGGCATTAGCCAAAACAGCAGAATCAATGGAAAAATCGCCACGGATAGTTCCCATTTCCGCTTTAGCGGGCATTGTTGGACCAACTAATTTTCTAACCATCTCCACCGCATGAATTCCTTCAACAATCATTTTAATAATCGGTCCGCTGGTCATAAAATCAATGAGCCAACGCCGAACCATTCTGCCAATTTTTAACGGGTCATTCACACCCAATTCCTTTATCGGGTCTAGATTAAAATGGTTATATGTTTCTAAAGTTTTATTTCCTAAACTTAAAAGATAAAAACGTTTATTGGGATAATGCCGACTCATTTGTTTTTTGTTTGGCCAAATCATTTTTAAAGCCACAATTTTTAAACCGCGCTGTTCAATGCGTCGAATAATTTCACCCGTCAATCCCCTTTTAACACCATCAGGCTTTATAATCACTAATGTTTTTTCTTCTTTTAGTAAAGGAGGCATTTATTTTTTATTTTTATCTTTTATTTTAGAAGGAAAAATTTTTAAACTCAACTCTTTTAATTGACTGGCTTCAACAACCGATGGCGCTTTCATTAAAAGATCCCGCCCGTCGCCGCTTTTTGGAAAAGCAATGACCTCGCGAATGTTAGGCTCATTTAAAAGAATCGCCAATAATCGGTCAAGACCAATAGCAATGCCGCCATGAGGCGGAACGCCGTATTCAAAAGCTTTTAAAAGATGACCGAATTTTTCTTTAATGTTTTTTGAGCTATGGCCCATCAGTTTAAAAATTGTTTCCAGTAGTTCTTTTTGATAAATTCTTAAAGAACCGCCACCAATTTCATAACCATTACAAACAACATCGTATTGATGAGCCAAAATTGTTGAAGGGTCTTTTTTAAAACGTTGAAGCAAATCGTTTTTGTCTTTTATTTGAGGCCGGGTAAAAGGATGATGAACCGCATCCCATCTTTTTTCTGTTTCTTTCCATTCAAACATGGGAAAATCAGTAATAAAAGCAAAAGCCAGTTCATCAGAATCATTTTTATTAGAGCGCAAATCTGGTCTGTCGGAATGATATTTTTCCATTGATTTTTGATAGCTCAAGCGCGGAAAGGGTTTTTGAGAAATTTTTTTTGTTTTAAAAAGTTTAGCCACCAAATTAATTAAAAGTTCTTCAATTAAATTAAGTATTTCCTCTTGGGAAACAAAACTCATTTCTAAATCCAGTTGAGTGAATTCTGGCTGACGGTCGCCTCGACTATCTTCATCTCTGAAACATTTAGCAATTTGAAAATATTTTTCCAAACCGGCGACCATTAAAAGTTGCTTATACTGCTGCGGCGATTGAGGAAGAGCATAAAATTTCCCTGGTTCTAATCGGGAAGGCACTAAATAATCTCTGGCACCTTCGGGCGTTGATTTTGATAAAATGGGCGTTTCCACTTCAATAAATTCCTTTTCTGTTAAAAAGTCTCTTATGAATTTGGTGACAAGGGCGCGGGTTTTTAAATTTTTCTGTAAGCGCGGTCGGCGCAAATCAAGATAGCGATACTCCATTCTCAATTCTTCATTAATTTCTAAACCCGCATTGGTTAAATCAAATGGCGGATTTTTGGCGGGAGAAAGAATTTCTAAAAAACTGGGCTTTATCTCATATTGGCCACTTTCAATTTTTGGATTTTCCATTCCTTTTGGTCTTTCTAAAACCTCCCCTTTTAGGTGAATAACCCAATAAGGTCTTAATTTTTGAGCTAAGGCATAAAGATTTTTTTCAGAAGGAGAAAAAATAATTTGACTAATGCCGCTGTAATCATTTAAATCAATAAAAATAAGTTTGCCGTGATCGCGACGCGTTTTTACCCAACCAAAAAGCTCAACTTCTTTACCTTTATAATTTTTGATTTCTCGACAAAGAGTTCGCATAAAAAAATCATAGCATAAAATAAATTATCTGCCAAATTTGATTTATAAAGGATTTTGAAAAATTTTTATTTTATCGTTTTTGATAGAAAGTTTAATAGTCCCTTTATCGGTTTCAAAGATGTTAGCGCCGATAGTTTTTAATTTTTCCAGCACTTCTTTTGCCGGATGGCCGTAATTATTTTTGCCGACTTCAATAACGGCTATTTTCGGCTTTAAAGCATTTAAAAATTCCCAAGAAGAGGAAAAACGAGAACCATGGTGAGCAACTTTTAAAATATCAAGAGGAAAATGATAAAAAGAAAGAAGCTTTTTCTCAATTTTTGAATCAATATCCGCGGTAAAAAGAGTTGTTAAATTAAATGTTTTTAACTCTGTCACCAAAGCTGTTTCATTAAGATTATTTGAAGAAAAAGAAGAAGGTGGCCAAACAATGTTTAATTGATTGTTTAAATAATGGATTTTATCGCCAGAAGCGACAGTAATGACCGGAATATTTTTTTGACTAATCACTTTCAAAAGTTCTAAAAAAGAATTAGTTTCATTTCTTTTGGCGTTAAAGATAAAAGCGCCAATTCGTTCTCTTTTTAAAACTTCAATCAAGCCGCCGAAATGATCCAATTGAGGATGAGATAAAATTACTAAATCAAGATAACGATTGAAAAAAGGAAGGCTGTGGTCTAAATTTTTTAAAAGCCGACCGTTTGGCGGACCGCCATCGATTAAAATTTTTATCCGAGAAGAAAGTTTAATTAATTCACTATCCCCTTCTCCGACATCAAAAAAATAAATTTCTGTTGCTTTATCATTGAAGATTTCATTTTTAATGTGGCTAAAAATTAAACCATCCAGAAGAGAAAGCCCGATAATCAAAAGAATAATTTTATTTTTGTGCTTCAGCCAAAATTGGCTGATGAATTTTTTGGGCATAAAAAATAAAAGCTAATAAAAACAAATAATAAATGAGAAAAAATATAAAACTGGTATTTTTGGAAAGCGGCAAAGGTATAACCAGTTGAGAAAAAACATTAATAATTATTATCTCCAGTTTCAAAAAAATTGAAACAAGCCAGCTGATAAGGGTAGAAAAAAAAGAGATAAAGCTAATTCCCACCATTAAAAATCCCAAAAACATTGTTAAAGGAATAAATTCCAAAATAATGACATTAGCCAAAAGCGAGGTTAAAGAAAAAAGACCGAAATAAGAAATCAAAATAGGCATTACCGCCAACTGCGCTGAGGCAGTGGTTAAAAGATTTTCTCGCCAAGAAAGAAAACCCGGCTTTTCACTTAAAGAAAAAAATTTAATCATCGCTGGTTTTAAATAGACAATGCCTAAAAGAGCGAGAAACGACAGCTCAAAACCGATGTCAAAAACCAAAATCTGGGGATTAAAAATGACCATTAAAAAAGCGCTAAAAACAATCGCATTTCTAATACTATGAGGCCGACCGATTTCTTTGGCTAATAGCGCTAATCCGCCCATAATCGCCGCTCTGACTACTGAAGAAGAAGCGCCGGTCATTAAAACAAAACCAATAATTAAAAGAATAGTTAAAAAAAAGGAAAGACGACGAGAGAAAAAGAAAGAAAACAATCCCATTGTCGCTAAAATGATAATAGAAATATTGTAGCCGGAAAGAGCGACTAAATGAGTGGTGCCGCTGAGGCTTAAAGCTTTTTTAAAAGACGGAGAAAAATTAGCGCGTTCGCCAAAAGTTAAGCCGCTTAAAAAACCGGCTTCTTCTGAAGGCAGAAATTGATTAAAAATTTGAGAAATTTTATCATTGAGTTTAAAAAGAGCGGCTTTGATAAAAGAACCGGCATTTTGCTTTCGGATAAAAAATTTTGGAAAAAGAGAAACGCCATTTATCCTTTCTTTGATAAGATATTTTGTTTCGGAAGAAAGCGGTTTGATAACGCCATTAAAATCTAAAATGTCGCCGTAGCTTACAGTGGGATAGCGGGATAATTTAACAAGAATTTTTCCTCGTTGGGGCGGCATTAACTTCACTTCAATTTCTTGAAAATTATTTTGAATAGTCGGATGGTTTAAAACCATTCCGGAAAAATTCAACATTTGGTTAAAAAGAATAAAATTATTTTTTTGAAAAATTACTAAATCCAAATGGTAGTAAAAAAAAGCAACAATAACAAAAAGAGGAACAAAAAGCCATTTTTTTGTTTGGGGAATAATTTTTTGTTTTTGGAGAATTAAAAAAATAAGAATCAAAAGAAAAACAAAGCCAATAACAATTAAAAAATTTATTTTTAAACTGGCTAAAAGAATGCCTAAAAGAAATGATAAAACGAAATAAAAAAACCAATCGCTGATTCTCATTGATTTAAAATTCCTGACCCGCTTGGGCTTTTTTCCCTTTTAAAAAAGGGTGTTTTATTTCTTTCATCTCGGTTATTAAATCAGCTATTTTCATAAAAGACTTTGGCGCATTCCGACCGGTTAAAATAATTTCTTTTTCTTTCGGATAGTTTTTGATAATTTTTAAAACCTCTTCTTTTTTTAAAAGTTTCAAGGCAACCGCGACATTGATTTCATCCAAAATAATTAAGTCATATTTTTTACTTTTAATGGCTTTTTGGGCTAAAGTGAGTCCTTTTTGAGCGGCTTTTTGATGAGCAGAAAATGGTAAATGGTCATTTAAAATTTTGACAAAACCGCGGCCAGTTTTAATTATTTTAAAATTAACATTTTTAAATTTTTGAAAAAATTTATCTTCGCCGGAAATCCAATCTCCCTTAATAAATTCAATCATTAAAACTTTTTTATTTTGACCCAAAGCCCGAATGGCTTGGCCCAAAGCGGCTGTTGTTTTCCCCTTGCCATTACCGGTAAAAATGGTAATCATTTTAATTAAAAAATTACTCCGCCACCAAGCATTTGAAAAAAAGACCTTTCTTTTTTATAGAAAACAGCTGATTGTCCCGGCGCGACAAATTTTTGAGGATGGTCAAAAATTAGTTTGGCGATTTTTTTATTTTTTGAAAAATATAAGGTCGCCGGCGCCAATGGTTGCCGATAACGCACCCGCGCCATTACCGGCACTTTCCATTCCCTTTTTTGCTTAAAACCTAAAGCTAAAATTTCTGTTTGAGGCACAATAAAATTTAAATCAATTAGTTTAATTTCTTTTTTGAATAAAGCCGGATTTTCACTGCCTTCAGCCACAATTAAGGTGTTTGTTTTTATATCTTTTTGAGCGACATAAAAAGGCAAATTTTTTGGCTTCTGGTTTTTGATATTTGATATTTTTAAATGTCTTTGACCAATGGTGTAAAAATAAGCGCCATTATGCTCTCCGATTTTTTTTCCTTCAACAGTCAAAATTTTTCCTTTTTTTAAAGGCAAATGTTTTTGCAAAAATTCCAATAAATTGACTTGCCCCAAAAAACAAATTCCTTGGGAATCTTTTTTTTCAGCCGTTGGCAAACCGGCTTTTTTAGCAATTTGTCTCACTTCAGATTTTAAATAATTACCAATAGGAAAAAGACAATGTTTTAATTGTTCTTGGGTCAAGGTCCAAAGAAAATAAGATTGGTCTTTCGCGCTATCGCGCGCCATTTCCAATTTCCAATTTCCATTTTCTAATTTTTGACGAACGTAGTGGCCAGTGGCAATAAAATCAGCGCCCATTTCCAGAGCTTTTTTCAAAAACAAGCCAAATTTTATTTCTTTGTTGCACATCACATCCGGATTAGGCGTCAGCCCTTTTTTATAGCCATTAATCATATAATCAACCACTTTTTCTTTGTATTCTTTTTCCAAATCAAAAACATAAAATGGAATTTTTAAATGTTCAGCCACCCGCCGGGCGTCTTGAGCGTCTTTTTCCGCACAGCCATCAAGATTATAACCTTTGATAAAACAGCCAACTACTTGATAACCTCTTTTTTTCAATAAAAAAGCCGCGACCGAAGAATCAACGCCGCCGGAAAGTCCAACAAAAACTTTTTTTTGTTTTTGGTTAGCCATATCTTTGTATTTTAAAATAAAAATAAAAAAATTTTAAGAGAAAAATTTCTATCTGCAAAAGATGCCCCTTGACCCCCCAAGCCTAATACAATAACTGGACAAAAATGATTCAATCTGCTATTATCGTAATAAAGGTTTTATAGATTTCAATTATTTTATGTCTTTTGAATCAATAAAATTTGGTTCGCCTGAAAAAAAACCGAAAGCCGATTTGTTTAAAGAATCAACAAAAGAGTTGGCTTTAGAACTAAAAAAACCAACTGTTTTAGAAAAATTGCGTAACACCGCTTGGTTCAAACGCCTTATCTTTTTAGCCGCCTTTTTAAGCGCGACTGAAGCGTTTGGTCAAAACAAGGAAAAATTTGATTTTAATGCTTCAGTTGAATCAAGCAAAAAAGCTTTAAAGACCCTTGAGGTCTTTTTAAATTCTCATCCCGACCGCAAAGGTGAGATGGATATTCTTGGTCTCGGTCATACAAAGTTTGTAGAGAAAAATATCGGCGATAAAAAAATCCACTCAAACGATTTCTATTTTTATATTAAAGAAGAAAAAATTAAATCAGACGGCGCTTTAATGACTCAATACGGCGTTGATATAGGAAAAGATGGAACAGTTGATGAGGTAGTTATTGTGCCAGGAAAAGTGGATAAAGCTGAAGAAGCATCTATTGTAAATGATTTTACTGCCAGCAAAAAAGAAATTACAACTGAAGCTGAATTAGCGTCTTTGGAAAGAGAAGCGCACGATGAACCATCATTGCATCGCCAGGTGATTTTTCTTGAGAAAGCAACCGGGCTCAAGTGGTATATAGCTGATTTTGAAAATGGAACAGTAAAAGAATTACAAGATAAAGAAAAAATAACAGTTCAAGCCTATTGGGAAGCAAAAACAAATCTGACCGCCGCGGAAATAAAAGGAAAATAATCAAAATAAATGCTTTCTTATAACGAACTAAAAGTGGGCACTCTTTTTGTTAAAGATAACGAACCTTATGAGGTTTTGGAATATGCTTTTGTTCGAATGCAGCAGCGGAAGCCAGTGGCGCAATTAAAAATTAAAAATCTCATTACGGGTAAGGTTTTAAATTACACTGCCCATCAAAATGAAACATTTGAAGAAGCGGAAATAGAAATGGTAAAAGCAAAATTTATTTATCGTCATCGGGGCGAATGTTGGTTTTCTTGTTTTGATAATCCCAAAGAGAGATTTTCTCTTAAAGAAGAAGTTTTAGGAAAAATGGTGGAATATTTAAAACCAGAAACACCCATCGAGGCTTTTAAATTTTTTAATGAAGGAAAAGAAAAAATTATTAATATCAAGCTGCCGATTAAAATGGATTTTAAAGTGATTGAAGCGCCACCGGCGGTTCGCGGCAATACGGCTCAAGGAGGAACAAAAACAGTGATTTTAGAAACTGGCGCCAAAGTCAATGTTCCTCTTTTTATCAAAGAGGGCGATCGGATTGTCATTAACACTTCTACTGGCGAATACGTAGAACGGCTTTAATTTTTTGAAACTAAAGATTTTTTTCTTTTAAAGATTTATCAATAGTTTTTTTGAGAAAATCAATATCAATTTTTTCGCTTTTTTTCTTTAAAGAAGAATGGTTTTGAGAAATAGGTTTTGTTAAAGGAGGAAATTCAATACCCAAACTGCTTAAAGAAAAGGAATTTTTTTTATTTTTTTCAGTTTCTGGCTCTGATTTCTTTTGGAAATAAATTTCTTTTCTCCTTTCAAAAGGTTTTTCTTTCATCACGCCGCTCCAGAGGTTAATTTCTTGTTCTACTTGATAATGAGGTCGACTATAATTTTTTCTGGACATTTTAATGATATTTAAAGCGGTTTCTTCAGAAGGGACAATGTTAAACGGCGGCAAAGTAATGGCGGAAAAGGGCCGACTGGTTACGCCGTTAACCATTAGCTTTAGATAAATTGCATAGTTAGGCAAATTGACTAAATCATTTACTGTTAACTCCGGTTCAAATTCTTTTTCTAAAAATTCGGCGTCCGCCGCGCCGATGCGAAAAACAATTTTTGTTCCGACATTGCCAAAAATCGCATCTCTTACCCGAGTGGAAACATCAGTCACTAATTGCCCAATGTATTGATGAGCGAGAATGAGATTTAAACGATATTTTCGCGCCTCGGAAAGAATAGTGGCAAAAGAATCCGTGGCGAAGTTTTGGAATTCATCAACATAAAGGTAAAAATCCACTCTTTCTTCTTCGGGAATTTTTATTCTCTCCATTGCCGCTAATTGAATTTTGGTAATGATTAAAGCGCCCAAAAGAGCCGAATTATCTTCACCGATTTTTCCTTTAGAAACATCAACGAGAAAAATTTTGCTGTTATTCATAATTTCAAAAATATCAATGGTGCTTTTTGACTGACCGACAATATTTCTGATAAGCGGGGTGGAAAGAAATTGACCAACTTTATTTTGAATCGGCGCAATGGCTTCGTTTCTAAATTGAGGGCTCCAGGCTTCATATTCGTGCACCCAAAAAGCTTTTACCACCGGGTCTTTAATATTTTCAATAATTTTTTGTCGATATTCTTTATCCACCAGCAGTCTAATAATGCCTAAAAGAGTGGAACCCGGAGTGTCTAAAAGCGCCAAAACCGCATTGTTTAAAATATATTCCATTCGAGCGGACCAGACATTGAACCAGATTTTGGTAAAAATTCCCATTAAGCCAGAAGCAACGAGGTGTTTGTATTTAGGGTCAGGAATTTCCAAGATATTAAAACCGATATGAAAATCCAAATCAGCCGGGTTGAAATAAATAACATCTTTGGCTCTTTCTTCAGGAATTCTTTCTAAAATGTTTTGAATCAACTCGCCGTGAGGATCAACCACACACAATCCCTCACCATTGGCAATGTCTTGGATAATCATATTGTAAAGCAAGGTCGTCTTGCCGCTGCCGGTTTGACCAATAATATAGGTATGTTGACGCCGGTCCGCTCTTTTAATGCCAAAAAGTTTGTTGCTGTTTCTAAAATTCGTCCGGCCGATATAGATTATATCTTTTTGTTCTGACTCGTTTTTAAGGTTAGCCATTGGCGTTCTTTTTTATTATACCACGCGGCTATATTTTTTTCTGGAAAGTTCAATAATTTGAGTTCGAAAAGATGGTTTTAAAGGTTTTAAAACTTTTAGAGTTCTGGCGGAAAAAGGGTCAGAAAGCCGTCCATCAATAAGCATTTTAATATAAAATTCTTTAGCCGAAAGATTTAAAAGATCTTGGGATTTAAAAACCGGCGCTAAAAGCGGCTCCACGCGCTCCGCGTCTTCAATACTTAAACGAAAAATAATCCAGTTATCAATATTGTTAAAAAAAGCGGTTCTTACCTCCGGCGGCAAATAACTCAAAGAGGCTTGAGAAATAGTTAAAGCCAAAGAACCCAAATGCGCTTCTTGAAGAAGATTTTTTAAAATGGAAAAAGAAAAGTTTTCTAAACTATCAAGATAAACATAAAAATCTTCACGAGCGTTTTCTTCAAATGATTGCCGATTTAAAGCCGCCAAACGGAGGCTCATTAAAAACATCGAGGTTAAAACAGCGGCATTTTCTTCTCCTAATTTATTTTTGGAAAGAGGAATGAGAATAATTTTTTTATTTTTTATTAAGTCTTCAAAATCAATTTTGTTTTCTGAGGCTTCAAACATTTTGCCAAGAGCTGGAAAAGATAAAAATTGACTGAGCTTATTAATAACGATGTCAAGCTCGGTTTCAAATTTCAAAAGCCACTTTTGAGGAAACTGATTTTGCCAAAAATCTTTTATGAGATTATTTTTGAGTTGGGAAATAGTTTGTTTTCGAAAATCTTTGTTGGTTAATAAATCAATCACCTGCGAGAAATGACCATCATTTCTTTCTAAAATAGCGAAAAAAGAAAAACGCAGAAGATGATCTAATCGCGGCGTCCAAAAAGAACCAAAAAAAATTTTCATTGTCTCTATTAAATCTTCGATAAAAGGAATTTTAAATTTGACGCCGCTAAAGGGATTAAAAGATAAAGGATATTGGTTGTCCGCTGGATCAAGATAAGCCACTTTTTCAATTTTTTCTTTCTGAATAAAATCTAAAATTTCTTTGACTAATTCGCCACGACCATCTAAAAGCAAAAGTCCTTTGTTAAAAGCGATATCTTGGCGAATTAAAAGCTCAAGCAATTTTGATTTGCCAATATTTTTTTGGCCTAAAAGACACAAATGATTGCGCCGATCTGAGCGTTTGATGCCAAAAATAAAACGTTTTTCCTCTAAGGTGGAGGCATAATTGGTTTGGCCAATAAAAGAAACTTTCTGAGGATTTGTTTCACCATAAATAGGGAGATCGGGCGGCGGCGGCGCGGTTTTGGCTATTTGAATGGGTGTTTTTGGCATAAAAATTTAAATCACTTTTATTTCTTTGAGAAAGGCTTCATAATCTTTAAGCGCTTTTTTGGCTTCCGAAAGTGTTGGTTGAAACGCTTCTTGATGAGCTAAATTATTTCTAAAACGATGCGCTTCCCATAGACGATTAAGGGTTTTTATTTCATAAGAATCTAATTTTTTCAACCGATCGGCTAAGTGTTCGCCTTCTATCCCCTCTTCTTTAAGAATGTTTTCAATTAATTTGTCCGCTTCAATAATAGCGGCATAAATTTTTTCTGGTTCTTCGGATTCGCCTATTTTTTTAATTTCTTGCCATTGCTTTTTCAATAAGATATTTTTTGATAATGGTTTAATTTTTGTTTTTCTAACCAAAGAAAACTTTGGGCGGAAATTTTTAATTTTAAAAAAAACAAAAACAATGATGGCTAAAATAATAGCATTAAGAATTAAAAATAAATCTTTAATAAAATAAAAAATTTGTCGCCAAGGGAAAGAATAAAGAAGAAAAGACCAAAGAGATTGGAAAAAATTTAAAAATTTATCCATGGTGAGGTTGATAGAATTTTTTTATTTCCTCTTCCTCGCCGAAAATATTTAAGCCCGCCGGCGGTCCGACGCGTCGGCTTTCAAGATGACGGATAAAAGGTTCAGTCATTAAAATAGCGGTGGGCAGATGAAATAAGGTAGCTAAACATTCGGTGCTCATTTTAAAAGTTTTGGAAGAAAAATTAGAATAAAAAAACGAAGATGTCCATAATTTAGCGATGTTTAAAGGCGGCGGCATTTCTCTTTTTTTATAATTTAAAAGCAGCCGTTCTTTCCGATACATAATTCTTTTTTTGGCGAATAAATAAGGTTTTTTCCACATCGTTGCCAAGGGCGTGATATCAGCATTCGCTTTAAAAGAATTAAGATTCAAAGCGGTATATTGATTAAAAGAGCCCATTAAATTTTTTCGCGCATAAGCGGTATCAAAATTTTCTTCCGGCGCGATAAAAAGAACCCGAATTAAAGTTTCAAAAGCCGGCTTGGAAAGATTTTTTTCAACCGCTTTTAGTGTTTCTGTTTGACCCGGAGAACGAAAGCTGAAACCCGGCGCCGCTTCTTTTGTCTCTCCAATCGAGAGCGGCGTTGCCTTTCTTAATTTTTCAACCAACGGTTCCCATTTTTCTTTCCATTCTTTTAAATCAGCCGGGGCGATAAGAATTTGAAGAGCGGCAAATTCATCCTTTTTTAGCCGGGCTAAAAATTCTAGAAAAGTTGATAAAGGGTCAAAATTTTTTTCTTCGGTTTCGTTTTCAAAATCAGCATAAGTTTTAATAGGGTAAGCTTCTTCTTTTGATAAAATCATTTCCGTGCCAAAAAGATCTAACCCTTTTTCTTTAAGCTCAGAAATATTTGAAGGAAGCTCGTTTATATAATCAGGCACCTCAATGATATCAATATCTGGGTAGTAAGAAAAAAACGCTACCTCAATTAATCTTTTTAATTTCTTATAGGCACGAATATAAAAATGAATTTCGCCGCCGAAACTGACTATTTCTAAAGAAAACCAGCGGGTGATTTCGCCGTCCCAATATTTTTCTTTTATTGTACCGGGGCTATTTCTTAAAGAATGCAAGGCGTCAAGAACCTGTTCCATTGCTTGACTGCTTTTTTCAATTTGACGAGGCACTTTTAGCTCTAAAAGCATCCATTCAATAGAATTTTTAAATAACTCCTGGCGCCAATAAAGAAAAAGGGAACGAGCAAAAGGAAATAAAATCCAAAAAATCCAAAACCACCAGGTCAGTTCCAAAAAACGAATGAAACGATAAAGGACTTGATTGGAAGAAGAGGAAATGATAACGAAAAACGGGATTAGTCCAAAAAGAATAAGAAAAAACCAAGTCTCCCATTCGCTCAATAAGTCCTCAAAAATTTCACCGAGGGCATGAATAAAATCGCGAATCATTTTAAAATTTTAAGCTTTTTGAGAAACGGCGGGTTTTTTTAAGACCAGGGAATAAAAACCTTCTGGCGAGCGTTTAAAATATTTTTTATTTTGGAGATTGATTAAAATAGTGCTTTTTTTAACAAACTTCTTTTTTTCCACTTCTTTGACAATCTCTGAAGCCTTTAGACTTTTTTTATCTTTTAAAATTTTAACAATGATGTCTTTTACCGTGCCGGGCTCAAAACCATGTTCTTTTAAACCATAAAGACCGCGTCCGACCAAAACAAAACGCTCATCCTTTATTAATTCGTTATGAACAGTGGGAATGTGGGCCGGTTTTTGACTAATGCCTAACAAATTAATATCTTTGGCAATATCTCTAAAATGCATTGGCTGACCTCGTTTTTTTAAAACCAAATAAATTTTATCCCGGATGGCTCGCGGATTAATTTCTGGCCATTCATTTAAACCAATATCGCCAAAGTTATTAATGCTGATTTTTTTAGAGACCATTAAAAAATGCGAATGAATGGGATAAAGATTTTTTAATTTTTCTAAATAAATTTTTTCTTCCAAAACAGCCGCTTTATCCTGCGCTTTCAAAAAATTGACAAATTGATTAACAAACCGAAAAATTTCTTTCTTTTTTTCTTCGTTCAGATACCAAAAGCTATAAAAATTTTCGTCCTCGTCATAATAATAAGGTGTTTGAGCGATTTCAAAAATAAATTTTATTTTTGGTTCGAAATATTTAATTTCTTCACCATTAAGAAAATAAGCCAAATCTTTCAAAAATTCTTTTTCCCTTCTAATGCCCCCTACTTGTTCCAAATGATTTATTGCTAAATTTAAAATTTGATGAGCCTTATTTTTAATTTGAGAAGAGATATTTTTAATAATTTTGTTTTCAATTTGTCTTACTCTTTCACGGGTAATGCCAAAAGAGTTGCCGATTTCCTGCAAAGTCGCTTTTTGACCGTTTTGTAAACCAAAACGGCGGCTGATAACAACGCGGTTTCGCTGCTCTAAAGAGCCCATTATATCTTCAATAAATTGGTCTAAATTAAAACCCGTCATTTTCTTTCTCTATGAGAATGTTAACATAGAGAATTTTCAATGTCAAGAGGAAAAAAGAAACGCTTTTTGTGCTATAATAAATTTGATGGTAAAAGGAGTTTTAATTATTGTTTTAGCCGCTGCCATTGTTTTTGGCGGTTATCATCTTATTAAGGAAAATAAAAAACTAGAAACAGAAATAAGTGATTTATCAAAAAGATTGGAAACCTTAAAAAGGGAAAAGGAAGAAATTATGGAGCAAATTAATTTTTTTAAGCAGCCGGAGAATTTGCTGAAAGCTGTCAAAGAACAGTTTAATTATCATGAAGCCGGTGAACATCTCATTATTATTATTCCCACGAGCACCTCAGCTAATTAAAACTAAAAATCAGTTAAAAATTTTTCTTGAGTTCTTTTTTTGTTTTAAATAAAATTTAGTGGAGAAAAAATTTTATTTGGCGGGTGTAGTTTAATGGCAGAATGCAAGCTTCCCAAGCTTGAGACGGGAGTTCGATTCTCCTCACCCGCACCAATAAATTTCCATCAATAGCCGCACCCATTTTATCTTTTACCTTTTAGAGATTATTTCCAACCTTGATTTAAAACCCGCCAAGCGACTTGCTCTTGAGGCATTTGAATGGGTCCTTGAGGCGTTTGTTGAACAATGTTTACTTGCTGACGCCGATATTCTAAGGAAAGCTCATAATAATTTGAAAACTTTTCACTTTCAATAAAAGCAATTTTATAATCTTTTTTTGTTTGAGAAACATTTGTTCCTAACTCGTTTTCCGGATTCCAGATGTTATTAAGCTCCATCTCTTTTGCATATTCTTCATATAATTCTGTCATTAATTTTGATAAATTTTCATCGGCATAAGCAACGGTTTTAAGCCCTAAATCTTCTTTTGCCTCTTTTCTGCCGATAAAATACTGGTGCGAGTATAATTTTTCTGTAAAATAATCAACAATTTTTTCAATTTCTTCTTCTTTCATTGGTGTTTTATGACTTTTCAAAAGCCGCTTTGCTAAAATGCGAATTAAATTGTGAATCCGATTAATATTTCCCAAAGCCAACGGATGAATTTGAGGGTTTGATTCTACAAATTTATTAAAAATTTTTGCCAGTTCCTCGTCATTTTTAATGCCAAATTTATTTTTGGCTAAATCAAAATAAGCCATTACATCCTCCACTGAGATAGGAATTTTTGCTTGAGGATTTAAAGGATCAGAAGGATTAAAAATATTGGCGGTTGAGGGATCAATGGGCGAAAGTTCGGATAAATCAGACATTACAATTTCATCAGCGCCTAAAGCAATCATTGTTGCCGCGCTGTGCGCTTTATAAGGAATTAAAACTGAAAATTTATCATCGCAGTACTCGCGAATCATTGAAACCAAACGCCAAGGGACCATTGTATCTCCGCCCGTGCTATATAAAAACAAATCAATATTTTGAGTTTTTCCAATTTTCTGAAGATGTTTTTGAATAACCGGAATGATATCCATCGCCACTCGGGCATTTACTGGTCCCTGCCTATCACTGGTTAAATAAGTAATAACCCGTGACTTTCGCAAATTCTCAATTTGTTGAATAAGTTGTTTTTTGTCCATTTTTTAATTTTAACCTATTTTTAATTTTTTTAAAATAAACGCCTTCTTTTTTAAGCTTTTCTCTTTTTTTCTTAAAACCATCGCGATAGCCGCCGATTTCTCCATTGCTTTTAATAACCCGATGGCAAGGAACTTTTTTTCGGCCAATGGCGGATTTGTTTAAAATATTTCCCACTGCCCGCCAAGCTTTCGGCTTACCCGCTAATTTTGCCACTTGTTTATAACTCAAAACGCGACCGCGAGGAATTTTTTTTACCACTTCTAAAACTTTTTCTGTAAAAGACATAAAGAAAATTTAAAGTCTTTTTGTTAAGGTTAAATCCAAAACTATGGGATTAAAAGAATCGTTTCCGGAAAAAGTAAAAACGGCGCTTTGGTTATTTTTCCAAACATAGCCCGCCGGCGCCCGAAAAACGACTTCCCATTCCCTCTCAATCCCTGATTGTTTTTCCACCATAAAATGGTAAACGAGCCCATCAAAATTTTTATCATTTTGTAAAAAAGGAATTTGATAACTAAAATTTAAGATTTTTGTTTCATGAGGTTCAAGGTTAAACCAGGCACTCAACACTTTTTTATTTGATTGAAAAGTTGTCCAGAAATTATTGTCGGAGTCAAAACTCATTTTTTCTTCTATCGCTTCAATATCTGAGTCTTTTTGATAATCCGATCCATAATCAAAATAATGAACTTTTTTTTGAGGACTGCTCCCTTTTAAGAAAAGAAATTGAGAACTGGGGTTGGTAAAAATATTAATAAAATTTTTTTGGGTTTCTTTTTCATTTTCATTAGTTTTTTGAAAGGTTAAATCATTTAAAGAAGAGCCGTCATTTTGTAAATTAATTTTCAAGCTGATTTTTTCTTTGGTTAAAGTCTTTGTTTTCTCGTTTATTTGACTTTCAACTAAAGCCAAATAAGTGCCGAAAAAATCATTAGGCAAGTCAGAAACAGCGCCGGCTATTTGATTTAAAACAAAAAATTGCTGCATTAAAGGTTCAACGCTATAAAAGGCAATTTCTTTTTTATTGATTTCTGAAAGAAGCTTTTCAAAAAGCATTGATTTTTTTTCTTGGTTTAGCTCCGCTATTTTTTTCAAAAACAAAGGGAAAAATTCTTGAAGAAAATTTTCTTGCTCCGCCATAGTGGTTTGAAAATTTTTCTCATCAATGGTTAAAAGTGAAAGCTTTATCGGTCCGATAATCGTTAAAAGGTCTTTAAAAATATTAATATTTAAAGCAATCACTCCTTCAAAATGAATATCTTTTTCAGCATAAAAAGGAGAATTTTCCACAAAGAAAATGATTTTTTTTGCCGAAAGCGGAAAATCAAAAAACCAGTTGGCTTCAGAAAGCCCCCATTTTTTATTTATTGATTGAAGCGGCAAAGGAGGAATAATTTTTTGTTCAAATTTTTCCGGCCCGCTTAAAACATCTAAAACATTAATCTCGGCAATTTGGCCTTTTAAAAATTTAATATCGGCGACGGCTTGAATTTGACCGCCCGTTGGTCGCAAAAGATAAGGATTTTGGAAAACCACTAACAAATGTTTTTCTTTATCAGAATCAAAAGTTTTTAAAAGACCGGCTAAAAACTGATTAAAGCGGCGAAAATAGGAAAGTTCATTGAAATACTTCAAACTCATTTCTTGATGAAGAGGCGTAAAACTTGAGGAAATATCTTTAAGATAATTAGCGGCATTTTTGGCTTTTTCCCCTTGTTCAATCAAAGAATCGCTTATTGATTTTAGCTCTTTGAGTTTCGAAATTAAAAGCGGACCATTATTTTCAAAATAAGAAAGACCATTCAGTTTTAAATCTTGAAGATGATCTAAAAAAGAAAGAAAATCAAGATTAATTTTTGAAAGAGAGAAAAAAAAGTTGGCAAATTGCTTAAACGCTGTTGGAGTGAAAGAAAAATTGCTAATTTTTGAAATCTGATATTTTTTGAAAAGTTCGTCTAAGTTTTTAAAAGCTTCCAGATTTTTTTTTAAACTGGCTATGGCTTCATCCCAACGCATCATTTTTAAATCATTAAAAGAAAGAGAAAGATTGGCGGAAACTAATTGGCCGATACTTAAAAATTGAGATTTAATTTTTTGAAATGAAGAAAAAAAGATAACCAAAAGAATCAAAAAAGAAATGAAAAAAAGAGGAATAATGGTGCGCCAGTATTTTTTGGTTTGATGTCTTAAAGACGGCGGCGCACTGCTGATTTTAGAAAGATTAATTAGCGTTTTTGTTTGGCGATAAAGCCGCGATGGAGAAGTGATATCAACCATCACTGACTTGATATTTTTAGAAGGATTTTTTTGAGTCATTTTTAAAAATTAATAAGTATTGGTAAGCCAGGTTAAAATTTTTTGGGTATCGCTTTTTTCATCTTGAGAGTTTAAAACAATAATGGCAATAGGTCTTTTTTGTCCATTGATATTTATTTCAAAAATTGAAAGCATTGTTTTGCCGGCTTCATTTAAAAAACCAATTTTTCCACCTTTGAAATTTGGATCATCGGCAAAAAAATTAAGATTTTTCAATTTCCCTTTAAATTCATTTGAAAGCCAAGCGTTTTCTAATTCTCCTTTTGTAATAGCTAAAATAAATGAACGGTTAAAATAAAGATATTTTGCCAGTTGAGCTAAATCTTTTGGCGAAGAAACATTTAAAGGAGAAAGGCCGGCCGGATCAACAAAAAAAGAATTTTCCATTCCAATTGATTTGGCTTTTGAATTCATTAAAGCGATGAATTTTGACGGACCCAAAAAATAACTTAAAGCTTCAGCCGCTTCGTTTGAAGATTCCAAAAGTAAAGGATGCAAGAGTTCAAAAGCTGAATATTTTTTGCCTTTTTCCAAACGTCTAATAGAAGTTTCTATAAGCATTTTATCAGTGATAGTAATTTCTTTGCTTAAATTAATATATTCAGTGGCAACCAAGGCAGTGAGGAGTTTGGTTAAGGAAGCAATGGGCACTTTTTCTTGAGAATTTTTTTCTAAAATTTCAAAATCGCTTTTTAAATCAATCACCAAATAATTTTTGGCTGAAATCTCCGGCTTTTTTAATTGATAACTAAATTGGTCTTTTTCAAATTTTTTATCAAAGACCAAAACCGGCGTGCCGATTTTTACTTGTTCATAGAGATCTTTGGCGTCAGCGGTTTTTAAACGAATACAGCCGCCGGTATAAGCTCTCGTGGTCGGCGTGCCATCAGGATAATAAGTTTCGCCATGGATAAAAAAATTTCCCTGAAACTCCAAACTATAAGGCATCCAGACATGACCAATGGAAGAAAAATGGTTTTTTTCTTTTAACTCTATTTGATATAAACCAGCCGGCGTTTCCCACCAAGAACCTTCTTCTCCTTTTGACAAAATAGGATATTCTTTTAAAAGCACTCCTTTCTCGTAATAAGCCAATTTCATTTCTGAAAGATTAGCGCTAATAAAATCGAATTGTTGATTAATTAAATTATTTTTCGTTTTATTGAAAAAATTTTCATTTTCTAAAGATGGATAAGCGCCAAAAACCAATGGTTCATTTTTTTCTTTTGATGAGGCTTCAAAAGGAAGCTCTTTTAAAATTGGTCCGATATTTTTTTGATAAAATTTATTAAAACTATAAAAATAACCAATAACGCCACCGGCGCTAACACCGATGATAAAAACTAGAAAAAAGAAAATAAAAAAATTAAGTTTTTTCATTTGAAAAAGGCAAAATCAAAACAAATTCCCCCTTTCTTTTTAAAGGAGAAGAAAAATAGTTTTCGGCTTCTTTTAAAGAACCGCGAAAAATCTCTTCATTAATTTTTGTTAGCTCATGGGCAATGATTAAAAAATAATCTTCTCCTAAAATCTCTTTTAAGGAGTTTAGAGTTTTTGTCAAGCGGTGAGATGATTCGTAAAAAACTACGGGTTTAGCTAAAGATAAGAGATTAATAAAAAATTTTTTTCTTCCTTTTTTTGACGGCGGATAACCTAAAAAAGTAAATTGATGAGCGCTAATGCCGGAAACAGAAAGAGCCGCAATTAAAGCCGAAGGGCCCGGCAGAGGAATAATTTTAATGCCTAAAATATTTTTCAAAAGAAAAGAAACTAAATCCGCGCCGGGATCAGAAATATTTGGCGTGCCGGCGTCAGTGATAAAAGCGAGATTTTTTCCTTTTTTTAAAAGATTTAAAATTTTTTCTTTTTGGCGATAGTTAATTAAAGGTTTTTGAATTTGATAATAAAAAAGCAATTTTTTCGCTACTTTTTTCTTCTCGGTAATAATAAAATCAACATTTTTTAATGTCTCAAGCGCTCGAAAGGTCAAATCTTTTAAATTGCCAATCGGCGTGGCGACCACATATAAAATCCCCATTGCTAATGAAGTTTTTTTAAAGAGGCAAAAATAATTATATCCAGTAATTTTTGAAAACTAATACCTTTGGCTTGAGCCGCTTTTGGTAAAAGACTGACCTCGGTTAATCCAGGAATAGTATTGATTTCTAAAATATAAATGTTGTTGTCTTTTCCTAAAATCATATCCAGCCGCGACATTGCCTTACAGCTAATAAGTCGATGCGCTGTCATCGCTGTTTTTTGAATAGCAGAGATTAAAGAATCAGCCAATGGCGCCGGGGTGATTTCTTTATTTTTTTTAGAATCATATTTTGACTGATAATTGAAAAAATCGCTTCCCAAAGGAATAATTTCGGTTGGCGGTAAAGCGCTTATTGAATGAGCAAAACCAAAATCCAACACGCCACAAGTGATTTCCCGACCAAAAATATATTTTTGAACAAGCACAAAGCGAGAAAAACGAAAAGCCGTTTCAATGGCTTCCTCCAATTGAGAAAAATCTTTAACCAGCGTTGTGCCAATACTTGAGCCTTGATTATTTGGTTTAACGACCCACGGTTTTTCCAGATAAAGAGAAATGTCTTTTAAAATTGCGCTTTTGTTTTTTAGCCAATTGATTTTGGAAATTAAACGCGTTGGCGGAATCTTTAACCCCGCTTCTTTAAAAATCTGACCGGAAAGAAATTTATTCATTGCTAAAGCACTGGCATAAACCCCCGAACCAGTATAAGGCATCATCACCTCTTCTAAAATTGATTGGACCGTTCCATCTTCACCATAAGGTCCATGCAAAGCAATAAAAGCAATATCAAATTTATTTTTTAAATCTTCTGGTTTTATTGCCCAATTTCCCTTTTGGTCAATAAAAATCGCTTCCGCTTCATATTTTTCTTTGTCCAAACCAGCCAAAATATTTTTTCCGCTTAATAAAGAGACTTCGTGTTCTTCTGAAGGACCGCCCATCAAAACCGCTACTTTCTTTTTTTTATCTTTAGCCATTGTTTTTAATTTTTAATCTCGAAGAACTAACCGCTTTTTTAATTTTTAAATACTGACGATAACGAAATAACGCGGGTGTTCGATAAGCCACCCGATTTTTGCCTTTCCCCAACTGACTATAATTTTTCATCCTTTCATTATCATAGCCGATTTTTCTTTAAAGTCAATAGAATCAAAAATAAAAAATTTTTAATTAGGAAATCTTAGGAAGTCCGACTATCTTAGGAAGTCCGACTTCCTTAGAAATACTTCCTTAGAAATACAATAAAAAAATTTTTATAATAACCTCGTCGGTGTTTAATTATTTGTATCTTTTGATATTTATGCTATTATAAATTTAAGATGAAAGAATATTTTTCTTTAAAACAATCTAATCAAAAAGAAATTATTAATAAAATTAAGAAACATCTTTATAAAAAAGATGAGATTATTTTTGCTTTTGTTTATGGTTCTTTTCTCTACGCGCCATCTTTTAGGGATATTGATATAGGCGTTTATATAAGAAATATCAGCCCAGAACAAGTTTTTGATTTTGAAATGAAATTAGAAAAATTTATTTCAGAAATAATTGGCATCCCTTTTGATATTATTGAAATTAAAGTCTTGAATTTTGCGCCGCTTTCCTTTTTAAGCAATGTTTTTAGTCGAGGCAGATTACTTTTTTCTAAAGACAAACAATTATTATCAAATCTGATAGAAAACGCCTCTTTAGAGGCAATAAGCAATGAATACATCGCCCAAGAGTCATTAAAAGAATTAATACCTGTTTAAATTCAATAAATGGAGATAGATAAAGAAAAAATAAAAAAAAGATTTTCTGAAATAAATGAAGCGCTCGCAGAGATAAAGCGTTTGGCTTCTTTAAAAGATGAAGAATTTTGGGCGAAAAAGGAAAATATCGCCGCGATTAAATATTACCTTCTTCAGGCAATTGAAGCTGTAGGCAGTATTTGTGTTCATATTGCGGCCGTAAAATTCAATAAAGGAGTTTCTTCTTTTGGTGAATGTTTCGAGATTTGTAACAAAGAAGGTATTTTAGAAGAAGAATTAACCAACCGGTTAAGAAAAATGGTAAAATTTAGAAATAAATTGATGCATCGCTATTGGGAAATTGATGATAAAAATGTTTTAGAATACGCCCGACAAGACATTGATGATTTTACAGAATTTATGAAGACGGTGAAAAAATTGCTATGACAAAAATAAACGTCGCCTATTAAAAAATGGCTTTAAAGCTCCTTTTTCTTTAGCTATTTCCCTATCTAAACTTTATGGTTGAACAGCGTTATAGGCATTAACTAATCCATAACCATAGAGATTATCAAAGCCCGGATCGCCAAGATCAATTGTCCGATCTTGCAACTTCTTTTGCACCTCATCTGGATCCCACTTGCCATTACCATTGATGTCATAATTGCCAACCGGTGTGTTCAACACAAGCGCGGCCGCTCCTGTCACATGCGGCGCAGCCATTGAGGTTCCAGAAAGAGTGGCATAACCAGTGCCTTTGTAAGTGGAATAAATTGAAACGCCTGGAGCCGCCAAATCAACTTCCGGACCGCGAGATGACCAAGAAGCAATTTGATTATTTTGATCAGTGGCTGAAACCGCAATTGTTTCTGGATAAGCAGCTGGGTAATTTACTGAGCTGCCCGAATTGCCGGCAGCAGCGACGACTACAATACCAGCATTTTTAGCCGCAATCACGGCATCATGAAATGACGGAACATCTGAAGTTGTGCCCAAACTCATATTAATCACCTGCATTCCATTATCAATTGCCCACTGAATTCCTTCAATCACATCTGAAAGATATCCTGAACCAGCCGCATTCAAGACCTTAATGGCATAAAGATCAATTTTTGGTCCAACACCAATCACGCCAATATCGTTATCAATTGCCGCCACAATGCCAGCGACATGCGAACCATGACCATTATCATCATTCCAGTTTTTAAGCGGATTAATAGTATTAACTCCGCCCTTTATATTAGCCAAAAGATCAGGATGTTTATTAGAAATACCAGTATCGATGATACCAACTTTAATCGGGTCAGCGGTATTGCCTGAAGGCCAAACAAGTTCTGCGTCAATACGGTCAATTCCCCAAGGCAAAACCTCGGCTGGTTGAGAAGATGCTTTATTCATTCTTACAGATTCTTTTTTAACAAGCGCCTCAACCACCACATCGTCATCAATTCTTAAAACTTCTGGTTGTTGGACTAAAATTTTTTCCATTTGGGGCGTTAGTTTTACCACTTTTCCTCCAATCAGTTTCAAATCTTTGATTTTTTCTCCGCTGACTTTTTGAATAAGAGCTTCTTTTGTCGATTCATTAATGCCGGCTTTAAAAACAACAATTTTTCTCGCCATTGGTTCTAAGCGGGCTTGAGAAACAAAAAATAAACCCAGCCACATTAACACAGCTATTGCCGCGGCCACTAAAATTTTTAGTTCCTTTTTCTTCATTTCTTTTAAAACAACAATCGACCTTTATTTATTGACTTTTATTTGGCAAAAATTTCTAAAAGTCCTTTCTTTTCTTGGGCAATAATTTCTGAAAGAATCTCATTATAATCCGGGACTTTTTGTTCAATCAACTGGGAAAAACCTTCCACATCATTGTTTTTTGCCATCTCTTCTAATTTCTCGCTTTCTTCATCCGAAAGACGCGATGCCAAAGCATTAATAAATTTTAAATAAACAACATCAGTGAGCTTAGCTAACAAAGCCAGTCGCGCTTCCAAATCTAAACTTTCAAGTCCTTTCTGAAATAAATCCGCTTCCAAATATTTTTTTATCTCTTCTTTGGATAAAGCCATATTTTTAAAATATTATTTCGACCATTTAAATTTAGCCTTTTAGCCATTTCATTATCCAGAAAGGCAATGGTTTTCCTAATTTATGATAAGCTTCAATCAGTTTATCTAAACCGCCAATTTTTACTTCTGGTCCAGCCACTGCTTCAAAAATATTTTTTGAAGGATTATAAGCTAACTGCGCTCCTTTGGTGACAAAATGAGCATCAGCAATAGGAAAAATATTGCCCGTTTGAGGGTCAGAAACAAAAGAATGAGACCAAGCGCTCACAAATTGTTCTTTGCTTAATCCCAAGTTTTCACTCAATTTTTGAGCCGCTCCCCAAAATCCATATTTTTCCACTGGCACCATTCCCACTGAACCTTTAACAGTTTTTAATGTCTCTATCGGCGCCGTTCCAACAACTTTTGGCGCGGTTGCTCCAGTTGGCGGCATTGTTTCTGAAGGATTAAGATGGCTATTAATAGCTGTTTCTGAAATGACAGCGTTTTTCGCTCCTTTAACCAAAGCTATAATATTATCGTAGTTAGCGGCTAAACCGCCAGCCAAAATAGCAATCGCTGTCCAATTCTTTCTCTTTTTGTCGCTTTGAGAACGAATTTTTTCTCTTTCTCCAACTAAATCGGAAATTCTTTCATCCAAATGCCGCATGGCTTTAAAAACTTTCTCTTCGGTTAAAGCGATTTTTTCCGGCTGATTAATTTCTGAAGAAATTGCTTTGGCTATTTCTGCCACTCGCTTTTCTGTCAATTCTTCTAATTTTTTCCTTTCTTTTTTACCAATAATAATTTCTGAAAGACCTTTAATAGGACCGCCAACAACAAAACCAGTAGCGAATCGGCGACCAGCGGCTAAAGCGCCAATGCCTAAAGCCGCAAAACCAGCGCCCACCGCTACCGCCGCGCCGCCAGCGCCCGCACCAGCCAACATTGCTCCCACCAGCACCTTTCGGCTATAAGGCAGAGCTTGATAACGATCCCATAATTTTATAAGCCAACCCATTCTTTCTCTTCTTGACGATTCTATTATTTGTCTTTTTTGTTTTTCTAATTCTTCTTCTTTTAAAAGCATTTCATAAGCTAAACTGCCCAAAAGAAGCGGCTCTATTTTTTCTTTTTCTTTTACAAGTGTTTTTTCTATTTCATCTTGATTTTTCTTCAAAAATTTTTCTTTATTTTTGCCCCATTCTATTTCATTTCCTCCTTTTTGCAAAAAAATTTGCTTGGCTACATATCCCCGCTTTTCTTCCCAAAGATTTTTCCTTTTAGCGACTTTATACAAATCTTCATTGCTTCTAAATGACTCCTCGGCGTTTAAAAGAAAAGCTTGGGCTTTTTGAAATTCTTGTTGCTTTTTTAACAATTCATCGCCATGAGCTTTTTTCATTTGCTGACGCAGCTCTTCCACTTCTTTAAATCTTTCTAAATATTCTCTTTTACTGAATTCCAAACGTCGTTCTATTTCTTCAAAAGGAGGAAGTTCTTGGGGTTTTTCTTTTTTGGTTTCTGTTTTTTTCTCTGCTCCAGCTGTTTTTTCTGTTTTTTCGCCAGCCACTATTTTTGTTTCTGCTTCAGCTGCTTTTTTTGTTTCACTCCCAGCGGCTCTCTTTGTTTCTGCTTTTACTTTTGGTTCTATTTCAATTTCAGTTTCTATTTTTCCACCAATTTTTTTATAATTTTCTTTTAGCTGATTAACTCGTTCATCAAGCCCCGTTTTCATTTCCATTAAAATCTTTATATCTCTTCCTAAGCTTTCAATTTCCTCGGGTAATGGTTTTTTACCCACGCTGATTGCTTTTAAAAAACTGGCCATTCTTTTTTCTGTTTCTTCTAATAATTTAATGAAATTCTCGATTGCGCTTTCTTTAAAAACAATGCCTTTTTCAAAGTTTTTTTCAGGATAATTCTTTTCCATTTTTAAATTTTTTTCACCGACCTTTATTATTTTTTAAATTATACCAAATTAAGTTTTTAATATCAAGATGGTTTTAGTGATATTTTTTATATTTATCCCTCTCATTGAAATATCACAAAGACATTTTTTCTTTATAAATTGCTATTGCTTTCAACAGTTTTTGCGCTCTTTCGCTTTTTGAATAGAATGGGTGACTATTTTTTAACACCTTGATTAATTTTTCACTATCCATCGGGATATCTTTCAGAAATCTCTTCGCAATATTAAGTAGATACTTCTCATACTTTTTTCGTTCTTTTTTTATCTTTTCTTTTGACTTTACAGACAATGGAATAATTTGATAATCTTTTCCTAAAATCTTTTTAAATATCCAGAACGCTCGCTCCATATGCCAATCCGATGTTATGAGTAATATACTTTTCCAAGTCGGGTATCTTTCAATTATTCGTCTTACAGAAACTGCATTGCTAATCGTATCAAAAGATGCCGACTCTGTAATAATCCGACGCGCTGCAATTTTATGCTTTACTAAATACTTTTTCATTTCTCGTGCCTCCGTTGTGTTTAACGCAACCTTCTTAAAGCCGCTCCAGCGACCACTCACTATAATTGGCACCAGCGGCATTTCATCTCTTTTTTTAACTAAACTATCCAACCGTTCTTTCGTCGCTGATGATAATACTCCTTTATTAGTAATACCGCCGCCCAAAATAACTATCACATCAATTTTTTGTAAGTCAGTAATCATAATTAATCATCATTTTAAACTTTTATTTCCCATGGCATTTTTTATATTTTTTGCCAGAGCCGCACCAGCAAGGATCGTTGCGGCCTAATTTTTTCCCTTGAGGCGGAGCGGCTTGAATAAAGCGGTTTTGAAATTGATTTAAATCCATTTCTAAAAGAGGAAAAATAGTGCTTAGTGTAAGCATTTCAAAATTGGCATTTAATTGCTGAAAAAGCCAATAAGCATCTCGCCGATATTCTATCAGCGGTTCGTGCTGACCATAAGCTCGCAGATTGACCGATTCTCTTAAAGATTCTAAATTTTCCAAATGTTCTATCCATAAACTATCTAAAATTCTTACCAAATGAGCTGCTATTAATAAAGAACGCTGCGGTTCAAATTTTTCTGGAATTTTTTTAATTTTTTCTTTTAATTCATCAAGCGCTTTCTCTTTTTCTTCTGATTCTTTATCTAATTCTTTAAGCGTTGTTTTTAAAGGAATTTTTTCTTCCGCTGTTTTTAAAAAATGCGAAAGAATTTCTTTTAAAACCGGCGCTAATTCATTTTTCTCCCCGGCTTCTAATAAAGATAAACGCTGACGGTAAAAAGCCAAGCGTTGTTTGTTTAAAACATCATCAAAATCTAAAAGGTGATGACGAATATCAAAATTAGCGCCTTCCACTCTCATTTGAGCCTGAGAGACCGCTTTGGCTACGGCTTTGGCAGTTAAAGGCGTATCTTCAGGCACCTGGAAAATCTCCATTAATTTTTTAATTTTTTCGCCGCCAAAAATACGAAGCAAATCGTCTTCTAATGAAAGAAAAAATTGGGAAGAACCAGGGTCTCCTTGCCGACCAGCGCGACCTCGCAATTGATTGTCAATTCTTCTTGCCTCATGACGTTCAGTACCAATCACATGCAAACCGCCTAATTCTTTTACTTTTTTCGCTTCTTCTGGTTGAGGGGGGTTTCCTCCTAAAATAATATCCACGCCGCGACCAGCTAAATTAGTAGCGACGGTTACTGCTTTTAACCGACCGGCTTGAGCAATAATGGCGCCTTCTTCTTCATGATTTTTGGCATTTAAGACATAATGAGGAATTTTTTCTTTTTGAAGCATTTGAGAAATAATTTCGTTTTTGGCAATGGAAGTTGTTCCGACTAAAATCGGTTGTCCTTTTTGATGCCTTTGTTTAATTTCTTTAACAATTGCCCGATATTTCGCCGCTTCGGTTTTATAAATAACATCAGGCAAATCTTTTCTAATCATTGGCCGGTTAGTGGGAATGGTTAAAACTTCTAAATGATAAACCTTGTGAAATTCTTCAGCTGATGTTTGAGCCGTCCCGGTCATGCCGGCTAATTTTTGATAAAGCCGAAAATAATTTTGAATGGTAATCTGCGCTAAGGTTCTATTTTCTTCTTTAATCAACACTCCTTCTTTGGCTTCAATGGCTTGATGAAGACCGCCGGCATAGCGTCGGCCTAAAAGCAGCCGACCGGTGAATTCGTCAACAATAATCACTTCGCCGTTTCTCACCAAATAATCCCTTTCTTTTAAATAAAGTTCTTTGGCTTTAAGGCTTTGATTTAAATAATGAACCAAACGAAAATTTTTTTGATCGTAAATATTTTTTATCCCTAACATCTTTTCTACTTTTTCAATCCCTTCTTCAGTGATATTGACGGTTTTATTTTTTTCATCCACTTCATAATCAATCCCTTTAGAAAGTCGATTAACTAATTGAGCAAAAATTTTGTAATAAGCGCTCGCTGAAACATCAGGCATCGCAATAATCAAAGGCGTTCGCGCCTCGTCAATTAAAATATTATCTACTTCATCAATAATCGCATAATAAAGCGGTCTTTGAACTCTCTCGTTTAAATTTAAAACCAGATTGTCTCTTAAATAATCAAAGCCGAATTCTTGATTGGTGCCATAGGTAATATCAGCTTCATAAGCTTCTTTTCTTGTCACTGGTCTTAAAAATTTTTCTATCACCATAAAACTGCCTAATTCATCTCTTTTTTTATCCAACTCCTCATTGGAAAAACTGGGATCATAAAGATAAGAAGCGTTAGAAACAAGACAACCAACTTTTAATCCTAAAAAATCATAAATCTGACCCATCCAAACCGTATCCCGGCGAGCCAAATAATTATTGACCGTCACAATATGAACACCTTTTCCTCTTAAGGCATTTAAATAAGCCGGGGCAGTAGCGGCTAAAGTTTTCCCTTCGCCGGTAAACATTTCCACCACTTTACCTTGATGCAAAAAAATACCCGCCAAAAGCTGAACATCAAAATGCCGTTGAGAAAGAGTGCGAACGCTGGCCTCTCTGACTAAAGCAAAAGCTTCAGTTAAAATATTTTCTTCTGTTTCGCCTTTTTGAATTTTTTCTTTCAGCGCTAAAGATTTATTTTTCAACTCACTATCATTTAAACTTCTTAAATACGGCTCTTTCTTATTAATTTCTTCAACTTGGCTTTTGGCTTTTTTTAAAATTTTTGATTCAAAAAAACGTTGAAAAATTTTAAAAATCATTTGAGGATGATAATTTCTTCTTCTAAAAGGACGTTAAATTTTTTAAAGACCTTTTCTTTAACCAGTTCAATAAGAGACAAAACATCAGCCGCTCGAGCATTTGAAAAATTAACAATAAAATTAGGATGTTTTGGAGAAATCATCGCGCCGCCGCGGCTTTCTCCTTTTAATCCCACTGCATCAATAAGATAAGCCGCCGGCACCAAAGGAAAAGGATCGTTTTTCACCGCGGGCTTTACAAAATCAAGCCACATCTGAGGAATTTTTTCAAGGGCGACATTTTTAAAAACGCTGCCGGCACTGGGATATTCTAATGGTTGATGAGTTTTTCGGTAATTAATTTTTTCTTGAATAGATTTTTTTATTTTTATTGTCTCACCTTTTTCTAATTTTAATTTGGCTTCCAAAATAATTTCTTGGGGTCTGGTTTTAAAAATGGAAGAGCGATAAAAAAATTGGCATTCATTATTTTTTCGTTTAATAAAGTTTGGCATTTTTTGACTAAAATCCCAACTAATTGTTTCAACGATTACATCTTTTATTTCGCCGCCAAAAGCGCCAGCGTTGCCAAAAATGGCTCCGCCCAAGCTGCCGGGCAATCCGCCAGCCCATTCTAAACCCGAAAGACTATTTAAAATAGTATAATTTAAAATCTCGCTCATGCTGGTGCCGGCGCCCACTCGCCAAAAACCATTTTCTTTTTTTATAAATTGATTTTTAACTTTAATAACTAAACCATTAAAGCCTTCATCTCGAAATAAAATATTGGTTCCAGAAGCCATAACAAAAATCGGACCATTGAAATTTTTGATTGTTTCAAAAAGTTCTTCTAACTCATTGCTGTCTTTCAATTCAAAAAAATATTTCGCCGGCCCGCCGATCTGATAATGAGAATGTTTCTTTAAAGAAACATTCTTTAAAAGAGTAATCATTAAAAAGGGAGAAAGGGGTAGATAATGGTGACCTCCGTTTTTTACCTTTGGTAAGTGAGTGCTCTCTTATCTACCCCATTTTATTATACCATATCAAAAAAAATTTCAAACTTTAAATTAAAAGGCTTTTTAAAAACTTTTCCCTCGCTTTTGGCGAGGGAAAAGAACGGAGGGGTTTTCTTTAATCTAAATAAATATCTTAAAGAAAACCACACTCACTTACACCTCTATTATAGCAAACCCTTTTAAAAAATCAAGAGCCCGGATAAGTCAAAAACATCAGAGAAAATCCAAATAAAAGAAATGTTCAGAAATTAAAAGCGGAAGAGAAAAATGTTTTCTTATTAATTCTTTTTATTCTTTAATCCTTTTAATAGCAGTTTGGAGTTCCCAGAAATGGCGATAGACTCCATCAGGATTTTTCATTAATTCTTGATGGCTTCCCATTTCCACAATTTTGCCTTTTTCTAAAACAATAATTTTTGAAGCTTCTTGAATGGTGCTTAAGCGATGAGCAACAATAAAACTTGTTCGACCGGCAATAAGTTTTTTTAAAGCTTCTTGGACCAATTTTTCAGAAACTGAATCCAAAGCGGAAGTGGCTTCGTCTAAAATCAAAATTTTAGGATTCCTTAAAAGAGCGCGAGCAATAGCAATTCTCTGTTTTTGACCAGTAGAAAGTTTTATTCCCCTTTCGCCCACTATCTGTTCATATTTTTTAGGGAAAGTATTGATAAATTCTTCGGCATTAGCCGCTTGAGCGGCGGCGATAATTTCTTTATCTGAAGCATTCATTTTTCCATAACGAATATTATTTTTAATTGTATCGTTAAAAAGTAAAACCTCTTGCGGCACCAAAGCCATTTGTTCTCTTAATGATTTTAATTTGATTTTTTTTATATCAATGTCGTCAATTAAAATTTTACCTTTTAAAGGAAGATAATAGCGACCGATTAAATCCGTTAAGGTTGTTTTGCCAACACCGCTTTTGCCAACAATGGCAACAACTTCGCCGGGTTGAACTTCAAAAGAGACATCTTTAAAAATTAATTGGTCTCTTCTATAACCAAAACTGACATTTTTAAAAGTTATTTTCCCTTTTATATTTTTTATTTCTTTGGCATAAGGAAAATCTTTTTCCGGAACAATATCATAATATTTTATTGCCCGCTTAAAAGAGGTCACCGCTGTTTTTGTTGTTCGATATTGTTCTGCTAATTGAGCGAGCGGCGATGTCAAAAGAGCGCTATAGCCAACAAACATTACTAATTTACCAGCACTTAAAATGCCGGCTCTTAACATCAAAACGCCGCTTCCAAAAACAGCAATAAAACTAAGGGTAAAAATCATTCGTTGCCAAAAATTTAATTTTTGCCATAGAAGACGCCATTCTTTATAAACTTTGCCGGCGAAATTAAAATTTTTGATATTCCTTTTTCGCTCAAACTCTTCAGCGGTGGATGACTTTACCGCTTGAACATTTAAAACTGAATCCCAAAGATCGCCATAAGCCTTTTCCCATTGCCGATGCATTATTTTTTGTTTGGTAATGATTTTTTGAGTGTAAATAAAAGTGATAAAAAAATAACTAAGGCTCGCGATAAGAAGGATTAAACTTAAACGCCATTCAACAAAAAGCAAAATAATTAAAGCGATAATTAAAGAAACGAGGGCCGGCCCGAAAGAAGAAATAAGCCTGTCTAAAAGAGTAGAAATTTCATCAATGCCTCGTTCTGTCCTTCGCATTACCTTGCCCATCTTTTTTTCTTTGTGAAATTTTAAAGGCAGATTTAAAAGATGATAAAATAAATCAACGGTTAAATTATTGCTTACATCAGTAGCGATTTCATAAGCATAGCGAGTGCTCAAACGATCTAAGCTATCGCCTAAAAGCGATAAAACTAACCATAAAAAAATAAAACCCAAAATGATTTTTAGTTGGGAAAAAGGAGCAGTGGCTATATCAACCAAGCGGCCATAAATATAAGGAATAGCCGCGGTAATAGCCGCTGAAATTAATGCCGCCATTATTCCAACATAAAGTTTTTTGCGATTTCGAATTTGAGAAAATATTAAATTAAAAGCGAAAGAATTTTTTGCTTTAAACATATTTTAATTATAATTTTGGCTATCTATTTTTCAATTTTTAATAAAAAAATTTGGCGCTTAAAAAATTTGGCGCTTAAAAAATTTGGCGCTTAAAAAAGTTGGCACTTAAAATAAAAAACTGATTGAAATCAGTTAAATTAAAAAATTTTGATGCGCGTCCAATAATGTGCGCGGGAGAGGACTTGAACCTCCAAGCCTTTCGGCACAGGCACCTCAAGCCTGCGTGTTTACCAATTTCACCACCCGCGCAATTTAATGAATTTAATTTTTATCTTCTTTTTGATTATAATAATGTGAGGCAATAATTTCAAGAATAATCAAATAAAATCAAAGCTGAAAAATTTATTCCTCTCTTTTTGGTTCTTTAAGAACTAATGGTTCAATATTAATTGCTTCACCCGTGATTTTTAAAATGTCTTTGTCAATTTTACCCAATTCTTTATAAGCCGTATTATAAGCGTTAATTGATGTTTCTAAATGCGTACCCAATTTTTTCATAAAAATATCATAATTTGCCAAATGTCGGCTTAGTTCTTCAACCCTCTCTCTAATTTCTTTGGCTGATTCTTCTATTTTAAGAGCGCGCAGCCCCTGTAAAACAGTTTGAAGATAAGCCATAAAAGAAGTGGGAGAAGTCACAATCACATGCCTTTCTTTAAAAGCGTATTCAATAAGATCACGGGTGTTGCTTTTTACCGCGCCCACCTGATTAATCAACAAATCATAATAAATGGCTTCCGAAGGAATAAACATAAAAGCGAAATCCATTGTCCCCTCTTTTGGTCTAATATATTTAGCCGTCTCATCAATTCTATTTTTCAAATCTTGCCTAAAAAGTTTTTCCCAATGCTCGCGCCTTTCTGTGTTTTTTTCTTCTAAAATCCGATTGTAGTTTTCCAAAGAAAATTTTGAATCAATGGGCAGAATTTTATTTTTGTCCAAAAAAATCACCGCATCAACAGTCTCGCCATCAGCAAATTGATACTGCATTTTAAAACTGCCGGGCGGCAGAACATTTTTTAAAACGGTTTCTAAATAATATTCGCCTAACACTCCCCGTTGTTTAGGATTTTGCAAAATATCTTGAAGATTTTTTAACTGCTCGGCAAAATCTATCACTTGTTTATTGGTTTCGTCTAATTTTACCAATCTTTCAATGACGTCGCGGATAATTTTGGCACTTTCCCCATAATGTTGTTGAATAGCTTTGGTTGATTCGCTGATTTTTGTATCCAAAGTCCGATTAATCTCATTGATTTGATTTTGAAGCATTATCAAAGTTGAGCTCTCCACTGATGGCTTTTGATTCTTTTTCATTAAAAGAAAAAACAAAAGAGTAAAGCCAGTAATTAAAATCAATAAAATTAAGATAAAAAGTATTGTTTCCATATCTTTAATAAATTTAAATTTTTATCCTTTTCATCATAGCAGGAAAGTTTTTCAAAAACAATAAGAATTAACATTTATGGTGTTTCTATCGAAACTCAATTGAGTTAAATCTTTAATAAAATTGAACTTAGCCTTTCTTTTAACTCAAGAATGATTTTTTTGTAATTTAAAGGTAAAAATTTTACTAAATCAAGATAAATTTTCTTTTCGGATATTCTTTAATTTTTTTCAAAAAATTATCTTTATCAAACTTTAAATTTGCCATTTTTAATTTTTTCTCTAAAAGTTTTTTGTTTATTTATAAGCTGTATTTTCTTTCTTTATCTGGAAAAATTTTTTTAAAATCAGAAGCGGTAAAAAGAGAAATTTCTTTTTGCCTCAACTTTTCTATAATTGCCGTTTGATTTAACATTTCCTTCATCAGTACAATTTTATACGAATTATTTCATCGTATCAATAAAAGGCACTGAATGGGTGCCTTACATCGTCGCCATTGATGATGGTTTTATTGAAACGCCATTATGGTTTCAGTTAGAGGCAAAAAAACCTTTTTATTTTAATTAAAGGAAATGATTGTTCCGATAATAATTAAAAGCAAAAGATTTAAAATGACGCTGATACTCGTTAAAAAATAAGAAAGAAAACGTTCTCGATACAAAAAGAATTCGGCAAAAAATCCATTCAAAATGTTAAAAACAAAAACAGTTAAATAAATTCCTAAAAGTGTTGTTTTTTCGCTCACTAAATCAATCTCATGAAAAAGATTAAAACGAATAATTAAAGGCGAGGCTAAAGATGAATAATTAAAAAGAATTAAACCGGCGATAAACAGCAAAAGCCCAAGGTTAAAAAGCCAAATAAAAAATAGTGTTTTAAAAAGAAAAATTTTAAAGAAAGATATTTTTTTCATTATGGTTTAAAAATGAGCGCCGCTAACCGGATTTGAACCGGTGTTCCCAGCTTGAGAAACTGGTGTCCTTGCCTCTAGACGATAGCGGCTTTTAAAATTCTTTATTTAAGATAAATAAATTTAATAAAAAATTCAAACTTTAATTTCAAAAATCTATATCATACATCCCAGAAATATGGCGCCATTGTTTGTTTTGCCGCACCAAAAGATTTTCCGCTTTTTCCGGTTCTTTCATTAAAGCCTTAACTACTTTTTCCAATCTCACTGCTTGGGAACCTTTAACCAGAATAATATCCCCTTTTTTAATTTTCTGTTTTAAAAAATTGGCTGTTTCCGCTAAACTGGTAAAAACAAAAATTGATTTCGTTGAAAGCCCGGTTTTTGAAGCGGCTTCAGCAATAAATTTTGCTTTAAAACCAACAACAATCAATAAATCAACAATTTTAGCCGCCAATCGACCAACAGTTTCATGACTAGAAACAGTATATTTTCCGATTTCCAACATATCCCCTAAAACAGCGATTTTTCTTGCGCCCTTCAATTCTTTTAAGGTGGATAAAGCATTGATAGTGGAAAGCGGAGCCGCATTATAAGTATCATCAATAATAAAACTCTCTTTTAAGCCGGGAATGATTTTAAGTCGACCCGGTGGCGATTGATAAAAATGCAAGGCTTCAGAAATTTTTACCAAATTCATTCCTAAAATCAGCCCAACGCCAGCCGCCGCTGCCGCCGCATAGGCTTGAGACCGACCTAAAGTATTTTCAATTTTTATAGGCACAGCGTTGCCACCATAACTTAACTTAAAACTTATTCCCCCTATTCCTTTTTCAAAATGATTTTCAAAATTGCTAATTTTTATATCAGCCATTTCGGAAAAACCAAAACTGACAATGGGCGCTCGAGATTGTTCTCGCATTTCCCAGACAAAACGATCATCAATATTAAGCAGACCAAAACCGGTTGCGGGCAATTGGGCAATTAACTTTGATTTTTCTCTTACCAAACTTTGGATATTTGAAAAAAACTCAATATGAACAGGAATTTCGCCTAACGCCGTAACAATGCCAATTTTTGGTTTAGCAATACTTAAAAGATATTTCATATCATTTGGTCTATCAACGCCATACTCCAAAATTAATATTTTTGGATAAGCGCGGGATTTAAAAATTAAATTTTTAATGGAGCAAATGATAACTTTTAACCAAAAGAACCAGCCGCCGCTTTCTCGCCAATCGCCTAAAATAGTTAAAGGCAGACCCAATTCATTATTAAAATTTTTTGACGCCGCCCGAACATTAAAATCTTTCTCCAGCACGGCTTTCACCGCTTCTTTGGTTGAGGTTTTACCAACACTACCAGTAATACCGATTATTTCCGGCTGATAACGAAAAATGAACAAACGAGCCAGTTGTTTAAGAATATATTTTAAAATGTTTAATAAAATTTTACGCATCTAATTTTTAATAGTCATAAAAAATCGCTTAAAAATTTTTATTAAAGTTTATCTGGTGGGATTTGATAATAATTCAAAATAAATTGAGCCAAATCGCGAAAAGCCGGGACCACACTTAAAGCGGCTAAATTGGAATTCGGCTTATCTAATTTAATTAAAGCAATAAAATAGGGATTGCTCACGGGCGCAAAACCAATAAAGGTATGGATATATTCATCAGTATAACCGCCTTTTTGAAAATCCGGGATTTGAGCAGTACCTGTTTTTCCCGCTATTCGATAACCAGCAATCGTCGCCACTTGAGCTTTGTTCACTGCTGATTCCATCATTTGAGTAACCAAACGGCTGGTTTCAGGTTTAATCACCCGATCAATTACCTGAGGGGTTAAATCACGATTTAAAAATGGCCTCATTAAAACACCGCCATTAGCAATGGCTGAGAAAGCGCTGATTAAAGCGATTGGCGTCACCGCAATTCCTTGACCAAAAGAAGCAGTGGCAAAATCAATGTCTCGGGCTTCTTTTCGGCTTAAATTCTTCAAATTGCCAGCCACTTCTTTTGGCAAATCAATGCCCGTTATTGTTTCTAAGCCAAATTTTTTTAAAAAATTATAAAATTGAGAATGACCAATTTTTTCTTCGGCAAACACCGCGCCGGTATTAACCGATTGTTCAATTACCTCAGTCATTGTAATTTTGCCATGAGATTTATGATCCCAGTTCTCAATTGTTTTGTTATCAAGTGTTATTTTGCCATTATCAATATAAGTCGTTGTTGGTGTTAAAATGCCTAAATCAATGCCAATCGCCATTGTTAAAGGTTTAAGAACTGAGCCCGGTTCATAAAGTGAATGAATCGCCGGGTTTAAAAAATTTTTTATTGGAAAATCGCTGTAGTTATTAGGGTCAAAATCCGGTTTATTAGCCAAAGCCAAAATTTTGCCGGTTTTCGGTTCCTCAATAATAATAGTACCGCCACTGGCTTTAAATTTTTCTATTAAATCGTTTAAGATATTTTCCGCCTGAATTTGAAGAGTACGGTCAATAGTGAGATAAATATTTTTATTTTCTTTTAAAACGTTATTATAAAATTCTTCTAAACCATAAATGCCTGTAGGCTCGGGGTTTTTATCATTAATTCCGAAAAATCCCAATGTTTGAGAAGCCAAATTATTAAAGGGATAAAAACGATACAGTCGATTGTCAAGATAAATGCCAGCCAAAGGACCAATTTTTTCCAAAGCTTCAACCAATTGAGGAGAAAGTTTATCAGCTAAATGATAATAAAGACTAGAGTTATTTTTAAAAGCCGAGGCTAATTTTTTCTCATCTTGTTTTAGAAGCGGAGCTAATAAAGAGGCGGTTTTTTCCGGTTCTTTAATTTCTTTTGGCACGGCATAAAGCCAGGGATAATTTTTATTTAAAGCCACCGGGATATCGTTTTTATTCTTGTCGGTAAAAAAAATCTGGCCACGTTTTAATTCAAAATGAGAAAGAAACTCGCTGCGCGCTTGAGCTTTTGCCAAATAGATTTCCCCTTTTTCAAGTTGAAGACTATAGAGCCGAAAAACCAACACACCGCCAAGAATTAAAAAAAAACTAAAAAGTAAAAAGAAACGAAACTTCATTGATAAAAATTTTAGGGATTGAGATTAAAATATTGAGGATGACGTTCTAAGACCAAGGCTTTTTCTTGAGCCAAGTCACTTAAACGTTTCGGGTCAGTGAATTTAAAAAGCTCATTCTTTAAATCGTTGTTTTTCTCTTCCAGTTGAGCAATTACTTTTTTCAAATTCTCCAACTCATAACGACCATTCGCTAATTGATTATATTCTTTAATATAAAAGACCGCTCCTAAAAAAAGGAGAAGAAAAACCAAAAGAAAAAATTTTGAATGCCAATTGTTTTTTTGAGGTTTAATAATGGTCATAGAATTTTAATGGCTCTTAATCGAGCTGAGCGGCAAGAAGGATTGGCTTTGATTTCTTGAAGAGTTGGTAAAATGGGTTTTTTATTGATTAACAATCCTTTCTGATTTTTTACCAGCTTCTTAAAAGCATTTTTCACTAACCGATCTTCTAAGGAATTGAAGCTAATGATGGCTACTCGACCACCGCTTTTAACAATGTCTTCTAATTTTGAAAGAACGATTTCAAGATTTTCCAATTCTTGATTAACAAAAATTCTCAAAGCTAAAAATGTTTTTGTCGCTGGATGAAGACGCTGATGTTTCCAATTTTTCGGTAAAGCAGTTTTAATGATTTTGACCAACGCCGATGTTGTTTTTGGCGGATTTTTTTTAATCATTTTAGCCAGACGGAAAGCATATCTTTCTTGGCCAAATTTTTTTATTATTTCAGCTAATTGATTAATTTTTAATTCTTTCAGCCACTGCCATAAAGGTTTTTGACTTAAAGAATAAGTCATTATTAACGGTTCGTCTTTTTCTTTTATTTGAAAACTGAAACCGCGCTGGCTTTTTTCCAAATGCCACAAAGAAAAACCTAAATCCAGCAATAAACCATCGGCTTTTGGCAAATGATTTTTTTTTAAAATCTCTGCCAGATTCTTAAAATTATCATTAATGAGCTTCACTCCTTTTTTCGGCAGTCTCTTTTTGGCTTCAAGAATCAGTTTTTCGTCCCAATCAAGTCCTAATAATTTTCCTGTCGGTCCGAGTTTTTCTAAAATAGCTAAGGCATGACCGCCGCCATCAATCGTCCCATCGATAAAAAATTCTCCCGCTTTTGGCGCCAAAACTTCAATGACTTCATTTAAAAGAACTGGTCGATGAATCATTCCGTTTATCAAATTCCTAATGCAGCTAATTTTTCCGCAATTTCATCAGAAGACGATTCTGTTTTCATTTTGTATTGTTTCCACAATTCCGCATCCCAGATTTCCAGGCGGGTGTAAAGTCCGGCTAACACCACTTGTTTTTTAAGCTCAGCATATTGACGCAAATAATCAGGAATTAAAATTCTTCCTTGACTATCCAGCTTAGCATCAATAGCGCCCGCTAACATCAAACGGCTGAAAGCGCGGGAATTTGCTTGTGACAACGGCAAAGCCGTAATTTTTTTTACCAACTCTTCCCAATCTTTAAGGCTGAAAACAAAAAGACAATGATCCAATCCTCGCGTAATAATTATCCCGGATTCAAATTTTTTTCTAAACTTAGCCGGGATTGCTAAGCGACCTTTTGAATCTAAATTATGTTTGTATTCTCCTAAAATCATAGTTATCCACAGATTTGATGACTTATCCCCATAGTTATCCACAGTTCCCCACTTTTATTTAATAATAAACCACTTAATAAATTAGTCAAAAAAATAAAAAGCCAGTCTTTTAAAATGACTGGTTTTTAAAACTCTTTTATTTAAGCGGATTTTTAAAAAATTGTTTTTCTTTTATAAAATTTTTATCCCCAAATTATCCACTTTCCTACTAAAGAATAAATTTTTGATTATTCTTGATGAGTATTTTCTTCAAAAAATTTCTTAAAATGGTTTCTAAATTCGTCAGGAGAAATAATAATATTTTTTTTAGAAAATTCTTCTAATTTTTTAGAAACAACTTCCTCTAAATTAGATCGTCCAACGAAATCAATTACGTCGGAAAAACTTTTTATCTTTTCTTTTAAAGGAATATTTAAAGAAGTTAATTTTTCCTGAAATTCAGTTAAAAGAGCATTAAAACTTTCTACATCTAAATGGTTATAATAATCCAAAAGTTTTTTATCACCCAAATACTCTCTGATAAAAGCCGCGGCATAAGTATTTAAAGAATAAAGAGGATTTTCAGTAGAAGAATTAAGAGGCGTTAAAGGATAGTTCATTTTTGATAAAGCCAGACGGCTATAAAAATTGGTTACCCCTTCATTAAAATCAATTAAGCCCAATTTTATGGCTGCTTCTTTTTGTTCTTCATTTAAATAAACAGGCATCGGCTGCTCTTTGCCTTCTCTTAAAAAGCGATAAGAAATAGCATGAACCAATTCATGAACCACCACTTCCCGAATTTTTGTTGCTGATTTATTTTTTAATTTCTCAGAAAGATAAATATTAATTTTTGATGGCTCATTGGGATGGTAACGTACCGCTCCGCTTAATAACTCAGAGCTAAAAGAAAGAACTTTAAGGGTATCAATTCTCGCTAATTGAAAAAAAGAAAATCCTAATTGATGAAGAACATCAAATGTTTTTTCTATATCTAAAGAGACGTCTTTGCCAAAAAAATTGCTTTGAATAAATTTATCATATTCAATTTGAAATTCTTTTGCCCTTTGAAAAGCAACAAGAGAATCAGCCATTTCTTCAATTTTTTCAGCCGGCGTTTTTTCAAAAATTTTTTCTATTTTTTGTTTTTCTTTTTTTATCGCTTCTTCTACTTCTTTTGGTCCTAAAGGAATTTTTATTTCTTCTTGGGCTTTTAAAGAACTATTTAAAAAGAACCCCAGTGCCAAAACGCTAATAAGATTTTTTCCAATTTTTTTAAAACGAGCGGAGGAAAATGAAGGCAATGATTCTAAAAAGCGAATTGCCTTTTCTGATTTAAGAGCAAAAAGAGAGAAAGTTTTTGTTTCTATTTTTTCACCAATTTTATTTTTTTCAATTTTTAA
>Ga0123519_10001526_pt1 | contig 39704 bp, 33 predicted proteins | sample YelNatPaOPRAMG02_FD_87396 | JGI IMG/M metagenome (GOLD analysis project Ga0123519, IMG submission 87396) | Hot spring microbial communities from Yellowstone National Park - Yellowstone National Park OP-RAMG-02 (version 2) | ecosystem: Environmental > Aquatic > Thermal springs > Hot (42-90C) ...
CTGCTCCACCAAATGAACCAGACGGTTGGGCGCGGTTGCACATTGTGACAGGCGGCGGAGCCGGAAGCTGGTACTATGGGCCGTGCATCGACTTTGTAAAGGCAGGTTTCGGCGCGCTTAATCTTGCGGATCCATCAGTCATCTATTATCTTGGCGTTGAGTGTCGCTACTATCAGGACCCTGCAACTAACACAAATCCCTACGCAGATGCACCTATATATTTTCGTTTATACACTTACGATGATAACAACGTAACGTATAAGGGATTTCGCGATTATGGGGTCTTTTACGGACCGACCGGCGAGTCTTGGTACCCAAATTGGACTTATAAGACTTTCGCTCTGACTGAGCGTGACCTTTGGCCATATACCGAGAGCGGAAGTTTCAACCCAGCCAAGGTGCACAGATGTCGATTCTACGGAAAGAACACTTACGGCAAGGGCAATGACTTCGTAGACGTCAAGAAATTCCGAATTTACACGGTTCCAAAACCGCGTTTTGTGCGAGGAGTAGTCAAGGATGAATTGGGCAATCCGATTCAGGGAGCAGTTGTAGGCATAAAAAGCTCTCCCCACGCCGCAGCAGATGCCATGCTGTACAAGACTACAGATGCGTCTGGATTCTATGAGTTCAAGGTGGATCCAGGAGCGTACTACGTGGCAGCGTGGCGTTACGGCTATTTCCCGACTATTGATACGCCAGTAACCGTACAATCAGCTGACGTCACCGTCCCTGACCTTGTGCTTGATTCCAAAGCAAATGCCAACATTGCTCCTACATACACAGCTTTGTATGCAACAAGTGAAGACCCAGGCGGCGGAATGGGTAAGGAGCGAGGAGCTGACGGAAACTTTAGCACGCGATGGACGACTGCCAATCCACTCCCGGAAAGTCAGCAAGACCAGTCATGGATAATCGATCTAGGTTCTGTAAAGACAATAACGGGAATCACCATATTCTGGGAAAACGCATATCCCTCTGATTACTCCATTGAGAAGACAAACGATGACCCGAATCCCAGCTTGAATCCAACCTGGACTACGATCTACTCCGTCTCGGGATCGAACGGAGGTTGGTATTTCGGATACGCAATGCACGCGGAACCTTTCCGATTCAGCCCAGCCATTACCGCGCGGGGCATTCGGTTCCACGTGAAAAAGTTTGGGCCATACCCGGTTTATTCGTGTTGGGAATTTCAGATTCACGGAACCGAACCTGGACACGCCTTCTCACGAATATCCGATGTGAAGAAGCTACCGGATAACACATTTGTAGATTTGTTAAAGTGGGTATCGGTATCCGGAGTATACAACGGCGGAGAGAGCACTTTATTCAGAGATACGTTTTGGCTAGAGGAAGATGATCGGTCCAGTGGTATCAGGGTCGAGGCGGTGGGTCACTATTGCTGGCCTGGGGAACTGGATCAGGTATCGGGAACTGTTCAGACAGATTCCTCAACCGGCGAGCGCTACATTCAGGCGACCAGCGTTGGCTACTTTGCCGACTTAGGCAGAACCCCCTATCCCTACGGAATAACCGGAAAGGCCATGTCCGAAACCGACTTGCCTTGGGGACTTTTGGTCAAAACCGCGGGAAAGGTTATTGCCCATGAACCTGACGGATATCTACTTAACGATGGTTCGCCCCAACCAATAAAAGTCGTAAAAGAAGAGCCATTGCCGCCAATAGGGGCATTTGTTGTAGCAGAAGGCGCACTCAAACCGGGACCCATACTGTTCGAGCAGAAAGGTAACGTAGACGGATTTATCAGAACGTGGCTTATGAACGGTGGCTATTGTGTCAATGACCCGCTGCCAGGGCAAGGCATGGGAGATCCTAACGACTTTTCTGCCAAATGGCACGTTTGGCAAGGGCTCAACTTGGCCACAGACTTTTTGGCCTCGCAAGGCGGGGAGGCAAATGTATCACCAACATTTGGCAGCATAGGGGCGAATGGCGGCATATGGTTTGCCTACAGCCGAAAACCTTGGGAATCTTATGTATTCGGGCTGAACAATCCACCAGTGCCCTGGGTGCCCACTGGTAAAGCTATGATATGCTCATATGCTAGCGCTTGGGTTTTAGCGGACAGAGTGTATGATGGCATGAACGATGGACTCGAGATCTGGGTGGGTTCCGATGATGGGTACAAGATCTGGGTCAATGGAACTCCCATAGGAGAAAACAACATTTGGCGCGGTGTACCGGCAGTCGAAGCATGGGATAGATACCCTGCATTATCCTGGGAAGGCGATCTATATTCACTGCAACCAGGATGGAATCATATCCTTATCAAGGTGAACAATATATACGGGGGTTACGGCTTCGGAGTCCGCTTGATGAGAGACAATGGCGCGAACCCCTTAGTTCTGCCCTATTACTCTCCGATCGAGTACCCGTATAGTCCATAGCTTTCGATCTTGTTTTGAAAACGTGTTGAATTCCGAGACTTTGGTGCCAGTGCGGAGGGCTTTGTTTTCGCAAACGTACCATTTTAGATTCAAGCGAAGCCCAATACCTAGCAATTTTACCAGTTGACAAACACATTGGATGAAGTAATCATGCGGAGTAGTGCTGCCTAGTAGTTCTCTCAGGTAGAATGATGCACCGCAAATCTCGAAATAACAGACTACAGGTAGTGGCCGGAAAAACCGATAATTAGCGGGGAGCGGTGACAAGGCGGCACGGATGGCGGGCCGTGCATCGCCTGCAACTCTTACCTAAGAGTAAGGACGGCACTGTATCGAGAAAAACAAGAAAGGAGGAATGGTAATTGCAGAAGAAATTCGGCATATTGGCTATGGCAACACTGCTAGTAGCGTGCTTCGCAGTTGCGTGCGCTGCAGCGGTGTACTTGCCGCCGGATCCCCATCCCAGGTTCAATGCACAAGCCATCTTTGCAGATGGCAAAGTGCACTGGGCTGGCGGATACGGTAATACTGTCACGAATCCGGTAAGCGGAAGGACTTACTACAACAACCGCCAGTCTGGGTACAGCATCTATGATCCTATCACCAACAAGTGGTCGTCATCGAAGTGGAGCGATGATCCACAATCTCCCGCCGGAATAGACAACAATGGTGACGGAATAGTCGCTGAACCCGAAGGCACATACCCCGGCACCTGCCAGATGTTCGCTTATGACCGCAACGGAGATGGCAAGAAAGAAATCTGGATTCACGCCGGCTACCCTTGTTGGGACGGTGAGTTCTTGGTATATGACCCGGCAGCCAACAAGTGGTCAAAAGTAGGCATATTCCCCGGGTTCTCGGACGGCGGTTACAAAGCTCAGTACTTGGGCGTTGCCGCCTTGTGGGAGGAAAGCCCGACCCAAGCCTGGGTATTCTGTGCTGGTGGTGGATTCTGGGGTCCGGACAACAAATCGTTCGCCAAGTACAATATCCAGTCGGACACTTGGACAGAATTGCCAGATATGCCGGCGACAATGATCTCACACGTCGGCGCGGTAATCAATGGCAAGCTTTACTTAGCTGGCGGAAATCAGAATGGCGTCGGATTCTCCAAGGGCATTTGGGAATATAACTGTGCAACCGGTCAGTGGACTGACCCCGCGGGAGGAACCACGCCGGCGCCTGTAGCCCAATTGATCGAAGGTGTAGAGCGAGCTGCGGTAGGCGTCTACAACGGCAAGCTCTATATCATTGGCGGGCAAGCATCCGCTGGCGACTACAACGGCATCCAGGTATTTGACCCAGTCACTCGCAGCGTCACTTTGCTAGGGACTCTGCCGATTGGGATGAGCCGGCACGGCGGGTGCATCGACCCGGCGACGGGCGACATCTACGTCGGCGCTGGCAGGCAGGGAGGAGTGTACTTGACCTACGAGCCGTGGTGGAAAGCCAATGTGAACGATCCATCACTTACGTGGACGCGTCTTCCGGATGATCCAGCTTACTTCCCATACCAGGACTGGGTAGCTGGTGGTGAACCGCTTTCTGGCGCGGTAACCGGTCCGGATGGAAAACCGCTGCCATTGGCAGTTGTTGCCATTAAGCGGCAGAGCAGAGGACCTTACGCTACCGCGGATGCACAGATCTACACATTGACAGATGGTACAGGTCGATATAGCGTAGAAGTTCCGCCCGGCGACTATTACGTTGCTGCGTGGCGATACGCATACAAGCCATCGCCTGACAAGACGTTGACAATGGGCGCATCTCCTCAGACGCTCGACCTGCAGATAACAGAAGCCGCAGGTCAGAACGTCGCAGTTGGGGCTACGGTGTATGCCACCAGCGAGAATAGTGGTCAACCAGCGACCGCTGCTGTAGACAATGATATGTGGTCAAGGTGGTCCACCGTAGGTGGCACGGGATCCTACCATCTCTACATAATAGATCTGGGTTCCGTCCAGGACATCAGTGGACTAACCATCTATTGGGAGACTGCGCGACCGGGGATTTACTCGATCGACTTCACAACTGACGATCCGAATCCTTCTGGAAGCGCAACTTGGACGAACGTTTACAACTGCCCTAAGGGCGGTGGTGGATTCGACATGGGCTATGGTCACTTCGTTGATGCTATAGGTTTCACCACGCCCAAGCAGGCGCGCGGAATCCGCTTTGTCTTCACAGCGTTCTCGCAGTGGTGGCAAGGCAACTACTCCGCGTATGAGTTCGTAGTCCACAATACGACGCCAGGAACACCGCCGATCAGCATATCAGCGGCGAAGCAGTTGCCTGATGGCTCACCAGTTGAGCTCTTCAGCGTGGTATCCGTTTCTGGCGCCAGCGAGTTCGGCAACAGCCCCATCTTCCCGAACACGTTCTGGCTGCAAGAGTCGAACGTAAGCGGTATCCGAGTTGAGTACACGGATCCAGTGGCTTGGCCCGGAGAGTGGGACTACGTGAAGGGTACTGTCGAGACAGATCCGACAACCGGTGAACGCTACATCCAAGCTACAGAGGTGCAGACGTGGGCGTTCCTAGGGGTCGAGTTTGCTCCGCAGGCGATGAACAACAAAGCCTGTGTAGAGACTAAGAACCCTTGGGGAATCCGCGTCAAGACTTGGGGTAAGGTCACTGACATGGTGCCTGATCAATTCATGATCAGCGACAACGCTGGTGCACCGAATGAGGTAGATATCCAGGTCAAGCGGAGAAGCCCAGCACCCGAGATTGGGGCATTCGTCACGGTGAGTGGTGCGTTGGCTGGTGGAGGCGTACTCTTTGAGTGGCCGTTTGATGGTTACATCCGAAATTGGCTGATGCACGGCGGTTACTCAGTTGCTAACCCAGGCGGCAATGAGTACGATTGGCAGCAGGCTAACTTAAGCGAGGACTTCCTTGCGTCTGTTGGCGGTGAGGCCAATATCCAGCCGCGACCTGGTGACATTGGACCCAACGGCGCTCCATGGTTCGTGTGGAGCATCAAGCCGTGGGAGGCTATAATCGACCTGAACAAGCCAACGTGGAAACCGTCCGGTCAAGTTCAAACCTGCATATACGCTAGCGTCTGGGTTTGGGCTGACAGGACGTACACCGGCGAGAGCGGCGACGGTCTTGAGCTGTGGGTAGGTAGTGACGACGGATACAAGGTCTACTGGAATGGCACTGCCATATACGAGAACAACATATGGCGAGGTGTAGGAAGAGACCAAGACCGCATACCGAACTCTGACTGGGCGGGCGGAGACCTTTACGTCCTGAACCCTGGCTGGAACCACATTCTATTCAAAGTGAACAACATCACTGGTGGTTTCGGCATGTGTGCAAGGCTAATGGTCAACGATCCATCTGGTGGTGGCGAAAAGGTTCCGTTGCTCCTGCCCTACTCGGTAGTTCCCTGGTAGGCTGGTAGCCGACTGAACACAAAAGCCCCGCGCTTTGAGCGCGGGGCTTTTTTCATACCGAATGCAACAGTTGCCTTCGCACTAGTAAAAGAGGAATGGCCACCAATTCTTCATCGGTTTGCCGTCGTCATCCTTGCACTTGTTGTCCAACCCAGGCATATTCTGGCGCCAATAGATAAGCCAAGGACCCATGCAATCCGGAGCGAGGTCGCGATACTGTTGGAATTTCTCTATAGTCCACGGTTCGGCAAGATCCTTACCGTCGGGTCCATCAAAGAGGCGGTAGTGCTCGATAGTAGACATAACCGTTGCTGGGCTAGTTAGGTCATAGTGACCACGACCATTCGGCGTAAAATGAACGTTGCCGCCAATGCACACGTAGTTTTCTAACCGATACTGCTTCTTCCCGTCTTTTACTATAGCTGTGTGAGGATCTGGATATTCTATGCCTTTCCCTTCTCCCCACAAAGCATAGAACGAGTTGAATGGCAGACCATAACGCTTGCCCAGATCCATTCCGGCGTATTCGTAGAAGTATTTCGTAAAGTATGGGATGACTCTCGAATGCGCCGTTCCTTCGATCGCATGGCTTAGGCTTTCCACATTGCATCCGATGCCCCGCTCGGCGTTGATGAAGCTGATGCGCAGGCTCCTGCCGTGCCACGGTTCTTTCGGATCACCACCATTGCCAGCGTGTCGATACTGTCCTTTGACCTGTTTGAAATTCTCATCGTATACAGGCTTAAGCTCTGTGCATTCAAACGGAGCACCTGCATCGCGCTGGTAGGCAAAAAACCACAGTTCGTGGATGATGCCTCGGTCGACTAGTTCATGGAGTTTGAGGTATTTATTGGGATTGTCGGGATCTTTTATGCCGTAGTATTCGGCGAACTTGTCAGTGTATAGCTCAGAGTATACGAAGTTGATCCCTTCTTTCCAATTTGGCACTCGCGGGTATTTGGTTGAGTTGCCGTCTGGCGTTTTTGGGTAAGGTTCGGGGTCCCGAAGGTCTACTATTTTTACGACCTTCCATTCAATGAACGGTGGCGCATTCTTATCTTTATAACCGTGGTATCTCGTGCCCTCGGTCAAAGCCCTGCACAGCTGGTTTGCCATTCCGGCAGCCTTCTCCTGACTGAAGCCATTTGCGAAATTAAGAACCAAAACGCGCGGATTCATCTTGCGAATCTTGTCATGGTTTTCCGCGATCCAAGGATCGGAGTTCGCCTTGCTGACAACGTTGGGCCAGACCGTCAAATCGTCTGGATACTGCGGACGAGCAATGTCATCAGACGCAAGCCCAACGGAGCCGGAAGCCAAAACAAGAAAGCAAGCAGTGGCTAACCAGTGATGTGTAAACATTTTCAGTCCTCCGCGTACATTGCTATTTTCGCTTTTTGGAAGGTAGCGCCAGGAGGAGGTAGTTTCTTTATTGCTTCATCGTAGTTCACAATGTATTCCCACCAGTTATTGTAAAAACCATCTGTTACTCCAAGAGCTTTGGGAATACGCGTCATCCACCAGATGTGGTGATTAACGATGGCAGGAGCTTTGTCGTCACTGCCCCATCCACCGGTTTTAGCATTCAGGAGTTTTTTCTTGCGTGGAAGATTGGGATACGTGAGCCAGTCGTCGCAATAGGTCCAGACCTCTCTCTGATTGTCCCAGTCATAATCGCTTTCTGAGTTCGGCGCATAATGAACACTACCGACCTCCGACTCACCAGGGAAGTCTTTGTCAACCCTAGTGAAGCGGTTCCATATGTTGTCTGGGTTGCGCTTGTGATCCCAAATACCTTTGCCAACGGTCAGCGAAAGCACGCTTTCAATCCGATGGCAATAACTTTCAAGCATCTCACCTTCACCGCGTTCATAGTTCCAACCCATAATCCATATCGTCCTGCCTACATCGGGTATGTCATAAGGACGATAAAACCACGGATTGTCAGTCTGATAAGGGATCTTGTCTCCCGGAGTCTTCCAATGAAACTCATCCCAATCGAAGTACGGAGCACCCCACAACCAAATCTCGGATATGTTGTGCTTCTTGATCTTCTGAAATAGATTGAACTGTTTAAACATGTGCTTGAAGCTCGTCATTCCAGGAACCGCTTTGCTGCGATCCTTCTCCCAAATCTCGAGGAATGTTTTTTCATCGTAAGTGTATCCTGTGCGCTTAGTTGGGAATCCGTTGTACTCGATAGTTTCTACGATGTTGTAGTTCACGTAACCGCCACTTGCCTTTCTGACATCTTCAACCATTGCTTTCGTCAGCTTTCGCGGATCGTTCCATTTCATATACTGGGTAAGCTTTTGGTTGCCGCGGGTTTTCAAAATCGGGTCGTAGATAATGACGATCACGTTGATGGTTTTTCTGCCGACCTCGGACGACGGCGCTTTGCAGGAAGCCTGCGTTCCCACGAGAACAGCTAAAGCTGAGAGCATTGTTAGTATTCTCTTCACCATGTCAGTACCTCCGAAGTATTCTCTGACAGCTTAGATTCTACACTCCGGCCTTACCGTTGACAAGCTACGCCAAATGTGGCATCATGTTGACAGGATTGACACCTCGAGAAGCGTAATGGGTCAAGCTTTAGCTCAGTAGGCGTCAGACAAGCAGTGCTAGAACGCGCTGTATTATCCAGCTTTGATTGCGACAAAAATCATAGTTCAGCAGGAGCTATTTTTGCTATGAAAAAAAGGGAGTCCGGTTTTACCCTAATCGAATTACTAGTTGTGATCGCGATAATTGCCATTCTGGCAGCTATCCTTTTCCCCATTTTCTCTCGCGTCCGAGCTGCTGGGCGCGCTGCCGACTGTCTGTCAAACATACGCCAAATTGCTAAGGCTTTGAAGGAGTACGCCAGTGACTGGTCTGGGTATATGCCACCTGCAGGTTATTATTACACGTGGCTAACCAATGAGAAACGACCAGATCCCAGAGCCTGGACTGGGAGGATTTGGACGTATGTGGGTGAAGAGCGCGATATCTTCATCTGCAAAGAGCTCACCATGGAGAAAACACCGTCCTATGGGATGAATTGGCGCGCGTGCACAAGCACAGACTACACTAGCCCTGAGCCAACGCAAGGGCATATTAGCTTCGTGTCCAGTCCCACCTTCATTCTAGTTTACGAGGTTTCACCAGCCAACAAAGGAGCCTTGGACTATGGTGACTGGGACCTCACGAATGACGATCAGGCAGATGGCGAAGTTTACGATAAGTCGTGGACAGACAAGAACGGAAAGACCTACGGTCCCGTAAGAGCGCCTTACTGGCTCCGGCTTCCTGGTCCCCACAACAAAGGCGCCAACGTAGCGTTTGGCGATGGGCACGTATCTCGAATCACTGAGTGGGTCCCAGGAAAGATGACGTTTGCACCCATATCGCCGACTGATTAAGAACTAGACAAGAATGGTCTCTCAACTGTTAGAAATAGTGGGCTGCCGGTCCCTAATCGGACTGGCAGTTCTTTTTTGCGCGATCACGACTGAGAGTAGGTGAACGCTTCTACTTTGGTTAATTCAAAAGCTTAAGTAGATCCCTGACGGTTAAAGCGAGAAAGTGAGGAGGTAACAAACGTGAAGCGGTCTTTTACAATTGCTCTACTTGTTTTTCAATTGATACTTGCGGGTTTGGCATTCGCAGATACTCTAGAGCTGAAGGACGGAACGATAATTAAGGACTGCTACGTCCGAGACGAAGGAGTGGATCTGGTCGTCTGGAAAAAACTGGCGGACGTGGGAACCCCAAATTATGTCGTCTACCCAAGGAGCAAGGTAAAGCAGTTCCACATTCAGAGGGACGAAGCTTGGGACAAGCACCCCAACCTGCCTGATTTGTCTGTGACATTCATAGAGATCAATCCGAAACTTGCAGGTCTGCACGGACGCGTCGATTATGACAAATGGGGTAGACCGATACTCAAGGGCGGTTCGATACTTGACCTGGGCGAGGAAACAGCGATGCGTCCAGAAGATGCAGTCAAGAACTTGAAACTCAAGTACTCCCCGGGAGAAGAGATAACGCTGACCGCTCACGTGAAAAACCTAGGCTTTGCCACCGCGAAACCATTTGGCTATAGCTGGCTAATAGATGGTAAAGAACTCAAGTCCGGAGTGTACGGAAAGCCTCTAAAAGAAATGGAGGAAGTGACATTTCCGCTAAAATGGAAGTGGCAGGACGGATTCCACAAAGTTACTTTCAGCATTAAAACAGATCAGCCACAAATAGCGACCATAAACGACAGTGCCACAGATCCGCTTTGGGCATTCGCTTTCACGTTCACAGTCGCCAAGGGACGTGTTGAAGCTTGGCACCAAAACAGAACAGCCTACGGTACGTTTTCCTTTGAGGACTATTACCGCTGGCACCTGGACATTATGAACAAGCTCTTCGAAGCAAGTAAGTTCCCCTCGTCGCCGGAAGGCATCAAAGCGCGGGTTAGGTTGGATCGCATTGTGTACGCTGACGATGTCGAAAAAGCCATTGCTAACTTGGTGGCACCGGATGGAATACGTTACGATCAAGGCGGATGGAATTGGATAGACGACCAAGATAGGAACAAAAAGTGGGAATCGCCATCCAAAGAATGGCGGAATGCAACCGAGTGGTCTCTGCCTCATGAACTTGGCCACCAGTTAGGTTTGACCGACTGGTACGTTCTCGATTACGGAGGTGATGAAAACCATGTGTGGCCGGACACGGGCGAGAAGGTAGCGCATTTCCAAAATCACCCGGTTCAAATGATGCACTGGCACGGACCGCACTTGTATGGGGAAGTAGACGCAGGGTATCTGAACATGACGTGGGACAAGCCGCGCGGCCACTTCGGGGATTTCTACTTTGCGATTCCCGAAAACAATTATTTGAGAATAGTCGATATCAACGGGTTAGGCGTAGCTGGAGCCAAGGTTGAGATTTTCCAGCGTGGTTGCGTAGTAGATAAGGGCGCCGAACCTGGAGAAGATCATGGAGTCAAATATTATCCTGTAGTTGAGGATGGCAACTTCGATCTGCCTTTGTCGAAAGACCCGGTAATTGTAGGAGAAACCAATGAGGACGGCATTATTAGGCTGCCGAATCGTCCTGTAAAGGAGGTCCGAACTCTGAACGGTTTCCACAGGAAACCAAATCCGTTCGGAAACATTAACGTTGTAGGCCAGCGAGGCGATATGCTTGTCAAAGTGGCTAAGTATGGTCGTCCGGTGTATTTCTGGCTGGAGATTTACGATTTCAACGTTGCGTGGTTCCGAGGCCAAAAGGATAATTTCACAATTGTCCTGAAGACTCCTTATGGCTCGACAAGTAGTCCTTTGCCTCCACGATCAGTCAAAGCGGAGCAGGAGGGCGAAAATCGCGTGCGGATCAGCTGGTCTGCTCCCGAAATAGTCAGAGAGCAGCAGTATTTGGACCGTCCTATTGGCTATCGCGTATATCGGAGGTTGGGAAGCGATTGCTTGAACGACCGCCCGTGGTTCCCTGTAGCAACGCTAGGTCCCGAGGCTCGGGAGTTCGTGGTAGACATGACCCAGTATCCGGAAGACATCTACTGGTTCAGCAAGACGAATAGGTTTGCCGTATCGACCATCGGCGAACTATCGGTGGAAAGCGAACTGGTAGAGACAGTTCTTCAGCAAAATACTAAGTAGGAGTGCAAAATGGCAGAGCTGATCGTTCCCCGAGATGGTATGGTGGTGCGTGAAGACACTACTTTTGTTCCCGGAACGTATCATCTACCAAACGGTATAGTTATCGACGCGGATAATATCACTCTCGACTGCAACGGAGCAGTGCTCATTGGCTCCGATCAACAGGGAAGAGGTATAACTTGTATTGGGCGATCCGGAGTAACCATTAAAGGCGCACGCATTCGGGACTACTATCATGGCATCTACTGCCACAACTGTAGCAACCTGTACCTAACTGGCAACCAAGTGAGGTCTACCTTCGAAGTTGAAGCCAATACGATATTTCTAGACATATGGCTGCCGGCTGAAAATGCGTACGGGGGCGCTGTGTTCCTCTGGGACGTCCGAGATAGCGTTATTGAAGACAACGACCTTCAGCATCAGATGAATGGTCTGCTCACTTACGCGTGTAACAAACTGCACGTTCGCCGCAATAACTCAAGTTACTCAAGCGGGTTCGGCATACATCTTTTCGAAACTTGCGATAGCACATTTGAGGACAATTATGCTGACTACTGCTGCCGATGGAACAAGCGTAGCGAAGATTTGGGGATCCGACAGTTGGGTCATATGGGAGCTGACGCGACAGGTTTTCTGATTGTGCACAACTCATGCCGAAATGTGTTCCGCAGAAACTTCGCTAGACTTGGCGGAGACGGCTTCTTCTTAGCAGGACTATCCCCGGATGGGAAGAAGGTGCCCTGCAACGACAACCTATTCGAGGAGAATGACGGGTCGTTATCGCCGAACATTGCCTTTGAAGCGACGTTCTCCAGCGGAAATGTCTTTAGAAACAACCGTGCAGATAAATGCAACTACGGATTTTGGCTTGGATTCTCTTGGAACTGCCTCATAGAAAACAACCGGATGGTGCACAATCGCCAGGCTGGTATCGCCGTCGAAAACGGCCACGATATGATTGTCCGCGGAAATGAGTTTCATTCGAACGGCCATGGGATACTACTGTGGACGAGAAAGCCAGGAGATTTCGCGCGAGCCTATCCAGAATCGGTTACCAGTTTCAATTGGACGATTGAGCAAAACAGATTCATTCGCAATGGGAAGGGCATTTACATAGGAGCTGACCGTGACCATGGGATACGACAACTTCCGGAAGAGGACCGTGGCACCGACGAACAGCGTCCCCGCGACCACGTAATTCGCGGCAATCTAATAGAGGACAATCGGATTGGAATAGAGCTGTACCGCGCAGACAGGACAATAATCGAAAGCAATACGATCAACCGTAACGTTGAGGCAAACATTCGCCAGGACGACTGCCGGGACACAACGATACATAACAATTTGGGTCTCGTGGGAGGCTACTTGTAGGGTCAGCGTTACAACGAGGAAACGTAAAGAAAAGGGGCCGGCTGCTGTTAGCCGGCCCTCGGATTTTCTAGCGTATTTCGAACTTTGCGCCTAGCTTCTGCGCCTGGCCAGACCGAAAAAGCCAATCAGACCTGTGGCAAGAGCTAGGATGCTTCCCGGCTCTGGGATAACTTGGACATCAATAACGAAATTGTCAATCCAAGCGACGTCCCCGACCGCACCCGAAGCAGCATCGTGGCTCAGAGCAATGGTCCAACCAGTTAGCTTAGTGATGTTGCTGATCGGGATACCGTTGTCCACCAGAACCCCGTTGTACCACGAGTACGCCTTGTTGGTCGTAAAGTCCCAAACCATTTTCAAGTTTGCGTAGGCACCAAAGACGGTAGCGGTGCTACCGGCACCAGGGTTCCAGCCATGCGGCAAAGTGCCGTCCAAGTCCCACTGTAGGCCGTAGGTAGGCTCTCCAGCATCCCACCACCACCACCAAAGGTTCTGGTCGGTGTCTGGGTTAAGGCGGAAGATGTCATAGCTGACGGTAACAATGGTCAAGTTGTTGACAGTTACCTCTGGAATCGCGTGTTCCATCCACGAGGAGCTGCCTTGTGTACCACTAACCGCCAAGCGTATGGCTTGCTTTCCATATGCAGGATCGGGCCATACGACAACCCAAGGTTCGACTCCACCGGTAGAAGCACCAGCGTTCCAACCATCCTGCCCATTCAACGGACCAAGTGCGAACGTCGGCGGCTCGAACCCGAAAGAATTGTAACCGCCGGCGAGCGCCATACCCGTTGACAATACAATCAGGCATGCTGCATACAATAATCTCACGTCTTATTCCCTCCTTCCCTTACAAAATTCGTCGGCAATATCGCGTGCAACACAGTGTGATAAGCCCGCCGCACGAACACTGCTGACATCACACATGCCATTTGTATCCCCAAAGCAGATTTCTGTCAACTAGTATTTGTACGAGTATTTTTTCGTATTAGCTCCGCGTTTTTGTAGATAAAACGTTTCATATAAGATGAAAGACAAAATTCGTTTCGTTGACTATTGTACGTCTACGGCTGATGGCAGCGTGAGATTTGATTGCTGCACTTGCTTTTCATATAATCGTGATACGATGGATGTAACGAAGAATTCAAGTGAATACAGAAAGCTGCCATCTGTGGATGAACTGCTCCGAACCGAACAAATTCGCCAATTATTGCCGCGTTATCCACGCTCGTTGGTAGTAGAAGCAATCCGAGACGCTTTGAGAAAAGCTCGCGAAAGAATCGCAAAAGGGTTGCCGGCAGCCGACCGCGATACTATTATCCAATTTGTGAATGGATTCCTAACCGAAAAGTCAAAGATGTCGCTCCGACCAGCTATCAACGCTACCGGTATCATCATCCATACAGGGCTTGGTAGAGCTGTTCTTAGCAAGCGAGCGATAGACGCTTTGTTTGCCATCGCGGCTGGACACAGTTTGCTTGAAATAGACCCTGTCACGGGTCGGCGTAGCTCCAGGCAAAAGCATGTTGAGAACCTGCTTACCGAACTGACAGGCGCCGAGAGCGCACTGGTTGTCAACAACAATGCGGGTGCGGTTATGCTCGTAGTGAATTCACTTGCTTTCGAAAAGGAAGTTGTGATTTCGCGGGGGCAACTTGTTGAAATCGGAGGCTCGTTTCGCATGCCTGACATAATCCGACAGGCTGGTGGACGCCTCGTAGAAGTAGGCACTACTAACAGAACGCGCATTACCGATTACGAACAAGCTATAAACCAAAACACAGGTCTGATTCTTAGGTGCCATCCAAGTAACTTTAAGATCATAGGGTTCGTTGAAGAAACGCCGTTAGAAGACTTGGTTCGCCTTGGACGCAATTTCGGAGTCGCGGTTGTAGATGACGTCGGCAGTGGCTTGCTTGTAGACGTAGCTCGTTTTGGGCTAGAACACGAGCCAACCGTGCAAGAGAGCATCCGCACAGGTGCAGATTTGGTAACCTTTAGTGGGGACAAACTTTTGGGAGCTGGTCAGGCTGGCATCATAGCTGGTCGCGAAGATCTGTTGCGCATCTGCCGAAACAACCCCCTGGCTCGAGCTTTAAGGATCGACAAGCTAAGCTTAGCTGTTCTAGAGTCTACCCTACGAATTTATCGGGAAGGTGACCCCATAGCAGAGATCCCTGTGCTTGCGGCAATTTCCCGGCCGTTAGCCGAAATTGAACGCCAAGCCAGAAACCTTGCGCGCGCGATAAATCGTCAACACATCCACGACATTCAGGCTCGCGTTATCAAAGTGCGTTCAGAAATTGGAGGTGGGGCGTTACCCGGACAGGAACTTGAAAGCTTCGGTGTCGCCCTGAAGAGCGACAGATTTGACGCCGAAGATATAAGTGAGCATTTCCGTGGGTACGAACCGCCTATTTTCGGACGCATATTGCGGGACACTTTCGTCCTAGACATGCGCACTGTAGCCCCCCACGAAGCTCGACAAATTCTAGGCTGCGTTCAGACTCTCCAGCCATAAAAACGCGCGAGCGCAAGGAGGATGAGAATGGATGTCGAGCCGGCAAGCCGAATGCGCTTCCAAAACGTCTGTCGACAGAACATCAATGCATTAGCAACCGCAAACAGGCATTACTATCAAACAGCTGAAGCCCATTGCATAAGAGTTGGAAAATACGCATTAGCAATCGGTAAAGTTGTTGGTCTATCCCCGGAAGAGCTAGTAGATCTCAAATACGCAGCAGCCCTCCACGATATAGGCAAAATAGCAATCTCCCGCAGGATACTAGGTAAGCTAGGTAAATTGACCGAGGAAGAAATCGAGATTATGAGGCGCCATTATGAAGTATGCCTGCGCCTACTCGAAAAAATCGATGAACTGAGACTCGCTACTGTGCTTGTGAGATACCATCACGAGCGATTCGATGGAAAAGGATACCCTGCAGGACTTTCGGGCATTTCGATTCCTCTTGGGTCCAGAATCATCGCAGTGGCTGAGGCTTTCGATATATTAACCTGCAATGTGCCCTGGCGCAGGGCAATGGACAAGAAATCTGCACTGGATGAGCTCCAGCGCTGTGCGGGAACCCAGTTTGACCCGAAGGTAGTGGAAGCATTGCGCATAGCAGTAACCAGCAGTCCATTTTACTTGAAAGAATACGGTTCTCAAGGAGGCAAAAATGAACAGAATTAGAAATATACGAACTTACGTGTTCTTAGTATGTGCTTTTCTGCCGACAGGCTGCTGGGCGTACCCTACGTCGCTCAATTGCATACCTACCGCCGAAACCCTGGGTTCGGGCGAGCTATTACTGGAATTCACAAACAGTGGCTATCCAAGGCTTTTCGACACGGAATCAATCTCTGGAGTTTGCTTACAATTCGGACTGGGCAACCGATTCGAATTTGGGGTAGACCGATACGAAGGAGATGATTCACAGGAGACATATTTAAATGCAAAAGCCAGGCTGTTTGAAGAGACAAGTAAGCGGCCGAGCTTCTCGTTTGGTTTGATGGACCTAAGCAGCGGTGGCAGCCCTACATATTACGGCGTAGCCTCAAAAGCTATTGGTCGCATCAAGGCACACCTAGGTTTTATCAGAGGATCGTGCGCTAAAGGCGTTATGTGTGGATTCGAAATGGATGTGACCGATAACACGTGGTTCGGAATAGATTTCTTGCCCGGCAAGGAGAACTACCTCCGAGTTGGCATTAGCCGCACTTTGAGTCCCGATACGTCGATACTGGCAACGTTCGGCATCCCAAATACTAGAGGCTCGGCGCAAGCAGAGCTCGGGATCACCGTGAGCACGAAGATGACATTAATAAACTAGGCATAAATCTGTCCTCGTATATGTGAAATTCCGAGTAGATTGTGGAACAAGTGTTCGTGTGGCGAGCTATAAAGAGACTCATTACGGCATTTACATCTCTCTGCACGGTTAGGGTGCCGCAGAGGAGAATCACCCCTTGCACACTGGCACCGCTAATTGTGGTGCTACCATTCGTTGTGTACACTTATATCTTTCTTTCAGTCTACGCATCGCGCATCGAGTCGTATGAGCGATACCACGCAAGACTTGACCTCGACACTCTACGCTACAGACTGAACGACGCGATCAGCGCTGTTTCGCTTCAGTGCCGAGATTATGCTTATTGGGATGAGGCGTACGAGCAAGTGATCCAACCGGATCCGAAATGGATAGAAAGCGACATCGTGAATGGAATTGCGTCTCCTGCTTTTGGCTACGAAATCGTTGTGTTGGCATCAATCGATGGCACACTCGTTTTTAAAAAAGGGTTGACTGAGCAAATTGCTCGCGAACTGATAAATCGATACCATTTGCTTGAGAGCCGGACGATCCAAAAAGAACGTGCTGGGGTTGCAGTTATCGCGGCCAGGCTGTACGTGCTTGCGGCACATTCAGTTTTGAAAAGCGACCAGTCTGGCCCTCCGCGTGGAATATTTTTGATTGCGAGACTAGTAGACAGCGAACTGCTTAACGAACTCCAGCCAGGCACACGGCACCGAGTAGCTGCTTACTTAGCTGGCAGTGGGTTCATTGAACCGAAGACTCTCGGATTGCCTACGAACAGACCGGAATCACTATTGCGCATTTCTCGAACGGGTGCGCTGCCCAATCGCAAAATGATCGATAAGTCGAAAGATGGACTAATTCTATACGGGTATCTGCCTATTATGGACTTGAATAACCATTTAGTCGGAATGCTAATCGATGTACAATCGAGAGCACAGCTCGTTCAGAATCTCCACGTAGTTCGCAGCTTCTCGTTGCTCGTGATGGCGCTCTCCGCATTCATAGGTGTCATCGGCGTCGGACTTCTGCGTCATCGCTCACTAGTTTATCGGGCTCACAGAGACGAATTGACAGGACTGTATAATCACGGCTACCTTCAGGAATACCTGAAAAACCAGATTCAGCTCGCGAAACGCCATGGGCGGGTACTTTCCGCGATTATGCTGGATATTGACCACTTTAAGTACATCAACGATGCATATGGACACCGCGTGGGCGATGCAGCGCTGAAAATGGTTAGCCAAACGATTCTCGCCACTGTTAGAACGAGCGACGTTGTGGCGCGATACGGAAGAGAAGAATTCGTTGTTATTTGCCCAGAAACCGAATCTGCTCAGGCTGCCGCCGTCGCCGAACGGATTCGAGCGGCAGTAGAAGCAAACGTGTTCACTACAGAATTGATGCGTACAAGCAAACACACGCCACCTGCCAGCATTCATATCACCATAAGCGCCGGGGTCGCAACTTATCCCAGCGACGGCACTTCTTGTCCAGAACTGCTCGATGCTGCTGATGCCGCCCTCAAAGTAGCAAAGAGGACACGAAACAAGGTGTCGGTATATCGAGAAATCAACCCAGCGGCTGGTAAAAAACGCACTGACGGACTTGACGCGTTTTTGCGCGACTCGAGCATAACAACGATTAAGCCTCTGATCGCTGCCATAGAAGCAAGGGACCCGTGTACCACTAAACACTCGCAAAAGGCAGCTGAATACGCAGCAGCAATAGCGCGGGAAATGGGATTCTCCACTTACGATACTGCAATAATATGCAAAGCCGCCTTGCTGCACGACATTGGAATGATTTCGGTACCTGACAATATTCTGATCAAGGAAGATGAGCTAACCAATGAAGAAATGGAGCTGATCCGCCAGCACCCTACGGCGGGCGCAGCCATACTCGCGCAGAGTCCGCAGTTGTCTCAACTCGCAGAAATAGTGCTTTACCATCACGAACAATGGGACGGGAATGGGTACCCTTCGGGGCTTCGTGGTGAGGAGATCCCCTTGATGGCGCGCGTGGTTTTTGTGGCAGGCTCGATCGACTCTATGCTGTCTCCGAGATCGTACAAACGCGCTATGACTATTGAGGAGACGAAGAAAGAGTTAATCGCACAATCCGGGAAGCAATTCGACCCGGATGTCGTAAGAGCTGCCCTGCGCGTTTTGGAAGCTATAGAGGCTGAAGAAGAAAAAAAGAAGACTGCAGCTTAGACTACCCGACGGAACATCTTCTTAGCGGCGAAAAGAAAGTGCTAGCGACAAAGACCGCGGTTGCCAAAAGGACTATCGCTGCTCCTGGCGAGACGCCGAGATAATCCGAAACGAACAGACCTATAACGCATGACCCCACGCCGATAAGTGCCGACAATCCCATTGCCTTGTGAAAACTTTCAGTGAGCTGAAGGGCAGCCGCCGGCGGAATGACTATCAAGGCGGAGACCAAGACGATGCCGACCACTTTGATTGATGCGACAATAACTAGTGCCATTATCGAGAGAAGCAGTTGGAAAAGTCGATCAGCCGGAAGACCGGTGACGTGCGCCATTTCGCTGTCAAACACGACAAACAACAGATCCTTGTAGAATACCGCGACCAAAACTAGAACTAGCGCGCTGACAATGAGCATAGTCCAAAGGTCCTGCCGGGTAACGGAAATAATGCTTCCAAAAAGGTAACCCATCAGGTCGACCTGGTATCCCCGCATTAATCCGACGAGTAGCACACCTAATGCCATTGTGGAAGCGAAGAAGATCCCAACCGCTGTATCTTCCTTGATGTTGCCCCGCCTAGAGACATAGCCGATCGCGAGCGCCACAAGCTGGCAGAACACAATTGCAGTCACCACGGGATTCACGCCCAGAGCCACACCAATTGCCACACCGCCAAATGAAGCATGGGAGATGCCGGCGCCGATAAAAGATAAGCCTTTGAGGACAACATAAACTCCTATGACAGCGCATACGCCGCCGATCAGAAACGCAGCTACCAGGGCTCGTTGCATGTAAGAGTATGCTAGGACATCCGTCACTTGTGCTCCTCCACGACAATATGCGGCGCTTCTCCGTGGTGCAGGTATGCTACGTCGCAACCGTACATGGCTCTAAGAGCCTCCGTGCACTGAATCTCATCGGGACGACAATGAGCAAAAAGGGAACGATTCAAACAGGCAACACTATCGACATAGGTAGCAACGACGCCTATGTCGTGAGTTACGAGCATTATTGTCATGCCCTGTTCTTTTAATTGGCGTAGCAGGGTATAAAAGCTGGTAGTGGTTGCAGCATCGACCCCAGTAGTGGGCTCATCCAGCAAAAGAAGTTCCGGGTTATTTACAAGCGCCCTTGCGATGAACACGCGCTGTCGCTGCCCTGCCGACAATCTACCAATTGGTCTTTGAGCCAAATCACCGATTCCAACCCTTTCCAAAGCTGCAAGAGCAGCCTGACGGTGTGTTTCTCGAGGTCTCTTGCCCACCCCCAGTTGACCATACGTCCCCATCAAGACAGCTTCGAAAACGGTGATTGGGAACCTGAGATCTATGGCTGCGATTTGCGGAACGTAGCCGATTTTTGCCCTTTCCAGTCCGAGCATCTGCGAAGGCTGACCAAAGACAAGCACCTTGCCGGAATCCGGTTTTATCAAACCCAGAATTACCTTGAGAAGAGTCGTCTTGCCTGCACCGTTGGGACCGATCACTGCTATGAAGTCGCCTTTGTTGACCGTTAGGCTGACGTCGTCAAGGACCACGGCGCCGTTGTAGGAAACGGTCACGTGAGAAAGCTCGACTATGTGCGTTACCTGGGGATTCATTGTAGAGCCCTAACAATCGCTGCCACATTGGCACGCATAGTCGAAAAATAGTCATAATCTGGAGGCTGACCCAAAGGATCGAGCGTCAATATCTTTGCGCCGGTCTCTTCGGCAATGGCTTGCGCTGCTTTCATTGAGAACTGAGGCTCCGCAAAAATTACTCGCACTTTCCGGCTACGCATACTATTGATTATATCTCTTATCTCTGCCGGCGAAGGTTCACGACCTGGGCTTTTCTCGATAACGCCGACTTCGACCAAGCCGTATCGCCTCGCGAAATAAGACCAGGCAGGGTGGACGGACACGTAAGTGCGCGATTTGAGACGGCTGAGCCGAGCTCTAATATACGAATCGAGGGCGCTAAGTTCATCCAGCAACCTTTTCTCATTTTTTCGATAAACTACCGAATGGCGGGGATCAACTCGAGCCAAAGCACTTGCGATAACCTTAACCTGATGCGCGGCGTTGATCGGGTCGAGCCAAATGTGGGGATTGCCGGTTTCGTTGTTGCGACCGGAGTCAAGTATTTGTAATCCCTTTGAGGTATCAACAACAAGCAGTTTTGGATTATCCGCGGTCTGCACGGCTTTGACCGCCCAGAATTCAACACCGATACCGTTCAAAATCAAAACGGATGCTTTGGAGAGCTTTCGAACCTGGCGAGGCTCTGGTTGGTAAGTGTGCGGATTTGCTGCTGGCGGAATCAACAATTCGACGTCAACAAAGCCATCCCCGACGCGACGAGTAAAGTATGCAAGCGGAGCAATCCCAACGCCGACAATGATCTTTTGCCCTTGGCTTTCCAGGTGGCTCCTGCGGCAGCCCTGAGTGTTCAAGACTAGGAAGACAATCGCCGTCCCGATTAGAAAAGCTCTCACCACAGCAGCCCGCATAGCGCATACATTATATCAGAGATTAGTAGCTAGGTAGGCGGATCGATCATTCTCAACGAATGCTGCTTTTTGGATATATAAACCAATCGACGTTCACGATCGACGACGGGAGCGGGTCTGTGAAGTGCGTTGTTTCGGCGGGAGTGACGATCGACCCGAACTGGCGGTTTGTGGAAGTGACGGGCATCAGCTCGCGCGAGAAGGTGGGCGACGAGATCTGACCTTTGTTGCCCGTGCGAAGCCAAGAGGATATAAGCGCCTACTAAGCGAGGTCTTAATAGAACCAACCAGCAGATTCTAGAGAAGCCTTAAAACTGTAAAAAAACGCTCGGGCGGCGAAGAGCGCCCGAGCGTTTCCGCACCTGATAATCTTCAAGCCGGGTAATAACCTACCCCGAAGAGTTCGGGTCCGGGTGCGGACGGACACAGTGTTTGGAGTCCTCCTCTGAGCATTCAGACAGCGAATCGCGACGCTTAGGCTCAGTCAACAGATCCAAAATCCGTTGCTCAGCTTGGACCGCGATTCTCGCATAATCGAATACTGTCTTCTTGCTCATCGGAACCCTCCAATTACTTGAGCGGCATACGAGCGGTTTTTGTGATATCGTTTGGTTTCATGAATTGTTTTCCACGCAGAACCACTAGGTTATCCTCGTATTTTTGCTGGTTTGCATTTTTTACCTGGATGAAACAGTTTGAACTTCCACTGACCAGCTCACGATATCAATATCTGGATCGGTTGGTGTTGTGACGTCTTCGTCTTCGCCTCGATAGGTCTTGTCGATGGTAGTATCGATGGTGATATAGTCTTGCCCAGTGGGTCCGAGACCATCAAACTGTCGACTGGGATAAATTCCGTTTGGGTTTATCGCTAGCTCGTTCGTTGTGATAAAGTTAATGTCTAGCTGGGTGATTCTATCGGCAGGCACAGTGGCAGTGGCGACCTGTCGCAGGTCTATAGTTATACGTAGAGCGGAGCCACCTTCAGCTAGTTCGAGGCGCAAAGGCGGCTGTGGATTTGTATACTGGAGCAGATAGGTTCCTGGAACAAATGAGTACAAGTAGCCAGCGGGATTTGCTGAACTATATTCTATGAATGATGTAACGCCTATGCTGCGGTCGGCATCTCTGGAGGTCACCCAACCGTTGCCGCCGTAAGGTGGATAGGCTACTGCCCACGGACCGGTGTATTGATCATTGTCGTTGTCAATGGCTACGAAATAATAGTGGCGCACGGAAGGGTTTGCCGGATCTTGCAGCGTTATTTTTCCGCGCACTTTGAACGTCAATACAAGTTGTTTGCCGGTTGTAGGTGGCGTGTCCGGGAATCGAGCGCAACCCGTACAGGTAAAAACGATAGTAAAAAGAAGAGACGTTAGAAAAGCGTGCTTCATTTTAGTATCGACAAGATTATATATTAGCAGATGAAGAAACGTAACCTGGTATTTTCCTTGCTCTCGGGAGTTATTTTGGCGCTGGCGCTGCCAAAGCCGGGTTGGTGGTTTATGAGCTGGTTTGGTTTAGCGCCGCTCGTTATCGGATTGAAAAGATCCACCGCCAAGCAGGCAGTTTGGTTGGGCTTTGCTTGCGGTTTTGTGTATTTCGGGATGATTTGTAGATGGCTTACAATTTTCGGGTATCTGCCATGGTGCCTTGTGGCAATCAAAGAAGCAATTTGGCTTGCGATTTTTTCAGCTTCCGCATCGTACTTGCTGCGATACGAGATACGTGCGCGGACTTATCTAGTAATAGCGGCTGTATGGACCATTATACAATGGGCACGCACTCTGGGACCTTTTGGGTTTACCTGGGGCAGTTTCGCACATACTCAAGCGAACGTCCTTCCGATAGTTCAATTGGGGGCGATAACTGGTCCGTGGGGAGTTGAATTCCTGGTCTGTGTTACTAACATTGCGCTCGCAGAATTAGTACTCGAGGCAAGGCAAAGGGAAAATCGGAAGAAAATTGCCAAGCGAGTTACGCTCGTAGGGGCGTTAATTGCCCTATCGCTAGTTTATGGACACACTCAATTAGCCAAACCTATTAGCACAGGAAGAGACAGTTTCAAAGTTGGGATAATCCAGGGTTCTTTGACACACGATGTGAACCCCAAGCCTGAGTATGTAGTCGAAGCCTATACCATCTATGACGCAATGACCAGGGCTGCAGCAATCTATGAACCTGACTTGATAGTATGGCCTGAAACGACGATTGTAGACTGTATCACCGGGGAAACATGGGGACCCCTGATTGCCGAACTCGCGCGAGATACGCGCTCAAATATGATAGTGGGAGGCTACGACTACTCTGGGGATGCGGCAGGCAGAAATTACAATGCGGCTCATTTCTTCGATCGTCAAGGAAGAAAGATAGGCGTCTATCACAAAGTGCACTTGGTGCCGTACGGCGAATATGTGCCGCTTAGGAAACAAATGCCGTGGTTGAAGCGTTACGGAATAAGAGAGGTTGACATCTTGCCAGGGAAAATGCACGTCGTAGTAAAAACCGAACTTGGCAAGGTGGGAACTGCTATCTGCTTTGAATCGATATTCCCTGGAATATTATCGCAATCTGTGCGGAATGGCGCTAATTTTTTGGTGGTGCTGACTAATGACGCTTGGTTCAAACATTCTGACGCAGCGCAGCAGCATTTGATGATGGCACAATTGAGAGCAGCTGAGACGCACAGATACGTGGTGCGCGCCGCTGCTACGGGAATATCGGCAATAATAGATCCACACGGACGCATACGCTCTGAACTGGGAATCTTTAGGCAAGGTATAGTGCGGGGGAACGTTGTCTCGTTGAACGAGAAAACCCCGTATGTGAGATATGGGGACTGGTTCGTTTACGCGTGTTTTGCCGGCGTTGCAATTCTTGTAAGGATGGTGAAAAAGGGGGAACGTAAGCAATTCCGGAGAACGTATACTTGCTAACTATTATCCTCAACCTGCTTTAGGTAGCTAAAAGCCTTTTCTCTGGCCTCTGAAACGTGCCCCTGGCGGAGAAGATCGATTATATTGGCATCTGTTATTACTCGTAGAAGTATGCGTTCACGCGCTTTTTGAGATTTCAGCTCAGACTTCAAGTTATCCCTGATTTCTCCGAGGATGCCGACGAAGAGAGCGTATTCAGGACCATAGAGCTCCTCGATCTGCTCGCGAATTCTGCGACTGAGGGCAGGACACCTGCCGCAGGTAGTAATCGCAATCAAAAGATCCCCTCGACGCACGAGAGCTGGCACTATGAAAGCGCACTTTTCTGGATCGTCAACCACATTAACCAGTGCCCCGTTTGCCGCAGCGTCCTCGGCTACTAACGCGTTCACGTCTGGGTTATCAGTTGCCGCAAACACAAGAGCGAATCCTTGAGCGTCGCCGCGTTGGTAGCTCCGCAGCAAGAGTTCCACACCACGAGTTTGGCGCAAATCTGGAACTACTTCGGTAGCTATGACAGTAACTCGCGCGCCGGCTTCGATCAAGGAATGGACCTTCCTCAAGGCGACCTTACCGCCACCAACCACAAGGCACTTTTTGCCCGTCAGGTCGATCGCGATTGGATAGTAACCCATTTCAGAACGCTCACTGCTTTTTGTAGGGGCTTTCTTGATCCAAGATTATCTGGTGGGCAGATATCTCGTTTCCGTAACAGTTGCCCCTAACTAAGGCTTTTCGAGCCTTGTCAAAACCTGCTGGTTTCAGCCCTTTGTAACGCACAACTATTGTTTCGTCTTTAGAATCGCGCAAGACGAAAGTTAGCTCGTCCGCAGAGATGTCGTATCGAGTCCTTTCGTGGACGATATCCCCAATGAACCAGACAGGTCTATCGGTAACAGAACGCACTTCGGAAACGAACCGCAGGTACGGGGTTTGGATGCTGATGAGCTCGAGCATGCCCAACACAGCAAAGCCACCAATAGCAAGTGCGGCAAGAATGTATGCAGTGCGATTCATCTTGCGTGGTGATTATCCCACGAGCAGTCGCGCGCGTCAAGTTGGAAATGGCGATGCCGGTCCATACCCCATCCGGGTTAGTTGCGCCGCAGCCTAAAAGCTTAAGTAAACAATGTTCTGAGGCCACTTGAGGAACGTGTTTCGGTAGCCAGTGCACTTATAGTTTATCGCAGACCGACGCACATCAAGTTCATAAACAAAAGAACATCAACACTGGACTTGAGCCCAGGTGAAGCCAATAATCATCATGCTGATGTAAAGACCAGGATTAGGAGTGAGTAAAACATGCAGGCGGTTATTCTGGCTGGAGGTCCTAAGTGGCGGCTGCACCCGATAGATGTCAGCACGCCAAAGTTTATGTTTCCATTGTTTGACTGTCCGATTCTCGAACACCTCATTCGGCTATTGGTAAGGCACGGATTTGAGGACATCATCATAACTATGGCTCGCGAGTGTACAGACGCGGCGGATTACTTGGGTGACGGCCGCAGATTTGGCGCACGCATTCGCTACTGTGTGGAAGGAAAGCCGCTCGGAACTGCCGGAGCACTGAAAGCCCTGGAGCACGTGCTAGAAGACACTTTTGTCGCGCTACCAGGCGATATCGTTACCGACGTGGACCTTACATCCGCAGTTGCTTTTCACAACGCACAGAAGTCGGTGGCAACGGTGATCGCGACTAAGAGCCCAGACTCAGCTTTGCACACGTGCCTACACATCGGCGACGGCAACAAGGTCACCCGAATAAGCATAAAACCGTCGACCGACGAACCGCCTGCACCTTATGTGTTTACGGGGATAGCAATTCTGAACAAACACGTTGTAAAAAGAATTCCGCCTTTTGAATCACGAGACATAGATCGGGATCTCATACCCAGACTACTGATGGAAGCCGAATTCGTCAGGGCGTACGTAGCTGAACATTATTGGGCAGATGTAGGAACCGTTTTGGCGTGCAAAGCGGTACACTTCGATGCCCTTGAGGGCCGTCTCAAACTCGATATTGGAGCAGAAGTGGTGGAACCAGGAATCTGGATAGGACAAAGGGCGCAGATAGATCCCACCGCAGAGATATGGCCGCCGGTTTATATAGGTTCGGGAGTGCGAATCGGACCCAACGCTGTAATAGGAGCTCGAGCAGTCATAGGAGATGAATCCGTAGTGGAGAGAGAATCCACCATAAAGGGAAGCGTTGTCGGGCGCGGATGTCGAATTGCGCCGCGCTCCTCAATAATAGGCTGCTTGCTGGGAACCCAGTATCGCACGGAAGAAAGCGAATCAATGCTGAACTGCAGCGCGTTTGTGCAGGACTCAGCGGTGTTAAAGGGAATTGAAGAACTCGAAAAGGCCTATACTCGCTAGTCTTCTTTCCAGCAGCCTACACGCTGGTCGAGACACTTTTTGATTTCCTCCTCATTGGAGGAATCTATGGTGTGACCCTTGTCGCACTCGTAGCGCAGAAATCTCTTTTCCGGAAAAGGAGACCGGCGCGACGGTTGAAGCTTGTAGCGACCTCTGAGATGAATGCAACCATCCTGTATAGGCTCTAATTCCGTCTGAGCCATTTTGTTGTGACCTCCATAACACCCTGAACTGTTAGAACCTGATGCCCAAGCTTAGTTCAGCACTGTATTCAGTCTTATCAGGCATCACGGCACGGTTCTTCATGTACTGGGTATAGTATGCACTCAAGGAGAGATTAAAAGTGGATCCTAGGCCCCAGCTGTAGCCAATCGAGTAGGTGTTGCTGGCTAACAGCGACCCATCGAGCAGGCGTGACGTCTTGAATCCCGTCGTCAGCGTGCCGCTACCGAATGCGGGGAACTGCACAGCAACTTTTGCTTCGTTAGCGCTTCGACTTGCTAGGTACTCTTCTTTCGTGGTGTATTCCGTCGTCACGCCAACATTGCCCACCTTAAACTTCACGCCCAGGTTGGTAGCGTTAAACGGCTGGATTTGACCTCGCGTATCCTCAGGGTTGGCTTGATAGCTACCGGTGACGGTAAAGTAGTTGAATGGGGCTAGAGACACTTGGACGGACGCAGTATCAGGCGCTTCATCAGCCCTTGCTGCGCGCTGCCTCAAGCTCGCCGATAGAGTAGCGAATTTGAGCGGCTGCATCTGCGCCGCATAATCCTTTATGGTCATCAGGCTCGGACCCGATTCTACGTACTTGAATCCTGCAGTGAGCTTAGTGTTAGGTATAGGCGTAAGTTCGAGCTTCACCTGTTTAGTCACATCGTCGTCTTGGTCCTTACCCTTCTGTGCGAAGCCAGCCTCCAATGTCGCAACCTCAAGCGGTTTGGAAACAAGTGAAACTTCGCGCTGGAAGAGAGTGCTGCCTTGTTGCTCAGTAGTTAGCACTCTCCCTTTGAGCTGAGTATTCGCGAACGGCTTGGCAGTCACCGAAACGTCCGTCGTAGCAGTTTCTCCGGCTATCTCCGATTCCTTTTTCTGCACAGCCACCTGTGCGACAGCCTTTTCGCTTGCGATCATAAGTTGCTGAGATTGTGTTTTCTCACTGGCACCATTAGCCGCGGTTGACGAGGTTGTTGCAGACAAAGTGGCTGCGGCAGACGAACCAAGCTTTTGCTCAACCTTAACGGAAGTTGACTCAACTGTCTTCTCAGAGCTCGACCGCGAAGCTTCAGCCACCGTGTGACTGAGCGCGATTCTGGTTTCTTCGCTGGGCTTTACGACCAGGTTGTGCTCTTGAACGACCGACTTTCCCCCAGCAGCAGTGAGGTTCTCAACCTGCTGCAGCCGGGACGAAGCCTGAAGCTTCGAGTCTGGCGAGAAGGTCACCAGCATTTCACTTGTTCTTTTGCCTGCGGCGATACCGGTTTCTTTAGTTCCGGCAAACCCCTCGGCTGCCTGAGTCAGAGACCCAAACACTTTTAAGGCGCCGAAGTTGCTCTCAGTGCCCAATCTAAAAGCTGATCCAGAGCCGGAACTGGTCTGCGAAGTGCGAGTTTCTCCCTCGCTACGCTGGCTCAAAAAAACCTGCGAGGAAAGCTTGGTTTGAGCCCACTTTTTTTCTCCGCCAACCCCGACTATAGTCTTGCCGACATCTGGATTCCGAGGATCATCCTGCATATACAATCCAGTGACTTGAAGGCTTGCGTCCTGCCTTTGGAAAACGTTCAAAGTAACAGGTATATTAACCTTCCCTGTGTTCCGCTGAGACTTACCCGGGGTCGTGGAGTAGGTGACACGAACTATTGCGTCATTTTTGACTATTGAGTTGAAAGAGATCACGCCTTTTTCGCAGTCAATATTGTAATGCTCACCTCTTTTCAAGGTGATGCCGTTAACGACAACTATAACACTAGAGGGATCTATATTAGTCCAAGAAAGCGTATAAGGACCCCTGCTGTTGCGCCCGACAATAACGTCGGTCACTCGCTCGCCAACGGGCGCCGCCGCAGTCACCGCAGATAATATCAGGACTGCCAAGGTGAGTAACAGTATTCGCTTGTTCAAGTCAATCAACGCGATCATTGGTTTTAGCAAGCTCAGCACAGTTTCCCTATGTCCTTAGACGCAACAATTCTGGGCTTGTTTCCCGACCACATTATAATAATACCACTGTAAATGAACATTCGTTATCCCCGAGACAGTCGCACCACCGTGCAGTTATGCGGTATTATAGAATGAGCCTTTAGGAAGAGGACTGGAAAGTTGGCAAAACGACCCTCATTCGATGAAGTCTATATGGACGTGGTAGACGTTATTGCTCGCCGGTCTACCTGTCTGCGTAAGAAGGTGGGTGCCGTCATCACATACGATCATCGGATACTCTCTCACGGCTACAATGGCGTCCCAAGCGGGCATGAGCACTGCTGCGACACGGGCAAGTGCCTGAAGGACATAGCAGGCACAGAGGAATACAAGATTTGCGTTCACGCTGAGCAGAATGCTATCTGCCAGTGCGCAAAGCGCGGTTTAGCTGTAGGTGGAGCAACTCTGTACGTTAATGCGGACATCTGCATAACGTGCGCCAAGTTGATTGTGTCTTGTGGAATTGTGCGGGTAGTCGTGCGCCGGGACCACAAAGGCACATCAGACGGGATAGAGCTTCTAAAAAAGTCGGGGGTTGAAGTTGTCGAATGGCCCCCAAATGAAGGTCAGCAAGAAGGCAGCGCGGGTCATGAAAGCAGTAGTGTTTGACATAGGCGCCACCTTGGTTATGGGTCCACCTGTAGCACCTAATAAGGTAATTGCGAGCTTGATCGGTGCCGAACCCTCGGATGTTGCGGCTGTAATAATGACCCAAACGCTATTGGATGCAAACGAAGTCGTGACTGCTTTGGAAGAACGGTTCGGCACGCTTAGTAAACACGCAGTAGATAAGATAATTGATTTGTGGAACTCCCAAGCCAGTGCAGCCGTGGAGATTCCGGGTGCGACACAAACAGTTTTGAGACTCAAGAATCGAGGCTTCAAGATAGGACTCTTATCGGATATCTGGACGCCGTACTATCTCAGCGTCAAACACGCCGTTCCCAATATCATAGAAGCTGCAGACACGATAGTGCTGAGCTTTCAGACAGGGAAGAGAAAGCCTGACTTGTTTAACTTTGTGCGCACCTTGGAAGGTTTAGGGGTTCAGCCAGCGGAAGCACTGATGATTGGAGACACTTACGAACACGACATCTTGCCCGCGCTGGAATTGGGCATGTTTGCGGTATGGTTACTCGTCCGTCCCGAACGCGAAAGAGAAAGCCTCGTACGCATTCTAAACGGATACCTACCTAGGCCCAGCGCGACAATAGCTAACATTCTTGAGTTGACCGAATTACCCGTACTCAAAACAGTGACGTCAGCGGTCGAAGAAGAAGTCTGTTGAGGTGAACTGCATGGAAATCGAGCGAATTGAGCGCCATTCCGTAGAAGAACTTGTGCAGAACATGCGGCAAGTAGGTATGCTCACGAACCCAGAAGTAAAACTTTACGCAAACTCGACCATTGAGGTAGTTACGCTGCACACGGATGAAATAGCTCCTGCCCAGAGGTACGTTTTGGTTCAGGAAATACTAAAGGTTCGCAACTTGAGATGGGCTCTGTGCGAATGGGGGATCGACCTTTTCAAACTGGACGGGTACATAACTATGTGGCTTCAAGGATCAGACGAACCGATAGACGTGCTCCCGCCAGTGGTTGAGCGTTCAGTAGAGGCGGATGGAAGCATAGTTAAGATACTGAACGACGGAATGCACAGGGTCTACCTGGCGCGGATGGAGCGTTCTCCGATTCAAGTAGTCTACGTGCGCGAGGTGCCAAATGAATACCCGTATTATGCGTACCCATTGGTCAACGGCTGGAATGACGTCGAGATCGTAAACGAGCTTCCGGAACATTATATAAAGAAGTGGCATAGAATACCCAACTACAAAACGCTTTATCGCGACTTTAACACCGCATTTCAAAATGTCGGAGGACCTAGGGGGCGATTCGTCAATGCCACAAAGTAAGGCGAGCAGAGCACTACCCGAGGAATGTAGGGCGCCGTGCAACACGTCCGGCGAAGGTGTGCTTGAATTCGTGCCTCTACACTTTCGAGACAAGCTAAGTGTTGTCAACCCCCGCGGCAGGCTCGGGATCATAACGCTTTGGAGTACACGCAGCTTTGTGATGCAGAAGCTAGCGGAGATAGGGGTAGACCTGAACCGAGAAACGTCAAAAATTGCCGTAATTGGTAATCTGTATGGCAACGGCATTCCGCATTTACTGCGCAATCTGCTCTACAACCCCCAGATTCGGGATTTGGCGATATTCGGCACAAACAAATCCGGTTCTGCGGAGGAATTAATCGCGTTTTTCGAGCGGGGTTTGGAAAAAGTGCGGCATATGGACGAGGAGATCACGTGCATCAGCGGAACTAACCACCTGATTGACGATTTGGTCAAGCCTGAAATGTTTGTCGAGATTCCGCGAATTTGCGTTTTTGGTGAGCCGAGTGATAAAGAATCTGCCAGAAACCTATACGAATATATACAGCAATTTCAGCCACCGCCTCCTGCGACAAGAGAGCGCCGCGAGATTCCGCTACCTGAAGTCCGTGTGAAGCGATTCCCAAGTGAGCCGCGGGCGCACGTGATAGTTAAGGAAAAGCCTTTGCAAGCCTGGCGCGAGCTGATATTCCGACTCGTTAGGTTTGGACAGTTGGTACATCTGCAAAAAGGCGATCGGCAAGAATTGCAAAACGTGAAAGTGATCATTACCAAGCCCGGGCTGGACGAACCGGATGAGCTATTGAAGTATAACATTTCGCGAGAAGAACTTATACAGTACCAGGCGGAAATGGTGGAGCCTGAACTCCCGCCAGACCAGGCATACACATACGGCAACAGATTGAGACAATATTTCGGGATAGACGCGCTCAAACTGTTCGGAAAACGCTTGGCAGACAATCCACAGGACAGGCATTGCTACTTTACCCTTTGGGATAATAAAGTCGACATCGAAGCTGATAGTTCACCGTGCCTGGTCTCCGTATTCTTCCGTGTATTTGAAGGCAAACTCACTCTTACGGCAACCTATCGAACACATAATGCCTTGGATGCGTGGCTGCGCAATGTGTACGGCTTAATGAAGGTACAGGAAATCGTGTCTAGCGAGGCAGGCATCGAACCGGGAGCTATTACAGTTATCAGTCATTCGATAAGCGTCGATCCAGCCAGGTACGACTTAGCGCAACGTATAGCAGAGTCCAAGGCTTTCACCGTGGAAATGGACCCAAATGGATATTTCGTTATTTCCATAGACGAGGAAGCAGGAGAAATTGTAGCTTGTCATCTCAGTCAGGATGGAGTACAGCTGGGTGAATACAGAGGCAAAAAGGCGGAACGCATTCAGCACGAAATTGCTCGAGAGTGCGCCATTTCGGATATTAACCACGCAATCTACGTCGGTAGGCAGTTAGCCAAAGCGGAAGAATGCCTCAAATCCGGGCTTCCATTCGAGGAGGCATGATAAAGCCAGTTGTCGTCACACGAGGAATTGATAAAGCGAATTGAGAAACTGAACAGGGGACCTCTGAAGAATAGCCCACCGGTCCCGCGCGACCAGCCAGCAAAGAGTCTCAATGCAGACACTCCGCCTCGATCCCTAGAAGTCACATTTGAAGACATAGTCTGTGGCAGGGAGCTTTGCTTAATATCGGGTTCAACTTGCTATGAGATCGAACTGCCTGCGCAAGAATTCGAAACCCAGTCTATCCACTTGCATCGACGTTTTATGACACTTGCAGGAAACCACGAATGGTCACGGTTATCAGCGCTGGTTGGATCTGAAAGTATGGAACCCGTAGGATCCGTGTTCTTGGATATTGAAACAACGGGTTTGGCAGATACGCCTCTTTTCCTCATAGGTTTGATGGAGTGCAACCGTGATGGATTCCATTTCCGCCAGTACTTTGCCCGCCACTGCTGCGAAGAATCTGGCGTGATAATAGCGGCTTCACAGCGTCTAGAGCAAGCAAGTATCTTGTTCACTTTTAATGGAGCATCGTTCGATATTCCTTACATACGACGTCGTGCCGCGGTTTCACAGGTGGAGTTTTCAGAACCACGCGTACACATTGACCTGCTTCTAGAAGCGCGGCTTCGATACGCAAGAGACTTGCCGAATTGTCGGTTACAAACCTTGGAACAAATGATATGCGGTCGATTTAGAGAGGATGACTTGCCCTCCGCCCAAATTCCAGGCGCTTATTATGAATTTCTTGAAACTGGCAATCCGAGCCACATAGTGCGCATCCTTCGACACAACTTGTACGATCTGCTTACTATGGCAGACCTCGCGAACCGGATGTGGGGTCGCGAATAGACATAGAAACTGCGGCACTCACTTTCGGACGCATTGTCAATGGCGATACAGATCGCATTCAGAACGGCAAAGAGGTAGTGGGTGGCGAAACGCGCATTTGCGCTGCGGCTACTTCGGCCAGCAAAACGGTTTGCCTATTTCTTCCATAAGCCGTAGAGCCGGATACGCGACAATGCTCATTGTTAGATGCGAAAGGTCGTCGGCTCGGAAGACTAACCCCGCTCCTTCGCGCTTAATGAAATCTCGCCAATGCCGTTGCTCAGCCCAGCGCCTGTGCTGCTCAGATATGTAGTTGCGAAAAACAGGGTCTTCGGCTATTGAACCCAGATATTCGGTAAACTGCCAATATAAATATGGACCAAGCCAAAACTCTAATTGCGGAGCACCTCCGCCGCGTTCGTGATCAGTGATAAAGCGCAGAGCCCTGCGCGCACATTCTGCAGCAAGCCTCGCGCCATCTTCGTCTCTCCGCGCTTTGCACAGCAAGTAGTATCCTTGTGCTGCTTCAGCCAAATACAAGTTTCCTAGAATCGCGTGGCATCCACCCTCCACCTCATAACCGCATCGCCAATCGAACCACCCCGTGTCAGGCTGCATTTTTTCCAGTGCCCACTCGATAGTATCTCGCAGGGCAACCAAATAATGACGCGGCACCTTGCCTTCTCTAATCTGCATTACGTAAGCAAAGTACGCCAGACCTGCCATTGCTCTCGGAACGTATACATCGCATTGACGACCTTCTTGGTAGTAAAGTCTCCTCTCGATTGCAGGTGGGCTACCATACAGGTAAAAGTGGCGAATTACATTTTGTCTACTACCTACTCGATCTGTAGTAACGCTAACTAGGAAATCCGCTGCTCTCCGTGCCGCATCGTACAGCCTGCGAGCGTATTCTTCTTCGCCATGAACGCCTTGTAGATAGAGTATCGCCCGTGCAATGGGTCTGATCCACTCTCCGATTTGGTTTGTGTCTCTATAAGCTCTCCTAGTAGAACGGTCCTCGTACTCGCCGGGGTGCATTTCTAGATAAGCATTCGATACAGTAAGCGTGCCACCGTCCGGCAACTGCATATACTTGAGCATATAATCGCAGTTGGTCTTGATCAGGCTCTCCGCGAAACGAGCGCGCTCGATATCGCCAGCGGCTCGAAACGCATAGGCAGCAAAAACCGTCCCTGCCACTCCGGCTTCCAAGCCCTCGCTGTGTTTATGTGTGCTGCCCTTGTAGGCGCGAATGAAGTGCGTGTAGTAAGTTGGATCTCGCGGATCGTAAGTGTGCAACAAAGACGCGCTTCCTCCGCCGCCATAACCGCCTGTTGGGTCCACTATGTACAAGCCCATACCTAATCTGAACGAGAGCACACTATAAAGCATTGATTCGCCAGGTCTTTGGATGTAGAAATCCTCAAACCCGACACGCCCGCCAGCCAAAGATTTTCCGTCCCGAACTAGATCACAGGTAATCCAATAGTATCCCGGCACTAAACCTAGGTCACGGGTGGAAATTGTGAATGAGATTTCTTTATTCGAAGAAACCTCTATCGTCTCGCCCACAGGTTGTCTATGCTCGAATTTCCTGCCGGAGAAAAGTTCGGTAGCTGTGAAAACTAACATATCGCCGGGAAGGACTACGCATTTAGACCCAGGATACAAAACTGCCGTGCCGCGCACGATATCGACGTCCGGCGAGAAAATTGTTGCCTCCGCGCCCTCACCTATGTAAAGCTCTATACCTACTTCATCCGATGGAAGCCAGTCCCAAACCGGCGCAGCCCAAGCGTCCCTTCCAAATGTAACAATCACAAAGCACAAAACGAGAGGAGCAAAGACGCGGAATACCCTACTAAAAGCGATTGTTATCAACGAAAGAATGTACTCCGAAACACGTCTGAGGCGACACTCTGCTAACTTTGGTTGTATTCTGGAGCTTTCGGCATTCTTACTCTCGCTAGTTATTCCAAACATTTCTCCCGACCCGCACCAGTAGATCTTACTATGTTATATTAATACTAAGCGGAGTGAAAAAGCTTTTCCTGCAAAGATAGGACGACTGTCCGTAGAACGTAACACAGCGTTGTGTTACGGCTATACAAAGTCTAATTCTTTTCCAACGATGAGGGTATTTCGTGATGGGACAAAAATGGGCATGCGGTTTCTCAGACCGGGCACTTGCTGAAGCGGCAGGAGTGCCACTTGATGCGCTCCACTTTGATGTGGACGCAATTATCGCCGCTCACGAGGCGATAAAACCCATAGCCGAACGTCTAGGTATAAACCCCCCGGCACCCCATCTAGCTGGTTTCACCTATGCGCATATCGCTGCCCTTGGCGCTGATATTGAGTTTCCTCCAGGCTCCGAACCCAAGCCCCGGCCGCTCATTCAGTCAGTTAATGAAATCGAGAATCTTCGCGAGCCAGATGACTACCTCTCAGCTCCGTTGATTCGCAGGCGACTTGAAGTGCTTGAAGAACTAAAGAAACGCGTTCACAACGCCGTAAACTCAATCGGACATATCTTTGAGGGACCAGTAACTACTGCTGCACTTATTTTCGGCGACGCATTCTTCACGCTTCCTTACGATAATCCAAAGCTGGCACACCAACTACTGGATTTTGCAACCACGAGCGCTTTGAATTACGCCAAAACAATAAGCAACAGACTAGACATCCCACTGAAACGCGGACCACTCAGTTTTCCCGACGATTTTGCTGGCATTTTCCCTCCCGATATGTTCGCAGAGTTTGTGGTCCCCTATTGGAATCGCTTTTTCACGGAGTTATATGAGCCAACCCATCGAAGCGTGCACAGTGAACTTCTGCGCCCTGAGCATCTTAAGTTCCTGGCGGAACTAAAAGTGGACCTCTTTGACCCGGGGATGGACCAGTACTTATCGCCCGAAACTCTTCAACAGCATTGTCCTTGCGCATTCACTGCGCCGATACACCCTTGGGACATTCGCGACCTTTCCGAGGACGCGTTAGAAGACCTATACATAAGATACTCGCGATGCGGTCCTGAGAAGATATTGTTTTCGATGGACAGCCTCAGCTGGGAACCCAAAATCGCACGGCTCCTGAAAGTGGCAAGGAGGTTGGAAAACTAGATCTGGGCAGGTGACGGCTCCTCCTTTGGTGCGAACATGACTCGAGTGCGCGACACAAGATCGTGAAATGTCTCAGCATAAGGCGTAAACCCTGCTGGAATGAACCCAAGCCAAGCAATCGATGAAATGGGGAGTAAAGCTTGCCTGACAATGATACGAATTACCGACGGCTTATTCCCCTGCAGATCAACTAACCGGATTCCGGCCTGGCGCATACCGATGGTCTTTCCGAAGATACTCAAGCTCAAAACAGAATACGCGAACCACATGCCCGCAAAAAAGACCTCTGGCATTCCGCACGAAAAAAACATAGCGCCCCAAAAGAGTGCGCTGGCGGTATATCGAAAGTCTTCAATGGACAGCGGTGGAGAGACCTGATCTAGCACTGGTTGAAAATACAAGTAGTCAACTCCGAGCGCTTTCACACCCCAGCGGAGCATGAATACTATTACAAAGTCGATAAGCAACGCCTCAGAACGGGCAGCCACCATACATAGCCTTTCCGCTGAGGTCATGGCTGAGTCCCCCTTGCGTTTTTCGTGCCTTAACCAGGAGCCGTATACAGTTGTGCAGCTCGGTTCTAGACTAGAGCTGCTAACTTGTTACGATTTATATCATAGCCCAGGCCTTGTTCAGGGCTCTTTTGGCATTAGCTATAATTATCTCAGATTTCTCTCCGAACGCCGCAATGGGCTTTACCTCGAAGCTTAGAGGCCTAATTGTTTTTCCATCAAGATAGCCGATTTTAAAGAGTCCCTTTAGGAAAGCTGCGAGTTCCTCAACTCCGTTCTCCCCGCCAGGAATTCCAAACCGCGGATGCTCGTCGCCGTATGCTGGATGCGACGGATCCTTCATAACGCAGTTGCCTATGTGGACGTGCACCAGTACGTCCTTCGCTGGCTCCAGCATCTGTTCAACAGTCTCACCAAGTAGCGGCAGATGGCTGAGGTCTAGCATCAATCCGAAGTTCGGGTAGTCACGTCTAATCTTCTCCGCAAAAGCCACGGCGTCCTTTGTTGGTCCGAGGATTGTATTCTTGCCGTATTCAACCTGATCGAAGGTTTCCAGCGCAACCGTGAGATTTCCTTTAGACTGAGCGTACTCACATATCTCCCGCACAGATTGCTCCAAAAGTTCCAAACCGCGAGCTCTGCCCTCCGGTCCGGGACCTCGACCGCTCAGAAATGCTATGCCGCACGCTCCGAGCTCCACCGCCTCATCGATGCCGGATTTCACCTGCGCCACCGCCTTCTTGCGACATTCCTCATCCGGGTCGTTGAGGTTAAGTTTCTGGGTGAGAAGTGTGGGCTGGGCTCCGAATGCACATCGCATTCCCGCCTGCTCAATCATTTTCGCTGCTGCTTTGCGTACCTCGGGATCCTTAATCCAAGTGACCTCGACAAAAGTGAAGTAATCATCCTCACAAATCTTGGCGAGCGTCTCGAGTATAGGACCCTCACCTTTCATAACCTCTGGGAAAGCCATAAAATGAATCAAGCCTACATCGGCATACTTGTAAATGGATTCGTTCATCTTACGTCCTCCTATGCTATAAACCGCCAGAAGTTGTCTCCAAAAAGCGCAGATACGTCGCGCTTGATTTCATCTTCGCTTATCTGCCAACCAGTGGAAGCCAAATCAATGTATTTGTCGGCAAGCACATTGGCGATTATATCGCGCGAATGAGCCCACTTATATATTAGCTGATCGAGTACCCGCGCGTCAGAGTGCTGAGGCGTTACGCTCAACCCGAGGAGTTCCAAGCGCATCCTGGTTATCTCGTCTATCAAACTTGGGTTATTTAGGAACCACCAACACCCGAAAACGTGTAAATTGCGGAACTTTCTAGCAGCCACACACAGCTCGTGCTGGTTCTCGCGTGCAAGCATTGTAACCAAGAACTTCGCTTCTGGATAGTTCACGCACAAGTACTCGACAACATCTATATTCGCCTTCCCTACCGAATCGCCTGCCAATCGTAGTGCTGGATTGGTAAGCTTCTTAACCCCTATCATCATCGCGAATGGACGTCCTGTTTCAATTGCGACAGGCAATATGCATTCACTTATTAGTTGCCCGCGTGGAGACGCCTCGGGAAACGTGAACGTCGGCGGTAACGACACCGCCATATAAACAGCATTCATACGGTTCAGCCAATCGACAATAAATCTGCGAACTTCTGAAACCGTCTGCGAGTTGATCTCTGTTCCCACGTTGTATCCCCACTCGCGGAGTTTTGGGATAGCGCTTTGCCAACTATTCAGCAAGACATCCAAACGCAGCGCAGCGCGAAACCTGCTGTCGTGTTGATCAGAATTCAGCCAATGAGGCAACTCCGAATCGTCGAACGGGTCGTTTGTCATGACAACAGTCTTCACTCCCGCGAGTTCAAAAACCCGATCGACGTAATCCTGCACCTTTTGCGCAGCGAAGAACCGACGATACTCTTGGAGGTCTCTCTTTGAAACATCCAATCCAAGCTTTTCTAAAGTCGTTAGCACCCCCCGACACGCTTCACTAATGGGTGATCTATCCAGAAAGAGAGTCTTCCATACCAGCTCCGCCTGAGCACTCTTTGGCAGCGCCCAGAAGTGCTCATAGCCCATATCGAGAAACCGCATAGTTTCGGCTATCAGGTAATGGTATGTCAGGAGATCGTCGATACCCCACAGGAGCAAGCCGCCAAAGGTGTGAGCATAAATGTGGGTGTGGATATCCGTTATATCGGTTTTAGCTACTATTCGCGAAACCTTATCGCGTAGGGCAGCTTTGTCTTCAGGTTGAAGACGCACTGTCTTACCTCCTAGTGAGATTGAGATCCTCGGCCAGGTGCACGATATACTCGCGGACGCGTTTCGTATATTCCGCCTGAACCTCTGAACTTAGGGAATAGAACCTATCTCTAAACAAGAATTTGCCCTGACTGTCCTTGGCGCCGACCATCCCGAAAGAAAAGTCGGTGAAGAACCGATCCGTGGGAAGAGGTTTGAAATTACTGCCTTCTTGCCTCCGCCGCTCTTCTAGTTGAGCCAAGTACTCAATAGCGACTTGGTTGCCCGATTCAGCTTCTTTCTGAGCACTAGTCAGGGTGTATTCCCACCACTCCTTAAAAAATGCTGGATCCAAATCTGCCAGCACCTCTGCCAGTATCAGCTGCAACTTGCCTGAGACTTTGAGCTTCAACTTGCCACTGCAAGCCCGAGAAATGGTGCGGTAGGTTTCAGAGCTCTTATCCGAACCAGAATGGAAATCAAGGAGCACGCCGAACTCGTTTGCGATGCGACTAAGCTCGCTTACTCGCTCTTCCAACCCAGCGAGCCCGTCGGGCTTGCGATAGTCCACGCGTTTCTCAAACCCTACGTTCGGCGCAACGAATGCAACGTTTACGTTCTTATCGGTTAAGTTCTGAAGGACATAGCGTAGTTCCGCTGGTTCCGTCAAAGCCGGCCCTTCGTCC